>Ga0187769_10002170_pt1 | contig 11415 bp, 15 predicted proteins | sample 0116_SJ02_MP02_1_FD_133140 | JGI IMG/M metagenome (GOLD analysis project Ga0187769, IMG submission 133140) | Tropical peat soil microbial communities from peatlands in Department of Meta, Colombia - 0116_SJ02_MP02_10_MG | ecosystem: Environmental > Terrestrial > Soil > Wetlands > Peat | place... | reverse complement strand
GGAAATTTCTTTGGAGCGGACCACGTAACTAAATTGTCAATCTATCTAGGAACAATGCCCCTCGGCAAACGGGATGTTCCCGTTCTTTTTTATGTTTTTTCAACGCGAGAGAGACCAAACTCCAGCGGCTTCAGCATTAACGCTGGACTAAGCGCAACGTCGTGCCAAGTAAATGGACTGACGCTAGATTATTCTGGTCGTCCGCCACCGACCGGGCGGGGACTCTCGCCACAAATGAGCAAGTGATTGGATCGCACCACACTCCAACCGTTCGGCCCACCACTTTCAACTTGATCGAGTGCCCTGTCGGCAACCAAACTTAGCGGCACAAGAGCGCGCCTGGGAGTTCCATCCCCCGAAGTCATCACCGAGGAGCACACGCCATGATAGCGTTCAACTGCGATGACGGTGATCGCGCGCCAAGATTATCTAGGACGATCTTGGCATCGAAAGCGACGACGTCGCCAATTACTGCTTCCCGAGAGCTTGACCGAACGATCGGGGGCAGTGCGCCGCTGTCATCGGCGACTGGCTCAAAGCCGAGGCTGATGCCGGATCGCCGCTTCCCGCCGCTTTGGCGCGTCGAGGAACAATCCGCCTGTTTTGTGGTGCGCTGCGCCAACAGGCAGGCGCTCGGTTATTTTCTATTTCGAGGAGAAGCCGGGACGCCGCTCAGCCGCCAAGCTGCTCAGACGAGGCGTGGCGCATCACGGCCAATGTGGCCAAGCTGACGGAGCGATTGCGGAAACCTTAGTCGTGGGCAACACCGTGAGCAGCCAAGAAGCTGTGAACCTTCCGCTCCGGCTGAGATATCGCCTGCAGAGCGCCAGAAGGTCTGTTTTGCCGTCATCGCTCTCAAAGAAGAACAGTGGCCTGCGGCTTGAGCGTTGTTGCTCGTATCTCCTGCACTCCGTTATCTTTGTTTGAAGTTCATCCACAGCCTTTCCACATATTTTCCCCGCGTTCGTTTGTTGCAAGACAGACGGCGCCGCTAAACTGCCCATTTGCGGCTCCAATTTTGGTGAAAATTAACGCTTCCATGAGCTACAGGACTTAAGGCTAATAAAAGCAGTAGGGAGACGAGCATGTCAGGGGGCAAGCATGTCGCTCATAGCAATAGCGCTCTTAAATGGTCTGCTCGGTGCGATCTGTGGAGTTTGGTTCCGAGCCTACATTTTGATTCCTCTTATCACCGTGGCATTTGTTGAGGTGGCCATTCTTAAACAAGCCGAAATTTGGTCGAGTGTAGTTTGGTCCTCGCTTGTGCTGATAACCTTGCTTGAGATTGGCTATCTGATCGGGTCCTCGCTCAGCGCTCTTTGGCTCTATCCTGACCCTGAAAAAAGGGCTCTTGCCAGGCCTGGTCACGGTAGATTGTCGCACCATTGGTGGGCGTGAGCCCCAGCGCACCGCTGTTGCCGTGTCGTCCGTTTGGGGCGATTAGCGCTCGCGTGAGGTATTTAAGACAAGCGTCATCAGAATGATCTTGATGTCGAGCCACAACGTCCAATTTCTAATATAGTACAGATCGTCGTCGATGCGCTGCTCCAGTGTCCAGAACCCTTCACGAGATTCGGTGATCTGCGCCCAACCGGTCAATCCCGGTTTGACGCCGTCGAGCAACGGCATCAGACGATTCTCGAACAAATCCTGATGGTGGGCATGGGGACGCGGGCCGACAATTGACATTTCACCGCGTAGGACATTGAGGAGCTGCGGAAGTTCATCAATACCTGTCTGGCGTAGGACTCGACCGACCCGCGTCACGTGCGAACTGTTTCGGTCGGCTTCTGCGCAAGCCGCTACCGATCGAAATTTGATGGCTCGAAATGCCCGATTTTTATATCCGTATACGATCTTACGAGAAAAAATCGGACCGCGAGAGTCAAGTTTGATGGCGATAGACGCAACCAAAATGATCGGTGCAAGTAGGACAAGACCCCCGGTCGCCACGACTATGTCGAATACGCGCTTAATGCGCCCGCCGGACTCAAACGCTGGTGCAATATCATCTAGAACTCTGCGACGACGCTGCTTGCCAATCGAACTGTCATCTTGGAACGCCATGACGCCACTCGTTTTTTTTGGGTTCTTAACTTCTTGCCAATCTGTAGTACTTACGAGACGCCAATCTGCCACCGGCTCCGCTTCTTAAAAGTACCTCCTCCTCTTCCGCGGTGCTTGATGTGACGCACGGCACAAATTTGCACTTTGTCGCGATTTTGACGTCCTCCTAGTGGCGATTAGTACCACGACGACGCCCACCCGCGTCTTTGATCTAAATCATACCAGCGTGCAGCAAGGGACAGGCGTGCCGGCGTAACCTTAATTCCAAGCTGGGCTAGAACTAGGCAGAACCGCTTGCTCAACTAACATCAGGGCGGCGCACCTTCACGCCCCAATGAGGTCACTGCCTATGCCCAAGAGTGCCACCCCTTCTTTGGGCATCGTGGCCCCGGCTCCCATCCCAAAAGCGCAGAGGTCGGGGCCACACAGGGGCGAGCGAAATCGCCTTTTGGAAGGGCGACGCACCCTGCGCGACGCAATTAGCCTGCCGCTATGACACATCTGTGACTCGGCCGAATCTGATCGCCGCGTTTAACGATTGCTGCCATGGCCCTGCAATGAGTTTCGGTAGGCGTCGCATTCGACCACCATGCCGACCGTGACGATGGCAAACGTCGTCAGATGGCGCACAAAAGCCGAGCAGCTTACCGCTCACATTACGCGCGATCCTCGTCGCGGCCGCCGCAGCCATTTGATCCGCGAGCGGCGCTCGGCGGCCCAAGCTGCTCAGCAAAGACGAGGCGCGGCACATTGCCGCCAACGTGGTGAGGCTGCCGGAGCTATTGCCAAGCCTTGAATTAGGGAAAACTGTAGAGGGGTGATTATTTATCCAGCGGCTTAGGGAATTAAGAGCAGGATGGGAGGCGGAGATGTATAAGCGCATTTTGGTGGCGATTGACGGAAGCGACACTTCCGACCTTGCGTTGCGAGAGGCCATAAAACTGGCGAAGGAACAAAAAGCGATGCTTCGACTCGTTCATGTAGTCGATATGACACCACCACCCTACCCACTACCTTACATGACGACCGAGATTACTCAGTCACCATCTCCGCTCGCGACACAATATTCGCTCGCTGACTATCAAAAAGCATTGCAGGAGGGAGGAGAAAACCTGCTCGCGACTCGCGTCACTACTGCGCGTGAGGCCGGGGTCGATGTCGATTCAAAATTGATCATCATCGAAATGTTCGAAAAGCGCATTGGTGATGCGATCGAGGAGCAATCAAAACAATGGCCTGCCGACCTCATCGTGGTCGGAACCCATGGCTGGCGGGGGTTTCAGCATCTGATGTTTGGCAGCGTAGCCGAAGGGGTGATCCGGGTCGCAACCAAACCAGTCCTGCTCATTCGCAGTAGCTAAATCAGGAGGAGGGCAACCGCGCCACCGCTTAGCAGCCAAGCTCTCAGAAAGATGCGGATTGCGGCCAACGTGGCGAAGCGGTGCTCCGCAAAACGCGATCCTAAAGCGGCGTCATTGTGCTAGTGTGATGTGGGCCTTGGGCCAGGAGTGATCCCCACGGTGCCAGCCAAACTGAAACATCGGATTGCACTCGTCGCGCTGATCTTTCTTTCAGATGCGTCGACGGCGCAAAGCGCGTTGGCCATCACGGTCGAGCTCGCAAAGAAGTGCCGAGCTCTAACCGCAATGGCTTATCCGCCACGCGTACCTGGCAATCCTGCGGCAGGCCGCCTAAACGGAACGTCAGAAGACGTCCGCGATTATTTCGACAAATGCGTGGCCAACGGAGGACAGGTCCCTAACGGTCAGGCTCCCAAAGAAACGAAGTGACCGCAATTTTTGCTGTTTTTGTTCGAGGAAGAACCTGGGCGGCGATCAGCGGTCAAGCCATGCTCACCAAAGATGAGACAGGGAGGATTGTTGTAAACTTTGCGAAGCTGCCCGGAGCACTGCCTTTATTCGGAAGATGTTTTTCGACGCAGGCCAAACCAATCTCTTTCCCCTTATCCAGAGGAATTGATGGATGGTTCGATGTGGCTCGATCAAGCGCAGTCCGAAATTATGTTTCAGGCAGCGCGGGCAAACTCTAGGCGATCGATAACGCGGTCGCGGACCTTTTCGATCGGTTTGCGAAAATCGTAAACGGGCGCGAGTGCGCTGCGGATATACGATGCTAACTCTTGGCGGCTGCTCTTGTAATGGACGATTGGCGCAAACGGCGTCAAAGGCTCCCCGAACGAGCCATACAATCTGACATACTCGTCTGCATTATCTAATGCATGTAGATTGTCGCGCTGAAAACTCTCGACCGCTAAACCTTCCGCCAGAATGGCTTCGTGCGTGTCCAATTCAATGTGCAAATAGGTCAGCGCTAGCGCCTCTGGCTTAGCATCAGCCACGATGGTGACGCCGTTAACCAAATCACTGGCGCGGATCAGAATACCATCTATGTAAATCGCGTGCGCGGGTGAAACGTAGAGGTCCGAATGCGGCGCCTTGCCGTCGATGGCACAGCGCGAGATTTTCACGGGGCCGTCACCATTCCGACGCCCAGCGCGCTCGCGCGAAACCTTCCTGCGGCCGATAAATTTGATCGGCTTTGCGTCGCCTGATGCCGTCAGCACCTTATCGCCGATCCGAAGCTCCTCAATGTTGATTTCGCCCTCGGTGGTCGTTATTCGCGTCCCTGGGAGGAAGCAGCTATAACCTCCGCCTCCGCCTTTGCGCCACGAAGTGGACCCCATAGCGTGTGCTGACGAACTACGCCCCGCCAAACACAATCCCAATGCCACCCCTGCACAGAGTTTCCAACCCGCGATAAAGCTTCGCCGCGACGTTGCCAGCGTGGCCTTTCGATTGGCGCAAGCATCCAGGGTTCTTCTCTCATCCATTATCAAAAATCTCCCTACGACCGAAAATTCTATCACCTTAGACAAGAAAATTCTATCACCGTGACGTGATCTCTACAATCTTTACAGCCAGCCATGTGCCCGAACGGCACGCTCGACTCGTCCCAATTTGGGACCTACCACTTTGGGACTACCTCCCGCATCACAGCACATAATACAGGTGCGACAACGCCAGCGACGAACACCATGCCGTAGATCGGGAGAGCAACGCGATCCAAACTACTCCGTCGTCGGCAGCGTCGCAGGGATGTCCGCTCCGCTGTGACGCGCGGCATACATAAGCCTAGTGCTCCTTGCCCACTTTCTGTGAAGATTGTGCGACAATCGCAGCCTTGGCTGTCTGTGCGGATTGCTCCGACGCGACACGAGACACCTCAGCCGCGGGGGGTTTTGACTCAGACCAGCAGAAGTAGACCCAGCCCCGAGTTGGCGTCCATATCCAGCAGGGTCCGCTGCAGCCACCGCAGGCAGTGCAGCCGCCGCAGCCTCCAAAGAAGAAGCCTCCGCATCTGCAGCCACGGCAGGCTACGCGGCAGCCACTGCAGCCTACATGGACACTTCCGCAGCCGCCGACACCGGCCCGGGCGCATCCGCACCCGCCACAGCCACCGCAGCCTGCGGAGCCGGCGCCGGCCAGTCTTAGGTGTTGGGCGAGCTGGGGCGCTCCGGCGTTTTCCTTGTCGAAGACATAAAACGTTGCCAAGCTGACGTCGGAGATTTCCTCCTCACCGAGAAGGATTTCGTGACTCTGTGAGGTCGACGGTATGTTCGTCGTCGCTTCGCTGTTTGATGCGTTCGCTCCGCTTGCCAGCGAGAGGGCCACGCCGGCGACTCCTAACGCCGGCAAGGTTTTGCTCCGACGCTTACTCTTCGAAGCCCGCGTCGACATGGCACAATTCTCTCATCCGTTTGGGCATATTGAACTAATTAATATCTTACGCCCCGCATTAATGCCGGGGCAAGTGTCAAAATTTAAATTCTGGCTTTCGATCAGCGAACTCGCGGCACGTCATCAATGAGCCGCCGCATTCGTTTGTCGGAAACCATCGTCTTGCAATTCAGTCGGCATCGATTGCAAATATAGATAAATCTCTGGGCCTCAATCATCGGCCTAATTGTGCAACAGTTGCACGATCATTCGGAGACTAAGACTCTATGGGTAGATCTTACAGGCCGCATTTCGCAAAAACATTGGCGGTCCTGGCATTCCTCGGAGCGGCGACCATCTATGGCTTTTTCCTGCACAAAAACCAGATCTTCCCCTATTCCATGCTGGACGAGGTACTGGCAGTAAATAAAATGGATCCGTGGCAGTCACCTCACTTCCGATTACGTTATAACCTAATTTCAGCGTTCCCAGTCAGCGCCAGCGTCGTCATGGTTGGCGATTCGATCACCGAGTTAGCGGACTGGCGCGCACTTTTGCCTGGGCTTGATGTTGTCAACCAGGGCATTAGCGGAGACACGACGGTCGGCCTTCTGAAACGGATCGAGTTGGTAAAGCGCACTGGTGCGCGGACAATAGCGCTCATGTTCGGCGTCAATGACTTACAGCAGGGGCAAACGGTCGAGCAGGTGAATGCGCGCTATCTTCAGGCTATTGATGAACTGTCCGGACCTGGCATATGCCTGATCGTGCAATCAACTTTGCTAACGCGAAGGGGTGCGCAGCTGAACAGATCAATCGCGGCACTCAATGAAAAGCTCATCGACGATTGCAAGACCGGCAAATGCACATTTGTTGATCTGAACGCGAAGATAGCGCCGGACGGGGAGCTACCCACAGAGGCGACGGTAGATGGCATTCATCCGACCGCCATCGTCTATAAGATCTGGCGCGATGTACTCTTCAAATATTTTGCTGCTTGCCCCCACTAGGGGAAAAACCGTTGCCCACAACGATCGATGAGATCGAGACACCGGCGGATAGCCGCCGAACCTTGCGAAGTTACTCGACTTGTTGGCTGAAAGAAAAAACACCGGAGAGAATGATTTATTGAACTTGCTGCAGTTTGCTGCGTGCGGGGCCCCAGAGATGCGCAGCCAACCGTCGCGAAGCTGCGGGAACTGTTGCGAAGCGCGAAAAAGGGGTGAAGCTCAGTACGACCAGTTCGAGTACGAAGGCCAGCCCCAGCATCGCGACCGTCTTGCCGCATGCGCATGCCTCCTAGGCTCATCCAAGCCAAGGCATACACTGCGACCGGTTCCGAAAGCGACGCTCGCTGGGCACGGATGGTACCGCCCCGGTTCTGGCCACGCTCTCGGGGCTTCTTCAGACGAAGATTGAGACGAAGGCGCCGGGTTGGGCGTAGCGCCAGGGCCGAGCATAGGACCCGGGCCGGGCTGAGCGCCTTGAGCGAAGGTACCGGAGTTGGCGGATAACAGAGTAGCAACAGAAAACACCGCAGCAATCAAAGAGCGCATGACGTTCTCCTAGGTCCACCAGACCCCAACCTACGTCTTTGATCTAAACCATGCCAGCGTGCGCTAAGCGACAGGCGCGCCGGCGTAACCTTAATTCCAAGCTGGGCTAGAACTAGGCAGAGCCGCTTGCTCAACTAACATCAGGGCGGCGCACTTTCACGCCCCAATGAGGTCACTGCCTATGCCCAAGAGTGCCACCCCTTCTTTGGGCATCGTGGCCCCGGCTCCCATCCCCAAAAAGCGCAGAGGTCGGGGCCAACGCTAGGGGCGATTAGATAAACAGCACCGGGGACCGCGATCAGGGGCCTTTCCACTCCGCTCGCAGGTTCCTCTATTTGCGAGGAGTGTCGGTCATGCGAATCCTACTGATCGGTGGCATTGTCTTGGGACTGGCTGCGTCTGCGGCCTGGACCGCCTTCCTCGGCTATGAAATGTTCAGAGCACTTGAACGGATACTTCAAAACATGACCTAATCGAATTCACTTCTGCCGGCCTCGAGCAGACCCGACAGCAAAAAGCCCAGGGGGGCTCCGATTAGGATTCCTAGAGCTACGCCGGTTATAAACACGGCTTGCCGCTCCCAGTGTTTGCTCCCAATTTATTGAATCGCAGACTGTCACAGGCGCGTAATACCCTCTACAGAGCCAATACCGGTTGTGAACAGAAATGTGCGCACTTTTTCGTGAACAGAGCGCGCCAAGCGGTGCCGGCCGGCTTGTAGAATTCTCAGAAGCCTGGCTTGCCGCGCCAGCGCATAATCAACCAGTACACCGAGGCGATAATAGCCGCTTTCGATTCCTTCTGCGCGCTACAGCGTAAATGTGTGAATAGCCGGTCTTCGCCAGCTAGATTGCCTCGATGGCCCGGACGGCATCGTCCGGGTCGTCTTTAATGCAGCTTTCGTTTGCGTTGTTGCTCTGCCTGATAGATCTCAAGGCAGAACAGAAGGAACGCGATAATCGCGTCGTTGCCAGTCGTCCGATGGGCGCGAGACATAGAATCCCCCGACTCGTTGTCTCCATGTCAAAGTAAAATAGCGCGAGTCGCTGATTTGATGTGTGCTTTTTGGGCAACGCCCGCGAACCATTTCGATATTTTGACGCCGCCCTGGTCTGGCAGCCTGAAAGCGATCGATCACTGGTGGGGCTTGAGCAGCTACCCCGGCAGTTTCGCTAGGTTTGCTGCAATGTATCGCGCCTGGTCGCGATAACGATTCAGCCAAATCTCCGTCCTAACTGCTCCAAGTTGGAAGACTTATGGTGAACTGGCTATCGGGAAGCACACTCTTATTGCCGGTGAGGCCGGCTTGGGTAAATCGTAAGTCGGCATTGCTATTGGTCGTGGCGGGGACGACGGGTAGACGACCTTGGCCCGTCGCTGTCGTTTTTGGCTGTGGCTGCGATTGTTATTGAACCCGTCGGCTGGCTTGTTGCGGGAAAGCTTGGCAAATGAGGCTGCATTTCTGATCGGTATCGCCCCGTTTGGCTTCTACGATTTGTCCGGCTTGTGCTTTCGTAAGTGGTTGACTTCGTCGCCGCTAACAACAGCCCACTCGTCATCTTCTAGCGGAACAGCCACCAATTTCAGTGCCGGAAACTTGACCAGGTCCGGCTCTCAATTTCAAACTGCCGAGCTTCACCCTATCCAAGGAACGAGTCTAATCGTTCAGCGGCTTAGTCGCCAAACTCGCGTCGCCTTGTTCGGGGGGCGACAAGCTCGGTGCATCGGCCGCGGTCTGACGCCTACGCTCCGCCGCCTCGGCGCTATTTTCCAAGGTCGAATCACGAAGGCCGCGCTCGATCGCCCAGATAGCCGCTTGAGTGCGGTTCCGCGCATTGGTTTTGCGCAAAATGGCCTTCAGGTGGACCTTAACGGTTGCTTCCGAGATTTGACACACCCGCGCAATTCCCTTGTTCGATTCACCGCGCGCGAGACAGACGAGCACCTGGCGCTCGCGATGCGAGAGCTGGACGCGATCGGTGCTTTTGCCGAGCCCATGAGGATTCCAGGACTGCAAACTCACGGCACGTTCGGCCTGCTCGTTGGACAGCGTGGTAATCGGGCGACCCAGCACGAAAATCTGCTGATCCATGAATATGAGCTCCAGCGACTTTACCAACATATCGCGCGAGCCGAGATTGAGAATGTAGCCGTCAGGGGCGAGCGCCAGCGCGCCCTGCAGGTCGACTGGTCCATAAGTCTCTGCCACTAAGACGACTTTGCTGTCGGGCATTAACGATCGCAGCTGCCGCACGCTTTCAGCGGCGTGGTTCAGGCTTCCATTTTGCCAATCGATTCCAACAATCGCCAGCGCTCGGCGTCCCTTCGTAAAGTCGTGATCCGCCAATTCAGCCGACCGGCCCACAGCAGCCACAACCTTGTAAGGAGTGCCCTGCAGAAGTGACGCTATACCTTGGCGCAGCAATGCACTGCTAGCGACGATTACCGTCGATGCCGTTCTACTCACTACTACGCTACTCCACTCAAGCGCACGCTTAGCGAACGCGCTCTTCCTCGTGTTTCAGGCGCCAGATGCCGCAAATAACCAGTCGTCACTTGAATTATTTCATCTATATGGGAATTTAATTCAACAGTGCCAAGAAAGCTAAGAAAAACATTGACTTAAGGTAAAAATACCTCTTCGCGAGTTCGTTTGCAACCGATCGGACCCGAGCGATGCCTATGGCTTCGGTGATCCTGCGTTACTTTAAGTGGCTGGCGCCAATCCCAAGGCCGGGCCGGACAATTGACCAGGGATGCCACCGATCTGGCAGTCGAAGACGCTTTTGGGATTACGGCATCTGACCCCGGACGGCACCTGCGCTGTGTTGAGAGACCGGTTGGCCCACGTGATCGAGGTTAGCTCGACCGAAGCGATCTATGACATTTCTACTACAGTGAATGACGATTTTTCGGTTGCGAATAGCGCGCCCGCGCGAACGAGCCTCGCCTCGGCCTATTTTTTAAAAGCTAGCAATGTTAATTTGAATTGTCATACAGCGTTTAGCGACGTCGCAAGTGCCTGGAACTGCTGGAAGCTGGCTGGTTCCAGCGCCGTGGAATCGGCAGGCGTAACACATGCAGCATCTATCCGTATGGATAGTAGAATCCATAAAGCTGTTAAGTGGGCGACGACTTTACCCTCTTCGCACACAATGTCCGATCTGCCAGCAGACTGTTCACCTCCATGTCAATAAAGCAGGCCGCCGACATGCGTTCGTACACGCACGCGGCTTATACGATGGGTGCCGGCTTTGCGTGCATTATGCCGCTAAGATAAAATGTCTCGGCTCAGGGATGCTGATGATCTTCGAGCCTCGCCCCAACGAGCATCAACGCTTCAAGCTGCCGGATTCCCTGCTTGAAAAGTAAAGGGCTGGCTCGTTGATTTCTCGAACCTGCGACCGTCCCTCTCTTCATTGTTTGCTGATGCCGGGCGGGCAAGTCCGATGGGATACAGCCTTCAGGACGTAGGCGCCAAACCTGCCACCACCAGGACAATCCATCCTGTACGCATCTCACCCTTCTCACTACGACGCGCTCACGTTCAACCACGTCGCCCAGGGGCGCGGCATAATAACAATTTGATACAATTTGCCGGGCGACAGCGACTCGAATTTTTCTCGTTCTGACTTGAAATGGAACCGCAAATTGCCAAGGCGCATACAGTGTGGCAATTTATAGCCAATAGCGTGTTGGCTCAACTGGCCGCTACGTGCGAGGCAGTAACATGCGTAGCCGTGTTGTTTTTGTTTGCCTGGCGGCCTTGGCGATGATTTTGGTCGGCGCCAATCTCGCAGCGCAAACCATACCCAAATCCATTCAAGAAGGTGGCTCCGACTCAGCTTTGCGCGAGAAAAAGAACGCCTGGACGGTCGGCATTGTCGGCGGCCTGCTTTCCGGAACTTACATGCGCTTCGTCGACGAGATGGCTTCGGCGCTCAACGACGGAGACAATCTGCGCATTCTTCCGATCGTTTCCTACGGCGCGGCGTCCAATCTTGATGATCTGCTCTATCTTCGCGGCGTCGATGCGGCAGTCACCCAATCCGACG
>Ga0187769_10002169_pt1 | contig 11418 bp, 8 predicted proteins | sample 0116_SJ02_MP02_1_FD_133140 | JGI IMG/M metagenome (GOLD analysis project Ga0187769, IMG submission 133140) | Tropical peat soil microbial communities from peatlands in Department of Meta, Colombia - 0116_SJ02_MP02_10_MG | ecosystem: Environmental > Terrestrial > Soil > Wetlands > Peat | place... | reverse complement strand
CTCATAGGCGCCGGCCGGGCTCTTGGTCAGCTCCCATTCGTAGCCGAACAAGTTCTCGAAGTAGTAGTTGCTCCACTTCGTTGGAGTCTGAGTCCAGGTGACTTCCGGGCCGCCCGTGATCGCGTCTCTGCCTTTACCTGTGCCATAACGGCTCTTCCAGCCGAGGCCCATCTCCTCAATGGGCGCTGCCTCGGGCTCGGGGCCAACAAGTTTCGGATCGCCGGCGCCGTGGGTTTTGCCAAAAGTGTGACCGCCGGCAATTAGCGCGACCGTCTCCTCGTCGTTCATGGCCATGCGGCGGAACGTTTCACGAATATCCTTGGCCGCCGCGAGGGGATCCGGCTTGCCGTTCGGCCCTTCCGGATTCACATAGATGAGACCCATCTGCACGGCAGCGAGTGGATTTTCGAGCTCGCGGTCGCCCGTGTAGCGCTTGTCGCCAAGCCAGATGTCTTCCTTGCCCCAGTACACGGCTTCGTCCGGCTCCCACACATCGGGGCGCCCACCGCCAAAGCCGAACGTCTTAAAGCCCATCGACTCCAGCGCGACATTGCCGGCGAGGACCATTAGGTCGGCCCATGAGATTTTCCGGCCGTATTTCTGCTTGACCGGCCATAGCAGCCGGCGCGCCTTGTCGAGATTAGCGTTGTCCGGCCAAGAGCTGAGCGGCGCGAAGCGCTGCTGGCCGGTGCCGGCCCCGCCGCGGCCGTCGCCGATACGGTACGTGCCCGCGGCGTGCCACGCCATGCGAATGAAGAGCCCGCCGTAATGGCCGAAATCTGCCGGCCACCAGTCTTGGCTGTCCGTCATCAATGCGCGGAGGTCCTTCCTCAACGCTTTGAAGTCGAGCCTCTTGAACTCTTCGGGGTAATTGAATGCCTCGCCCATCGGATCGGACTGGGGCGAGTTCTGGCGGAGAATCCTGAGGTTCAACTGGTTCGGCCACCAGTCACTGTTCGACCTCATTCCAACATTCGTGGTCCCATGTACGATCGGGCACTTCGCTTCAGTTGCCATGATTTGCTCCTTCCTTCCGGTTGGTCAAAAATTGAGTCAAAAACTGTGGCGAATCGCGAGCCCATGTTGGCTTTCCAATCGAGCAATCGCTAGCGGCTATGCTTGCAGACGCACGCTGTTCATCCGGGATTCACGCGCGTTGGAAACCTGACGAGAAGAGCGCTGCTGAGCGCACTTCATGCAAAGCCCCCGGAAAATCAGTTCGCATTCGCGTAGAACCCGCTTGCCGAGGGTGCGCGATGCAGGCCTGGGCACGTCGTACCACGCCATATCCTCAACGTTGCCACAGCGGTCGCAGATGAAGTGGTGATGACGCATGCCTTTCGCATCGAATCGTGCAGCGCGTCCTTCGACGGCCACTTCACGCACCAATCCCGCCTGCACCAGGTCCCGCAGATTGTTATAAGTCGTGGCCCGCGAAGAGCGCGGATCCATTCGATTCACGGCTCCGAAGATTTCCGCAGCCGTGGGATGTCTGTTGCATTCCATCAAAAATGCCATCACGGCGTAGCGCTGCGGCGTGCACCGCAACCCGCTATCCTCGAAGGACCGTTTAATCGCCGCAGCGTTCATGGACGGCTTAGAATATTTCTAATGTGAAAGTTTGTCAAGACTGGCGCTCTTCATGGGCTGCGAGCAGAAAGCTGAACGATGCCGTTTCGAGTGTCCTCATCGAGTGGCCGTCCCGTTGCTCTTCACCACGTGGAATGGTCTCGACGTCGCAGGCGCGGGGTCTTGAGACGAACGGGGTGGTTGGCAACAGATTGGTGCGGGCAAACTTAGCGTTCTAACTCATTTACTTGTGTCGGAGGCCTCGCGATCTGCCAACATCTTCATCAGCTCCTGATAGGACTGGGGCATGGTCACCGTATCGCGCATGGCGACGGTTATAGGGTAACGGGTCCCGCCCTTGTGAGTGCCTTCTAAACCTTCGATGATCTCGTGCGCATATCCCCACGGGAAGGCGAAAGCCATTTCATTATCCTGGGCCATGCCAAAAACGCGATCGCCAGTGCACGGCAGGATCACCTTGGGCTCGTTTGTGGTCAGCGTTTGGATGACGATCTCGGCGCAATCCAGGCGCCCGCCGCTGGTCGAGACCACGCGCCCGCCGTGCGCGTAGAGGGATGCATGAACGAGTCGTAGCACCTGCGCGCTGTTGGCGTACACGGCAACAACGTGTGGTTCAAAAGTGGTTCGGTTTAGCGGTGCGATACAGACGTAGTCGTATATGCCGGGCTCGAATTTCCAGACGCTCGCTTCCAGGTTGGCAGCTGCCTGCTCATCCTTGCAGTACATGCCCACGGATGCAAACCCTCTCAGATACTCGTCGTTCGGTTTGCGAAACCCAAAGGCGATGGCCGCCAGTGGACAGATAACATCGTCTTTGCCCACCGCTATGGCCCATCCGTATCGGCGAGCCACGCCGATCGATTGGCATACGATCCATTGCTCGCCCATGGTCTTGCTGGGAATTTTCACGCCTTCGGGGACGGCTTCGTCCGGCTTGAGCACACGGATCGCCAAGGGAAAGGTGTCAGGGCGCACGTAACGGGCCAGTGCTTGATCGAGCAGTCGCAATGTTGAGGCAATATCTTCGTTCATAGGGAGACACCCACCAGGAACGATACGTCAGCCGTGGTTCGTCCAGCAACTCATAGGTTTTATCCCTGAGCGGAACAAGACGAGAGCGTCAATAAAACGAGGCCCTCGCAACTTTTCGCTTGCTTGTGGGTTTGAAGCAGTCAGGAGGCTTACGCGAACCTTGACGTACACGGAATACCGGAAAGACACGATTTGTGGATGTGTGGGAGGATAGATACTGCAAGATGTCGTCGTTCCCAATACCGTTCCGTTGCATGAGGGAATTATCTCCGAAGAGGGGCACGAAAATGACTTCCGTTCGGATTCTTTTTGGAGTCGTGTGTCTGGTCGCTTTTGCGGTTTCAACCGGCGCCCAGGAATTCGGAATTCAAGAATGGACTCACTCTGTCGAGATCACCCCTTTTGGTGGTTCGCGATTCGGCGGCGCCATTGACTTGAATTCCGGTCCGTACAGTCAGTTGAACATTCGTAGCTCGTGGGATTATGGCGCCTTGCTTGACGTCGGCCTCATTCCCCATCTACAGGCAGAATTCATGTGGGGTCATCAGCCATCAGTTCTCGATGGCATTAGTGTTCGCACGGGAGCGAGCAGCCGCGTCGGCGAGGTCAATCTCAATTTTTATCAATGGGGTGTTGACGTTCCCATTCTTCGGCCTGAAGCGAAAATACAGCCCTACTTTGCGGGTGGGTTAGGCTTCACGCATTTCAGCACCAACAGTTCAGCGGTGCTGCCCTTCGAGAACCGCTTCTCCTTTAATATTGGCGGAGGTGTGAAGTATTTCGTACTCCGAAACTTCGGTTTCCGATTCGATGTGCGCTATTCGCCCACGCATACGACATCGTCCGTCGGGTTCTTTTGCGATCCCTTCTTCGGTTGCTACTATGCGGAAGTTCCGAACTACGCGCATCAAGGGGAGGCCAACGTCGGCCTGATTTTCAGATTCTAGGCTTCAGATTCCGTTTATCGTCATTGGCACACTCAACTTATTGAAAATCCACTCCGCTCACATCTGCAGATGTGATTGTGTCGCCGATGTCGGCTTTTGCGTGGTGTTCGAGCAGTCTCACAGATTCCCAAGCGACGAGAACTACTCCAGCTTCGCGTACTCCGCCTTTGGCTTGCCTCAGAACGGGATGTCGGTGTGGTTGGCGTGTTTTTAGAGGGCGAGAAAATCCCGGTAGGTAGCTTTTGCCTTCTCGATGATTCAGTAATGCGACACCTTTGGCTGCCGGCGTCATTTCTTTAGTGCGGCCTGCGAGTCTACGACGACCGTGATAGGACTTCCCGATTGCCCGGCCTGAACAGGAATGAGAAAGCGGCCGAGAGAGAAGGATCGCAGCGGCGGGGAGGTTGAGCGGCTGGAATTCCAGCGCTAAGAACTGCTTCTCATGATCGGGGGATCTCTTCGTGAAAGATAAGTTTCCTGAATTCAGGATCGTCGTGCAGGCAATCGAGATCGGTGTCCTGTGCCGCCCAATCTAGGTTGCCGTATCCAGCCGCAAGGGCCTTTTTGAGAGTCTCGAGCGCGGCTGCCTTTTCACCAAGGACACCATAGGTGCAGGCGGCGTTGTAGAGAGTATTGGGATCGCCCGGTCGAAGGGCGACTGCGGTTTGAAGGTGGCGCATGCTCTCTTGTGTGTCTTCTTTCGAAGAGCTGAGCTGCACGGCCAGCAAGATTCGGGCCCGAACATCTTCCGGCACTAATTCGAGTTGTTGACGGAGGACCTTGATGGTTTGCTCTCGGATCTGCTCCGCTTCCTTCTTCAATCCCAGCTTTTCCAAAGCCCGGCTGTATGGGACATAAGTGTTATAGTCATCTCCATTGGCTTCGATGGCTCGCTCGGTGAGCGCGGCCGCCTCTTGGTACCGCCCGGAGGCAAAATAGGCGCGGCCAAGAATGTTCCAAGAACCCTCGCAATCGGGCTTGCGTTCGATGGCGCGCTGGGCCAGCAGCGCGGCCTCATTGTATTTCTTCTGCGCATAAGAGATGCGTGCGCGCGCAACCAGTACCTCCGGTTGGTCGGGCGCAAGCGCGGTGGCTGTGTCGCACGCGGCTAGCCCTCGCTCAATCCATTTCGGATTCTGCTCTCGGATTTCGTAGATGAGCCCGCAGAGGTGCGCGATGCCTGCGTGCGCCAGGGCAAAGTTGGGATCGAGCCGAATGGCCTGTTCGAACATCTGCAAGGCATAGTCCATGTTCTCGCGCCGGGTATAACTTCGTCCGCGGAGGTAAAAATCGTAAGCCTGCGGATTCTCTGTTGGCTTTCGAGCAATCGTCTTTTCTTCCTGTGGTGTAAGTGTGATGCGCAGCGCTTGGGCGATGCTCCGTGCGATTTCTTCCTGGATTGCAAAGACGTCTTCAAGTTGTCGGTCATAGCGCTCCGCCCAGACGGAATGGCGCGTGGAGGCCTCGACGAGCTGTGCGGTGATGCGCACGCGGTTTCCTGCGCGGCGAATAGAACCTTCCAGCACGTAAGCGGCACCAAGTTGCTGGCTCACATGCTGCGCGGTTACTGGCTTGTCCCGGAAAGCAAGCATCTCGGAACGGGGAAAGATTTCAAGCTGCGCGATTTTGGAAAGCTCTGTGACAATGTCCTCCGTAATTCCGTCGCGAAAGTATTCGTCCTCTTTCGCACCACTCTGGTTTTGAAAGTAGAGTACGGCGACCGATTTCTGCTGAGTCGCCACCGCGTTCACCTCAGAACTCAGGCCATTTTTCTTTGCGGCGGGACGACGGCCCGACTCGATGTCCCGCTTCAGCCGCTTCAGGTCGGCGCGGAGTTCGGCGGCGGTCTGGCAGCGCAGATCGGGGTCCTTCTCGAACACTTTGCTCAGAATGTTGTCGAATGCCACCGGTAGGCGCGGATTGCGTTCCTTTGCGGATAAGGGTTCAGAATGTAGGATTTGATCAAAGATGACCGCGGCGGTTGAACCGGAGAACGGAAGCGACCCGGTAGCCATTTCGTAAAGCACGACGCCCAGCGAAAACAGATCGGAGCGCACGTCCAACTCGTCGCCCCGCGCCTGTTCGGGCGACATGTAGGCGATCGTGCCCATCGAACTGCCCGAAACCGTTAGGTGCTCTTCCTCGACCACGTGCGTTGGAGTCTTCATGGACGTGACGCCAACGGTTTCGGCCGCCCGGAGCGTGGGCGCGAGTTTTGCCAAGCCGAAATCGAGTATTTTTGCCTGGCCCTTGTCGACTAGAAAGATGTTCGCAGGCTTGATGTCGCGGTGGACAATGCCCTTGGCGTGCGCGGCATCGAGACCGTTCGCGATTTGAATGCCAATCTCGAGAAGTTCTGAGATCTCCATGGGTTTCCCGACCATCCGTTGCTTGAGGGTTTGACCTTCAAGCAGCTCCATCGCGATAAACGGCCGGCCCTCGAACTCGCCGATGTCGTAAATTGTGCAGATATTGGGATGATTCAACGCGGAGGCAGCGCGCGCTTCGCGACGGAACCTCTCGATCGCCTGTGGATCGTGCGAAATGTCATCCGGAAGAAATTTCAACGCAACATTTCGACCAAGACGCGTGTCCTTAGCGCTATAGACAATACCCATGCCGCCCCCGCCCAGTTTATCGACGACCGTGTAATGGGAAATCGAGCGGCCAAGGATGGAAGAAGAGTCAGGCACCGGTCATTCATGGTACGACAGTGGCTGCATTCAAGCAATCGTATTGCGAATGTCAAATCTGACGCCGACTCTGACGGGGGGCCTCGTCTCACCTCGGATTGGCGCACCACGCGCCTGTCCGCCTAAGAAGCTCAAACGGAAAGCCCTTTAACGTTCATTCACGGCGGGGGTTGGGGAGTAGTCACGTCTCATAAGGTGAAAGTCTTTGCGAATTGCGATTTTCCAAGATACGTTCAGAGCGCTTTTTGTCTTGCTGTTCCCTTGGCTTGCGCTCTACATTCGGCACACAGGTTGTGACACGTTGTATTTCTGGAGGACTTTCATGAACCGCCGCGTGCTCTTTCTTGCTTTTCTTGTTACGGTGGCCGAATTCTTGGTGGTGCACAACGCCTTTTCTCAATCGGGCGCACAGTCGAAACGTCGAGTCATCAATCTTCCGGACCGCTCGCCGCAGGCTGCTTTCAGCAGTGCCATCCTGGTTGGCGACACTTTGTACATTTCCGGAAATATCGGCGTTGATCCCAAAACCGGAAAACCACCCGAAAAGATCGAAGACGAAATTAGGAATCTTCTCGAATCCTACAAGACCCTTCTGACGCAAGCTGGTTTCACGATGGACGATCTCGTCTACGTGCAGGTTGCCTGCACCGATCTCGCTTACTACGACACGTTCAACGCCATCTACAAGAGTTATTTCACAAAAAACCTTCCCGCACGCGAGTTTGTTGGTGTCGCCTCCCTTTTACGCGGCGGTCACTTCGAGATGCAGGCGATTGCCGTCCGGCGTTGAGCGATACGACAGCGCAATTCCCTCGGCGCGGCGCTGGGTCTGCAGCACAAAGGACTCGGCTGGCGGGCCATTGCCAGCTAGAGGTCCGGGTCGGAGCTCTTATCGCGTTGGAAACGGCAGGGCGTCATTCGTCGACGTCGCACCATCAGGAGTCCCGCCGACACGCTATAGGCCAAATTCCTTCGCGAACAGAAATCGAATCGGCACGTGGGGCACGTCCGCAAGGGCGGGGAGCACCTCGACAATCGATCGAACCATCGCGGCCGTGGTGTCACAGGCCCAGCGTGCCATTTCTGGGGTTGAAATCTCTGCAAGAAACGAAGCAACGGCATCGCGAGACTCTCCGATCAACCCCTTCTGTCGCAAGGTTTCTAGGAACTTTAGCGAGTCGATCCTAGGCTCGGATGGATCGGAGGGAGTCTTGTCAGGCGGCAGATGAATAATCGCGTTTCTGAGTTTGGCGAGCAATAGGAAGTCTTGATAGGGCTGTTCGCCTTTGTCGAAGGGTTCTTTCGAGAGAATCCATCTGGCGAACTGAAACCTCTCGCTAATTGACGCCCGAGCTGCGTTTAAGTCCTTCATCAGCGGTCCCAAAGCCAACAGCGAGGAGTCGGTGGGCGCTTCGCTAGCGAAATCTGACAATTCATTGATGAACGCTTCCAGTGCGATGAACGCAAATACCACGGCAATGCGAGCCTCGCTTTGTGCCTTCGGACCGGCGAGCGAAGCCTGCAAAGCCGCTTCTTTAGCCTGTCTATAAAGCATCCCCGAATTTATGAACCACGCTGGCATGCCGAGCAATTCTACTGATTTGTGTCTTTAGACTCCATTGGCAGGGTTTCGGTGCTTGGCTTTGATTCTATTGGGCTCTGCAGATCACCCGGCGCGGCATCGAGGGCCGTAGCTTTTCTGAGCACCACCGGCTATGCACTCGCAGAACCCACTTGCAATGACGAATCAATCGTCAACCTCGACCACGTGTCCGACAAACGCGGTTCAAAAAGTGGAAAAGAGCGCGCACGGCCGAAACACCTCGGCATTTGAGAGTGAAATTCATGGCCGCCTCTTGAGCAGCTCGTTGAAAAGAAGTATGGTCTCCTCGCTTCGGGCCCGTCCCGAACAGACACCTGTGCATCGCCTGATATCACGTCGCGACATTTTGAAACTCGTCGGCTCAAGCGCCGGGGTGGCCGTCCTACCGCGTGTCGCTTGTGCGGCGGGCGAGATCCACTTTCCGGCCGGCGCTGTCATCCGCACTGTGCTGAAGGATGTGCCGCCCGAGGCTTTGGCGGGCGGCGCGACGCTCTTTCATGAGCACTTGTCGATTTCCTATGATTTTATGATGAAACTGCGGGAGGGCTTCGAGGCTCTGTTGGCTACGCCCGGACGTCAGGGTCCCGCCCTTCCGCCCGTTGCACGGCCGTGGTTCATGGAGGATCTCGGCTTGATGGTCGAGGAGATGCGCGCGGCGATGAATGAAGGCATCGCGTGCATTGTCGATGGCGGGCACCCGGACATGGGGCGCGACCTCCAGTTTCTGATGCAGCTTTCGACGCGCTCCGGAATGCCAATCGTTGCAGGATTCGGATACTACGCCGAGCCCTTCTACCCGCCCCAGATCGCGCAATGGAGCGAGGAACAGATTACCCACGAGCTCCTCCGTCAGGCACGAACAGAGCCGGTGGGAGCGTTTGGCGAAATCGGCACTTGGGACGTCATGACGCCGACAGAACGCAAAGTATTCCGTGCCGTGGGTAAGGCTCAAATTGCGACGGGAATGGCGGTTTTCACGCACACCAACTTTGGCAAAGGAGCGATCGAACAACTCGACGTGCTCGAGTCGGTGGGCGTCAAGCCGGACCGAGTGGCAATCGGACATGTCGGTGGCCTCACCGACCCCCAAGCCGAAGTGCTAAGAGCGATCTGCAAGCGCGGCGCATACGTCGGTTTCGACCGTCAGGGTGGCCCTTCTGACTCGACGCAAGTGGCAGTCATCATGACGCTACTGGAAGCCAGCTACGCGGACAATCTGCTTTTTTCGTCGGATTTTTCCTTTGCCCCTGATCTGAAGCGCAACGGAGGACCGGGATACGCGAAGACGGTGACAGTGTTCGCACCGAAACTGCGTGAAGCGGGCGTTCCAGAACGCACGCTGCATTCGATTCTTGTTGACAATCCGCGGCGCTTCCTGGCGTTTGTCCCGAAGGCACGTCGAATGGCGAGTTGGCCATGAGGCGTGAGTCGCTCATGTTCCAAAATTCAGGAAAACGTTTTGGGAATCCGGCGGAAGGTTCTCGGACCCGCTAAGCGCAAAACTCTCCTTTGGCACCTCACGGCTCCTGGTCATTGCGAACTGTCTCGAGAGGAGCAACCATGCCGGACGCCGCAATCCGAATGCGAACCTCTGCGGGCCCTGGAATCGGGTCGGCCATTTCGCCAACCTTCAAGACTTCGAGCAGGCCCTTGCTTTTCGTACCAAGCTGCTTTCATTAAAGCGTCCCTCAACACATACTGTAGCGCCCGAGCTAATTGGCGCGGAACAACACTTCTTTCCCGGAACGCTTACGGATTCAGGAGTTACTTTAGGAATTGTCCCGTCTCAAGCTCCCGGAAAGCCTCGCGGAGTTCCTCCTGCGTGTTCATTACGATGGGGCCATACCAGGCGACCGGTTCTTCGAGGGGCTTTCCCGAGACCAACAAGAATCGCATCCCCTCTTCACCAGCTTGTACCGTCACCTCATCTCCACGATCAAACAAGATGAGCGAACGATTTTCGGCTTCTGAGGGTGGAGTGACATCGGCCCAACCGACTCCTTCCGTCGGCACTGATAGTGGGCCGGAGGCGTTGCAGAATTTTCCGCTTCCTGCAAAAACGTAGGCAAACGCGTGGCGGACCGTCTCTATCGGCAGTGCCTTTTTGCAGTTTGGAGGGACGGAAACGTCTAGATACATCGGGTCCGAAGCCACTCCCTCGACAGGGCCTCGCATTCCCCAAAACGTTCCGCAGACAACACGTACGTGAGTCTCATCATCGTCCTTGACTTCCGGAATCTCCGCCGCCTTGATCTCCTGATATCGTGGTTTGGTCATTTTAAGTGAGGAGGGAAGATTGCCCCACAACTGGAATCCGTGCATGCGGCCCGCGGAGTCGCCCTTTGGCATCTCCTGATGAATAATTCCGCTCCCGGCAGTCATCCATTGCACGTCACCGGCGGAAATCGCCCCCCGATTCCCAAGACTATCGCCGTGCTCTACCGTTCCAGATAGAACGTAAGTAATCGTTTCGATTCCACGGTGTGGGTGCCATGGGAAGCCTGCCAGATAGTCTTCGGGGACGTCGTTACGGAAATCATCCAGCAGGAGAAAGGGATCGAAGTCCGATGTGTTCCCAAATCCGAACGCGCGACGGAGACGTACGCCGGCACCTTCGATCGTCGGCTTCGATTTCACGAGACGCTTTACGGGTCGAATCGACACAGGAACTCCGTTTCTACATCGTCATGCGCACGTTTGCTGCATGCCGGAAACAAGTACCTCCCGCGCCCGTCGGCATGTTCAAGGAACTCGCGGCGCAAATAGTGCCCGCAGTATTTCCAACCTCCCGACTTGGGCTCTCAGCAGTCCTTTTCGTACATTCAGGCAAAGACCACCTCGATTAAGCGTCAATCCCGAGACACTCAGCCGCGTCTAAGGGACGTAAAAAGCCATTTCCGGGCGGCGGTGTTTGCGCGTATTTGCCTTCGGCCACAGCCTAAAGCCGCCTACGAACGCGTTTGCGTTGTCGCCCTCGCGGCAGCCTTTTGGTAGTGTCTTTAGGTATTTCACATTGCCGCCACCAAGAACGACTTCGTCGGGCTCAAGGGCAGCGGCCAGACGCATCACAACGTCGGCAACCCGCTTGCGCCACTTGGCTTTTCCATGGCGCTTCAAGCTCGCAGTGCCAAGATAATCTTCGTAAGTGCCTTTGCGATAGGGAAGGTGACCGAGCTCCATCGGCGCCAGAACTCCATCCACAATCATGGCGCTGCCGAGGCCGGTGCCCAGCCCGAGGAAGAGCATTCTGCCGCCCTTGTAACTCCCAACGGCCTGCATCGCGGCGTCATTGATCACTTTCACGGGACGTCCGAAACCCTTCTCGAAATCAAACTTTACCCAGCCAGGACCAAGGTTGTACGGCTCATGGAGAATCCGGCCACGGCGAACCACAGCCGGGAAACCGATCGAGACCACGTCGTAGTTCCAGCCGGCCGTCGAAGTCTTCACACCGGCGACCATCTGCTTCGGCGTCATGCTTTGACCCGATGCAAACTTCTGCGGCATCCTCTGGCCAGAAGCCAACATCTTCACGTGTGTTCCACCAACGTCG
>Ga0187769_10002168_pt1 | contig 11419 bp, 7 predicted proteins | sample 0116_SJ02_MP02_1_FD_133140 | JGI IMG/M metagenome (GOLD analysis project Ga0187769, IMG submission 133140) | Tropical peat soil microbial communities from peatlands in Department of Meta, Colombia - 0116_SJ02_MP02_10_MG | ecosystem: Environmental > Terrestrial > Soil > Wetlands > Peat | place... | reverse complement strand
CGGCGGTCTGCTGGATCAGATCGTGGAGCAGGGGCGCCTGGGCAAGGATCCGGCGGCGCGGGAGCGCGGCAAGAGCCTGGTCAAGGAGTTCATCAGCCAGGTGTTGCAGGGCGAGATGACCGTCTCGCGCGACACCGAGTCGATGATCAACGCGCGCATTGCGCAGATCGATCACCTGCTTTCCATTCAATTGAACGAGATCCTGCATCATCCCGAATTCCAAAAACTGGAAGGCTCCTGGCGCGGGCTGAAGTACATGCTCGACCAGAGCGAAACCAGTGACATGCTCAAGATCAAGATCCTGAATTGCAGCAAGCGAGAGATGCTGCGGGATCTGCAGCGCGCGCCGGAATTCGACCAGAGCGCGCTGTTCAAGAAGGTCTATGAGGAAGAGTTTGGCGTCTTCGGCGGTGCTCCCTTTGGCGCCCTGCTGGGCAATTACGAATTCGGCAAAGGTCCCGAGGACCTCGAACTGATCGAAAAAATCTCGAACGTGGCGTCGGCTGCTCACGCGCCATTTTTAACCGGCGCTGCTCCCGAGATATTCAACATGGAGAACTACACTAGTCTGGACGCGCCACGCGACATCGCCAAGATCTTCGATACCACGGAATATGCCAAGTGGAAGTCCTTCCGCCAATCCGAAGATTCGCGCTACGTGGCCATGTGCCTGCCGCATATCCTGATGCGGCTACCCTACGGCAAGGACAACGTCCAGGTGGATGGCTTCAACTATGAAGAGGGCGTCGACGGTACCGACCACAGCAAGTATCTGTGGGGCAATGCCGCCTGGGCTTTGGGCGCGCGGTTGACTCAGTCGTTCGCCCAGTTTGGCTGGTGCGCCTCTATCCGCGGCGTGGAGGGCGGCGGTTTGGTGGAAGGATTGCCGACGCATAACTTCCGCACAGATGAAGGCGACATCGCCCTGAAGTGCCCCACGGAGGTGCAGATCAGCGACCGCCGCGAGAAAGAGCTGGCCGACCAAGGCTTCGCGCCGCTGGTGCACTGCAAAGGCACGGACTACGCAGCTTTCTTCAGCGTGCAGTCCTGCCAAAAGCCAAAGCTGTTCGATAAGGAAGCCGCTAACGCCAACGCGCGACTCTCGGCGCAGCTACCTTACATCCTGGCGGTCTCCCGCTTTGCCCATTACCTGAAGGCTATGATGCGGGACAAGATCGGGAGCTTCATGTCGCGTTCGGATTGCGAGAGGTTCCTGAATCAGTGGATCATGAACTACGTAACGCCCGATGATAACGCCTCGCAGGCGACTAAGGCGAGTCATCCGCTGCGCGATGCTTCGATCGAAGTCAGCGAAGTCCCCGGCAAGCCGGGAGTCTATCGCGCGGTGGCGTTCCTCCGGCCGCACTTCCAGTTGGATGAACTCTCGGTTTCCCTGCGCCTGGTTGCGGAACTGCCGCAGTCAGCCAGGAAGTAGAAGTTTGGGGTTGTCGAAATTCAGATGAAAAAGGAGAAGGTGCTGTATGGCAGCAGTAGATTTCTTTTTGAAGATAGACGGAATTGACGGAGAGAGCGCGGACGACAAACACAAAGGGGAGATCGATATCTATTCGTGGTCCTGGGGGGAACAACAAACAGGAGCCCATGGTGCTGGCGGGGGTGGAGGAGCTGGTAAAGTGGACGTACAGGATTTCCACTTTACCATGCACGTCAACAAATCATCGCCGAAACTTGCATTGGCGTGTGCTTCGGGCGAGCACATCAAGAAGGCGGTTCTGACCTGCCGCAAGGCCGGAAAGGATCAACAGGAGTTCTTGAAGATTACCCTGAGCGATCTTCTGGTATCCTCCTTCCAAACCGGCGGGTCAGGAGGAAGCGATATCATACCGGTGGACCAGATTTCGCTGAACTTCGCCAAGTACGAGATCGAGTATAAGGAGCAGAAAGCGGATGGTACTCTGGGTGGCTCTATCAAAGCCGGCTGGGACATAAAGGCAAACAAAAAACTCTAAGTCAACGCTGGTCAAACCTCACATGAGAGCTCAAGAGTTGTTCCAGGCGGGCAAGCTCGACGAGGCAGTGCAGGCGCTTGGCGCGGAGTTGCGGGATAACCCCGCGGACGCCAGGCGCCGTACTTTCCTGTTTGAGCTGTTGTGTTTCGCGGGAGACTATCCGCGCGCGGAAAAACAGCTCGATGTGCTCGCGGCGGATGGCCGGTCGGCCGAGATGGGCGCTCTGCTTTACCGGGCGGCGCTGCACGCCGAGCGGATTCGCCAGACGATTTTCGAAACGAAAGACTATCCCATCACCGAACCGGAATCGCATATACCGCTCTCCGGCACGTTGAATGGCAAGCCATTCGAGTTTTTCTCCGACTCCGACCCGCGGCTGGGCGCGCGGCTCGAAGTTTTCGCTGCCGGCGACTATCTTTGGATTCCTTTGCATCACATCGCCTCGGTGGAATTGCAGGCACCCAGCCGCCTGCGGGACTTGCTCTGGACACCCGCGATTGTGCGCACGGGCTCGGCCTTCAAGGGCAAGGAATTGGGCGAGGTTCTGCTACCCGTGCTTTCTCCCCTTTCCTGGAAGCATCCCGACGGCCAGGTCCGGCTGGGCCGCGCCACCGACTGGCAGGACGACGGATCGGGCAACGTGGTTCCCGTGGGGCAGAAGATGTTCTCAGTAGACGAGGACGAGATTCCCATTCTCGAAATCCGCAAGTTGGAGTTTGCCGCCGCACAAGCGGCTCCGTAGTGTCACATGCCCCTCCGCGACGATCTACTCAACCCCATCTCGGGTGACAATCCGAGTGGCAAAAACCTTCGTTACGACCCGGTCTACGACAAGATCAAGGAAGCGCGGCGCGAGGAAGATGACGCCCCGCAGGGCGAATGGACGCATGAACGCAAAGTAGCCGACTGGAAGCAGGTCATCAAGCTCGCCAGTGAGGCTCTGGCGGCCAAAAGCAAGGACCTGCAAATCGCGGTTTGGCTAACGGAAGCTGCGCTTCGGACTGAAGGATTCCCGGGCCTGCTTGCCGGTTTGAAACTGCTTCGGGGTCTTGTTGAGAACTTCTGGGACACTCTGTATCCCGAAATAGAGGATGGCGACGTGGAGATGCGCGTAGGCCCGCTGGACTGGGTCGGCGGTGTTTCCCCGCAAGTTGGCGCTTCCCGCCTCGACCGTGCTGTGCGTCAGGTGCCTATCACCCGTAGCGGGCTGGATTGGTATCAATTCAAGCAGTCGCGAGCCGTGGGCTATGAAGCCGATGCGGCGGCTACCACCGAGAAGGCGGAAGCGCGCGCCCAAGCCATCGCGGAAGGCAAGATCACCGGGGAAGATTTCGATTCGGCCTTCAATGGCACGCCTAAGTCTTTTTATGTCGAGAGCAAACAGAGCCTGGACGATTGCCTGGAGGCCATCGAGGCCCTGAGCGCGGCCTGCGAGCCAAGGTTCGGGGAGGTTACACCGGGATTCGGCGGGTTGCGCGACGCGCTGGAAGAGGTCCGGTCCACGGTCAACAGCCTGTTGCAGAAGAAGCGCGAGCTGGAACCGGACGAAGAGCCCGCGGCGCAAACAGCGGCGGCTGAGGAAGCCCCGGTCGAGGAAGCCGCCGCCGAAGGCGCGGCGCCGCGGCCGCGCAAAACGGTCAGTGCCGAACCGGCCGACAAAGACGATGCGGTTTCGCGAGTCGCGCTGGTGGCGAAGTACTTGCGGCGCGAAGATCCTTATAGCCCAGCGCCCTATCTCATGCTGCGCGGCTTGCGCTGGGGCGAATTGCGCTCGGGTGGCGATTCGCCGAGCCTGGAGCTGCTGGCGCCGCCCGCCACCCAGGTCCGGCAGGAACTGAAACGGCTGGCGGTGGAAGGCAATTGGACCGAGCTCATCGAGGCCGCTGAGAATGCCATGGCCCAGCCGTGCGGAAGAGCCTGGCTGGATCTGCAACGCTACGCCGTGAAGGCCTTGGACGAATACGGTTACCCGGCGATCGCCAACGCCATTCGCTCCGAGGTGCGCTCGTTGCTGGCCGACCTGCCGCAATTGCCGCAGTGGACTTTGGCCGACGATACACCTACAGCCAACGCGGAAACCCAGGCTTGGCTGAAGGAGGTTGTAGCTCCGCGACAGCCGGCGGATGTGTTCAGCGCGCCGCCCGCCATGGAACCGTCGGGCGCGGAAGCCAACGGCGCCGGACGGGCACCGGCTGCGCCGGACGTGTTCCAGATGGCCATGGATGCGGCCCGCTCCGGCGATGTGCAGCAAGCTGTCGAAATCCTGAGCCGCGAGATCGCTCACGAGCGTTCCGGCCGCGCGCGTTTCCAGCGCAAGATTCAACTGGCCCAAATCTGCATGTCCACCGGCCATGAAGCCATCGCGTATCCCATCCTCAACGAGATGGCTGATGAAATCGAGCTGCGCAAACTGGAGGAATGGGAAGCGTCCGAGGTGCTGGCGCATCCTCTGGCGCTGCTGTTCCGCTGCATGAACCAGTTGGATGGCGACCCCGAAGTGAAGCGCAAACTGTACGCCCGTATCTGCCGTCTCGACCCCGTGCAGGCGCTGGCGTGCGCGAAATAAATCATGGCGCGGCGGGAAACAGAAGAAACCGTCACGCAGTCGGTGATCGAGCGGCTCATCGATCTCGAACCCAGTGTGGCCGCCGACCCGCCGCTATCGCGGGCGCAATCGGTCCGGCAGCTCAAAGCCGCCCTGCGCCGCGATCTCGAGTGGCTGCTCAACACCCGCCAGATCGCCGGCGGGGTTCCCGAAGCCTATCCGGGACTGGAAGGCTCCCTTTACGGCTATGGGTTGCCGGACGTGACCAACCTCAGTGGCCATTCCATTCGTGACCGCAACCGCCTGCTGCGTATGCTGGAGAACACCATCTGCCAGTTTGAGCCCCGTTTGAGCGGTGTCAAAGTGAATCTCATCGAATCCGGCTCCAACAGTGGCCGCCAGCTCCGCTTTCAGATCGAAGCGCTCCTGCTCATGGATCCGGCTCCCGAGCTTATCTCCTTCGATACCGTCCTCGAGCTCACCAGTGGCGAGTACCAGGTGAAGGGAGAGCAAAGTGCGGGATGATCTCCTGCTCTACTATGAACGCGAACTGACCTTCTTGCGGCAGATGGGAGCGGAGTTTGCCGAGAAGTATCCCAAGATCGCCGGACGACTGATCCTCGACCCCAACGAGGGCAGAGATCCCCACGTAGAGCGACTGGTGGAGGCGTTCGCGTTTCTCGCGGCGCGTGTTCATCTCAAAATCGATGACGAGTTTCCCGAGATCACCGAAGCCCTGCTCACCGTGCTGTATCCCCACTACCTGCGGCCCATACCCTCGATGTGCACCGTCGAGTTCGATCTGGATCCGGCGCAAGGCAATCTGACCGCGGGCCTGCCGATACCCAAGGGCTCGGTGCTCTACTCGCCTCCGGTGAGCGGTGTTCCCTGCAAGTACCGCACCTGTTACGACACCACATTGTGGCCCCTGCGCTTGATAGATGCGCAATGGCGCACGCCCGATCGCTTCCAGCCGCCCGTCAAGTCCGATGCCGTGGCCGCGCTGCGCTTCGAAATCCGCTGCTTTCAGGATGTCACTTTTGACAAGCTGGAGCTGCGCGCGCTGCGCCTGCATTTGAACGGGGAAGGCGCGTTGGTCCACACCCTCTACGAGTTGCTGAGCGGAAAATGCACCCAGATCTTGATTCGCGATCCGGCGACGGGCTCGCGCGTGAAGCCAATCTGGCTCGAGCCACACCACCTGCGGCCCGTTGGTTTCGCGGAAAGCGAGGGCGCGCTGCCCTATCCGCTGCGTTCCTTTCTCGGTTACCGGCTGTTGCAGGAGTACTTCGCCTTTCCCGACAAGTTTTTCTTCTTCGACCTTTTCGGCCTCGAGCAGCTCGCTCAGGCGGGTTTCAAGGACCGGGCCGAGGTCCTCTTTCTGATCTCCCGGTTCGAGCGCGCCGAGCGCCAGCAGCCGCTGGAAACCGGCGTTTCGGACAAGACCGTAAAGCTGAACTGCACGCCTATCGTCAACCTGTTTCCCCAAACCGCGGAGCCGATTCTGCTGAGCCACACGGTTTTCGAGTACCCCATCGTTCCCGACGTGTCGCGGCAGGACGCCATGGAGATCTTTTCCGTGAATGAAGTGGTGAGCCTCGATCCGGCTTCGCACGACACCCTCACGTTCGAGCCTTTCTACTCCTACCGGCACGCTACTATGCGGGACAAGAAGCAGACGTTCTGGCACGGTTCACGCCGGCCCTCCACCCGCCGCAACTCGGAAGCCATCGACGTCTACCTTTCTTTGGTGGATATGTCGGGCAAGCCCATCCGGCCCAACGTCGACACGGTAACCGTCCGCCTGACGTGCACCAATGGCGACCTGCCGTCGCGCCTCCCGTTCGGCAATGAGAAAGGGGATTTGGACCTGGAAGGCGCGGCGCCCATCAAGCGCATCGTCATGCTCAAGAAGCCGTCGGGCACTATCCGGCCGCCCACGGGGAGGAACGCACTTTGGCGGTTGATCTCGCATCTATCGCTGAATTATCTGTCGCTGGTCGAGGACGGCCGGCAGGCGCTGCAGCACATCCTGCGGCTCTACAACTTCACGGATTCGGCGTACATTCAAAAACAGATCGAGGGGATCGCGAACCTGGATAGCGAGCGGCACTTCGCGCGCGTCATTTCCGAACATGGCATCAGTTTTGCGCGGGGCACACGCATCCGGATGGAGCTGGATGAAGACCAGTTTGTTGGCGGCGGTGTTTACCTGTTTGCCAGCGTGCTGGAGCGTTTCCTGGCCTTGTACGTTTCATTGAACAGCTTCAGCCAGCTCGTGGTCCGGACCACACAAAGAAGGGAGGAATTAGAGCAGTGGCCGCCGAGAGCCGGACACAGGATCTTGATGTGATCGCGGAGCCTGTCAGCGTCCGGCCGGACCCCACTCAACCCGCCGGGCCGGCAACCCCGGAGATCTGGGGGGCGCTGGAGCGCGAGCCCTACTCCTTCAATTTCTTCCAGGCGGTGCGGCTGCTGGAGCGCCTGATGCCCGACCGGCAGCCGGTGGGCTTGTTCGTGAACCCCGCGCGGGAGGTGGTGCACTTCGGCGCGCATTCGACGACTTCGTTTCCCCCAAGCCAGATTCACTCGCTCCAACGCGTGGAGAGCAGTCCTGCGCAGATGTCCGTGAACTTTATGGGCTTGACCGGGCCCTTGGGAGTGATGCCGCAGTACTACACCGACCTCGTCATAGCGCGGGACCGCGCCAAGGACCACGCCATCCGTGATTTCTTCGACATCTTCAATCACAGGATCATCTCACTGTTTTTTCAGGCCTGGCAGAAATACAGGTTCACGGTTGCGTATGAGCGTGGCGAGCGTGACCGCTTCTCGCACCACCTGCTGGATCTCATCGGCCTCGGCACCGAGGGACTGCAGAACCGCCAGACGGTGGCTGATGACTCGCTGATCTACTACGCCGGACTGCTGGCGCAGCAGCCGCGCTCCGCCTCCGCCCTGCGCCAGGTGCTGACCGATTACTTTGACGTCCCGGTCGAGATCGAACAATTCGCCGGCGGCTGGTTCAAGCTCGACCGCGAAACGCAATGCTGTTTCCAGGATCAGTTGAGCTCGTCCGAGCAGGTGGGCCTCGGAGCCGTGGTGGGCGATGAGATCTGGGATCAGCAGTCCTCGGTGCGGGTGAAGCTGGGGCCGTTGACGCTCACCCAGTATCTCGATTTTCTGCCCAACGGCACGGCCCACCGGCCGCTGCTTGGCCTGCTCGGCTTTTTCGCTGAGACCGAATTCGATTTCGAAGTGCAATTGATTTTGAAACGGGACGAAGTGCCGCCTTGCGAACTGGGCGCCGAGGAGGGCGCCGTACCGCAGCTCGGCTGGGTCACATGGATGAAGTCCGCGCCGCTCCGCCGCGACCCTGGCGACACCGTCTTACACGTTTCTTGAGGACTCTCTATCTATGCTGCAAAACTGGAAATTCTTTTTCGGAAAAGTCAATCAGACCACCCGCGATGCCCTGGAAGCGGCTGTCGGCTTGTGCGCCTCGCGCACTCATTATGAGGTCGAGGTCGAACACTACCTGATGAAGCTGCTGGATGAAACCGACAGCGACCTCCAGCACATCCTGAGACATTTCGGCGTGGACAAGTCGCGCCTGGCAACGGAACTGACGCGCAGCCTCGACCGTATGAAGAGCGGCAACGGCCGCGGTCCCGTGCTCAGCCAGATGCTGGTTCACATGCTCACTGAGGCCTGGCTGCTCGGCTCGGTCGATTACAACGCCGGCCAGATCCGATCGGCGTTCACCATCCTGGCTCTGTTCTCAAACGAGGATCTCACGCGTATAGTTCGCGACGTCAGCAAAGAGCTGCAGAAAGTCCAACCTGACACCTTGCGGCAGAACTTGCTCCAAATCGTCGCCGGCTCGCACGAAGACGCCATTACCGCAGCCGCGGAAGAACCCAGCGCCCCGGCTGGCGCACCCGGCCAGCCTCGCGCCGCTGGTGGTAAGACGCCCAATCTCGATCAATACACTATCAATCTCAGCGAGCGCGCGAAAGCCGGCAAGATTGATCCCGTACTGGGCCGCGACTTCGAAATCCGCCAGGTGGTCGACATCCTCACCCGCCGCCGGCAGAACAACCCCATCCTCACCGGCGAAGCCGGCGTCGGCAAAACCGCCGTGGTCGAGGGATTCGCTCTGCGCATTGCGCATGGCGACGTGCCACCCGTGCTCCAAAACGTGACCCTGCGCACGCTCGATCTCGCGCTGTTGCAAGCCGGTGCCGGTGTCAAGGGCGAATTCGAGAACCGGTTGAAAGGACTGATCGAGGAAGTCAAGGCTTCGCCCACCCCCATCATTCTGTTCATCGATGAGGCCCACACCATGATCGGCGCCGGCGGGCAGGCGGGCCAGAACGACGCCGCCAACCTGCTGAAACCAGCCCTGGCCCGCGGCGAACTCCGCACTATCGCCGCCACCACGTGGTCCGAGTACAAGAAATACTTCGAGAAGGATGCCGCTCTGGCCCGCCGGTTCCAGGTGGTCAAGGTGGAAGAGCCCACCGAGGAAAAATGCCGCCTCATGCTGCGCGGCCTCGTGCCCATGCTCGAAAAGCATCACACCGTCCGCATTCTGGATGAGGGTCTGGCGGCAGCCGTGAAACTTTCGCATCGCTATCTGCCTGATCGCCAGCTTCCCGATAAAGCCGTCAGCGTGCTCGACACGGCCTGCGCGCGCCTGGCTCTGGGTCAGAACTCCATTCCGCCCGCCATCGAAGACGCCACGCGGACCATAGACGACTTGGCCGTGCAAACGCGCGTGCTCGAGCGGGAAACCGCTTTGGGCGCCGATCACAGCGAGCGCCTCGCGCAAATTGCCAAGCAGCGCACCGACACGGAAAGCAACCTAACTGCTATGCGCGAGCGCTGGGAGAAAGAACGCGACCTGGTTTCTCGCATCCGCGACGTGCGTTCGAAGCTCGAAGGAACGGGAGCCCCAGCCCCGGCGGTCTCCGGCGACGGCCAGGCGGCCGCGCAGTCGGCTCTCGACCCCGAGCCGCTGCGTGCCGAACTGGCCAAGCTGAATGCGGACCTGGAAGCGATACAGGGCGAAACTCCGCTCGTCCGCGTATGTGTGGACGCGCAGATCGTTGGCGACGTGATCTCCGCCTGGACCGGCATTCCCGTGGGCAAAATGCTGAAAGACGAAGTGCAGTCTGTCCTCACGCTCGATCAGCAACTGGGGCAGCGCGTCATCGGCCAATCGCACGCTCTGGCTGCAATCGCAGAACGCATCCGCACCGCGCGCGCCAGCCTTGAGGATCCCAATAAACCCGTGGGCGTGTTTCTGCTGGTGGGACCGAGCGGCGTCGGCAAAACCGAAACTGCCCTCGCGCTCTCCGACCTTCTCTATGGCGGCGAGCGCAATCTCATCACCATTAATATGTCGGAGTTCCAGGAAGCCCACACCGTCTCTACCCTGAAAGGCTCGCCTCCCGGATACGTCGGCTATGGCGAAGGTGGCGTGCTCACGGAAGCCGTGCGGCGCCGTCCGTACTCCGTGGTCCTGCTCGATGAAGTCGAGAAGGCCCATCCCGACGTGCTGGAGTTGTTCTTCCAGGTGTTCGACAAAGGCATGATGGAGGATGGCGAAGGCCGCGAAATTGACTTCAAGAACAACATCATCATCCTCACCTCCAACGCCGGCACCGACACGCTGATGAAGCTGACTGCCGACCCCGAAACCATGCCCAGCCCGGAAGGCCTGGTGAAAGCCCTCAAACCGGAGCTGAACAAGATCTTCAAGCCGGCGTTTCTGGGCCGCCTCGTCATCATTCCCTTTTTCCCGGTGCGCGACGAGGCCCTGAAGAAAATCATCACGCTCAAGCTCGGCAAGATTCAGCGCCGGCTGTTCGAGAATCACAGGATTCAGTTGACCTACGACGACCCGCTTGTGGAAGAGGTGGCGCGGCGCTGCACCGAGGTCGAGAGCGGCGCCCGCAACGTGGACAATATTCTCACCAATACGCTCCTGCCGGAAATCTCCCGGCGGATTCTCGGCGGCCTGGCCGAACGGCAGCGCCTAAGCGCTATCCACGTCACTACCGGTCCCGACGGCGCGTTCGCGTACAACTGAGCAATTTGTCGCGACGGCTCACGAACAGGAGGCCATGGTGGCTACGACGCCCTTCACACAAGAGAATCGGTTCCTCAAGATCCATACGCCGCTGGATGAAAACGCGTTGCTGCTGGAGGGCTTTTCCGGCCAGGAGGGGCTCTCCAGCCTGTTTCAGTTCCACCTCGATCTCCTGGCCGAGAACACCACGGCCATCGCGTTCGAAAAGCTCCTGGGCCAAAAGGCGTGCATCGAGATGTCGCTTCCCACCGGCGAGTCACGCTATTTGCACGGCATCATAATCGCCTTCACGCAAGGGGGCCAGAACCCGCGCTTCACCCGCTACACGGCCAACCTGGTCCCCCAGCTTTGGCTACTGACTCGCACCATTCGCAGCCGCATCTTCCAGCACATGAACGTGATCGACATTTTGAAAAAGGTGCTGGATGGCCTGGATGTGAGCTGGGAGACCACCGGCACCTTCCAACCCAGGGACTACTGTGTGCAATATCGCGAGAGCGACTTTCATTTCGCCTCCCGCCTGATGGAAGAGGAGGGCATTTACTATTTCTTCGAGCATTCGGCCGACTCCCACAAGATGGTGATCGCCAATACTCCGCAGTCCCATCCCGATCTCCCCGAGCCGTCCAAGCTCATCTACGAAACCGTCGAAGGCGGCGTTCGTGACGAAGATCGCATTTTCACCTGGGATAAGACGCAACAGTTGCGCTCCGGCAAATATACCCTCTGGGACCACTGCTTCGAACTGCCCGGCAAACATCTCGAGGCCGAAAAGACCATTCTGGAGACCGTGCAGGCGGGCAAGGT
>Ga0187769_10002167_pt1 | contig 11420 bp, 7 predicted proteins | sample 0116_SJ02_MP02_1_FD_133140 | JGI IMG/M metagenome (GOLD analysis project Ga0187769, IMG submission 133140) | Tropical peat soil microbial communities from peatlands in Department of Meta, Colombia - 0116_SJ02_MP02_10_MG | ecosystem: Environmental > Terrestrial > Soil > Wetlands > Peat | place... | reverse complement strand
GGCGGCGCTTGGCATCGTCGCGGTGGCGGCGGCACAGGCGCTGCAGCGCGGCGGTCCGATCCTGGCGCCGTTCGGGATCGGGCTCGCCGTCTTCGTCATGGCCGGCGCCCTCGTCGATGTCGCCGAGCGCACATTGTTCCTGCGCATTCCATTCGTCGCGGCGCTGCGCCGCGCTGCGGGGTTGCCGCGGTCGGCCTGGGGCACCGCATTTGCGCATTTCGGCATCGGCGTCACCTTGTTCGGCATCGTCTCGGTTACCGCCTGGGGCAGCGAGCACATCGCGGCGCTCAAGCCGGGCGAGACCATCGATATCGCCCACTATCGGCTCACCTTCGACGGAGTGTTCAATCGGGCGGGCCCGAACTACCGCGACCTCGTCGCTCATTTCACCGTGCGCCGCGCCAGTGGCGACCTCCTCGGCGCCATGGAGCCGAGCCGGCGCACCTTCCCGGCGCGCAACATGGCCACGACCGAAGCGGCGCTGATGACGCGTCGCGTCAGCCAGATCTATCTCTCGATCGGCGATCCGAACCCGGACGGCGCCGTCCCGGTGCGGCTCTACTTCAAGCCGCAAGTGCTGATGATCTGGCTCGGCGCTGTCATCATGTTTGTCGGCGGCGCGCTGTCGCTCTCGGATCGGCGGCTGCGTATCGGCGCGCCGCGGCCGGCCAAATCGCGGGCCGCCCTGCAGGCGGCGGAGTGAAAATCGTGGCCTCTGCGCGCATGTCCTTGTTGGCGATGACGATTTGCCTGGCACTCGTGGCGCTTTTCGCGGCGCCGTTTCCGCTCGCCGCGGTCGAGCCCAACGAGATGCTGGCGAACCCGATGCTGGAAGCGCGCGCGCGGTCGTTGTCCAAGGAACTGCGCTGCATGGTGTGCCAGAATCAGTCGATCGACGATTCCGAGGCGCCGCTCGCGCATGATCTGCGCATGCTGGTGCGCGAGCGCCTCAAGGCCGGCGACAGCGACGCCGAGGTGATGGATTTCCTCGTCGCGCGCTATGGCGAGTTCGTGCTGCTCAAACCGCGTCTGTCGTGGCACACCGCGCTGTTGTGGGGCCTGCCGCCCGCCGCGCTCGTAGTCGGCATGACCTTCGCCCTCGCCTTGGTCAGGCGAAGGAAAACAGCGCCAGCGCGGCCGGAGCCGAACCTCACGCCGGCCGAAGAAGCGCGTTTATCCAATCTATTGCGCGACTAGGTCGCGATCATCGCGAACCGCCGCGGCCAAGTGTCGGCGCGGTTTGCCGTGAGCGCCCGCCGGCACCGCGCGGGAACCCGGTTCCCGCCGCGACATCAATGTTTTCAAGGGAGGAATTGCGCCTTGCGCGGCATTACGAAGTTTTAATGCTGGGGAAAGCGCCCGGTAATGCGGCCCGTCCCACATTCGCACCGGGTGTTCGGGGCGAAGCCGCCCGCCATTGTGAGGCGGGACGGCGATTCCGGAGACGGGCTTATGATCGGCAATAGACCAATTCAGCGTCGGGGTCTGTCGGCGCGACGCATCGCGCTTTTGGCAACGACGATCGCGGGCGTCGGCGCGGTCGCGATCTTTGCCCCCAATGCGCCGCACTCCGATTTTCTGACCCGTGCGGCCCATGCGCAGAACCTGACGCAGCAGGCGCAGCAGCTCCCGCAACGTCCCGTCGGCTTCGCCGATATTGTCGAGAAGGTCAAACCGGCGGTGATCTCGGTACGCGTCAAGATGGAGCGCCCACTTGCTTCCGGGCAGAGCAGTGAGGAGCTGCCGTTCCCGCCGGGTTCGCCATTCGAGCGCTTCTTCCGCCGCTTCGGCATGCCCAATGGCGGCGAAGGCGGCCATGAGATCGTCACCGGCCAAGGCTCTGGCTTCTTCATCACCGCCGACGGCTACGCCGTCACCAACAATCACGTCGTGCAGAATGCCGAGACCGTCCAGGTCACGGCCGACGATGGCAAGACCTACGCGGCCAAGGTGATCGGCACTGACCCGCGCACCGACCTCGCCTTGATCAAGGTCGAGGGCAAGGACTTCCCCTATGTCAAGCTCGGCGACGCCGCGCCGCGCGTCGGCGACTGGGTGCTTGCGGTCGGCAATCCGTTCGGCCTCGGCGGCACCGTGACCGCAGGCATTGTCTCGGCGCGCGGCCGCGACATCGGCGCCGGTCCCTATGACGACTTCATCCAGATCGACGCGCCGGTCAACAAGGGCAATTCCGGCGGTCCGACTTTCGACGTCGAGGGCAACGTCATCGGCGTCAATACCGCGATCTTCTCGCCCTCCGGCGGCTCCGTAGGCATCGCCTTCGCCATACCCGCCGAGACGGTCAAAGGCGTGGTCGCGCAGTTGCGCGATAAAGGCAGCGTCACCCGCGGCTGGATCGGCGTGCAGATTCAGCCGGTGACGCCCGAGATCGCCGACAGCCTCGGCCTGAAGAAGGCGGCCGGCGCGCTGGTCTCCGAGCCGCAGCATGACAGTCCGGCGGCGAAGGCGGGAATCCAGAGCGGTGACGTCATCACCACGGTCGACGGCACCCCGGTCCATGATGCCCGCGAGCTCGCCCGCCGCATCGGCACGATGAATCCCGGCGCCTCGGTCAAGCTCGGGCTGTTCCACGACGGCCAGGAAAAGACCGTGACGCTTACCCTTGGCACGCTGCCGAACGAGAAGCACGCCGCCAATGAGGATCATGAGCAGCCTCTGCCCGACAGCGACGTGCCCAAGCTCGGGCTGAAGCTCGCTCCCGGCAGCAAGGCTGCCGGCTCCGACGGCAGGGGCGTTGTTGTCACCGCGGTCGACCCGAACGGCATTGCCGCCGATCACGGCTTCCAGGTCGGTGACGTGATCCTCGATGTCGGCGGTAAATCAGTCTCGAGCCCGAGCGACGTGCGCACTCAGGTCGCGGACGCGCGCAAGGAGGGCAAGCACACGCTGTTGTTTCGGGTGAAGTCGAACGAGGGCACGCGTTTCGTCGCCTTGCCGCTCGGCAACGCCTAGGGAGCATGTCCGTTCGGAAAGCCGGATCCCGCCTTTCCGATCATGCTCGAAACGAATGGGGCGATCCGCCGGCATCCGTCGCCCCCGCTGGCGGGCGTACCCTGGGGACGGGCCGCAAGGCCCGTCCCCGCAGAATACCAACTCGGCTCCCGGCATCCGTCGCCCCCGCCGGGGGTGGAGTCGGTCGAGGGGGCAGTGAGCTCACCGCTTGCTGCCCCCTCAATTTGTGTAGCGGTCGGCGCCAGGTTGCATCGGCCGCAATGTTGCCGGCAGCGCTTTGCAAGATGGTATGATTTGCGGATGGCAGGCCGTCGGCCGCCGACCATTTGCTGAGCCCGGCAACACCATGCGGCTTCTCATCATCGAGGACGATCGCGACGCGGCCGACTATCTGGTCAAGGCGCTGCGCGAGGTCGGCCATATCGCCGATCAATCGGCCGACGGCGAGGAGGGCCTCGCGCTCGCGCTCGAGGGGCAATACGACGTGCTGATCGTCGACCGCATGCTGCCGAAGCTCGACGGTCTCTCCGTCATTGCCGCGTTGCGCAATAAGACAGTCGAGACGCCCGTCCTCATTCTCTCGGCGCTCGGGCAGGTCGATGACCGCGTCAAAGGGCTGCGCAGCGGCGGCGACGATTATCTCGCCAAGCCTTATGCGTTCTCGGAATTGCTGGCGCGCATCGAGGCGCTCGCCCGCCGGCGCGCGAGCCGCGGCGAGGAGACCGTCTATCGCGTCGCCGATCTCGAGCTCAACCGGTTGTCGCACGAGGTCAGCCGTGCCGGTCAGGAACTGCAGCTGCAGCCGCGCGAATTCCGCCTGCTCGAATATCTGATGCGGCATGCCGGCCAGGTCGTCACCCGCACCATGCTCTTGGAGAACGTGTGGGACTATCATTTCGACCCGCAGACCAACGTCATCGACGTGCACATTTCGCGGCTGCGCTCGAAGATCGACAAAGGCTTCGCGCAGCCGCTTTTGCATACGGTGCGCGGCGCCGGCTACATGATCCGCGAGGGTGCGCGCTGATCCGGCTCCGGCCGATCGCCGAGCCGGCAGCAGCGCCCACATTTCAACGCCTACTTCGCGACAGCGTCCTGCATTTTAGGCTCGCCGAGCACGCCGCGGGAGAACAGCGCGTCGATCGTCTCGCGCGCGACGCCCCAATCCGCGAGCGCGGACCGCGACCCTTCGCCCAGCCCGCGCGGCGGGCTCGGGCGGCCGGCCGGCGTCCGGCTGAAGCGCGGAGCAGGGCCCGGTTGCACCACGCCCTCGACCTCGATGAAGCTGCCGCGCGCGAGGTTGTGCGGATGGTGCGGCGCTTCGGCGATGGTGAGAACCGGAGCAAAGCACGCATCCGTTCCTTCGAGCAGCGCGCACCATTCATCGCGGCTGCGCGTCTTGAAGAGCGCCTCAAGCTCACCGCGCACCGCCGGGCCGTCGTCGGTCGTGTAGGGAAGCCCGAGCCGCTCGAACAGGACTTCACGGAATTTGAGCTCAATCGGCGCAACCGAGATGAAGCGGCCGTCCGCGCACTCATAGACCTCATAGATCGCCGACCCGGAATCCAGCAGATTGGTGCCGCGCTCGAGCTTGTGCAGGCCGGCAGCGTACATGCCGTAGAACGCCGTCATCAGCGATGCGGCGCCTTCGGTCATCGCCGCGTCGACGATCTGGCCCTTTCCCGAGCGTTGCGCCTCGACCAGGGCGCAGGCCATGCCGAAGGCGAGATAGAGTGCACCGCCGCCAAAATCCGCGGCGAGATTCAGAGGCGGGGTCGGCTTTGACCCGGCGCGGCCGATGGCCGCAAGCGCGCCGGTCAGCGCGAGGTAATTGAGATCATGACCGGCCGCCTGCGCGAGCGGACCTGATTGGCCCCATCCGGTCATGCGGCCATAGACGAGGCGCGGATTTCGCGCCAGCGCCTCCTGCGGGCCGAGGCCGAGACGCTCCATCGTGCCCGGCCGGAAGCCCTCGATCAGCGCGTCGGCCTTATCGATCAAATCGGCGGCGAGCGCGATCCCATCCTTGTGCTTGAGATCGATCGCGACCGACGGGCGCCCTCGCGTCAGCAGGCTAAAGCGCGTCGGCATGCCGATGCCGAGCCCGCTCGGAGCGAGCCGGTCGATGCGGATGACGTTGGCGCCGAGGTCGGCGAACAGCATCGCCGCCATCGGCGCCGGTCCGATACCGGCAAATTCGACGATACGAATTCCCGCAAGAGGTCCCATCGCGATCGATCCCGGTTAGCGTTGCCGCCGTTTCCCTGCCTTAACCTTTCGGGTTTTTCATTGGCGTCCAAAGAAGTACTCTGGCAAAGGATCGGGCAGAAGGGAGAACTTGCCTGACTCCTTGTCGACTTGAAAACCCTATTTCAATTTGGGCCGGAGATAGAGGGCTCGATCCGTGACTGCGCTCGGCAAGCTTCTCCGCACCACGGCGTTTCAGCTGACGCTCGCCTATTTGCTGATTTTCATCCTGTTCGCGGTCTCGCTGCTCGGCTACTTCGCGCTCAATACCCGCCGGCTGATCACCGAGCAGATCACCCACCGGGTCAATACCGAAGTCAACGGGCTGAGCGAGCAATACGAGCAAGGCGGGATCCGGCGGCTGGTCATCGTCGTCGAGCTGCGTTCCCGCCGTCCGGGCTCGAGCCTCATTCTCTTGACCACCCCGAGCGGAGAGACGCTCGCCGGCAACGTCGAATCGCTCGAGCCCGGCGTCCTCGACCATCCCGGCTGGCTCGAAATTGCGTATCGCCGGGTCGAGGCCTCGGAGGATGTCGAGCACCGCGCCTTGGTGCGGGTCGTCGACATTCCCTCCGGTTTTCATTTGCTGGTCGGGCGCGATCTCGAGGAGCGCGAGCGCATCTATGCGATCATCGCCAATGCCGGACGCTGGTCGTTCGCGCTCGTGGTGGTGCTCGGGCTCGCCGGCGGATTCTTCGTCAGTCGCCGGGTGCTCAAGCGGATCGATGCGATGACCGGAACGGCGCAAACCATCATGGCCGGCGATCTTACCGGCCGGCTGCCCATCGCCGGTACCGGCGACGAGCTCGATCGCCTTGCCGACAACGTCAATGCCATGCTCGAGCGGATCGAGGCGCTGATGCGCGGCCTCAAGGAGGTCTCCGACAACATTGCGCACGATCTCAAAACCCCGCTGACGCGGCTGCGCAACCGTTGCGAGGAGGCCTTGCGGGGTGCCCGCGGCGAGGCCGATTGGCGTGCGGCGCTGGAAACGACCATCGCGGAATCCGACGAGCTCATCCGCACTTTCGATGCGCTGTTGATGATCGCGCGCGCCGAGTCCGGGCAGGCGCGCGACAACATGACCGAATTCGACGCCGCCGAGGTGGCGCGCGGCGTCGGCGAATTATACGAGCCGCTCGCCGAGCAGAAAGGCCTGACGCTCACCATCGATGCGCCGGGCGCCGCGCCGGTCCACGGCAATCGCGAGCTCGTCAGTCAGGCGCTGGCCAATCTCGTCGACAACGCGATCAAATATGCCGGCCCGGAGACGGCCAAGATCAATGGCGCGTCGGCCGAGGTGGTGGTCAGGGCCGGCCGCGAGGGCGGGCGCGTCACGCTGAGCGTGGCCGATCACGGCCCCGGCATCCCCGCAGCCGATCGCAGCCGCGTCGTCGAGCGCTTCGTGCGGCTCGAACAGAGCCGGTCGGAGCCGGGCTCCGGCCTTGGAATGAGCCTTGCGTCCGCCGTGGCGCGCCTGCATGGCGGCGAGCTCAAGCTCGAAGACAATGTACCCGGGCTGAAGAGCACGATCGTATTGCCGCGCGCCGGCCCGCCGGGGACGTGATGAAGCGGCCCGCGCGCGCCAAGCGGCCGAAGCAAAATCTCGATGACGGGGCCTTGGTCGCCCGATTTGCCGGCGCGCTGCCTAAGCCGGCGCCAAAGGCGCGTCGGGTGGTCTCCGAATGGCTCTCAGGCGTCGCTCGAGAGGAATCCGGTAAGTCACTGCGATCGCTGATCGAAACCAGCCGGCCGCCGGCGAGAATCATGGCCGGCATCGCGGAAGCGGCGCCCTATCTATGGGACCTCATCCGAGCCGACCTGCCGCGGACCGTGCGCCTCCTCACGCAGGAGCCGGAAGGAGCCTTCACAACGCTCCTTACCGAAGCGCGTCGCGCCGCGGCGGCTGCGCCGGGACGCGACGCGGTGATGCGGATTCTGCGCCGCATGAAGGCGGAGGCGGCGCTCCTGATCGCGCTCGCCGATATCGGCGGCATCTGGCCGCTCGAGCGGATCACGGAAGCGCTCACCGAGGTCGCCGAGACGGCGCTGCAGGCGGCCGTGCATTTCCTCCTCACCGAGGCCGCCGATCGCGGCAAGCTCTCGCCACCCGATCCGCGAAGGCCTGAGATCGAATCCGGATTGATCGTATTCGCGATGGGCAAGATGGGCGGCCACGAGCTCAACTTCTCAAGCGATATCGATCTCATGATCTTCTTCGATCAGCGCCCGCGCGGGTCGGCGACCAACATCGAACCGGCGTCGTTCTACGTGCGGTTGGCCCGCGATCTGGTGAAAATCCTCCAGGAACGCACCGCCGACGGCTACGTCTTTCGCGTCGACCTGCGACTGCGCCCGGATCCGTCCTCGACCCAGATCGCGATCTCGAGAGACGCCGCGCTCGAATATTATGAAGGCCGCGGACAGAACTGGGAGCGCGCGGCGCTGATCAAGGCGCGGCCCTGCGCCGGCGATTTGGCCGCCGGCGAACGGCTGCTCGGCGATCTCTCGCCCTTCATCTGGCGCAAATATCTCGACTATGCCGCCGTCGCCGACGTCCACGCGATGAAGCAGCAGATCCATGCCTATCGCGGCCATGGCGAGATCGCGGTCGAGGGCCACAACGTCAAGCTCGGCCGTGGCGGCATCCGCGAGATCGAATTTTTCGTGCAGACGCAACAGCTCATCGCCGGCGGGCGCCACGCCGAACTGCGCGGCCGCGGCACAGTCGCGACACTCGGCGCGCTCGCCGCCGGCGGCTGGATCGATGCCGAGGCGCGCGATGCGCTCAGCGCCGCTTATGATTTCCTCCGCCGCGTCGAGCACCGCCTGCAAATGATCGCTGACGAGCAAACCCACACCCTGCCGAGCGACGCCACGGCGCTCGATCAATTCGCGCGCTTTCTCGGCTTCGCGGGACGCGACGAGTTTGCCGATGTCCTGCTCGGCCATTTGCGCGCGGTCGAGCGGCATTACGTTCGTTTGTTCGAGCGGGCTCCCGACATGCTGTCGCGGCAACAGAACCTGTCATTCGGGACGGCGGAGGGGGAGGGCGCCACGCTCGATCGGCTCGCGCAAATGGGCTTCCGCCAGCCGCGCGAGGTCGCCGGCGCGGTGTACCGCTGGCGGCAGGCGCTGTATCCGGCGTTGCGGGGCGAGCAGGCGCGCGCCAATCTCATCGAACTGGTGCCGGTCATCATCGATCAGTTCGCGCGCGCCGAAGATCCGGACCTGGCGTTTGCCGCCTTTGATCGATTTCTCGCCGGGCTACGCGGCGGCGGGCGTTTTCTGTCGCTGCTGCGTCAGCATCCCGACCTCATTCGCTTCATCGCCCTCATCCTCGGAGCGGCCCCGCGGCTGGCCGAAATCCTGGCGCAGCATCCTCACGTCGTCGATCCGCTGATCGATCCGAGCTTTTTCGGCGCGCCGCCCGACGAAAGCCGGCTCGAATCCGAGCTTGGGCGCGCGCTTGCAGAGACGCGCAGCTACGAGGAGACGCTCGACGCGCTGCGTTTGTTCGGCCAGGAGCACATGTTCCTGATCGGCGCGCGCATCCTGTCCGGATCGGTGTCGGCGGAACAGGCCGGCGAAATATTCGCGCGCCTCGCCGACGTCCTGATCCGCATCGCGCACACGCGGATCGCGGCCGGCTTCGCCGCGGTCCACGGCCACCTGCGCGGCGAAGAAACCGCGATCCTGGCGCTCGGCCGGCTCGGTGGTCGCGAGATGACTGCAAGCTCCGACCTCGACCTCATCGTCGTTTACGATTTCGATGCCGAGCATCCGAATTCGGACGGCGCGCGGCCGCTCTATGGCGCCCAGTACTTTGCCCGCTTCACCCAACGCCTGATCAGCGCGCTCACCGCGCGCACCAATTACGGCATGCTCTATCCGGTCGACATGCGCTTGCGACCGTCGGGCCGCTCCGGTCCGCTGGCGACGCAAATCGACGGGTTCATCAGCTATCAGGAACGGGAAGCCTGGACCTGGGAGCACATGGCGCTCACGCGCGCCCGCGTCGTTTCCGGATCGCCGGCTTTTTCCGCGCGCGTCGAGGCGGCGATCCGCGAAGTGCTCACCCGCAAGCGTGAGCCGCGCGTGCTTGCCGCCGACGTCGTCGAGATGCGTGGCGCGATCGCGAAGGAGAAGGGTGACGCCGATCCCTGGGACCTCAAATATGCCGCCGGCGCCCTCGTCGACGTCGAATTCATTGCGCAGTATCTGCAGCTGGCGCACGCCGCCGCGACGCCGGAAATCCTCGATACCTCGACGGCGGGGGTGCTGGAGAAGGCGGCGCGGCTCGGCGTGCTGACGCCAGAGCACAGCGCAGTGCTGCGGCCGGCGGTCCGGCTCTATCATGATCTCACGCAGATCCTCCGCCTCTGCCTGCCGGGGCGGTTCGATCCGACGGCGGCGAGCAGCGGCGTTCTCGGCCTGCTGGCGCGCGCCGCCGATCTGCCGGATTTCCCCGCGCTCCAGGCGCATCTTGAGGAGACGCAGCGGCAGGTGCGGGAGTGCTTCGTGCGGATCTTGGGGAAGGCGCCGCAGTCGGGAGCCTAGGATTTGCCTTTGTCAGGAGCCGCTTCGGTCGGACCGTTGGCTTTGCGCCAGGCACCGAAGCCACCCTTGATGTGCGCGACCGGACGCAGCCCCATGCGCTGGGCGGTTTGCGCGGCCAGCGCCGAGCGCCAGCCGCCGGCGCAGAAAAATACGAAGCGCTTGTCTTCGCCGAAAACCTTCTTGTGATAGGGGCTTTCGGGATCGATCCAGAATTCGAGCATGCCGCGCGGGCAGTGAAAGGCGCCGGGCATGCGGCCTTCCCGCTCTAGCTCGCGGATATCGCGAAGGTCGACGAAAACCACGTCGTCGCGGCCATGGAGGGCAATGGCCTCTTCGACCGACAGGTTTTCGATGTCGCGCTCGGCGGCATCAATCAGGGCACGAAAGCCGGTGGTGATGATCTGCGGCATGACGCGGTTTACTGATGCGGTTTACTGATGCGGTTTACTAACCCGGTTTACTGACCCGGTTTACTGACGCGGCTCGCTTGAGGCCCGTGGCGCGCTCCGCGCAGTGGCGGAAAGCTCCATAGCAGTCGCAATGCCGCCGCCGCAAGGCCGCGCCTCAGCCGGCGAGCTGGAGGGGAACGAAGTCGCCCGTCGCGTGGGCGTCCGCTCGCGCCGCGAGCGGCAGCCGGACCACCACGGTCGTGCCGTTGCCGAGGATCGAGCGGATCCGCATCGCACCGCCATGGAGTTCCGCGAGCGATTTGGCGATGGCGAGACCAAGGCCGGAGCCCTGGTGGCGTTTGGTCAACTGGCTTTCGACCTGCTCGAACGGACGGCCGAGCTTGCCCAAGGCGTCCTTGGGGATGCCGATGCCGTTGTCGGCGATGGCGATCGTGACCGTGCCGCCGCGGACGCGGCCATAGAGGCGCACCGCGCCGCCGTCGGGCGTGAACTTCACGGCATTGGACAACAGGTTGAGCACGATCTGTTTGATCGAACGGCGGTCGGCCTGCAGCCGAATTGCGGGAGCGATGCTCGAATCGAGCGCTAGGCGCTTCTCGCTGGCGCGGGCGGCGATCACGCGCAGGCAATCGGCCAGGATGGCGTCAAGCTCGACAAGCTCGGGCTTGAGGCGGATGCCGCCGGCCTCGATCTTCGACATGTCGAGAATGTCGTTGATGACGTCGAGCAGGTAGCGGCCGCTCTCGCGAATGTCGCGCGAATACTCGGTGTATTTTTCCGCGCCGAGCGGCCCGAACATTCCCGATTCCATGATTTCGGAGAAGCCGATAATGGCGTTGAGCGGCGTGCGCAGCTCGTGGCTCATATTGGCCAGGAATTTGGATTTGGTCTGGTTCGCCTCTTCGGCCCGGTTTTTTTCCTCGGCGTATTTTTGCGCCAAATCGGCAAGCTCGCCGGTCTGGCGTTCCAGCGTCTGCTGCGAGCGGCGCAGGTCGTTGATGGTGGCGATCTGCCGTTTCTCGCCCTCGATCAGTTTTTGTTCGTGCTGCTTGAGCTTGGTGATGTCGGTGCCGACCGAGACGTAGCCGCCGTCCTTGGTGCGGCGCTCGCTGATATGCAGCCAGCGCCCGTCGTCGAGCAGCGCCTCGAAGGTGCGCGCGCCCGGGGGCTGGACCTCGTCGTTGGCGACGGTGGTGCGGATGATCGGCTTCTTGCCGGCCGCTACGACCG
>Ga0187769_10002165_pt1 | contig 11425 bp, 12 predicted proteins | sample 0116_SJ02_MP02_1_FD_133140 | JGI IMG/M metagenome (GOLD analysis project Ga0187769, IMG submission 133140) | Tropical peat soil microbial communities from peatlands in Department of Meta, Colombia - 0116_SJ02_MP02_10_MG | ecosystem: Environmental > Terrestrial > Soil > Wetlands > Peat | place... | reverse complement strand
CTCGTCAGCATCCTCACCATGGTCGTCGCCGGAGTGTCGTTCTGGTCTTCGAGCGTCGCCATACCCAGCGTGGCGGATGCGGTGACGCTCGCCACCGCCCTGGCCCTGATCGTGACCGCTCCGTTCATCCAGGCTTTCGGACGTCGGGCCTCGTTCTACCGGGGGCTCGGGGACCAGAGCATGATCGTCTGGATCACACGGTGGACCCTGGAGCTCGGCTTCGCCGTCACCGGCGTTTCGTGCCTGGTCTTCTATCTCGTGCGGAGCCTCGTGCTGCACGGTGGCACGCCGGCCACGAACCGACTGGGGCTGGCCGCCGGGCTGGCAATCGCCGCGTTCCTGGTGGGCCTGGCCTCCTTCTACGTGCGCGGGGCCTTCCTCTCCATGGGAGCAATCATGGTCAGCGGTGCCCTCGTACTGGTCTGGCACATCGAACACACCGGTGCGTACCTCGACCCGGTGGCACTCATTGTCTGGCAATTGCGGCTCGTGGCATCGATGGCGGCGGTGTGTTGGTTGCTGAGCGCGTGGTGGCTCCTGCGTGTCCCATCCTCGGGGGTGGGCCGGCTCTGGCGCCCCTCGGCCCGGGCCGTCGTGCGCTCTGTCGCGCCCTATGCCGCGTACGGCCTGGGATTCTTCACGATCGTCGCCCTGCCCCAGATCGTGAGCGGTGGCCTGCTCCACGGCCACTACAGCTTCAACCCGTCGTTCACGTTGGCCAGCGGGGTGGGACTCGTTGTCTTGGTCCCCGTCCTGGCGCAAACGGTGGCCACCACCGAGCACCTGCTCACCCGTCAGTTCCCGACGTCGCTGCGACACTGGAAGGTGGCGGAGATGGGCGGGTTCCGCCAAGAGATGCGTCGGTACTGGCGTGGACAGCTGGCCATGGCGCTCGGCTTCGGCATCGTCGCCGGCCTCGTCGTCGTCATCGGTGGGCCCAGGCTCGGTGCCATCCTTCCGATCCTCGCAGATCTCACCCGCCACCAGGGGCTTCTGGCCGCCTGCGCCGTCGGCTACGTCCTGCTTGGCCTGGGACTGTTCTGCTGCCAGCTGCTCTTCACGTTGTCGGCACCGACCTGGCCCCTCGCCGCCGCCTCTGGCGGATGTGCGTCCCTGCTGGTCGCCTCGGGTGCCACGATGCCCGACGGCGCCACGGACGCCGCCGTCGTCGGCTTAGTGGCCGCGGCCGGAGTCTTCGCCGTGATCGCTCTCCTGGGCGCCCACCGTGCCTTCTCTCGCGCCGATCTCGCCTACTACCGGACCTTCTAGCGCCGTGAGCCCGGCACTGGTCACCCAACCCACGCATCCCGATCGCTCCGAGACGCGTCTCGGCGGCGGCGGCGGCCGCGCCACCGAACGTCCGGCGTCTCGGCTCCCCCGGTTCAAGCGTTCACGGACGGCGCGCGTCTACGCCCAACGCTGGCGGGTCGAGGTCACCCTCGGTGCCGTCGCCCTGATCGTCGCCGCCACGATGCTGACGGCATGGCCGGCGGCGAACCCTCCGCGTGGCGCTCCCAACGGCGTCTCGCTCACCCGTTCGGGGCTCGTGATGGCCGCTCCCTTCGACCGCCCCGTATCGCAGGGCCAGCTGATGGACCACTACGCGTTCAACGGCTCGGCGCCTCCCGGTGTCGGTTGGACCCGGGCGACCCGAGGAGGGCTCCAGGTCGGCGTCCGGGCGCACGCGGGGTGGGCCGGATGGTTCGCCGTCACCCTGCACGCAGCCGGTCCCGGCGTGGTGTGGCACGTGCAGATGTCGCGGCCGCGTCGGCCCGTCATCGCCGGCAGGGGTGAGGCCGTGTTCGCCGTACAGACAGCCACCACCCAGCACTCCGGGGTGATCAACTACGTAGTCGTCTCGGCCCTGTCGATGCACGGCGAAGGCGAGTGGCTCATCGGCTACGCCCACGGTGTGGTCGCCGACGCCGACACAGAGGTGCTGTGGCGGTCCCCGCTGCAGGCCGACGCCCCGAGCACCGAGCCGGTGACGATCCGGACCGACGGCCATCACCGCCTCAAGGTGTGGCTCGGCGACCGGCTGGTGTACTCCAGCGATCGATTGGCCCTCGACATCCCGCCCCCGTTCCAGGCCTACCTGGAGGTCCAGGGTGAGGGGACCGCGTACACGGCCACGTTTCAGCGCTTCTGGGTGACCGACGCCGGCCCCGTCACCGTGACGGGCGCCCCGCCGGGGGCGGGCCTCAAGCTCTCGAGCGGTGGGAGCGTCGTGGCGGCGATCGCCGGACGTGACGGGGCGGCGACGCTGTCCCCGCCCGTGCCGGCCTTGGTCGGCAGCGCCACGTTGACCGTCGCCGACAGGTCCGGAAGCCGGCACATCAACGGCGTGCCGTACGCCGGCGGAGACACCTGGCACCTCACCGGGAGCTAACGACCCGGCCGCCCGGCCGGCCAGATGCACCGGATGCGCTCCTGACGGATCGTGACCGCAAAGATCGGCTCCTCGTGGCGCAGGCGACCACATCCAGATCGGCCGGGAGGTCACGTTCCGATTGACCTGCCCTCCATGCCAGACCACACACACCACAGATCGCCGAGCGGATGCGAACAAATTCGGGATCCCCAGAGGTGGTCCTCCCAAGCTGAGCGCGCGGGTTCGATCATCGAACGAACCGCTCGCACGCCGTCCCGTCCGTTCCCGCGTTTCCCCTCCGGGACTGGCGGAACGGCGCCTCGTCCATGTCGGAACCATCGCGCGTAGCCTTCGACCGATGATGGGAGGCCCACTACCCCAAGAGGAGTACGAGCACATCTACAGTCGCGTGCCTCGCCTGACCGTCGAGGTCGTCATCTGGTCCCGTGACGGGGTGCTCCTCACGCTGCGGCACGCTGGTCCCTGTCAAGGCCTGTGGCACATCCCCGGTGGGACGGTCCGCTACGGGGAGCCGCTGACCGACGCAGTCCGCCGAGTCGCCGACGAGGAGCTCGGCCTCTCGGTCGAGGTCGAGGGTCTTCTCGGCTACATCGAGTATCCGAGCCACCTCCGCCAAGGAATCGACTGGCCGGTGGGCATCACCTTCAAGGCAGGAGTGCTCGGGTCGCCCGCCAGGGCCCTCGCGTCACACGAGGGCTCGGCCCGATGGTTCAGCGTCCTCCCCGAGGCGATGCACGACGAACAGAAGGATTTCCTGCGAGCACACGGCCTCGCCACCTGAGAGCGGGTCGAGCCGTCGGACCGTGCACCTTCACAGGCCCGAGGATCATGAGACCTTTCGAAGGGTGTTGTGGTCCTTGTGGGCGAAGAGATCCTCGAATTCGTTCATCTTGAGCGTCGTGTTCTCCTCGTACGACCAAGAGCCATCGTCGTTGATCGTCACCGTCACCTCATAGGCCACGGTGGATGCATTCTCCTCGAGGTACGAATTCTCTCCGATGGCGTACTTCGCATCACCCTTCGTGGCACGAAGGGTGAACGACTTCGCCTCGGCCGAAGCGGTGCCTCCCGCCAGGGTGACGATGCCCCGCGGGACGACGAAGCCGCGCACGATCTCCCCCGTCGCCCCGTCCCAGAGCCAGTAGCCCACTTCGGTGTGGAAGGGGTCGGACTCGTCGCCCCTCCACATGGCGGTCCGGTAGTCGAGCCCGTAGAGGCTCTGCCGGCCGTTCTGGACGGGACCGAACGGCTTGAAGCTCAACTTCTCCCGGAAGGGGGTGTCGAGCACCTTGTGCTCTGCATGCGAGTAGGCCGTGTCGAGGCCGCCCTCGCCCTCCCACTCCCCGATCAGTGCTGCCAAGGGACCCCACTCGCTCGCCATTCCCGCCTCTCTCTCCTCACGGGCCCCGACTCCCGGGACCTCACCTCTCCGGATCCTACCGAGATGAGGGTCGAGCTGACGAGCCCTCGGCCTTCACCCAGCGGTCAACCCCACAGATCCGTCACGGAGAGGCCGAGCTCCCGGAGCAGCGACCGGAACACCGGCACCGACAGGCCGAGCACGTTCCCCGGGTCCCCCTCGATCCCCTCGATGAACGGCGCCCCCCTCCCCTCGATCGTGAAGCCACCCGCCGTCCCCAAGGGCTCGCCGCTGGCGACGTACGCCCGCAGCTCCTCGTCGTCGGGTCGGCCGAAGCGGATCACCGTGCGCACCACCGCACTGCGGCGGGCGTCCCGAGAAGTGTCGATCAGGCAGTGGCCCGTCATGAGCGTTCCGGTGCGACCGGACTGACTGCGCCACATCTCCAGCGCCTCGGCCTCGTCCTTCGGCTTCCCGCGTGCCCGACCCTCGATCTCGAGCATGGTGTCGCACCCGAGGACCAGCGAATCCGGGCACCGGGACCCAACGGCCTCGGCCTTCCGCTCGGCCAGCTGACGGACCACTGACTCGGTCGAGGAGATCCCGATGTCCTCAGGCACCCCGCTCACGACCACCTCAGGGTCGAAGCCGGCGGCCAGCAGGACCCGCAGCCTCGCCGGCGATGCAGACGCCAGGACCAGTCGCACCGATCCCCGACTCTCCGCTCTCCGTGTCCTCTTGGTCCCGGTGCAGCCTCGCATCAGATCCGGCCCGCGCCGAGTCGCAGCATGTCGGTCGAGCCTGCACCGTCGACCGCGATCACCTGACCCGAGATGAACCGGGCTGCCGGGCTGCACAAGAAGAGGGCGAGGTTGGCGATGTCCGTCCCGTGGCCGTGCATCCCGAGGGGGTTGGTGGGTCGCGGCGAGGCGTCCGGTACCGCCTCGGCGAAGCGCCGCAGCCCCTCCGTCGCCTGGATCGACCCCGGGGCGATGGCATTGACCCGGATGCCGTAGGGACCCCATTCCACCGCGCACGTCCGGGTCAATGAGTCAACGCCCGCCTTCGCCGCCGCCACGTGCGCCTGGTAGGTCACGCCCCGGAACTCGAACGGCGCGGAGATGTTCACGATCGAGCCGCCGTGGTCGCGCAGCCAGAGGTCGAAGGCGGTCCGGCTCACGTTGTAGGTGCCCAGGAGATCGATGTCGACGATGGCCTTGAACCCGTTCGGCGAAATCGCCGACATGGGTGCCGGGAAATTGCCTGCCGCGTCGTTCACCACGATGTCGAGGCGGCCCTGCCCGGACACGGCCGCTTCGAGCACGGAGCGGACGGCATCCGGATGGCGCACGTCGAACACGCCGAACGTGGCATCGATCCCCTCGGCCCGGAGCTCGCCCGCCGCCGCCTCGAGGTTCTCCTGCTTGCGGCTGGCCATGACCACCCGCGCGCCGGCACGCCCGAGCACCCGGCAGATCTCCTTGCCAATGCCCGTCGCCCCGCCGGTCACGAAGGCCACCTGACCCTCGAGAAGCCCCGGCGCGAAGCAATTCGGTGCCGCGGCACCCGCCAGATCCTCCATGGCAGCCTCCTCGACAGCTCAGGACCCCACAGGGCTCAGGACCCGAGTTCGGCTCGAACCACCTCTTGCCGGGTCATCGCAGCCCCCCTTCTCGAGGACCGTGACGATGGTAGCCATCGCTCGGCCGTGTCGCTACGGTGAGGCGCGGACCGTCGCGACTCGGGAGGGCCATGGGCGGCGAGCAGAGGACCGGCACGACCGAAGAGTCACTCGAAGGGCTCGCAGCGCGGGTGCGCGCGCTCGAAGACGAGCAAGCCATCCGCAGGCTCATCCTCTCGTACGGCCCGGCGGCCGACGCCGGGCTGACCGGGCGCGCCGCGTCGCTGTGGCTCGAAGACGGCCGGTACGACTGGGACGGGGGAAAGACCCCTTACGACGGTCGCGTCGCCATCAAGGGGATGCTCGATGGTGCGACGCACCAGGGGCTGATCAGCGGCGGCGTGGCGCACTTCGCCGGGCCCCCGTTGATCGACCTCGACGGCGATCGGGCGACTGCGCTCACCTACTCCTTGATCATGCGCCGTGATCCCGACGCTCAGTGCTTCTGCCTGTGGCGAGTGAGCGCAGCGCGCTGGGACCTCGAGCGGCATGACGGAACGTGGGCCGTCCGGTGCCGAGCGAACCGTCTGCTGGACGAGACGGGCGCCGGCCGGATGCTGTTGGGCGAGACGCTCGGCGAGATGTTCGCGCCGGGGGAGTGATGCCGGGGGGAAGGCTGGCCGGGAAGGTGGCCATCATCACCGGCGCCGGCACAGGCCTCGGCCCGGTCATGGCCAAGCTGTTCGTCGACCATGGCGCCAAGGTGCTGCTCGTGGCCAGACGAGAGCAGCTGGTGCAGGAGGCGGCGGCGGCCTGCGGCCCGAACGCGGCCGCCATGCGGGCAGATGTCACCGACGAGGACGACGTGATCACCATGGTGGCGAGGGCGGTCGAGACGTTCGGGCAGGTGGATGTCATGTGCAACAACGCCGCCGTACCCGGCCAGGACCTTCATGTGTGGGAGCAGACCCTCGAGAATTGGAACTCGACGTTCGCCGTCGACATCACGGCCGCCATGCTGTGCACCAGGGAGGTCCTCAAGCAGTCCATGCTGGAGCGGCGCTCGGGTGTGATCCTGAACTTCTCCTCCTCCGCGGGCCTGCGCGGCCAGCCCCGCAAGACCCACTACGTCACCGCGAAGGCGTCGTTGCGGGCGTTCACCAAGGCAGTGGCCCTGGAGGTCGGCCCCCACGGCATCCGCTGCAATTGCCTGGTGCCCGGCGGGATCGAGACCGAGCTGTGGGGCAACTGGGTGCGCCGCACGGCAGCCGAGCGCGGGGTCGACTACGAGACTCGCCGCGCCGAGCTGCTCGCCGGGACGGCCCTCCGCGACATCTCCAAGCCCATCGACATCGCCAACGCTGCCCTCTTCTTGGCCAGCGACGAGAGCCGCACCATCACCGGTCAGTCGATCGTGGTCGACGCCGGTGGCTACATGCTCGGCTGAGCCGGGCGCGGCTCGCCCGTTCGGGCGAGACTCGAGGCACTGCACCGGCGACCGCGCAAGGAGGGACCGATGGAAGCACGACGGGTAGTGACAGGGCACGACAGCACCGGCAAGGCCGTCTTCGTCAGCGACGAGCGGGTTGCACCGGTGACGACACCGCTGCTCCAGGGCATGGAATTCCATCTGCTCTGGGGCACCGACACCACTGCCGCGTTCCCCGACGACGGCGCGCGTCCCGCGGCGCCCCGGTACTTCCCGCCCCGACACGGGAGCCGCTTCGCCTTCTTCTCGATCCCACCGGACGACCGGTCGGTGCTGCCCGAGGACCTCGACCTCGAGGCCGCCTTGGCCGACCTGAGCGAGAAGCTGCCCGGCCTGGCTGACTACGCCGAGCCCGACGACCCGGGGATGCACACGACCGCTTCCATCGACTACGGCGTGGTGCTCTCCGGCCAGGTCACCCTCGAGCTCGACGACGGGGCGACGGTGACGCTGCATCCCGGCGACACCTACGTGCAGAACGGGACACGCCACCGCTGGTCGAACAGTGGTGACGTCCCGGCCGTTCTCGCCGTCGTGCTCATCGGGGCCGAGCACCGCGGCATCGAGTCACACGAACCGGGGGGCGCCGGCACCTGAGCCCGGGGCGGCCCCGGACGGCGCCCCGACCCGCCACGGCGTCGCCGGCGGCTCAGCCGACCTGGAAGGCTTCGTCGACCGGCGCCGGGCCTAGCTGCCCGGAGGCTGCAGGGCCTGCCAGTTCGGTTGCGACGGCTCGTTGCGGCCCGCGGGGCCCTGGCCGAAGACCCGCAGGATGTTCGACGTGATGGCGCGGACCTGGGCGCTCTGACAGGTGGAGAGCCCCGGTGCGCAGTGGTAGAGCGAGTAGATCCAGTTCACCGTCCCGGTGTCGATCACACCGCTCCCGCTCTGCGGGTCCGTGTAGTACGTCATGTCGGAGTAGGTCTGACCGGCCCACGTGCCCTGGTTCGTGTAGGCCAGGGTGGTCGGGATGGGTGAGTGACCCAGCACCTCGACGTCCTGGGGGGAACCGCCGTTGACGGCCAGGTGGTCGAAGTCCGACATGATCACTCCGCTCAGCTGCTCTCCGTCCTCCAGGTGGGTGCCGGCGAAGACGAAGGATGGTGCGTCGTAGACCACGAACGGCACGTTGGCGGTGCCGTTCAGATAGCCCGCGTACTCCTCTCCGGTCAGCGGCACCTCGGACCAGTCGGTCGGCGGGTTGGCGAAGGTGTTCCCGGTCACGTCGAGCGGGTTCCCCGTGCCGTTCAACGGGTCCTCCGCCGAGTCGCGATAGTCGACTTCCACGCGCTCGGGACCGAGGGAGGACGGTTCCATGCGGACGTGGCGCAGGACGGCTGCAGCACCGAAGAAGACGATGTTGGCGCCCTTCGACTGCGCCGTCTCCGCGCCCTGCCGCTCCGGAGTGGACCAGGTCTCGTCGTGGCCCAGGCTGAGAAGGACCCGGTGCTGGAGCTCGAGGCCCGGGTTGGCGTCGAGGGCGGTGTCGGTCACATAGGCGACATCCAGGCCGTCGCGCTCCATCAGCTCGATCAGCGGATACTCGTTCCCGAGGAAGTCGGAAGCCCCGTCCCCGGTAGAGAAGGGCCGGTCATATGAGACCATGCGGGCGCGGTTGCACACCGGGTACGTCGGGGTGCACGCACCCTGGCCCTGGTAGAAGTCGTAGCCACCCCAGGTGTTCCACCCTTCCTCGGTGAAGGTCCGGTTGATCAGGAGGTACGTGGCCGTCGAACGGGGATCCGAGACCGTGAGCGGCACGTAGGACTGTTGCCCGGTCGACGTCGTCAGCTTGAACAGGTAGTCCCCCGGCACGAAACGACGACCGATGCGCAGGCTGAACGAAGGCGACCAGTTGGCGCAGCTGACCAGGTTGACTCCCGCGGTGAAGCTGCAGGCGGGCTGCGCCGCGCCCGCGAAGCGCGGTGAGGCCCACACCGCCCGGGCGCCCGTTCCGCCGTACCAGCCCATCCGGTAGGCCACCACGGAGTAGCCAGGGCTCGTCGTCGTCACCCGGAACGTCACCTCCTCACCTGTGACGGCGTCGTCGGTGCTGGCGAAGCCGGCGATGGCTCCCGACTGGTTGCTGACGGGGATCTGCCAGGCCGTCGTCCCCCGCTTCTTGTTCTCGGCGACGACCCACCGCGCCTCGACGCCGGAGGGGCCCTGGAACGTGGCCCGGTTGCGGGCCTCCGCCCTCGATCGCCCAGGGGAGGCTGGGCTCCCTCCCGCCACCCCGCCGCTGGCGACCAGCAGGCCGAACACGGCACAACCCGCCACCAGGCTGGACACGACGCGGCAGGGGGGGCGCCACGGCCAGCCCCGCCTGCTCCACGACCCGCCTCGCACGCCCGGAAACGTAATCTCCCGCATCTTCGAATTGGCACGCGCCCGGACCAAGGTCGTGCGACGCACCTGGGAACCATCGCGTGCCGCCTCCGCTCCGGACAGGGCCGAAGGTCACCCGTCGTGGCGGTCGCGCGGACCGCGTCGCGCCGCCCGTTCGCGCGTACCATGCCTGCAGCCGACGTGAGGACGAGGCACCATGGCTCTGACAGAGATCTTCGGGAACCATCTCTCCGGGATCGGCCTCATCGGAGTAGTCCTCTCCTCGGTGGTACCCATCTGGGCCTTCTCCGATGCCTTCAGCCGGCCGGTCCAAGGTCCGCCGGCGGAGCGACTCTGATGCGCGGCCGCCGCCTCACAGCCGCCTGCATCACCGCGGTGGCCCTCGCCCTGGGCACGGCCACGGAGGCGGCCGCGGGAGTGACCGGCGCCACCTGGTCCCCGGTCTCCCACATCGAGGCCGGGTCGCAACCCGGCTACGACTCCGTCTACGGGGTCTCCTGCCCGAGCACGCAGATGTGCATGGCCGTCGACGAGACGGGGAACGCGCTGGCGTGGCGCAGCGGCCGGTGGTCGGCGCCCCAACCCGTCAGCGCCGGCGGCACGTTGGACTCGGTGTCCTGCCCCTCCACCAGCTTCTGCGTGGCCACTTCGTCCGGGCAGGCCGCCGTGTACGACGGGAGGAACTGGGGCAGCGCGCAGACCGTCGGCGCGTCGGCGACCTATCGCGCCTCGTGCCCGACGACGACGTTCTGCGCGGCGGTCGGTGCCACCGGCTATCCGGGGCAGCCGAGCATCGTGGCCACGTTCGACGGATCAACCTGGGCATCGTCGGCCACGCCGTCCACCGGGACGCTCCAGGACCGGCTCCTGGGCGTGTCGTGCCCGCAGGCCGGCCGGTGCACGGCCCTGAACCACGACGGCCGGATCCTCACTCTCACCTCGGGCCGCTGGGTGCCGCAGCGCAGGGCCATCGAACCCGGAGGGTCGTCCGTCGCCTGCCCCACCGTGTCCTTCTGCATGGCGGTGGGGTCCTTCTCCCGGCAGGGGTCGCGGATCTCCGCGCCGTCGATCCCGGCGTGGTACGCCACCGAGGCCGACGGCCGCTGGGGCGCGGCGCGGCCGGTCCCGGGCATGGAGGCGGCCATCTTCATGTCGGTCTCGTGCCCGACGGCGAACCAGTGCATGGTCCTCGGCCTGAACGGGAGGGCGACCCTGTGGAACAAGGGGAGGTGGACAGCGCCGGCGACGGTCTTCCCCGGCAGCGATTCGGCCACCGTCGACCTGTCCTGCCCATCGTCCAACTGGTGCATGGCCGTCAACAGCCGGGGCGAGGCGTCAGAGTTCGGCTGACCGGGCGGCCGGGATCGGTTCCGAACGGCGCCTCACCGACGGGGCCACTCCGGCAGCCGCTTCTCGACGAACGCGGCCATGCCCTCCACCATCTCGCGCGAGCGCATGGCGTTGGAGAACAGGGCGACGTCGGGCGTGGGCAGGCGGGCGTTGAGGTCGCGCTTGACGGCAGCCCGGGCGGTCGGTCCCGTCGCCGCGATCTGCTCGAGGACCGTCGCGACGGCCTCGTCGAGCTCGTCGTGGGCCACTACCTGGCCGATCAGCCCCATCGACCGCGCCTCGTGCGCGTCGATCTCGCGCCCTGTGAACAGCAACGACCGTGCCTGCACCACGCCGACCGCCTCCGCCAGCCGGGCCACCAGGAAGGGGTCGGGGATGCCCCGCAGCAGTTCGGGCGCCCGGAAGCGGGCCCGGTCCGAGGCGACCGTGACGTCGCAGTGCAGGGCGAGCACGAGGCCGCCGGCGTGCGCCAAGCCGTTGATCCGCGCCACCCACAGCTTCGAACAGCGCTCGATGTGCCGGAACGGGAAGTGGTCCGTCGGGTCCCACTCGGACGCCAGCCCCTCGGGGTCGGCGTTGGCTCCGGACATGTCGCCACCGGCCCCGAACCACCGGTCGGTGCCGGTGACGCACACGGCGTCGAGCTCGGGCTGCTGGTCCGCCCACACGGCCGCCCGCTTGAGACCGCGGTACATGTCCTGGCTGAAGGCGTTGCGCCGCTCGGTACGGTCGATCCGCAGGCGGAGCACCCGTCCCTCGAGCCGGGCCACCAGGTGGGGCGACCCGAGGTCGGGTGCCTCCGTCGGCACGCTCACAGTCCGTACACCTTCGCCGCGTTCTCGTGGAGCACCTTGGCCTGCACGT
>Ga0187769_10002164_pt1 | contig 11426 bp, 8 predicted proteins | sample 0116_SJ02_MP02_1_FD_133140 | JGI IMG/M metagenome (GOLD analysis project Ga0187769, IMG submission 133140) | Tropical peat soil microbial communities from peatlands in Department of Meta, Colombia - 0116_SJ02_MP02_10_MG | ecosystem: Environmental > Terrestrial > Soil > Wetlands > Peat | place... | reverse complement strand
GGGCCACCGCATGGAGGGCGTAGTAGGCAGGGAATGTCATGCCGAAGTTCTCGAACTCCCAGAAGTATGAGCCGGCCCTGCCTATCAGCTCAACGGCGGTTGGAGTGTCCACCTCCGTCATCTTCTCGACCCCCACGGCCAATGCCAGGTCCCCGTCGCCGCTCGCGACGCTGTCGTAAGCTGACTTCAGTGCGGCACTCCCGCTCGCACAGGCTGCTTCTACCCTCATGGTCCCAGCCCCACTGAGCCCGGCGTACTCATCGACCACCACCGCGGGTAGCGACTCCTGGCTCCATCCCCCCATGTTCCCCACGATCACGTTCCTGATGTCCTTCCTGTCAACTCCCGCGTCGTCGACAGCCTGCTTGATGGACTCGAAGGCGAGCTCCCCTATGCTAACGTCTGTCCGCCTACCGAACCTGCTGTGCCCCACCCCCACTACCGCGACCCTGCTCATCGCAAAACGCGTTCCGACGAAGCTGGGTTCACTTGTATTTCATTTTCCCTTTGGCCACTGGTGGCACCTAGCCCATCACTCCCATTTCTCTGGCGACCTCCTTCATTATCGTCAGGCGCTGGATGTCGTTGGTCCCCTCGTATGTCTTGATAATCTGGGAGTCCCTCAGAATCCTCTCTACGTTCATGTCCGTAGAGACCCCGTAGGCCCCCATGATGAGCATAGCAGAGTGGGCGTTCTTCTCCGCTGCCTCGGTCGCCGCTATCTTGGCGATTGAAGACGCCTTGATGAAGTGGTTCCCCTTGGTTGTCAGTGTTGCCGCCCAGTAGGTGAGGAGCCTAGCGGCGTGGACCGCAGCTGTCATCTCGGCTATCTTGAACTGGACCTGCTGGTAGCTGAGGAGATAGGTGTCGAATGTCTGCCTCTGGGTGGAATAGTTCAGGGCTGCCTCCAATGCCGCCTGGGCGAGGCCCACCCCCTGGGCAGCGACCCCGACCCTGCCGTGGTCGTAGGTGGTCAGAGCGAGCTTGACCCCTCTCCCGATCTCTCCCAGGACGTTCGATTCGGGGACCTCCAGGTCCTCCAGCACGAGCTCCACAGGCTGGTCCCCTCTGAGTCCAATCACGTCTGTGCGTTGCCCGACCACTAGCCCTGGCGTCCCCTTCTCGGCTATGAACGCCGTCACTCCGTGGTGGCGCTTCCCTTCCTCCTTGGGGCTCGTCCGCGCAAAGATCAGGAAGATGTCAGCCTTGTCCCCATTTGTGATGAACATCTTCTTCCCATTGATCACGTACTTGTCCCCCTGCTTTCGGGCAGTAGTGCTAATGGCCGCAACGTCGGAGCCCGTCCCCGGTTCCGTCATGGCGTGGGCAGCCACCTTCCCATCCCTCGCTATCGGAACCAGGTACTTCTTCTTCTGCTCCTCGTTCCCGAAAAGGTAGAGAGGGACAGACACAAGGTAGGTCGCGCCCACGACCGCAGCGTACGCAGCCGAGAAGCGGGCGACCTCCTCCATCGCAAGGACTAAGGACAGGTCGTCCCCGCCGCCGCCACCATACTCTTCCGGGAAGGGGATCCCGAAGAGGCCGAGGTCCGCAGCCCTCCTCACGAGCTTCATGTCCATCTGGTTCTCCCTGTCTATTTTCTGGGCGACGGGGCCTAGCTCCTTCTCCGCGAATTCCCTGACCGCCTTTCTGAAGGCTTCCTGCTCCTCGGTTATCCTGATCTCGTAGTCTGAGGAACTCGGCGACAGAGTGCTCAATTCAGCCCGCCTACAATCCGGTCATCATCTTTCTTGCGACGTAGCCCCACCCAAGAGTTCGTCAATTGTGGAATTACCTCGCGGTAACTATCGTTTCCAGTGAGATAACCTTTCGCTCACCTGATAATTCGGCGCGAGATTCGGTCACTGGAGAACGATGTCTGAAAGGGTTAGGGGAGCGTTCCTGTCTTCTTTCATATCATAAAGCGTAAAGGAAGCCGAGGCCGAACCATAGACTCGGAGACAATGGAGATCAAGAAAGTTGCCGTAATCGGTGCAGGAGATATGGGGCACGGGATCGCCGAGCTCTTCGCCGTCAATGGGTTCGACGTCAGCCTGATGGACAAATTCCCAGACATGCTGGAGAAGGGAAAAGGCAGGATCGCCGCAAGCCTCGCAAAGCTGGTCGAGAGGGGGAAGATAACCCAGGACGTAGCAAAGGCGACCCTTTCGAGGCTGTCCTACTACGGGGACATGGCCAAGGCTGTCGAAGGCGCAGACATGATCGTCGAGGCTGTGCCCGAATCCCTTAATTTGAAGAAGTCGGTCTTCAAGGAGGCTGGCGAGCACGCGTCTCCCGAGGCGATTTACGCGTCCAACACCTCGAACATCAGAATCACCGACCTAGCGGATGCCGTGCCACGGCCAGACAGAATGGTGGGGATGCACTTCTTCAACCCGCCCATGGTAATGAAGCTCGTCGAGGTCATACCCGGCGCCAAGACCGACCCGTCAGCTGAGAACCAGGTTGCCGAGGTCTGCGGGAAGCTCGGAAGGACTGCGGTAAAGGTGCTAAAGGACAGCCCTGGTTTCATCGTGAACAGGCTGAACGCAGCAGACACGCTGTTGTTCTGCCTTATACTCGACAAGGGAATCGCGACCCCCGCCGAGGTCGACGGCTACTTCAAGAGCCAGGGTCTTCCAATGGGGCCCTACGAGCTGACGGACTACGTCGGCATAGACATCGCCGCCGACCAGCTGAGCTACTTCGCAGGGGTGCTCTCTCCAGAGTACGGCAAGGGAACGACCTTCGGCCGGATGGTGAAGGAGGGGCGGCTGGGGAAGAAGTCGGGCAAGGGGTTCTACGACTGGACCACTGGAAGGGCGGCGATTCCCAATGCCTCGCCCACTGAGAAGATTACCACCATGGACCTGTTTGCGCTAGAAATCAACGAGGCCGTGAAGCTGATCGAAGAGGGGGTGGCGAGGCCCGACGACGTGGAGAAGGGGATGGTTCTGGGCATGAACAGGCCCTTCGGCCCGATCTCAGTTGCCAAGGACCTCACAAACACCGAAGTGAAGTCAAAGCTGGACGAGCTCGCAACCGAATTCGACTGCAAGATATTCGCCCCGGCGCACGCCATCCAGGAAGGGAAGCTCAGGGATGCCATCGATGGAAGGCTGTCTCCGACTGCCTCGCCGCAGACGAAGGCCGAAGGTGGGGCGGCCCCTGCCCCAGCGGCCAAGGCTGGCGGGCCCATTCTCCTCGAGAGGCTCCAGGGAGGTGTCGCAAAGATAGTTCTGAACAGGCCGAAGTACAACACAATCAACGGCGAGGTCCTTGAGGGGCTCGACCGAATTATAACAGAGGTGTGGAGCGACCCGGAGATCAGGGTAGTCGTGGTAACCGGCGAGGGGACGATATTCTCGTCGGGAGCAGACCTGGGCCAGTTCTTTGCCAACCAGGTGGCCTTCATGGAATTCAACAGAAGAGGGGAGAGGATAATGAGACGGCTTACAGAGATCCCCAAGCTAACGATTGCGGTGATGAAGGGGTACGCCCTCGGCGGCGCCCTTGAGCTGGCTGCCTCCTGCGACATTAGACTCGCCACTGAGGACGTGCAGATGGGATTCCCAGAGGTCACCAGAGGGATCGTCCCAGGGTGGTCGGGTACCCAGAGGATACCCAGACTAATAGGACTCACCAGAGCTGCGTCCCTCGTGCTCACGAGCGAGAGGATCAGCGGGCCCAAGGCGGTGGAGATAGGGCTGGCCACCAAGCTGATTCCCCCGGGTGACCCGGACGAGTACGCTCTGAAGTACGCGGCCGAGCTCGCCCAGAGCCAAGCCCCCGTGGCAGTGATGCTTGCCAAGAGGCTCCTCAACAAAGGGGCAGAGGTCCCGTCAGATGTGGGCCTAGAAATGGAGGCCGAGGCCCAGGGCATACTATTCGGCACAGAGGACATCAAAGAAGGGGTGGCAGCGTTCCTGGGCAAACGGAAGCCGGAGTTCAAGGGGAAGTGATTGAAGATGGCAGAGCTTAGGGAAGTTTACGTAGCCGACTACCTGAGGATTCCCTTTTCACGTTCGAGGCCCGCCCAGCCCGAGAGAGATGTATACAACTCAGTCAGAATGGATCACGCGCTCGGCCTCATCATCAAGAAACTCCTGGAGAGGACGGCCATCACCCCCGACGAGCTGGGGGACGTTATCACGGGGTGCGCCCTTCAGACGGGGGAGAACTGGCTGTACGGTGGGAGACATCCAGTCCTCCTGGCTGGGCTTCCCGTCTCCGTCCCGGCCCACGGCGTGGACAGGCAGTGCGCTTCGTCCTTGAACGCGGCCGCCGATGGGGCCATGGAGATAATGACCGGGAATTCCGACGTCGTCCTCGCAGGGGGGATTGAGCACCTCACTCACGTGCCAATGGGGAACAACCCGGCCCTAGTCCCGAACACGAGGCTCCTAACCAGGCCGGAGTACATGAAATACCAGATGAACGTAGGGTACTCTATGGGTCTGACCGCAGAGAAGCTAGCGGGCGAGGCTGAGATTACCAGGGAGCAGATGGACCAGTTTTCCTACGAGTCTCACATGAAGGCATCGAAGGCCCTTGATAGCGGGTGGTTCAGGCCCGAGCTCATGGACATGAAGGTGGAGGTGGGAGGCGAGGAGAAAGTGATAGATGTTGACCAGAGCATCAGAAAGGACACCACTATGGAGGGCCTGGCCAAGCTCCCTCCGTCGTTCAAGGCAGGCGGCTTGGTGACGGCAGGGAACTCGTCCCCCCTCAACGCAGGGGCGTCCATGGTCATGCTGACATCCAGGGAAAAGATGGCGGAGCACAAGCTCAAACCCCTGGCCAGGGTGGTATCAATGGGGTGGGCAGGGGTTGATCCCAGCGTGATGGGGAAGGGACCGGTCCCGGCTTCGCAGAAGGCGTTGGCCAAAGCCGGCCTGGAGCCAGATGATATAGACATCTGGGAGATCAACGAGGCGTTCGCTGTCGTTCCTCTGTATGCCATACAGCAGCTTCGCATCGACCCGGCTAGGGTAAACATTCACGGAGGAGCCATCGCCATCGGGCACCCGCTTGGCGCGTCCGGAGCCAGGCTGCTCGGCACACTGGGAAGACAGCTGGAGGAGTCGGGGAAGAAGTATGGCCTTGCGACTCTGTGCATCGGCGGAGGCCAAGGCTTCGCCATGGTCCTGGAGCGCGCCTGAGAACCATTGCCGGTGCGCAGGGCTGGCGCAGCAATGACTGTCTGCTGCTCACGCAATCATTCGTTTGTTCTCTTTCCGCTCAGGTAGAACGTGCCCAGAGACTTCGCGCAGAGTTGCCCGTCTGCGTCCCTTATTTCTCCCTCTGCCACCGCCGTCGAGCCCCCCCGTCTGATCACAACCCCCTTCGCTATGAATGGACCATTTCTCAGCGGCGCCAGGAAGCTGACGTTGAGTTCGAGGCTTAGCTGGTCCTTCCCCGGGTTCACGGTCATGACGGCCATGCCACAGGCGCTGTCCATGGTGTACAACACGACCCCGCCATGAACGATCCCTCCCCGCCTCGCAATCGCCTCGCTGTATGGGAACCTCAGTTCGGCGATTCCCCCCCTCATCTTCAGCACCTTGAACCCCACAATCCTGAACAGCTCGCTGTCTGCTCGGAACACCCTTTCTACTTGCTCCTCCACGTTGAAGCCCAATTCCCTCCCCTTCTCGAAGAGCTTCTCAAAGCTCCCGACGTTCTCCAGGATCTTGTCGAAGTTATCCAGGTCCTCCAGCCGGATCGGACTCGGACCTTTCCCATCACTCATGGGCCGGCCGTTCCGGGGTGGCCTAATTACTCTTCCAATCGCTGGCACGAATCACGGAATTCTTAATATTGGTGGAGGCCATCACATTCACCTGATTCTCCGTGACCATCAGGTCGATTAACCCCTACAACAATCAGGTGCTGAAGTCGTTCGAAGAATTCAGCGACAAGCGTGTGGACGAACTGGTCGCCGGGGCGAACGCCGCCTTCCAGTCCTGGCGCAGGACGAGCTTCAGGGAGAGGTCAGAGTACCTCTTCCGTGTGGTCAAGGAGATGCAGAATAGGATGCAGGAGCTCGCGGGACTTGCCACGCTCGAGATGGGGAAGAGAATCAGGGAGAGCGTGGGAGAGCTCAAGCTGAGCGCGAGCATAGTGGAGTACTACGCCGCCAACGGGGAGAAGTTTCTACAACCTCAGAAAATTGATGCGAGGTACGGTGAAGCGGAGATTCACTACGAGCCCCTGGGCCCGTTACTGGGGGTAATGCCATGGAATTTCCCCTACTATCAGGTCGTGAGGTTCGCGGCGCCCAACCTTATGGCAGGGAACGTGGTTCTGGTCAAGCACTCTTCAAACGTTCCGCAGACCTCGATTGCCATAGAGCAGCTATTCCGGGGAGCGGGGGGAATTGAAGGGCTCTACACCAACCTCCTGATCACGAGCTCTAAGGTGGGACGAATCATCGAGGACCCGCGGATCGCTGGTGTGTCCCTGACCGGTAGCACTGACGCGGGGAAGGCGATAGCGGCCAAGGCGGGGGAGAACCTGAAGAAGGTCGTCCTCGAACTCGGGGGGAGCGACCCATTCATCGTGTTGGACGACGCTAACATCGAGAAGGCGGTGGCCCAGGCCGTTTGGAGCCGCATGCTCAACGACGGGCAGCAGTGCACAGCAGCGAAACGATTCATAGTGTCGGAGAAGGTTGCGGACAGGTTCCTCTCTGGATTTGCCGACGCACTCAAGAAGCTCCAGCCCGGGGACCCCATGGCCCCCGAGACTACGCTTCCTCCCCTAAGCTCTGAAAGCCAGGCCAAGACCCTCGAGAGTCAGATCGACCTCGCCGTGTCCCACGGGGCCAAGGTCCTCCTCGGAGGTAGGCGCATCGACAGACCCGGCGCATTCCTGGAGCCAACCATTCTCACCGAGGTCAGGCCTGACTCGCCAGCATACAGGGAGGAGTTCTTCGGGCCCGTCGCCCTCTTCTTCAGAGCGAAGGACGATGCCGAAGCGGTGCGCCTGGCCAACGACACCCCCTTCGGCCTTGGAGGCGCGGTCTACACTGAGAACCTGGAGCGAGGAAGGAGGGTAGCCGCCGAAGTGGAGAGCGGGATGGTATGGGTAAATCACCCCACGCTCTCCTCGCCCGAGCTGCCTTTCGGTGGAATTAAGAACTCCGGCTTCGGCAGGGAACTCTCTTCTCTCGGGATAACAGAGTTCGTCAACAAGAAACTAGTCAGGCTGACTTCTGTCAACGACCCATTCTAGCCCGAAAGAAACAGCCAGCGGGGCTCTGTTTAGGGTTCGTAGTTGGGAGCCTTACAGATGACTCTGTTAATAAGCAAGTGTGGAAGCGCTCTTTACAAGTGGCCGAGTTGGACTTCGAACTTCCTGAGGACCTGAAAGAATTTAGGAAGAAGGCGAGGGAATTCGCCCTCAAGGAAATCACGCCTGAATTCGCCCAGAAATACGACAGGGAGGAGACGTTCCCCGAGGAGCTGAGGAAGAAGGCCTACGCCAGCGGACTCGTCGACTACTCCAACCCTTGGTCCGTGCTCATCCTGCAGGAGGAGTTCTGCCGGGTTGACGCGGGGACAGGGATCTGCGCAGTCTCAGGGTTTTTTGGCCTGGAGACCATACAACTGTTCGGGAACGAAGAGCAGAAAGCGAAGTACGTTCCCATGGTCACCACAGGGAAGGTGATGATGGGTCTCGCTGTTACCGAACCTTCGGCTGGCAGCGACGTGGCCGGCATCAAGACGACGGCGAAGAAGTCCGGCGACTATTACACCCTCAACGGCGCAAAGATGTTCATCACCAACGGCCAGCTGGCTGACTTCTTGGTAACGCTCACACGCACATCCCCTCAGACCGAGAAAAGGCACCACGGGCTGAGCCTTCTCATCGTCGAGACAGGCACCGAGGGAATCACCAGGAACAAGCTGCACGAGAAGCTGGGTGTCCGAGCCACGAACACGGCCGAGATTGTGCTGAACGAAGTCAAGGTCCCCGCCAAGAACCTCATCGGCGAAGAGGGAAAGGGGTTCTACTACGTCATGACTTTCTTCGACATCAGCAGGATCTACACGGCCATCCAGGCGGTCGGCATCGCCCAGGGAGCCCTGGATAGGGTCCTCGACTACGTGTTCGCCCAGGGAATGGAGAACCTGAAGGAGGAGACTGCGATGGCAATCGGTGAAATGGAGATGAGAATCGAAGCCGCGCGCCTGCTGACCTACAGCGCTGCCTCGCGCCTCTTTCAGTTGAACCCTGACCCGAAACTGACCAGCTCCGCCAAGGCCTTCGGATCCGAGACAGCAGTCTGGGTCACCGAGAAGGCGATGGAGGTCACGGGCCTTCAAGGCCTTACCGGCGACCTCGAGAGGTTCTTCAGGGACGCGAAGATCATGGATATCTGGGAAGGCACAAGCGAAGTAGAGAAGCTGACTATAGCGAGGACGATGTTCAGAGAAATGATGAAGGAGTTCCTCGGTGAGAAGGGAGGCGCGAAGTCATGAGCAGCGAGGAGTACCAACTGCTCAGGAGCAGCGTCAGGGAGTTCGCCCAGAAGAACATAGAGGGCATATCAGCGAAGATAGAGCGGGACGGGCTACGCTCCGAGACCATAACTGCCATGGCTGCTCAGGGCTTCCTCGGCGCCAGGGTGCCGAACGAACTGGGGGGAACCGGCCTGGACGAGCACGGGTACATGATAGTGCTGGAAGAGCTTGCCAGGGTTTCGCCCTCGGCGGCAGTGAAGGTCCTCATCGCCAACTCGCTATACGTCCCTCTCGCCATGGCCACGGAGAGAGGCAAGGAGACCCTCAAAGACGTTGCCTCGGCAAATGCCAACGCCACAGTGGTGCACACAAGCCTCCTCGAGGGGTACAGAGAGCAGACCGGGGTCGCGGTTGTCAACTCCCGCGCCCAGGGTGTGAAAGACTACGTCCTCAACAGCGACGCCAATCTGGTCATCCTGGCAGCGAATGGCGCTCCGGGGGACCTCATCCTGGTCATGGGCGGAGTCGAGCCGTTGAACGACCAGACGCGCCTCGGGTTCAGAGGGCTCCGCTTCTCCTCGGTCAAGGTCGATTCGGGGGACATCGAGGTCCTCGGACGGAACGGTCCAGGTCGGCTGGAGGACGCCCTCAATGGCATAGACCTGGGAGTGGCGGCAATAGCCCTGGGGATCACCGCAGGATCGGTGGCGAAAGCGATCGACTACTCAAAGGGCCGCACCACTTTCGGACACCCCCTCAAGGACTACCAGCCCGTGGCGTTCTCACTCTCTTCCCTGAAGGCTGAAGAGGAGATGCTCAGGACCTTCCTGTACACTGAGGGCCTTACGGGGGCAGCAAAGGCGATGGCAAGAGTCAAGTCTACGCAGCTGGCCCGAGACGCGACGAAACAGGCCCTGCAGGTTCACGGAGGCTACGGCTACTTTGGAGACTTCGGCGTGGAGAAGTTCTACAGAGACGCCATGGCCCTCCCCCTGCTCTTCTCGAGAGGGGCGAAGGATATGGAGAGGTTGTCGCAGGCGGTTTTCGACTCCAAAGCCGGCTTCATGTAATCAAGCGGCGGCATCGCTGGGTTTCACCGACCAACGTCCCCTGCCTGGGTCGTTTCACGGTCTGAGAACGGCACGCCCCTGTACCTCTCCGCGCTCGAGTTTGGAAAGGACCTCGTTTGCCTCCTCGAGGCGGTAGGAGGCCGTGACAACGGGTGCGACAGCCCCCCTCCTGGCCAGCTGGACCAGCTCGCCAAGTTCGGTCAATGACCCTGTAAAACTCCCCTGAATCTGAGTCCCCCGTAAAGGGAGCATTGGAAGTGGCAGCTGGAACCCTCCTCCCATCAATCCGACCAAGACAAGCTTTCCCTCAAGCCCGAGCAGCCTGAGGCCCAAGGAGACTGTCGCCGGCTTTCCCACGAAGTCTACCACCGCGTCGGCGCCCCTCCCTCCGTTGACCGCCCTGACCCCCGAGACGAAGTCCTTCACGTCGACTTTGGCTGTGTTGAAAGTGTGGTCGGCTCCAAGCTTGGTTGCAAGCTCGAGCTTGGCGCCGTCTATGTCTGCGACGGCTATCCTGGCGGCGGTGGTTTTCTTTGCTATCTGAATTGCCGTAGTCCCCAGTCCTCCGGCGCCCACGACCAGGAGAAGGTCGTCTGTGTGAAGGCCACACTTCCGTATGGCGCTAAAGGCCGTCAGCCCCGAACAGGCGAGAGTGGCAGACTGGGCTGGCTCAATTCCGTCAGACTTGACGAGATATCGCGAATCGGGGATGATGACGTACTCGGCGTACCCGCCGTCCTTCATGAACCCCAGGAATGACGGTCTCCCCTCGCAGACGTTCTCCCTTCCGGCGAGGCACTTTCTGCAGGTACCGCACCCAATCCAGGGGTAGACAACCACCAGGTCCCCTTTCCTGATGCCGCCTGCTCCCGCGTCGAGTCCCAGCTCCTCCACGCTCCCTGCTATTTCGTGCCCCGGCGTGAGTGGCAGGAGTGTTCCGCCCCCTGTCGCAGTTAGTTTCCTCCCCTCTCCCAGATCGTAGGCCCCGGAGATCAGGTGAATGTCGGTGTGGCAGACTCCAGCCGCGCCGACCTTAACAAGGACCGAGCGTGGGCCCAAACGGGGCACGTCCACGGGCACCTCCTTGAGGGGCTGTCCCTCCGCCAGGAGCCTCATAGACCTCATCTGCATGGTTTCACCGGTTCGGGCGGGGATTCGACGCGAACGAGACCCACTCGGCCTTGCACCTCGTGCACTGGAACCGCGCAAAGGTTGTTTTCTGCTCCCCATACGGTTCGGTTGAAGCGATAACCTTCCAACTGTGACCCTCAAGGAACCGAACCACATCGGACACATTGGTCATGTCGAAGTCTTTGGGAGGAGGGCACGGACGCCCATCGTTCGGCAATTCCAATTACCACATGATCCTGAACTTGCACCGCTCCGTGCCCATGGCCTCGCACTCGAGCTCCACCACGGCTACGTTGTCCGACTCGAAAGCGACCGAGCTGAACCCTTTGTAGAACCCCTTGATGTAGTGGCAGACCGGACGCGACGCCTTCACTCCTCTCACCAGCGGGTTGTTCTTGGTGAACATGGTAACCGACCTCCCTTCCATGTCAAAGGCTCCGACCGTCGACTTCCCCCACCCCAGGTTGGTGTAGAGGTCTGCCATAAGCTGAAGGAATCCCTCCTGCCCGATCTTGGCCACCAGCCCCTTCAGCCGTCTTCCTTCGGCTGCGCCCGCTTTTGCCCCGGCGTTGTACCAGATCAGGTCCGAGCCAACATGGAGCATTTCCCGTACGCTTGCAAACACCTCCTTGAGGGCCACCATGTTTAGCACTATGACGTCGTCCCCGTTCGGCGCAGAGAGCTCTCCCCTCTCCGGGTCGAAAATCAGTCCGTCGAGGTACTTTGGTCTAGGCTTCTCTTTCTGTGCCTTCGAGTC
>Ga0187769_10002161_pt1 | contig 11430 bp, 7 predicted proteins | sample 0116_SJ02_MP02_1_FD_133140 | JGI IMG/M metagenome (GOLD analysis project Ga0187769, IMG submission 133140) | Tropical peat soil microbial communities from peatlands in Department of Meta, Colombia - 0116_SJ02_MP02_10_MG | ecosystem: Environmental > Terrestrial > Soil > Wetlands > Peat | place... | reverse complement strand
TGTTCTGAAATATGTGGTATTTTACATAGTTCTATGCCTATAGTTATACATTCTGTTTCTTTAGAAAAATTCTTATTATGATTAAAAAACCAATAAAATAATAGGACTTAATACACATTTTTTTAATAATTCTGATTATATGTAATTTTTAAAAAAGTTTAAACTAATTTTTTTTATCTTTCTAATTTTGTCAGCATAATAAGAAAATATCAGTAAATCATAAACTATTAATATTTTCTTATTAATATCCTAGTAACTTTAATCTAAATTCTTATTAAGTTTTGATGTAAATTTATCAGGATTAATACTTAATTTTTTTACTCTATAAAACTAATAATAATAATAAGAAATATTAAAATAATAAAAATGTCATACAATATTAGAAGTAATTTTCAAGCTCATCCTTTTCATTTAGTAAATCCTTCTCCTTGACCTTTAACAACTAGTTTTAGTATGTTTTCTATCACAACTAGTGCTGCTATGACTATGCATGGATTTAGCTTTGCATATGTTTTTTTCTTTTCTTCACTTATTTCTCTTGTTTATTCTATGTCATTATGATTTAGAGATGTAATAAGTGAAGGAACATATCTAGGTAACCATACTTTAGCTGTACAAAGAGGACTAAATATTGGTGTAGGTTTATTTATATTAAGTGAAGTTTTATTTTTCTTAGCTATTTTCTGAGCTTTTTTTCATAGTGCTCTTTCTCCTAATATTGAATTAGGAGCAGAGTGACCTCCTATGGGGATACAAGCTCTAAATCCTTTTGAGTTACCTTTATTAAATACAGTTATTTTATTATCTTCTGGTGTAACTGTAACTTATGCTCATCATTCTTTAATACAAGGAAATAGAAAAGGTGCAATATATGGACTTATTTATACTCTTATCTTAGCTGTATTATTTACAAGTTTACAAGCTATAGAATATTCAGTTTCTTCATTTACACTTTCAGATGGTATATTTGGTACATGTTTTTATTTTGGTACTGGATTCCATGGTCTACATGTAATAATTGGAACAATTTTTTTAACTGTGGGGCTCTGACGTACTTTAGCTTATCATTTAACTGAAAATCATCACTTAGGTTTAGAAGCTGGAATATTATATTGACATTTTGTAGATGTGGTATGATTATTTTTATATGTTTCTATTTATTACTGAGGATCATAAATATATATATATGACCTTAAGAATTTAATAAAAAACTGTATTTGAAGTAAAAAAATTAAAATTTTTAAATACATAGTTAACACAAATATTTTATTTTTTGAACTAAATAATCAAATAGAATTAGAAAATAAAATATTAATTATAAATATGCTATTATTTATACTTTTTTTTTAACTTGAATTATTTTACTTTTTTTACAAAATTATATTTTATCTTTAGATCTTTCACAAAACTCTTTATATAGAATATTTTTTTAAATTCATCTTATAGTCTTTTTTATTCATCTGAATAAAAAATTAAAAATTATTATAACAAACTAGTGCTTTTATCTTCAATATCTTTAGTAATATTAAATAATGGTTTAACTGAAAGAAAAGATAAAAGTATTTTGTTTTCGAGAACAGCATTTATAATATTACTATATCTTATTATAATATCATACAATAGTTTAGATTTAACATTTATGGAAAAGAGTTTAGCTTTATTTAACGGGTTATTATATAGTAGATCTCAGACATCAGTTTTTACTCTGTTTATCTATATATTAAGTGCTATTATATTGCTTATAACTTCTTTTTATCCTCGTAAAGTTTGGCTTCAAAATTATTCTTCATTATATTATCTTATTTTTGGAAAAGTAATGTATCCAAAAAATAAAATATTAAACAGAATGTCAGATCAATACAAGTTAATAGAATATCCTTTAATAATATTATTTATAATATCAGGAGCTATTTTTCTAATATCTAGTAATGATTTAATATCTATTTTCTTATCTATTGAACTACAAAGTTATGGTTTATATTTATTATCTACTATGTATAGAAATTCCGAATTATCTACGAATGCAGGATTAACTTATTTTTTATTAGGGGGTTTATCCTCTTGTATTATTCTTTTAGGTCAAAGTTTATTATACATAAATTCAGGTAATACTAACTTAGATAGTTTTTATATAATAAATAGTATAGCAGGTAGTACAAGTAATTTTTACATAGAAAACCTGAACAATACTATACCTAGTTTTTATCAATATTACATTCAATTATCTCTGGTTATTATTTCAGTGGGTTTTCTTTTTAAAATAGCTAGTGCTCCTTTTCATTTCTGAAGTCCAGACGTTTACGATGCAATTCCTACAGTCGTTACAACATTCGTAGCAATAATGGCAAAGATTTCTATTTTAATTTTCCTTTTAGACTTAGTCTTTTATACAAGTAAAAACTTGTTAGATCTTTCCTGAAAAAATAATTTACTTGTTAGTTCATTATTATCTCTAATTGTGGGTTCAATATTAGGTTTAACTCAATTTAGAATAAAAAGATTATATGCTTATAGTACTATAAGTCATATAGGTTTTATATTATTGGCATTAAGTATACAAAGTATTGAATCTATACAAGCTTTCTTTTTTTATATTATCCAATACTCTATTTCGAATTTGAATGCTTTTATATTATTAATATTAATGGGCTATTCTTTTTTTAATTTTATTAAAAAAGATAAAGCTGAAAAAGAAACGAATATAGACAAAAAAGAATTAAATACTGTATCTAATAACAGAATAGAATTAAAGGATATTAATAACTCTCCTATACAACTTATATCTCAAATAAAAGGATTTGCTAGTTTAAACCCTATCTTGGCCTTAAGCTTTGGTATTACTCTATTTTCATTTATAGGAGTTCCTCCTTTAATAGGTTTTTTTGGAAAACAAATGATTTTGAGTGCAGCTTTAGATAAAGGATATATATTTATATGTTTGATAGCAATACTGACTAGTGTGATAAGTGCTGTATATTATTTAGCAGTTATAAAAAATGTTTTTTTTGAAAATAGCAATCAAAAATTAAATTCAAAGTTAAATAACATTGGAATAATAATAAAAGTTGAAAACAAAATTTTTAATGTTATGCTAAATAATAATAATATTTTACTTTCAAGTTCTTTGAGTAGTGTTGTTTCTATTATTACTTTAATTATCTTGTTATTTATCTTTATAGCTAAAGAATGATTGAATATAGCTAATTTACTAGCAATTTTATTATTTTTTTATTAAATGTCAAGTATAATTTTCTTTTTCATATTTATACCTTTATTATCCTTAATTTTATTAGTGGTTAATTTAATACTAAGTCCACATAATCCATATTATGAAAAAAAAACTGTATTTGAATGTGGTTTCCATTCATTTTTAGGCCAAAATAGAAGTCAGTTCAATGTTTCATTCTTTATATTTGCCTTATTATTTTTATTATTTGATTTAGAAATATTATTAATTTATCCCTATTCTGTAAGTGAATATAATAATAGTCTTTTTGGTTTAATTATAATGCTAGTGTTTTTTATTTTATTAACTTTGGGTTTTATTTTTGAATTAGGAAAAAATGCTTTATCTATTTCATCTAAACAAATTACTATCCTTAAATCAATTATTCCTAATTCAAGCATTACGCCTAAAATAAATACTTTTATTAAAACACCTTTTTAATCTGGTATTTTTAATAATTTTCTTTTTGTTTTTGTCTGAGAATTCTGGTCAAACAAATGCAGGATCTTCTGATATAATTACTTATTTATCTATAGTAGAAATAAGTAATTGTGAACACAATAATAAGTATTTTTATGGTTTATGTGGCGATTCGAGTCACATTATAAAACCTATCTGATGTAATTTGATGGTAGGCGGTAAATATCATGCAATAAATGCTCCTAATCAATGGGCATCACTATGTAAAGATTACAGTGTGTAAAGTATGTAAAGATTGTAGGATTATAATTTGTCGTGAATGTAATTTAGATCTTTATTCTAATTATGTAAGTGAGTAACTATCTGAGACTAATTCAATAATTTAATTTTATTTAAATGAATCAAATCTTTTGTCAAGACTAGATTATAGAACTGAACAATATCTTGAACATAATATATTTATTTATGTTGTAGTAACATTAATTAAGTAAAAACTATAAGAAATTTTTTTTCTAAAAAAGATTAATTATTACATTAAATAATAATATTGTATCTAAAATATAGATTTATAGAATAAAGATTTAATCTTTAATTATAAAATAATAGTATCTTTAATCTATATTTTATTAGTTTTTATATCAAAGTTATATATAACTACATTTTTGTATTTATAACACATATATATTAATTGAGTTTGATGATGGCTCTGATTGAACGCTATCCAAATGCTTGACACATGCTAATCGTACGTTATTCTGTATAATTAATTTATATCAATTATATAAAATAAAGTGGTGTACAGGTGAGTAAATAATGTAGGTACCTTAAAGTAAGGAAAAATACCTTATAAAAATAAAAGATATTTATAAATAAATAATTTTATTTATAAATGTTATAAAAATAAAAAGAAGAAATTCGCTTTAAGATGTTTATTTTTTTTTCGAGTAAGTAGTAGTTAAGGTGAATTCTTAACTAGCTTTATTTCGTAGTCGTAACTGAGAGGTTGATCGACCACATTGGGTCTGGAAAAACCCCAATACGTATAGTACAGCAGTGAGGAATATTGGTCAATAGTCTAAGGACTGAACCAGCAACTTGGAAGAATGTAATATAAACGGGCAATTCCTTATTAAGTTCTAAATGGATTAAACTAACAAATGATAGTTATCTATATTGTGTCTTGACCAAATCTTGTGCCAGCAGTCGCGGTAATACAAGGGAGACTGGTGTTATTCATCTTTATTAGGTTTAAAGGGTACCTAGACAGCATATCAGACTAATTAGACTAATTTTAGTCCTGTTTAATTATGTTATTAAACTAGTTTTATTATATTAGACTAGTTTTGTAATATAATACTAGTTTTATTATATATAAATTATTTGTAATAAAACTAATTTTATTAAATTAATATTTTAATGACTAGAGTTATATTAATTACAATATGTAAACATAGAAACAGATATAGCTAGAGTTTTAATGTAGGAGGTATATATTAGTACTGCTAGTGTAGAGATGAAATTCTTTGATACTTTCGGGACTGATAATAGTGAAAACAAACCTCTATGTAAAAACTGACGTTGAGGGACGAAGGCTTGGATAACGAATAGGATTAGATACCCTAATAGTCCTTGCAGAAAATTATGAATGCCATAAACTAAAGAAAATCTTTTAAGATGTATAAAAAATCTTCTAGTTTATAAATGAAAGTGTAAGCATTCCACCTTAAGAGTAAAGTGGCAACACCGAAACTGAAATCATTAGACCGTTTCTGAAACCAGTAGTGAAGTATGTTATTTAATTCGATAATCCTCGAAAAACCTTACCACAACTTGAATAATAATTAAATTTAATTATTACAAGCGTTGCACGGCTGTCTTCAGTTAATGTCGTGAGAACTGGTTAGATCCTTAAAATTAACGTAAGCCCTTCCTTTACTTAGTAAAATAAAGGAGTTCTTCATTATATTGAATGTGATAACAGGGACTAAGACAAGTCATCATGACCTAAACTCAGTTGTGGGCTATAGACGTGCCACATATACTTAGACAAAAGGATGCAAAATTGTAAAATAGAGCTAAACCTTTAAAATAAGATAGAAGTTAATTGTAGTCTGAAATTCGACTACATGAAAAAGAAATTACTAGTAATCGTAAATTAGTACGTTACGGTGAATTTAATCTCAGATAGGTACTAACCACTCGTCAGGCGCTGAAAGAAGTATGTGCAATAAGTTTGGTTTTTGTTAGTTTCTATTATTAAAATATGGTTTAATAATATTTTAGCAAATAATCTTCGTATGCATGACTTTGATTGGTGTTAAGTCGAAATACGGTTCGTGTAGTGGAAATTGCACGGGATTAATAACTATTAACAATACCCAATATGTAAAATATATAATCTCTTATATATATTATAATATAAATAATTTTATATAGAATTAATTTTTCTAGAGATTTAATAAATAATAAATTAAGCCTTTATAGCTCAAAGGTAGAGCGAAATACTGTTAATATTTTGGTTGAATGTTCGATTCATTCTAAAGGCTTTGGCTTTAGAATTGTTTTAAGTTTTAATCTATTAAAAAAATTAAATAGATTAATAATTATTTTGTAAGTATAAGGAATAAAAGGTAAAATATAAATTAGAAGTATGGATAAATATAAATAGTCTTAATAAGTGAAAGATTTTCTGAGTTTAAAAAATGAATAATTTGTTTGTATTAATTGAACAACATTACAATGGATATATTTTTGAATTGTTAAATTTATTATCTTTGATATCTATTTTAACTGGTATTTTTGTAATAATAACTAAAAATCCTATAATTTCAATATTATTCTTAATATGTCTATTTTTAAGTATAGCTAGTTACTTAATATTATTAGGTATGAACTTTATAGGATTAGCTTACCTATTAGTATATATAGGAGCAGTATCTATGTTGTTTTTATTTATATTAATGTTAATAAACATTAGAATATCTGAACTACAATCAGAAACTAGTAATAGTTTACCTTTAGCTTTAATAATAGGACTTTCTTTTTATTACATTATATATGATATAATACCGGTAGATATGTATAAAAATAAAATGATTAATGGTATGATAAATGTTAGTAATGAAAAACTGTTTTTTGTTACTTCTGGAACATGAGATGGAATGTTAATAGAAAACACACAAATTGCTAGTATAGGTAATATTATGTATACTAGTCATTTTTTATGATTAATTATTACATCAATAATTTTATTATTAGCTATGGTAGGTACCATAGTAATAACTATTAGATCTTAATTATATATTAGATATTAAATATCATGTTTTAAATTATTTAATTATTAATTTTGAGAAAAGTTTAATATAAATACATTTTTTATGAAAAAACAGCTATAGGTTAATGGTAGACCGATCGTCTTCCAAACGATGTGTACCGATTCGATTTCGGTTAGCTGTAAGGGTTAATAGTTAATAGGTAAACGACTTTCTTGTCACGAAAGGACATGTCGGATCGAAGCCGACTTAACCCGTAGTAATCTATTTATATTATAAATATAATTATGATTATATAAGGAAAAGTTGTCATAGGCAGGACAAAATATTTGCTAAATATTGTGTTTTTTCACTTAGATGTTCGATTCATCTCTTTTCCGATATTGGTTTATAAGCAATTAAGATTTCTTAGATTGATAACATAAAATTAATATTTCTGCAATTAAAGAGTATAGTTTAATTGGTAAAATAGGAAGCTTCAAACTTCAAATTTTCTGTTCAAGTCAGAATGCTCTTGTCTAAACTAATAAAAAGATTTCTTAACTTAACAGGTAAAGTGCATTTTTGATAAGAATGTTATTCAAGTTCAAGTCTTGAAGGAATCAATTTATTTTTTCGCGCTAAAAAAAGAATTAAAAAAGAACTAAGAAAGAGAATTGGCTGAGTGGTTTAAAGCGATAAGCTTGAAACTTATTTGGTATATACTACCACATCCGTTCAAATCGGATATTCTCTGAAAGTTATCTAAAGGTAATTAAAATGTGTTGGTTAAATAGACAAAATTATTTTTTGAAAATACATAAATGAATTTAATTCTTATTTGTATATATAATATTAATATGTAAAAAGCGTGTTAGTTTAAAGGTAAAACAGTACTTTACGAAGGTATTTTTATAAGTTCAAGTCTTATACACACTTAATAGTGTTATAAATAATTAATGTTAATCTTTAATTATTTATAACGGGTTAGAGCCAGGTCGGTTAGGCGCCTCATTTGGGTTGAGGAATAGTTATGTTCGAATCATAATAACCCGAAATTAATTTTTAAAATTTAAGTTTATTATTAAACTCAAATATTATTTATAGATTCATAATGAATGAACCATTATTAGTATAAAATATATTAATAAAATATTGAAGATATGTAAATTGGTAATTCATCATTTTAAGTATAACTAATATGATGGTAAGTATATAAAGAAATTATTATTGGCTGATAGTGCAATAAATAATAATAGTTATTAGATTATAATGGTTATTATTATTTATAGGTGACTTGTAAGCAACATGTATTAGAGACAATCTTGAAGGAAGATAATCTCCTGCCAATTAAAGTTTAGCTATATATCAAAAGGAAAATGAAACAAGTAAATAACTGGTATAATCCTTAGATAAATTATTTATTTAAACTAAATTAATTGAAATATCTTATTAATTTAAGGAAAATAAATCAAATGAGATTCTATTATTAGCGTGAGTGAAAGTAGATTAAGTATAAAAAGTAAAATGGAAAATAAATCCGTTTGAACAAAGGGGAACCTTCCTCTAATACTAAATATGATATATAAGCGAAAGCGAATAGTACCGTGAGGGAAAACATATATAATAGTAATTTTATAAGCAGCTCAAGTTTAAATGAAAATAAGAGTGTACCTTTTGCATAATGGGTCAGCAAGTTAATATTAGATGCAAGCAAATAAAATCTATTATTTGCCTAGACAAACCAATTATGAAGTAATGATAAAGTATCTAAAATTAGACCCGAAGCCTAGTGATCTTACCATAATCAGGATTATAAAAGTCCGAACGGGTAAAAAATAAGATTAAGCCCTTGTTTCAGCCCAGGTAGAAGTGAACCTTCTGCTATAAACCATCAAATTGACGGGAAACCCCTAAAGCAATCTTAACTAACCTAGTATAGCAATATAACTAGGGGCACAGGTAATGACTCGTGGTATAGTAAAATCAAGATTGATAGCAAAAGCAAATGGGTAATCCGCATCCAAGCTCCATAATTTTAGGGAGAAAGGTTCATCGACTATAAGGTGATTAGCGCAAGCTTAAGATATAGTCAGGCCTCAATGGAAACATTGCAGGATAGTATAGTTTTATTTAATAATATATAAATATAAAAGAATATAAAACTATATTATCTGTTAAATGGATAGAATTATTTCTATTTAGGGAGAAAAGTCTCAGCTTGACCTAGAAGAAATAGGTTAAAGAGATAATGCGTATCGTTGTAAAGATATCTGAAGAATTATGGTAAGTTAGTGAAAGACAAAACTGACTAGGATAGCTGGTTTTCTGCGAAACCTATGTAAGTAGGTAATTTGAATAACATCTTAGTAGGTACAGTATTTAATCTCGTCAATTTAAATAAATTATTTATTTGCTTTGTAAATATCGGGGGATTTTCTAAATTTTACCGGAGTGTATTAGATCTCGGAAGGACAAAGATGATAATTAAATAATCAGACATAGTATGATAAGGTTGTATGTCAAAAGGGAAACAGCCCAGAACAAGTGTTTAAGGTTCTAAAATTATTGTTAAGTGAAAAAAAAGGGAGTTCTTTTCGAATACAATCAGGAAATAGGCTTAGAAGCGGCCATTTTTTAAAGACCTCGTAACAGAGCACTGATTTAATGTAAGTTAGGAGCACTAAAAATATAACGGATCTAAACAATATACCAAAACCTTGTCTTTAAACATTAATATTTATTATGAACATTGTGTTTAATGGGTAGCAGAACAATGAGTAAGTAATGGATTTATTTTTTTAATAGTACATTTTACATCTCAAGAGATAATGCTGACATGAGTAACGAAAAAGGGATATAGTAAATACCCTCGCCTTAAACTTATGGTAATTAAACTACGGCCTCTAAGTTTATTAACCTAATGGATTAAATAATGAGCGACTAGGCTATTTATACAAACAACCTTGGTTTTTATAGTTAAAGCTACAAGTGTTCTGGAAAATGTATATATAAATAGAAAAAGAAAAAGTGTATATTTTCTTTTTTTAAGAGCCTATAGGATAAAACTATATTACATTTATTATTATACACTACATCGATAATAAGTATAATATCTTAAATTAACCGTTCCTAAAAACTAACTGCCAGTAAGTAAGTAGAGAATACGAAGGCGTTTGAGCTAACAATCATTAAGGAACTCGGCAAATTGACTCCGTAACTTAGGGATAAGGTGGGCCATTCTTTTGATTAATATCGATTATAGAAGAGGAGGCATAGAATGGTGTTGTACGACTGTTTAATTAAAACAAAGCACTTTGCATAAGATTTAAAATCAAAGTATTGAGTGTGATTTCTGCCCTATGTCGGCTGGTTAACGGATCTTTTTAATTTACTAAAGAGATTAGATTTTGAAGGAAACCCCGATAAATGGCGGCCTTACCTATAAGGGTCTTAAGGTAGCGGAATACCCTGGCCGTTAAATGCGGTCTTGCATGAATGATGTAACGATACAACAGCTGTCTCAATGATTGGCTCAGTGAAATTGGAATAGCAGTGCAGATACTGCTTACCCTTAGATAGACGAGAGTGCGACAAGATAAGTACTTGATAGTAATGTGGTGCAAATCCACCTAGATCACCTATTATCTAGAGCTCAAAAGGTATATATTAAGAGTAATCTTAATATATAAAGCCCATTAAATATATAGTAAATTTACTATATTTCCTTTTTATCAAGGAAAGTGAGCTATATTACTAAGGATAATTTATATGAACTCATGTTTAAAGCGTTATTTAATTATTTTGCTTGGTGTATAAATAAATTTCTCGTTTTATTTGTAATTAGGTCTTATATTGAGCAAACGTATAGTGAGATCCTAAGGTAATAATTAAGGTACTATTAGGTAAACTTGATAAATCCATTAATGTCCTGAAGCTTTGAATAAGGAAGTTTAATTGCAAAATTAAGTATTCATTATTGGATAAAGGATATTCCATTAAGCTAAAGTCTCATTCTAATGATGAGAATAGGTTACAAGACTAATTTGAAAAAATGCTGAATTGGAATTGGTTTATTATATGGAAATATTATTATAATAAATCTAGTAAGAAATGCTTTCTTTTTATTTAAAGATATAAAATACAATATTTAATATTAACGGGAAAATCTGATACTTTATGATTAAATTTGTACTCATAGTACAAATTTTTAAGCTAAAGCTTGTATTCTAAAATAGAAAATATATATAATAGAATTTTTAGTATAGAATATCTAATGTTGAGCGGACATATATAATAAGTCTTGTTTAGTATTAAACAAAAAAACAGTAATCGGGTTAATTATATCTTTAAATAAAAAGAATTTGTTTATGTAAGGAATAATGTTTTTATATAATTAAATTTGAGCCGTATGCTATTAAAATAGCATGTACGGTTCTTAAGGGGGGAAGTTTTAGTAATAAAACAACCTATCTCAACAGACCCTATGCAGCTTTACTGTTACTAAAGATTGGGTATAATATAGCGAGTTTT
>Ga0187769_10002160_pt1 | contig 11432 bp, 1 predicted proteins | sample 0116_SJ02_MP02_1_FD_133140 | JGI IMG/M metagenome (GOLD analysis project Ga0187769, IMG submission 133140) | Tropical peat soil microbial communities from peatlands in Department of Meta, Colombia - 0116_SJ02_MP02_10_MG | ecosystem: Environmental > Terrestrial > Soil > Wetlands > Peat | place... | reverse complement strand
TGCACCAACTCCACCACCTGCTCAAACGGTAGGTCCTGATGCTGTTGGGCCGCGATCACCTGCCGCTTCACCCGCTCCAGCAGTTCCCCCACCGTCGGCGACCCCGACAGATCCAGCCGTAATACCAGCGTGTTCACAAAAAATCCAATCAGACTTTCAATCTCCGTCGACCTGCGATTGGCCACCGGCGTCCCAATCACCACGTCCTGTTGTCCCGATAGCCTGCCCAGCAGTGCCCCCCATCCCGCCAGCAGCGTCATGTACAACGTGGTCCCATGCCGCAGGCTCAGCTCCTTCAGCCCGGCCACCAACTTCTCCTCCAACACCACCAGCACTGCCCCACCGGCATAGTCCTGCCGCGCGGGCCGCACATGATCCGCAGGCAACTCCAGCAGCTCCGGCGCTCCTGCCAGATTCTTCTTCCAGTATTCCGCCTGCTCCCCCAGCAGCTCTCCTTCCATCCACTTCCGCTGCCACACCGCATAGTCTGCATACTGCACTGCTAACTCCGGCAACGGATCAGCCTCCCCTTGCGCATATGCCCCGTACAGCGTGCTCAACTCCTTGAACAACACCCCCATCGACCAGCCGTCGGAGACGATGTGGTGCATGGTAATCAGCAGCGCATGTTCCTCCTCAGCCATGCGGATCAGCCGGCCGCGAATCAGCGGACCCGCTTCCAGATCAAACCCGGCGCTGGCTTCTTCCGCCATCCACTGCTCCAGCTCGCCCTGCCCATCCGCGTGCCCGCGCAGGTCCTGCTCCAGCAACTGGAAACGACTCCGTTCTGCCGGCGCGATGCGTTGCTGCGGCTCTCCTTCCACCATCACGAAGGTCGTGCGCAGCGCCTCATGACGCGCCACCAATCGATCCAATGCCTGAGCCAGCGCTACACGGTCCAATCGCCCGCGCAACCACAACCCCCACGGCATGTGATAGGCTCTGCTTCCTCCCTCCATCTGGGCCAGAAACCACAAACGCTGCTGCGCAAACGACAGGGGCAACCGCCCCCCACGCTCTACCCGCGTAATCGCCGGCAACTGGCTTCGCCTCGCTCTCTCCACCTTTAGCGCAAAATCGCTCAGCACGGGCTGGCCAAACAGATCGTTGATCCCCACCTCCATTCCCAGCGTCTGCCGCAACCGGGCGATCACTTGCACGGCCAGCAGCGAACGGCCGCCCAGTACAAAGAAGTCGTCTTGTCGCCCTACTCGATCTACTTTCAGCACCTCGGTCCAGATCCGAGATACCGCGGTCTCTATCTCCCCTCGCGGCGCTTCATACTCATGTACCGCAGTTGCATTTACCTCAGGTGCCGGCAATGTCTCTTGGTCCAGCTCTCCACTCGCCGTCAGGGGGAACTCTTCCAGCCGTACATACGCTGTCGGCACCATGTACGCCGGCAAAGTTTGTCGCAAATGCTCTCGCAACTCTTCCGCACTTACCTCTACTTCACTCTGCTCGACGCCTGGTTCGACCGCTTCCGCCACCGTGTAGTACGCCACCAAACACTTTTCCCCGGACACGATCTCTCGCGCCACGACCGTGGCTTCCCGTATCCCTTCATGCTTCTTCAGCCGCGCCTCGATTTCCCCAGGCGCAACGCTATACCCGCGAATCTTCACCCGATTGTTGTTACGGGCGAGTTGCTCGCCCTCGCTCAGCATGGGCAGGCAGTCAATCTTCGCTCTCTCGTCTGTGACCATCCCCTCCAGCAGTCTTCGCAAATAGCCCATGTACCGCTCTACCGTCGTCTTGTCATAAAGCGACGTCGCATACTCCGCTGCCCCAACGATCTTTCCTTCGGTTTCTTCCAACGACAAGGCCAGATCAAACTTTGCTCCGTGCGGCGTCGTTTGCAGATGTCTGGCCTCCAATCCAGGCAATTCCAGTTTCCCCACCGCCGCGTTTTGCAAGCTAAACACGAATTGAAACAGCGGACTGTGTGCCAGGCTTCGCGCCGGCTGCACCAGTTCCACCACCTGCTCAAACGGTATGTCCTGATGCTGCTGAGCTGCGATCACCTGCCGCTTCACCCGCTCCAGCACTTCTGCCACCGTCGGTCTGCCTGATATATCCATCCGCACGGCCAGCGTGTTCACAAAAAATCTAATTAGATTTTCGATCTCCACTCGCCCACGATTGGCTACTGGCGTCCCGATCACGACATCGTGCTCATCCGAAAGCCGTCCGAGCAACACTGCCCACCCTGCCAGCAGCGTCATGAATAAGGTAGTCCCGTGCCGCACACTCAGTTCCTTCAACCCTGCCGTCAGCTTTTCGTTCAACACCAATTCCACTGTGTCTCCGGCATAATCCTGCCGCGCGGGCCGCACACGATCCGCAGGCAACTCCAGCAACTCCGGCACTCCTTCCAGATTCTTCTTCCAGTATTCCGCCTGCTCCGCCGGGAGCTCTCCTTCCATCCACTTCCGCTGCCACACTGCATAGTCCGCGTATTGCACGGCCAAAGGTGGCAATGGATCGGCTTCGCGACGCGTGTAGGCCCCGTACAACGTGCCCAACTCCTTGAACAACACGCCCATCGACCAGCCGTCGGAGGCAATGTGGTGCATGGTGATCAGCAGCCAATGCTCGTCCTCGGCCATCTGTAGGAGCTGACCGCGAATCAAAGGCCCTTTTTGCAGATCAAATCCTGTCCCAGCCTCTTCTGCGATCACCCGCCTCAACTCACCCTGCGCATCCGGGTGCCGCCGCAGATCGCGTTCCAGCAGATGGAAAAATCTCTGTTCTCCGGGCGCTATCCGCTGCTGCGGCTCCCTTTCCACCATCACGAAGGTGGTGCGTAGCGCTTCATGCCGCACCACTATCTGATGCAGTGCCCGGCCCAGCGCTCCGCGATCCAGCTTGCCCTGCAAACACACGGCAAATGGCATGTGGTAGGCTTCGCTTCCTCCTTCCATCTGCGCCAGAAACCACAATCGTTGCTGGGCAAAAGAGAGGGGGAGAGGCCCCCTGCGATCTACGTGGAGGATTGGCAATGAAGGGACAGTTTTACGCCGTAGTCTTAGAGATCGCGCACGGCTGAGAAAGCTTTCCTGTTCAGCGATGGTGAGGTTACTAAACTGTGATTCGGCCATTTGCTTCTCCTTGCCGATCCAATGCTGCAAACGTCAAACTGCCGACCTCATAACGATCATCGAGTCAAGAGTCGCGCATCATCTGTGCGAACTCTTCTGAATCGAACTCGGCAAACTGAGCTTGACGCACTTGCGCCGCCAGGGAGGAAAGTTGGGCGAACTCGAACACTGATCGAATGCCGATTTTGACCGCAATGGCTTGGTCGATGCGGGCCACAAGTTGGGTCGCCAGCAGCGAGTGACCTCCCAACTCAAAGAAGTTATCTTGCCGTCCTACGCGCTCGACCTTCAGCAGCTTTGCCCACATCTCCGCCAACAGTTTCTCGATCTCTCCCTCCGGCACCTCATACTTTCGCACTGCGTACGCATTCCGGTCCGGCTCGGGCAATCCTTTCCGGTCCACTTTCCCATTCGGGGTCACGGGCATTCGCTCCAGCAGCACATAGGCCGCCGGCACCATGTATTCCGGCACGCTCCGCGCCAGATAAGCCTGCAACTGCTCCGCTCCAATGCCCTCCCCATCGTGCTTCGCTTCGGTGGCGACGTAATACGCCACTAAGCGCTTCCCCACAGTCGCTTCTCCCCGCGCCACAACGACGGCGCTTCCAACCCCCGGATGTTCCATGAGCCGCTTCTCGATCTCCCCCAACTCAACGCGGTGCCCACGAATCTTTACCTGATCGTCGTTGCGTCCCAAAAACTCAGTGTTCCCATTCGCCAGCCATTTCCCGGAATCGCCTGTTCTGTACATGCGCATTCCCACGGCGGCTGTGTAGGGATCGGGTACAAAGCGCTCGGCCGTGAGATCCGGCCGGTTTAAGTATCCACGTCCTACCCCCGCCCCGCCGATGTACAACTCTCCCGCCACTCCAACAGGTGCTTGCTCCCCTTGCCGGTCCAGAACATATGTCTGACTGTTGCCCAATGGCTTGCCGACGGGCACAGTCTTCATGCCTTTCTTGGGCGGTTCGTTCATGACATAGTGGGTCACATCGTCAGAGCATTCCGTCGCTCCGTATGTGTTTGCCAACGCAACCTTTGGCCAAGCGTCAAACCATTCGCGGCATACGCTGACTGGCAGTGTGTCGGCGTTCGAGATCAGCCATCGCAGCCGGCTCAAACCAGGTTTCACTGCCTTGCCATCCTTGCTCTCTCCCATCATCAGGGCCAACATGGCAGGCACGGTTTCCAACACCGTGACCCCGCTTTGCTCAACTGCCCACAGCAATGCCTGCGGGTCCAAGGCAGTGTCGTCGGAGATGACTTGAACTTTCCCTCCTGCCAGAAAAGGCGCCAACATCTGCCACATTGAAATGTCGAACGAGGCGGGGGCATTCTGCGCCACGACATCGTTCGCGCTCAATTCCAGACTCCGCACTTTGGCTCTCAGGTGATTGAGCATGCCGCGGTGGTGAATCATGGCACCTTTCGGCTGTCCCGTTGAACCGGAGGTGTACATCACATACGCGAGGCTTTCCCCATGCACTGCCTTCCCGAGATTGCCTTCCGGCTGCTGTTCTACTTCTGCTCTCTGTTCATCATTGTCCAAAACAAGCTTGCTTCCACTGCCGTCACTTGCGTGATGCGTCAGCGCTCGCGTTGTAATGACCAAGGACGTCTCTGCATCCTCAGCCATGTAACGTAATCGGTCCTTTGGATAGCTCGGATCAAGGGCGACGTAAACGCCGCCCGCTTTCAGCACTGCTAGCACAGCCTCTATCAACCCCAACCCGCGTTGCATGCAGATCCCTACCCGCGCTTCCGGTTTCAGGCCCAATCCTCGCAGGCAGTGCCCCAGTTGATTGCTGCGGCGATTCAGTTCGGCATACGTCAGCTGCTGATCTTGATACGACACCGCTACCGCTTCCGGCGTCCTCTCCGCCCGCTCTTCAAACAGCTCGTGAAAACATTTCTCCCCCGGATACTCGATCGCCGTGTCATTCCAGTCATCAACCTGGGCTCGTTCTTCTTCGGACCGGAGATCGCCGACGCTGTCTCCCATCATTCCGGCCAGAATCCTGCCGTAATAGCCGGCGATTCGGTCCAGCGCTGCGGCACTCATCATGCCGGTATCAGACTGCACCGTGCCCTGCAGTTCGCCTGTATCCGGGGAGATTTCAAAGTTCACAAAAAAATCGAGATTCTGCCGCGCAAATCCGCCTCGTCCTCCTATTACTCGTCTTCCCCGGTCGCCCAGTTCCTTGTGGACGTGGAAATGCACATAGTTGAAGGTGGTCTCAAACAGGGCGTCACCACCCATCCGCTCCCGCAGATCCACCATGGGATAGCGCCGGTGCGGAAGGATCCGCTGCTCGGCCGCAAATGTCTCCCAGATCAGAGATCTCCAGCTTCGAGCCTCCACTCGCTGGCGGAAAGGGACGGTGTTCAGGAAAAGACCGACCACCTGCTCTCCACCCTCCACTTCCGGCCGCCCGTTGAGCACCATTCCGGTGGTTACATCACTTTGCCCGCTCAACACCTGCAACGCTTTCATGTGGGCCGCAAGCAGCACAGTCTTCAGGGGGGTCCCCATTTCTCGCGCCAGATGCTGCAACTGCTGTTGAGTGTCGCCACTCATGGCAATCTCGCGTACTACTGCGTCCCCTGGACCTGCTAACTCTCCCTCTTCGCCCCACTCCCTCAGTGGAACTGGCGTTACCGTATGCACATCCAGCATTTGTCTCCAGAAGGCGATGCTTTCCTCAGACGCCATGGCTCGCCGCTCCAGCGCGATATAGTCTCGATACGTAAGCCCGATCGGTTTCAGGTCCAACGATCCGCCCGCCAGCCGGCGCTCATAATCCTGGAGTAGTTCTGTGATCAGGCTCGCGTCGCTCCAGCCGTCCATAATCGCGTGGTGGAAACTGAAGCTGCATTGGAATGCGTCGTCACTGAGGCGATGCACAAACAGCCGAAACAGGGGCGCTTGCTGCCACACAAAACCTGTTCTGCTTTCCCGCTCTACGAAGTCGGCCAGCCCAGACTCTTGCTCGGCTGCGCTCCGCCACCGCCAGTCGCATTCCACGACCGGCAAGTCAACCTGCCGGTGCACTAACTGCAACGCTTCACTGAAGCTCGCCATATCGATCGAAGTGCGTAACATCTCGTGCCGCTGCGTCAGCCGGTGCACCGCTCGCTGGAACTTCTCCGCTTCGTAAGGCATGAGCACGCGCCAACCAATGACGACGTGAAACACCCCGCTCTCCGGTGCTAAGCCGCTGTGAAATAACATCCCAGCCTGCAAGCGGCTTAAGGGATACGCATCCTCGACATCTCCGGGCAACCGGCTTCGCACTTCTTCTCCGACCAATTCAAAGGGCGCGGTCGTGATCCTCTCTTCGCCACCCTCCCGTCGCGTTACACTCGCCAGCGCCGCAATCGTCTGCCGCTCAAATAGATCTTGCAGGGAAAACTTCAGTCCTCGCTCCCGCGCCCGGCCGATAAGCCGCACACACAGGATTGAATCTCCCCCTAACTCGAAGAAGTTGTCTTCGATCCCCACCCGTTCCAGGCCTAGTGCTTCCGCCCATACGTCCGCCAAAATCGCTTCCGTCTCGTTCCTCGGTCCTACGTACTCGCCTCTTCTTTCGTCCAGCGCCTCTTCGGGAGCGGGCAGAGCTCTTCGATCCAGCTTCCCATTTGCGGTGAGCGGCAGCTCTTCTAACACCACCACTAGCGGCACCATATATTCCGGCAGTCTTTGCTCTACTCCTTTACGCACATCCGCCGCGGTCAAGCTCACGCCCTTCACCGCGACCACATAGCCCACCAACTGCTTGTCTCCGTTTTCCTTCACCCAGACGATCGCCACCGCCTCCTTCACTCCCGCCTGCCGGCGCAGCGCAGCTTCTACTTCTCCGAGCTCGATCCGATATCCTCGGATCTTCACCTGCTCGTCCCTTCGTCCAAGAAACTCGATCGTGTCGTCCTCCCGCCACCGCCCCAAGTCCCCCGTCCGGTAGAGTCGGTCTCCTCCTGCGCGAAACGGATTCGGCGCAAACCGATCCGCCGTCATCTCCGGTTGATTCCCATATCCCCGCGCCACTCCCAACCCACCCACACAGATTTCTCCCGGTACTCCCAACCCCACCGCCTCCATCTCGCGGTCCACGATGTAGATCTCGGTGTTGCGAATCGGCCGACCAATTGGAATTGTCTTTCGCGCCTCCACTCGCCGGACAGGAAAGTACGAGGCATAGGTCGTCGTCTCCGTCGGCCCATAAACGTGCACCACTTCTCGCGGTCCTTCTTCCTCCACTGCCCGACGCACGCATTCCGCATCACATGCCTCGCCTCCGAAGAGAATCTGATCCATGCCAGCGAAAATCCCCGGGCTGCTGCGCACGCATTCCTGGAATAACGCCGTGGTCAGAAACAGCGTCGTTACTCCCAGATTCCGCAATTGGCCGTGCAGCACCTCCGGTGCCAGCACGTTCCATTTCGGAATCACCGCCAAACGGCACCCATTCAACAGCGCTCCCCAGACCTCGAATGTGCTGGCATCGAAGACCACGTTGGATACGTGCCCGATCACCAGCGAGGGATCGAACTCCACATAGTTGGTTTTCCGCACCAGCCGTACCACATTGTGGTGCGTGACCATGACCCCCTTCGGCTTCCCCGTCGATCCCGAGGTGTACATCACGTACGCCAACTGACGACTGTCGATTCCTAGTCCGGGATTTTCTCCGCTTTCCTCTGCAATCGCCGCGTCATCTCCGTCGATGTCAACAACCAGCACAAACTGCGTTGCTTCCGCCGGTAGGCAATTGCGCAACCGCCCATCGGTCACTACTATCCCGGCAGCCGCGTCTTCGATCATGAGCGCTAACCGTTCGGCTGGGTACTCCGCATCCAGCGGCACATACACGCCTCCCGCCTTCAGGATTGCCAGCATTGCCACCACCATCGCGATGGAGCGCTCCAGGCATGCCCCTACGCGCGTCTCTGCACTCACTCCGCATCTCCGCAGATAGTGCGCCAGCCGGTTGGCCCGCCGATTCAGCTCCGCGTAGGTCAGTTGCTGGCCTTCATATATCAGCCCAACTGCCTCCGGCGCCTTTTCCACCTGCTGCTCGAACAGCTCATGCACGCACGCGGCCGGAATCTCTGCCTCCGTCTGGTTCCACTCATGCACAACCTGGCGGCGCTCCACCTCTTCCAACAACGGCAGACTATTCACCGTCTGCGTCTCGTCCGTCACCATGCCTTCCAGTAGTTCGGTGAAGTAGTTCAAATAGCGCTCTACTGTCGACGGTTCGAACAGCGAGGTCGCATATTCCACCACGCCCTCGATCCGTTCTCCTGCCTCCCACAAGTGCAGTGCCATGTCGAATTGCGACACCGAATGCGGCAAGAATTGCAGCGGTCCAGTCTCCAGCCCAGGGAGTTCGGGCCTGTCGTCCAGCCGGTCCAGCCAGGTAAACGTCACCTGGAACAGCGGGCTGTGCGCCAAGCTCCGCGCCGGCTGCACGATCTCTACCACCTGCTCAAACGGCATGTCCTGATGCTGTTGCGCCGCGATGGTTTGTCTCTTCACGCGCTCGAGCAGTTCGCCGACTTTCGGTCTGCCCGACGTATCTACGCGCACGACCAGCATGTTCACAAAAAGCCCGATCAGATTCTCAATTTCTACACGGCGACGATTGGAGACGGGCGTCCCGATCACTACGTCCTGCTGCCCCGATAACCTTCCCAGCAACGCCGCCCATCCCGCCAGCAGTGTCATAAATAAGGTTGTCCCATGCCGCGCGCTTAGCCCCTTCAGCCCTGCCGTCAGCTTTTCGTTCAGCACGACTGGCAGTGCGCCTCCGGCATAGTCCTGCTGCGCGGGACGAGGATAATCGGCAGGCAACTCGAGCACCTCCGGCACCCCCTCCAGATTCTTTTTCCAGTACTCTGCCTGTTCAGCCAGTACCTCTCCTTCCATCCACTTCCGTTGCCATACCGCATAATCCGAATACTGCAGAGCCAACTCCGGCAACGGGTCTTCTTCCTCACGCACATAGGCCCCGTACAACAGGCTCAACTCTTTGAACAACACACCCATCGACCACCAGTCGGAGACGATGTGGTGCATGCTTATCAGCAGCGCATGTTCCTCGTCACCCACTCGGATCAGCCGCCCGCGGATCAGCGGCCCGCTCTGCAGGTCAAACTCAGAGCGAGCTTCCTGTGCCACCAGCCGCTCCAACTTGCCCTGCGCATCCGAGCGGCGCCGCAGGTCATGCTCAAGCAGATGAAACCTGCTCTCTTCCACTGGGGCTACATGCTGCTGCGGTTCGCCTTCTACCATTGCGAAGGTGGTGCGCAGCGCCTCATGCCGCGTCACAATACGATTCAGCGCCTGAGCCAGCGCCGTCCGATTCAACCTGCCGCGCAACCGCACGCCCAAGGGAACGTGATAGGCTTTGCTTCCCCCCTCCATTTGCGCCAGGAACCACAACCGCTGCTGCGCAAATGACAGGGGCAGATTTTCCCGTCTCTTGGTGGTCGCAATTGGAGTGCATGTGGTGGTCTTCCTGATCGAGCGAGCTTCTGCCGCTTCCAGCAGTCGCTCTCGTTCCTTGATGCTTAGCTGGCCAATCGTCGGGTGTCCCATTTGGATCCCCCATTCCATAGACCAGAAAAAAATGCCAACGGCGTTCGGGTAATCATCGAGATATTCCTGCTTATGGTTTCATCTCTTGTAGCAACTCAACCAAATCCTCAGAATCGAAAGCATTCAGCTTCAAATTAACAATTTGCTCAGCGAGCGAGCTTAGGGTCGAAAATTCGAAGATGTCGCGAATCGTCAATTCCACGTCCAAAACCTGTCTTGCGCGCGCAGCCACCTGTACCGCGAGCAGCGAACGACCGCCCAGTGCAAAGAAGTTGTCCCGCCGCCCCACCCGCCCAACCTTCAGCACCTCTGCCCAGATCTGCGCTAGCGCAGTCTCTATCCTTCCTTCGGGTGTCTCATTACCAAGCACTGTAAGTGCATCTCTCTCCGGCGCCGCCAGGCCCTTCCGATCGACCTTCCCGTCCGCACGACGCGGCATTCGCTCCAGCCGGACATATGTCCCCGGCACCATGTACTCCGGTAAACTTTGCCGCAAACACTTCCGCAGCTCATCGTCGGCAACTTTGCCCTCCTCCTGTCCGCTGCTGCTTGCTACCTCTACCTGCACCGTCGTGTAGTACGCCACCAGTTGCTTGTCTCCGCCCTTCTTTTCCTGCGTCACTACTACCGCTTCTGCTATCCGTTCAAGTTCTTTCAGCCGCTCCTCGATCTCGCCAGGGTCAATGCGGTACCCGCCAACCTTTACCTGATTGTCGTTCCGCCCAAGAAATTCGATCTCCCCATCCTCTCGCCACTTGGCCATATCCCCGGTGCGATACAGGCATGCTCCCACCTCATCCGTATAGGGATCGGGCACGAACCGCTCCGCCGTCATCGCCGCATCATTCAGATACCCTCGCGACACTCCTGCCCCTGCGATATACAACGCTCCCTTCACTCCCTGCCCCACCGGCTCACCGCGGCCATCCAAAACGTACATCTGTGTGTTCGCGATCGGCCGCACTATCGCCGAATTTCCGCCAGACTGCGCTCTTCGTACTTCGTGCCAACTTGGGTACGTTTCCATCTGGACCTGCGCCATCCCAGCAGGCATGAGCAACTCCTTCTTGCCCACATACACCGAGCGTCCACCTGCCAGCTGGCGAAGAATTTCAAACGTCGCGGCATCGAGCGACGCATTGGACGCTTGCGCTATCAAATCCCGGAAAACGAGTTGCGCATAATCCGTATCTCGCACGAAACCAACTACGCTCTGGTGCGTGATCATTACTCCTTTCGGCCTCCCCGCAGAAACCGAAGTGTAGGTTACAAGGGCCAGATGCTCTGAAATCAGCCCCGTGACGGCATCTTCCAGGTTCCCGTCAGGCTTACTGTCCCAGGCAGAGCTATCGCTCAGATCAAGCACCGGGGTGGCTGGCAGTTGGCCCAACCGCTCCCTGAGGTGGGCTTGCGTCAGCAACACGGCTGCGCCACTGTCTTCCAACATGTAAGCCAGCCGCTCGCTCGGGTACGACGGATCCAGTGGGAGATAGGCCCCTCCCGCTTTCAACACAGCCAACAGGGCTGCTATCATCTCCAATCCTGGTTCGCTGCAGATGCCCACCCGCACCTCCGGCTCCACACCCAATCCCCGCAGATAATGCGCCAGCCGATTCGCCCGCCGGTTCAGTTCGCTATAACTCAATGTGGCGTCTTTGTCGATCACCGCCACAACATCCGGCCTCCTCTCCACCTCCTCCTCGAACAACTCGTGCACGCACTTGTCGCAG
>Ga0187769_10002158_pt1 | contig 11435 bp, 11 predicted proteins | sample 0116_SJ02_MP02_1_FD_133140 | JGI IMG/M metagenome (GOLD analysis project Ga0187769, IMG submission 133140) | Tropical peat soil microbial communities from peatlands in Department of Meta, Colombia - 0116_SJ02_MP02_10_MG | ecosystem: Environmental > Terrestrial > Soil > Wetlands > Peat | place... | reverse complement strand
CTGGGCGGGCTTGGGGAGCAAGTGCACAGCTCTTCTCCTTGTCAAGATTTACGAGAAAACACCTGGGAAAGTTCGGGAATGTTTGCGGGCGGCGAAGTCAATTGGCAATAGGGTTTAGCACATTTTGAGCCTGCGGATGCGCCCCCGAACCGGCTCAAAAAGTGCTATGCCGATTTATCGCCACCGATGACGCGAGGAGCACGAATGGTCGGGCGGGCGCAAACATCAACCTCACGGGTCGAGGACAGTCCTGCGTTTGCTTTCCACAAGTTTCATGACCTGCTCGGCGTTTTCCGGCTTGACCCCCACTTCTTCGAGAGCCGCGCAAAAGTGTCTGAGAAACGTGTCGAAGTGCGCTTCGTTCAGACCTTGACTTCTGGCCAGCGCATGAGCAGTATGAATGTCTTTGCCCCGATACTCTCCCCCGCCGAGGAGCATGGAAATGAACATGAGCTGTCGGGAGCGAAGGTGGTCCATGTCAGTTCCACTGAAGAAGTGCCTCAGGCTATCATCCTCCAAAACTCTTTTGTAAAAGCGTTCCGTAGCAGCCGCGATGGTGTGACGTCCACCGACCAAGTCATACAACTTGTCAATCATCGTGTCCTCACAGAACAGTAAAACGAGGCAGATTCGTGGGCCCTCATTCTACTGCAATCGTCCATGTCCACCGGAAAACTCTTGGATGACCTTCACTCTTGCAGCACGGGGAAATTCTATGTGGACTGGGCCAGCAGCAGCACGCCCATCGCAAGAACAAGATAATTCAGAAACGTGTAGTTGGCCGTCAGGATCACGCCGATTTGCCAGGGAGTCACGATGAAAAAGCATACGATGCGCCACCGACGAGGCAGGAACAACATCCCCACCAGACCCAGTTCCAGCGCCAGCGTGGCATAGGCGGTTGCAGCGTGAAACCAGTGCGGCAGGTGCTGCACATACCCGCCGATCCAGGTGGGCAGTGGCCCGTTCTGGTAGTACTCATCCATTGCCGTGAAGTGGCGCCACTTGGGGTCTCCGCTCAAGAGCTTTGCCACGCCTGACTCGAAGTAGATGCGAAACCACTCCCACTGCAGCAAGAACAGGCTGGCGCGCGATGGCGGATGCGATCCGCCATGTCCCGGACGCAATCCAGGCGGCGCAAAGAAGAGGGAGATGAAACCAGCTTCGAGCAGCATGCCGTCCGATTGGTAGCCGGAGAAATCCTGCGCGGCGCTGACGAATGAAAGAAAACAGACAAAGCAGATGACCAGCATGCCGCGTGGCCACAAATCAAGAACCAGCAGCAGAGACGCCACCATCCCCACCCAGCACAGCGCGGTGAGCATGACGGAACCGCTCGCGAACCACAGAAGGGTCGGCGCGTACCAGATTCGCTGCCAGTTCGGGAGCGCGTGGGTGACGTTGTGAAGATAGCTTCCGGCGGGCAGAATGCCTGCCGGACCGATCAGACCACGGATCTGAAAGACTAAGGAGAAGAAAGCGGAAAAATAGATCGCACCCAGCGCGCGAAGGAATAACCAGCGCGGAATCAGGCGATCCTGCGGTCCCTGTTGCCCATCAAAGATCCAGCCGATCACGGATTCGGGAGACCGCCCCATAGCGAGGCATTATATGAATTTGAGAAAACGCCCAACCCGCTTTGCGTGAGGGGCTCGGCATACGAGCCTGGCGTGGCAAGCTAAAATCCTCAACGGGTTGAGAGATTCTTTGATGAGGGGCACATTGCACGGCGTACTTGTCGATCTCGATGGTGTCCTCTATGACGCTGATCGGCATATTGCTGGCGCGTTTGACACCGTGCGCTGGCTGCGGGCGCAGTCCGTTCCGCATCTGTTCGTGACAAATACCACCTCAAAATCACGTGCCGCTCTGGCTGAGAAACTGGCGTCGTATGGCATTCCGGTAGAGGCTCCCGAAATTCTTACTCCTGCGGTGGCCGCCGCAGATTGGTTGAAGGGTAATGGCAAAGGCGACATCGCGCTGTTCATTCGTGACTCAGCGCGGCTGGATTTTCGGGATTTGTCCTGCCTGCCAGATGATGCTGAAGGCGGTGCCGCTTACGTCGTGATAGGCGACTTGGGGGATCTGTGGGACTATCGGACCCTGAACCGAGCTTTCCGGCTCTTGTATCACAATCCCGAAGCCAAGCTCATCGCATTGGGCATGACCCGTTATTGGCTGGCACCCAGCGGTATCTCGCTCGACGTCGCGCCCTTTGTCGCCGCCCTAAAACATGCCACAGGAAAGAAGGCACTGGTGTTCGGCAAGCCTGCCGCTGCTTTCTTTCGCATGGCAATACAGAAACTTGGACTTCCCGCCAAGCATGTTCTGATGATCGGCGACGACATCCAAGCTGATGTCCGGGGCGCACAAAAGGCCGGCCTCAAGGCCGCCCTGGTGAAAACGGGAAAGTTCCGGTCAGCGGATCTTGCAGGCAGGATCCGTCCGCACGTGGTTCTTGACTCCATTGCCGATCTGCCCCGCTGGTGGGATGAGAACGCATGAACAACCACGATGTGGATGCGGCTTGGCAGTACCACAACAGCACAAAGCATTCCTCTCAGAGTGTCCACAGTAGCCGTCACTACCTGGACTGGCGCAACGAACCTCTGCTGTTCAAAATCTATCCGAAGCTTGATGCCATCCCTCTGCCCCGCCGGGTCCCGCAGACAGGCATAGCCGCTCTTTCCGCCATCAGCACAATCCCCGGCGAGGCTGAATCTGCCTCGGTTCCCGACCTGAACGCCCTAGCGTTGCTTCTGCACCTCTCGGGAGGTGTAACCAAGCAGAAGCGCTTTGCCGGCGGGGAGACCTTCTTTTTCCGTGCTGCTGCCTGCACCGGCGCTCTCTACGAATTCGAACTGTACTTGGTGTGCGGCAATCTACCGGGGCTCGATGCCGGCGTGTACCATTTCGGGGTTAAGGATTTCGGCCTGCGCAGGCTGCACCAGGGCGACTTTCGCGGTGTGCTGGCCGACGCTACAGGAAATGAGCCCGCGATTGTACACGCGCCGCTGGTGATGGTCTGTGCGGGAACATACTGGCGGAATGCCTGGAAGTATCAGGCGCGCACTTACCGCCATTTCGGCTGGGACAACGGGACGATCGTTGCCAACCTGCTGGCCATGTGCGCGGCCTTGCACCTTCCGGCCAAAGTCGTGATGGGCTTTGTCGATGACGAAGTCAATCGCCTGCTCGATCTCGACACACAGCGGGAAGTCGCATTTTCGATGATCGCGGTTGGCTGGACGCCGGAACCAGCTCCGCCGGCGAGCGAGGTGCAGCCGCTCGGGCTCGAGACCGTGCCGCTTTCGCGGAAAGAGGTGGACTATCCAGCGATACGCGAGATGCACGCAGCTTCGTCGCTTGTGTCGGCAGACGAAGTGCGCACGTGGCGAGGCCGGACGCCGGTCAAACCTGTACCCGCTGCGAGCGGGCGTATCGCTCGGCTCGAGCCGTTAGGCGACCGCGAGATCCGGCTCGACGGCGCCGAGCAGGTCATCTTGCGCCGTGGCTCTACACGGCAATTCGCGCGCGAACCCATCACTCTGCAGCAACTTGCGACTTTGCTCGATCGCGCAACCCGCGGAGTGCCCGCGGATTTCCTTGATCCCGCCGGCACGCAGCTCAACGATTTGTATCTGATCGTGAACGCGGTCGAGGGCCTGTCGCCTGGAGCTTACTTCTTTCGCCGCGAGGAAGGCTCGCTCGAACTCCTGAAGGAGGGCGACTTCCGCGAGCAGGCCTCGTATCTCGGTTTGGAACAGGAGCTACCGGGTGATGCCAGCGTTGCTGTGTTTTTCCTTGCCGATTTGCGGCCGATTCTGGAGCGGTTCGGCAACCGCGGTTATCGCGCCGTCCAACTGGAAGCTGGCATTCTCGGCGGAAAGCTGTACCTCGGAGCCTACGCACAGCACTTGGGCGCGACTGGACTCACGTTTTTCGATGACGACGTGATCAACTTCTTTTCCCCGCATGCCGCCGGCAAGAGCGCCATATTCCTCACGGCCGTCGGAAAGAGCGCACGGCGGATCGCGTTTCTATCCCCTAATCGGGGGACGGCACTGCGTCAGAAGGTGCGCTGCAAGTGGTCGTGGATGCCCGGAACGGAGTCATGAATGACCTGCCGCTCGCGCCGCCATTCCTCGCGGTCTCGTTCCATTTGCGCTTGCAAGGCGTCCATGTCCTGTTTGAGTGCTGCAATCGCCGCTTGCAGAGCGATTACTTCGTCGGTCAGGACTGGGTTGTCAGCCTCGCATTTGCCACACGGTTCTTTGGAACTATCCATGTGGGAAGTGTATCGGAGAGGGCTGCAAGTTGGTCAGGGCAGGAATCTAGTGTGTTAGCCACCAAATGCTCGGCCCCTTAGCGTCGCCGAGTGCAGAACGGAGTTCTCTCTCCGGGACTGGTTTGCGGGGAGGCGGTTTCCACCGGCGTGATCATCAGTTCGCTCACTGGGACTTTCTCAGGGTCGCGCCCGCTGTTGATAAGGTGTTCGCGACAGTTGAAGCGATACAGGAGCTACGGTCAACTGGCGGATGGTTGTGATGCCGACGGACGTCCCGCCGCGCAACGGCTAACCGGGCAGGCACGGACAGCAATCCCGCCAATCCTTCAGGGCCAATCGCAACTGCCTTTACGAAACTTTTTACCAGACTACCGAAACAATTCCACGAACTGGTGGTTTGTACGAGGTAGGGGGAAGAGATGCTCATGGGCCTTGATAACGCCATCGTTGTACTTGCTCTCGCATTCATCCTGCTCATTGTCATGGGTGTGGGCGTAGTGATCGCATTGGCACGATGGACGCAGGAACTCCCGACTGCCTCCAGAAAGAGGGAAAAGGAAGGCAACTGCCACCAGAACACCTACTCGCCGACTGCTTCCCATAACTGACGCGCCAGTTCCTGTGCGGCACGACCGAGTTGCAGGAGTTGGCCTTTCTGAAACTGAATGTCGGGATTCGCCAAATCGGCCTGAACGAGTTTGCAAAGCTGGTAGGCAGCGCGGACGCGCTCTCCCGCCAGCACAGTGAGCACGGTCTTCGGGTCGGTTTCTGCTGTTTTTGAATTGGCGTATTGCTCCATCCCCCATGCGGTGTTGCGAACCCGGTTCACAGCATCCCTAAAATCGGCGAGGATGCGCGCGTCAAGCTCTTCTTCCGATGCCAGCAAATCCTGTATCTGCCGAAGCTCGTTCGTGACCCTCTGAAGCCGTACCGTAATCGTTGCATCACCACCAGAAGAGAAACCCACGGCTTTCTCCAGTTGGGGAAGTAGTCTTAATTCTGACCCGTTATTTATAACAAGAAACGTGGCAAGCTGAACTTTGTGCGTGCGAGGCTTGATGTATGCCTGACAGCGCCTTCTTCCGCCCCGAGTTGTTCAGGGATTGACTGGTACGCCCGCCGGGCGTGCGCCGAACTGATTGAGAACCAAGATTGGGACGGGTTGGTAAGTCGCTAACACGGATTTCGCGAGTCAAAATGGGACTCAATGGGCGGAGCTATGTCGACAGCACGAGTAGAGTGGACGGCTGAGCCGGGTGTTCCTTTCAGCGAGAGCACGCCGGCAAAAAGTTGCTGGTACGCGATCCAGACGCGCTGCCGCTTTGAGAAAAAAGCCGCCACTCAGCTACAAGACAAAGGGATCGAGACCTTTCTGCCCCTGGTCAAGCAAATCCACCACTGGAGCGACCGGCGGCAGATCGTTGAAGTGCCGCTTTTCCCCGGCTACGGCTTTGTCCGGCTCGCCGACTCCCCGGCTTGTCGCTTGCGAAATCCTTCAGACCGTCGGGGTGACAGGATTCGTGATGTTTAACGGTTTTCCAGTTCCGGTTCCGGAGCAGCAACTCGAGGATGTGCGGTTGCTGCTAGCCCACGAGATTGCCTGCAAAGCCTATCCCTTCCTCAAAGCCGGACAGCGAGTTCGTATCCGCGGTGGCTACCTTGATGGGCTGGAAGGAATCCTGATTTCCGAGAACAAAGATCATAGCCTCGTTGTTTCTATTGAGGCGATTCAGCGATCCATGGCCGTCCGTATTGACGGCTTCGACGTGGAAGCTATCTGACTTTCTACCCAACTTGATTCGGTGAACTCATCGCGATTTACCTCGAAGGTCCACTGGCCAGGCGCCGTTACCAACAAGCCATTGCAGATGGAGCAGCGAGTTTCCGGACCTTCGCGCCGAGGAAGGTCATCCCGAGAGGTAGCAACTACGATAGCTACAGCCCGCGCAACTGCCTAACCTAGCGCTTACCCCCTAGCCACACTCTGAGGCTGATGATCGAGGTCGTGGCGATGGTGCTGCACTCACGGAGATTCAATTAGTGGACCGGCCGGCGATGAGAAACACGCGCTCGAGCGTAGTTTGCCGATTGGTAAAGCACGCAATCTGTGTTGCCAATTCACGTGCCAAGTTCCAACGGCTGTTCCATGAAAAAACAGATAAATCCGAAATTCTTCTTGACACCTGCTGCTCACGGCAGCAGAATGCCCGGCTGGTTGCCTCTGACCACCGTGTTCTGCGTCTTCCTCCCCCCGGCGCGAGGCGATCTTTCCCAGGCCCGGACGATCCCAAGGTAGTTGTGTGCCACCCCCGGCCGTGCTTTCGGCACGGAGGGAGCAGCATCATGAAATCCAGAAACTCTGTCCAGAGTGGATAAGCAGGTTTCGGGTGAAGGATCAGGGCTGCCCAGGTCCCCGAATGGATATGCCAGCCGAATGACGGAGGGAGAGGACAATGAACCGGAAATTATTGAGAATTGTGTTTGCTGCCACGGTGCTGTCCGCCAGCATCCTGCCCGGAACCGCGGCGCTGGCGCAGGGAGCCGCCAGCAGCTTCAACCGCGATGTAATCGTAATCCTGCGTGATCAAAGGCCGGACCTGCCGGCGGTGCGGGGTGCGCGCCAGGCGCGCGCCACAGCTCTCGCTATAGCCCAGGTCCCCATCGTCACCCACTTGCAGGCGTCGGGTGCCACACGGATCCGCGGCTTCGTGTTGATCAACGCGGTGGCTGCGAATGTCTCGGCGGCCGAGGAGGAACTACTGGCCGCCCATCCCCTGGTGCAGGCTGTCGTGCCTGTTGTGACGGTCAAGCTGCCGCACCTGAGGGAGACGAGCTCGCCGCAAAGCAACAGCAGCGGCAATGCCGCACCGCCGGGCGGTGGGCCGGATTCGCCATTGTGCAGCACACTCGAGCCCGAGGCTCTGCAACTCACCCACACTGCCTTTGACGATCCCGGCATCCCGCAGGCTCAGCGGATACGCGACGGCAATGGAGAATTGGTGACGGGCAAGGGCGTAAAGGTCGCCTTCATCGCCGACGGACTCGACCCAACCGTGCTCGGTTTCACTCGCCCCGACGGCACGCCCGTGTTCATCGACTATCAGGATTTCTCGGGTGATCCGGCAGGTACGCCGACCGGGGGCGGCGAAGCCTTCGGCGATGCCAGCTCGATTGCGGCGCAGGACACTCCGAACGGCACGCCGCTTTTCTTCGACCTCAGCCAATTCGTCAACGCCGCTCACCCGCTTCCCTCGCCGTGCAACATCCGCATCCGCGGCATGGCGCCCGGGGCCTCGCTGGTGGGGCTCAAGGCATTCTCCTCGATTGGGATAACGACGAATACGGCTCTTGTTCAGGCGATCGAATACGCCGTTTTGCAGGACGATGTGGACGTGATCAACGAATCCTTCGGCGCTAACCCATTCCCGGATAATGACAACGATGTGGTCTCGCTGGCGGACCAGCAGGCCGTGCGGGGCGGCGTCACCGTCGTCGTCAGCTCCGGCGATGCGGGCACCAACGGCACGATGGGCTCACCGTCGACGGATGCCAAGGTCATCTCGGTCGGTGCCACCACGCAGTTTCGCTCGTACGCGCAGGCCGGTTACGGTGGCGCCCCGTTCGCGACCGGCGGCTGGATCAGCGACAACATCTCGGCGTTCAGCTCGGGCGGCTTCAGCATGAGCGGGCCGCGCGTACCGGACGTGGTTGCGCCCGGTGATCTCGGCTGGGCGCTGTGCTCCACGAACACCACGCTCTATGCGGATTGCACCAACTACGCCACGCCGGCGGCGCCAGCGCCCATCCAGCAGTTCGGCGGCACCAGCGAATCCTCACCGCTTACCGCCGGCGAGGCGGCGCTCGTGATTCAGGCGTATCGCAGCACGCACCATGGGGCCGACCCCTCGCCCGCGCTCGTCAGGCGAATCATCATGAGCACGGCAACCGACCTCGGCGCGCCGCCAAGCGAGCAAGGCGCGGGGCTGATCAACGGGTACGCCGCGGTCAATGCTGCACTCTCCTTTGCGGACGAAAACTGTGAGCCCAAAAAGGGCAGGGGCACGAGCCTGGTGAACAATCCGCCAAGGGCCAGCATCGTCGATCTACCGAATGCTCGGGAAGAGCTCGAGTTTGCGATCACCAACACCGGGGCGCACTCGCAGGATCTGACGCCGACCCTGGAGATACTCGGGCCGCCGATTGCCGGCCAGACGCTGACGCTGACGCTTGATCCGGCCGTCAATCCAACCTTCCCGAACGTGACCGGCTCGCCGCGGTCGTACATCACGCAGCAGTTCAACGTGCCGCCGGGCGCGCAGCACCTTGATGTGGCCATCGCCTGGCAGTCACCCTTCTTCACTCCGCCCGTGATCGCCTACCTCGGCCTTTTGGACCCCTCCGGGCGCGACGCGGCATACTCGATCCCCCAAGGCTTCTCGAGCGGCTACGGGCACGTCGACATCGTCGACCCGGCCCCCGGAACCTGGACGGCGATCATTTGGACACGACCGCCGGGCGTCGCCGCCAGTTATACCGGACCAGTCCAGTTCAGCTGGACCGCCGAGCGTTACGTGAAGTTCGGCTGGGTGTCGCCGGCAAAACTCCATCTTTCGCCGGGAGAAACGCGGTCCATCAGCGCCAGATTCAGGATGCCGGCGCAGCCCGGAGACCAGGGCGTTGCGATTCGATTCGCTTCCTGGGGAGAGCGCCGCGCCAGCCACTCCGAGATTCCGATCGCGCTGCGCACCATGATTCCAATCGGGGCGGGTGGCGGCTCCTTCAGTGGCACACTGACCGGCGGCAACGGCCGGAACTCTACCGGCCCAACGCAGACTTACGCCTTCGATGTGCCGCCAGGCGTCAACAACATGAGCCTCGCGCTGCAGATCCCCGATAACCTCTACGTGCTCGAGGGTCTGCTGGTTGATCCCGATGGCATGCAGCTCAGCGTCGAGCCGAACTTCGATGCCACGGGCGCGCCGGTGTTTGCCATGCAGCTCGACCGTGCCAACCCCAAGGCGGGCCGGTGGCGGTTCATCCTGCTCGTCAATTACTACACCTCGGGCATGGAGATATCCATCCCGTTCACGGCGCAGATTGGGTTCAACACTGCCCAGATAACAGCGCCGGGGTTGCCCAATGATCCACACATCGGGCTCTCGGCCAGCGGGGCGCCGCTGGTGGTCCCGATCAACATCACCAACAACGGAGGGGTGACTGAGTCGTACTTTGCCGATGCGCGGCTCGAAGGGCTGACCACACTCCCCTTCGGCACGTTCCCCGCCTGCTCACTGAACTCGGGCGGCGCTCCGCTCACGACGCTGCCGTACGCCTGCTTCGCCACCTTCCTGCCGACGCAGGTGCGCAGCGCGCAGTTCGCGGCGCAGGCAACGGCCCCGATCACGATGGATGCCTCGGGTGACACCGGCTACATCGTCGGCGTCACCGGCGCGCCGGATATCGGTGCGCGGCCGATCGGCCCCGACACCGTGGCCGCATCACTGACGAAGCCCGAAATCCCATGGGGAGAGTGGGTGCTCGTGCCGGCGCTGGTCGGACCTTTTGGTCCGGCAGGCGCGCCTACGACGCCGGTCACTACGAGCGTGCTCGCGCGACTGAAGGCCTTTGACGCCGCGGTGTCCTCGGACTACGGCGACCTGTGGTCGGACGTGACGTTTGGCACTTCCACCTACACGACCGGGCTGGTACTGGCGCCGGGAGCGAACGGCACGATCCATGTAACGATCATGCCGAACGCAGCCCAGGTTGGCACGACGGTCCGCGGATTTATCTACATCGACACGTTCAACGGGGTTGTCGGAACCGGAGACGAGGTGTACAGGATCCCGTATAGCTACACTGTTGCCCCGTAGCGGATGACCATGTGCGGTCCGGCCGGAGGAGCCGGTCGGACCGCCGGGTTACCATCGAGGACATCGCTCTGGCGCAGGCTTGCTCGGCCTCGCGTGTTCTTGACATTCCCTGTAAATTCTGGCTGAAACCGAACAACGGGGACATCTATTATCCGGCTCTGCTCCGTGATGCGCTTGACAAGCTCAGGCTGGATGCAAAGTGCGGAAAGCCCGAGATTGTCTGCAAAGCGTACCCCTTTTTAAAAGCCGGGCGGCGAGTTCGTATCCGCGGTGGCTGCCTTGATGGGCTGGAAGGAATCCTGGTTTCCGAGAACAAAGATCACAGCCTCGTTGTTTCCATTGAGGCGATCCAGCGATCTTTAGCCATCCGTATTGACGGCTTCGACGTAGAAGCTATCTGACCCCTCCAACAACCAAGTTCAAGCAATGTCCCCTGGAAGTTTTTCGCCGTTTCGGGCGTGGCCGCGGGATGCAAGCCGGAAGAACTGGCGGCGGCCTACCGCCGCAAGGTCTTGGAGTGGCACCCCTACAAGCTCGAAACCATGGCGGACGAACTGAAGGCGTTCGCGACCCCGCGGACAGCGCGGATCAACGAGGCCTACGAGAGGCTCAGGGAGCGGGCGTAGCACGCTGGGCAGTCAGCAAGCATGAACGATACCCTGCCCCGGAAGTTACGTGAAGCCCTGTTCACAGCAGTGTCGTCGAATGGGCTAATATTGGCCGCCGAGGAGTTGCGTCGATGCTTTTGAATCACCTGATTTTGCCCATTGCCATTCTCGCCGCGCTCCGCATCCCAGTAGAGCACCAACCGGGTCGCACCCGAGGCCCCAACTTCCACCCGTGCACATCGCCGGCGGCATGGCTACCACGTCCTTCTGGAACGGAAATCTCTTCTGGCCAATGAGCGCGCCCTCGCCGCTGTTCACTCTGTGAGGGGATTATCGTGTATACTATACACATGAAACGTACAAATCTTGTGTTAGACGCAGAGCTGCTCGATCGAGCTACCCACCTGCTGGGGGTGAAGACTTACTCGGCTGCTGTCAACCTCGCCTTAGCGGAGGTCCTCCGCCTTCGCAAGATTCAGCGCCTCCCTCAGTTCTTTGGCCAGGGGCTTTGGCAGGGGGACTTACAGGAAATGCGCGAGGATAGCGCCCAAGGGCGTCGCCACGGCGAACGCCGGCCGCGAGGCCGGCGGTGATGCTGGTCGATACCTCGGTCTGGATCGAATTGCTGAATCGGGGACTTGGCTCAAGCGTTCGGGAACAAGAGTT
>Ga0187769_10002157_pt1 | contig 11438 bp, 13 predicted proteins | sample 0116_SJ02_MP02_1_FD_133140 | JGI IMG/M metagenome (GOLD analysis project Ga0187769, IMG submission 133140) | Tropical peat soil microbial communities from peatlands in Department of Meta, Colombia - 0116_SJ02_MP02_10_MG | ecosystem: Environmental > Terrestrial > Soil > Wetlands > Peat | place... | reverse complement strand
GCTGCCCCAATCTCGCCGAGCGCGCGAGCTTGCTCGAAGATCTGTGCTCGCAATCCGCGGGCCCGTAGCGCGAGGGTCAACGTCAAACCACCGACGCCGGCTCCCACATAAGTGTTCTTCATGTCGACTGTCCGACTTTCCTCACACCCGAATCGGTTCCAGCGCGCGCCCAGAACCGCAGCGTCGCGAGATCTCCACTCTCTGTCTGATCCGCTACATCCGCTTGCCGCGAGCTGGAGGTCTGGATGGGGTCGTCCGCGGCAAGTTAATCCCCGAGGGGGCAAATGGCCGGTCTGGCGTGCGTGCTGCCGATCAGGCTAGCGTGCTCGGCGCGAGCCTGATCCACTTGCGCCCCGGGGTGCGTTCGGCCGCGAAGGTATCGCGCACGGCGTTGAGCCGGTAGGTCAGAATCGCACGGTCGCGTACGTTTGAAAGCCGTTCCTGCTTGAAGATCGCGGCGTTGACGCCGTCGCAGCGCGCGGCGGGCGCCAGCAGGCCGTTGAGACCCTGCTCGTGCAAGTAGCGCCCGATCTGCTGCGTGAAGGCGTAGTTCGATCGGTTCACCAGGTCCGGGTGGGTGACGCGCTTTCCGCGCAGGTCGACCAACAGTGCGTCGCAGCGCACCGCGAAGACTCGCCGCTCGGTCACTATCTCGCGGTCTTCGGATGGAAAGCTGTCGGTCACGAACCGGTACCAGTGCCAGGCCGTCTCGTATACCGTCGTCTCGATGTCAAGCGCGCCGTACCACACGCCGTAAGTTGTCCCGTCCGAGTAGCGCGTAGCCTGCCAGTGCGCGGACTCGAACGAGTAGCTGATCACCGTGCCGTAGTCGAAAGGCCGGCTGATCAGCGCAGCGGCCGTCGGGATTCGCGCAGCGCCCTCGGCAGCAATGGCGATTTCCCAGTCCGTCGGATTGGGCGACAGGTCGTCGAACAGGTTCTGCGATTTCCGGATCCCCGCAATGTTGCGAATCAGGTCGTCATGGAAGTCGACGTTTGCCGCGAAGAGACCCGCCTGCATTCACTGCCCGCGCTGGAAGTCGAGGAACCGCCGCACGGCCAGTAGGCCCTCGAAACCATGCTCGATCACGATATCGACCGGCCGCCCGCCCAGCCGGCGGTTTGGCTGCGTCATCCACCGGTAGGCGAGGTCACGGTCGTGCGGGAACAGCAGACGCAGCGACTTGTGGATGCCCAGCAGGTGACCGGCGCGGTCAAGAAGGTCGCGACTGTCGGCCAGCGGCTCGCCACTGCGGTAGCGTGCGAGTGTGCTGCGGCTGCCCGAGGAAAGCCCGAGCGCCTGCGCTTGCTCAACGGCTGACAGATGCCACCGGTCGAGTAGCTGGGTCACCATGGACGCCAGCCGGCCGCGCGCCTCGCGGCTGCTGGCGTCAACGGCGACGTGCTTGTCCGCGACTGCGGGCACCGTGGCCTCCAAGGTTGAACTCGCTTGTCTCTATTGGTACGTAGTATGTACCAACAGCATCTCCCGGTCAAGTAGTGCCTGATCCGCGCTGCTCCCGACAGACCCTTTCGGGTCGCCGCGAGCGAGCGCCTCGACCGTCCACGCGTCAGCCATGGATCCAGGACGTTTTAAAACGGGCGAGTCCGCTTTCCGATTCACCGGCGTTCGCTTTGCGCACATGGCGACGCCAGCTTGGGGTCGGTTAAATCAGATCACATCCGCGATGAAAGGCTCCGCGGCAATGTCTGCTGCAAGCGGAAAAAAAGACACCCTGGCAAAGGAAGACTGAGCAGACACAAATCGACTCCGCTTACCACGTGGAGACCCTTGTAGGTTCGCCTCGACGATTGGGGGCAAAAACCCAACGGTCAAAAACAAAGGGCCCGCATCGGTGCAGGCCCTTGATCTGATTGGTTGCGGGGGAAGGATTTGAACCTTCGACCTTCGGGTTATGAGCCCGACGAGCTGCCAGACTGCTCCACCCCGCGTCATTGGTTGGCAAAACTTCGTAGCGCGGCACTTCCTACGCGCCACATCGTCGCTTCGCGGATCAAAAAACGCTCGCTCCGAAGGCGCCGAAAATGAAAATTTTACACGATCCACGAAAAACCTGCCTGCAGCCCCGGCGCAGAAGCGAGGCGCCCGCCCCGCACCGGGCGGACGTCGCCTGAACTTGCACCCGGCACCCACGTCGTTGCGGTTGCTACACTTCCCAGGTGAGTCTCCACCCCGCGACCCGGTTTTGCTCTTCCTGCGGCCACGCCGTCACGCGGCGCGTTCCGCCGGGCGACTCGCGTGAGCGCGATTGTTGTGACGCCTGCGGCACGATCCACTATCGCAATCCTCGTCCCGTGGTTGGGACCATACCGGTGTGGGGCGAGGAAGTGCTGCTGTGCCGCCGGGCAATCGAGCCGCGCTATGGAACGTGGACGCTGCCGGCGGGTTTCATGGAGCTTGGAGAGACGGCAGGGCAAGGTGCCTGCCGAGAAACCGAGGAGGAAGCACGGGCACGAATCGAGCTCGGTCCGCTCTTTTCCATGATCGACGTTCCCAGCGTCGAGCAGATCCACATTTTTTACCGCGCGCGGCTGCTGGACAAGGACTTTGGGCCAGGGGCGGAGAGCCTGGAAGTGCGTCTCTTCCAGGAGCATCAGATCCCTTGGGACGAGATCGCCTTTCGTACGGTTGCAACGACGCTGCGCCTTTTTTTCGAGGATCGCGCGCGCGGCAGCTTCGGGACGCATACCCGGGAGATTTCCCCGCGCGCGCTGCCGCCCAAAGAATGATCCCTTGGCTTGAGCGCGGGGCGCCGTTTCCTTCGGTAGCCAAAGCACTGGAGCGCCCAAACGGATTGCTTGCTGCGTCGCGTTCTCTTTGTTCGGATCAGTTGATCGATGCCTATCGACGAGGCATCTTCCCCTGGTATTCCGAGGGCGACCCCGTACTGTGGTGGTGTCCGGATCCGCGCATGGTTTTGCCGACCGCGGAATTTCACGTTTCACGCTCGCTGCGCAAGACCTTGCGCTCGGTGGCTCGTGATTCGAGCCAAGAGTTGCGCCTGGACCACGATTTTGCGGGCGTCATGCGCTGCTGTGCCGCACCACGCGCAAATCAGGACGGCACCTGGATCACCGAGGAACTCATCGAGGCGTATTGCGCGCTCGCCAAGCGCGATCTGGCGCACAGCGTCGAGCTCTGGCAGGACAATGGCCTGATTGGCGGCATCTACGGCGTGAGCCTTGGCCGCATGTTCTATGGCGAGTCGATGTTTTCGCACGAACGCAACGGCTCCAAGATCGCGCTAGCGGCCCTGGTTGCGATACTGTCGCAGGAGGGGATCCCGGTGATAGACTGCCAGCAAAGAACGGCGCACTTGGCTTCGCTCGGAGCGCGCGAGATACCGCGACGCGTGTTTTGCGAGCATGTTGCTGGGACGGTTGCCCAGGCTCCGATTGCATGGGCCAATTACCAAGGCGTGCGGCTGAATCGACTCTTGGAAAAGTACTGACCGGTGGCCAACTTAAAGGAGTTGCCATTCTCGACGTTGCAGTTTTATGCAACGGCGCCTTATCCGTGCAGTTATCTTGACGGCCGCCAGGCACGCTCGCAGGTGGCCACACCTGCGCACCTGATCAACGCCGACGTCTACAGCGAACTGGTGCGCGCCGGTTTTCGGCGCAGCGGCATTTTCACGTACCGTCCCAACTGCGAAGGCTGCCGGGCGTGCGTGCCGGTGCGCGTGCCCGTGGCCGAGTTCTGCGCTTCCCGCAGCCAGCGGCGGGCCTGGAAGCTGCACCACCGGCTGCACGCGCGCATCGTGTCTCTGGCTTTTGACCACGAGCACTATGACCTGTACTTGCGCTACCAGGCTTCGCGCCACTCCGGCGGCGGCATGGACAATGACAGCCGCGAGCAGTATTCGCAGTTCTTGCTGCAGACCAAGGTCAATACGCGCCTGGTCGAGTTTCGCGATCCCGTGGCGCCCTACGCGCCCAGTGATTCGCTGGGCACGCTGCGCATGATCTCGATCATCGACGTGCTCAACGACGGTCTGTCCTCGGTGTACACGTTCTATGACCCGGATGAGGCGCGAGCGAGCTTTGGCACTTTCAACGTGCTGTGGCAAATTGAGCAGTGCAAGCGCCTGTCCTTGCCGTATCTGTACCTCGGGTACTGGATCCGCGAAAGCAGCAAGATGTCATACAAAGCCAGGTTCCGGCCGGTGGAGACGCTGCGCCAGGGGCGCTGGATGCGCGGCGCCCTCGCCTCGGCGTGATCGGCCGTCTTGCCAGCGCCGCGCTCTACGATCTGGCGCGGCCGCTGCTCTTTGCCCTGGATGCGGAGCGAACCCACGAGGCCAGTCTCGAGGCCCTGCAGCGTGCCTACGACCTCGGTGCGATCCGTCTTTGCCGCGTGCCGCTCGGTGGCGATCCGGTGCGGGTCATGGGACTGGAGTTTCCCAATCCCGTCGGGTTGGCCGCGGGTCTGGATAAAAACGGCGCGCATATCGATGCGCTGGGTTGCCTGGGATTTGGCTTCATCGAAGTGGGCACGGTGACGCCGCGCGCGCAACCGGGCAACCCCAAACCCAGGCTCTTTCGACTGCCCCAGGCGCAGGCGCTCATCAACCGGCTGGGCTTTAACAATGACGGCGTTGCGCAGTTTGTCGCCAACGTCCGGCGCGCGCGCTATGCCGGCGTGCTGGGCCTGAACATCGGAAAAAACGCAGCCACGCCAATTTCCGCGGCACTGGACGATTACCGCGCCGGGCTCCGAGCCGTGTATCCCTACGCCGGTTACGTAACGATCAACATCTCCTCGCCCAACACCAAGGATCTGCGCAATTTGCAAGGCGAGGCCGAGCTCGAAGCGCTGCTGCACGCGGTCCAAATCGAGCGCGAAGAGCTGGCGCAGCAGCACGGCCGCAAGGTGCCGCTCGCGGTAAAGATCGCGCCCGACCTCGAGCGCGAACAAATCGTGCGCATCGCCGATGCTTTGGTCGCCCACGGGCTCGATGCGGTCGTCGCCACCAACACGACCATCGCGCGCGAGTCGGTTGCCGGGTTGCCCCACGCCGAGGAGGCCGGAGGCCTCTCCGGGCGTCCTTTGCGCTGGCGCGCCACGCAAGTCGTGCAACAGCTCGCGAGCCATTTGCAAGGCGCACTGCCCATCATCGCCGTGGGCGGAATACTCAAGGGCGAGGACGCCGTCGAGAAAATTCGCGCGGGCGCGAGTCTGGTGCAGCTCTACACCGGCCTCATCTACCGCGGGCCCGCGCTCGTAGCAGAATGCCGCGAGGCCATTGCCCGGCTGCACGCCCACGCCTAGCGGCGGGTCCATCGGTTTTTCCGCATTGTGGTATACACTGCGCTCTAATGAAATATCTGGCAGCGCAGCATGTCCGGCACTAGCTCCAAGGCGGCGGCCCCCGCTGTCGCCGCACCCAAAGAGCGAACGGCGATCCAGGTTATCGACCGCATGATGAGCCTGCTCGATGTGCTGGCCACACGGTCGGATTCGGTGAGCTTGAAGGAGCTTGCCCAAGCCACGTCCCTGCACCCGTCGACCGCCCATCGAATCCTGAGCGACATGGTGATTGGTCGGTTTGTTGACCGTGGCGAGCAGGCCGGATCGTATCGGCTCGGGATGCGGCTGCTGGAACTGGGCAACCTGGTCAAGGCGCGCCTCAGTGTGCGCGAGGCCGCCATCGAACCGATGCGCGAGCTGCATCGGCGCACCGGACAGACGGTGAACCTCTCCGTGCGCCAGGGCGACGAGATCGTCTATATCGAGCGCTCCTACAGCGAGCGCTCCGGAATGCAGGTCGTGCGGGCGATCGGCGGGCGCGCCGCATTGCACCTGACATCGAGCGGGAAGCTCTTTTTGGCCTATGACGATCCGCGGCTGGTGCGCGCCTACGCGACGCGCACGGGCCTGGCGGGCCACACGCGCAACAGCATCACCGACCCCGCACGCCTGGAGCGCGAACTCGCGCAGGTGCGTGCGCGCGGTTTCGCGCGCGATAACGAGGAACTCGAGCCCGGCGTCCGATGCATCGCCGCGGCAATCCGCGACGACTCGGGAATGATCGTGGCCGGGCTCTCGCTCTCGGCGCCTTCCGAACGCATGCAAGACGCGTGGATCGAGGATCTGACGGCAACTGCCGCGCGGATCTCGACGAGCCTGGGTTTTGCGGGCAAGCCGGCCGCGGTTGCGGCCGCGCGCTAACGCACGGGCCCGCACCGCCGGGGCACGGGCGATTAATCGAGCGCCGCGGCTTTTTCGGCGCTTGCGCGCGCGATCAACCAGTCGTGGATGCGCTGCGCGTCGGCAAAGCGCGAGTACCGGCCGATGGAATCGAGCAAGATCATCACGACGCGACGGCCTTCGATGACCGCTTGCATCACGAGACAGCGCCCCGCGGCGTTGTTGAACCCGGTCTTTTGCAGACCGATCTGCCAGTCCGCGTGCGAGGTCAGGCGGTTCGTGTTCTGGTAGCGCACGTGGCGCTTTCCGACCGGCAGATTGTATTCGGTGCTCACCGAAAACTCCCGGATCTGCGGATATTCGTAAGCGGCTTTAACGAGCAAGACCAAATCGGAGGGACTCGAACGGTTCTGGGGCGAGAGGCCGGTCGGATCGACAAAATTCGTATCGTTCATCCCCAAGACGCGCGCCTTGGCGTTCATCGCTGCAACGAGCGCCTCCACACCACCCGGGTAGGTGCGCCCGAGCATCTGCGCGGCATGGTTTTCCGAGGACATGAGCGCCAAGTGCAGCGCCTCGGCGCGGGTGAGGCGCACGCCCGGCCGAAGCGAGGAGCCGGTCCAGCCCGCCGTCGTGCGATCCTCGCGCGAGACCTGCAGGTCCTCTTCCAGGGGCAGTTCCATATCGATCGTGACCATCGCCGTCATGAGCTTGGTGATCGAAGCGATCGAGGAAATCTCGCCGGGATTTTTCTGCATCAGGACTTCGTTGGTGTCCTGATCGACGACAAGCACGAACTCGGACCTGATTGCGGGCAGCCGATCGGCCCCGGGCCGAAGCGAAGCAGCGCGCCGCACCCCCGAGTACGTCGCGGAGGCCTGCAGTTGCGGCGCAACGGGCGCTGCCGCGGAGGGCTCCTGGGTCTGCTGCTGCTCGGGCTCCTCGGCGGCCGCAAAAGCCGGCGCGGCAAAAAGCGCGACCGCGCCCAGCATTCCGAGAAAGCGGCTCCGGATCGAAGTCAAGCTACCAAGCACTGCAACCATCCACTCGTACTCCAAGCCAATGCGTGCGCAACCGAACCGCCTGCGCAGGCATCGTCTCGTTGCGCCGGGGAGCGGGCTCTCGCCGTCCCACATTGCGGAAGTATGGGCAATCGGTTCGTGCCCAAAACTCCGGATTGGACCGTCGATGCCGCCCAAATGGCCCAATCGGCGCGGGGCGCAAAGCTGCCACCGGCCTGCGGCCCCGCCCGTTAGGCGCAGGCCACAATGCGGTGCATTCTACCCAAGCCGACTGCATCTGCGAAGGGCAAAGCGGCTACGCGCCCACGAAGTGAACGAAATTTTCGATCGGCTGGCGCTCGGTAACGAGGGAACATTCGGGTCGGCTCATGTCCGCGCGTCCCAACGACATGCCGCAGACGATCGTGCGCTCGGCACTGATCCCAAGCTGTGCACGAATGACCTGGTGGAACTGGATGAACGCGGCCTGCGGACAGGTGTCGAGTCCGCGGGCACGCGCGGCGATCATGACGTTTTCCAGAAACATGCCGTAGTCGAGCCAGCTGCCTTGCGCGAGCGAGCGGTCGATGGAAAAAATCAACCCCACCGGTGCGTCGAAGAAGCGATAGTTCCGCGCCCACTGCGCGCGCATCTTCTCGGTGTCGGTTTTACCGATGCCAAGCAGACCGTACAAATCCATTCCGATCTTGCGGCGCCTGCCCGCGTAGGGCTCGACCCACTTTTGCGGGTAGTACGAGTACTCGTCGTGATGCTGCGCGAGCTGTTGCGGGTCTTCGTAAATGGTCAGGATTGCCGCGGTGAGGCCCTTGAGCGCCGCACCCGTGAGCACGTGCACGTTCCAGGGCTGCGTGTTGGTTCCGCTGGGCGCGCGGCTGGCAACGCGAAAAATTTCCTCGAGCACCTCTCGGGGAACCGGATCGGGCAAGAAGGCGCGAACCGCGCGTCGCGAGGTGATTGCAGCATCCACCACGGAGGCGGGCCCGGGGGCGTTTCGGTCGGTTTCGCTCATCGGCTCAATCCCTTAGAGCGGCGCGCAGAACGATTCGCATTTTTGCGCCGCCGCATCCCTTGTTTGCGATTCATAGCCAAAGTTCCATGGTTCATTCAATTTATTGATTTTTATTAATCTTTTATAAATCCCAAAGGCAACCGCGTGGCCGATTCCGGTTCGCCTGCGCTTGACTTTTGTGCGAAGCAGCATAAACTACCTCCCTGTTCGCGTACGGCCAAAAACAACACTCAGTAGTCGACGCGCGCATGAGCCGGCGGCTTAGCCGCCGGCAACCCGGACATGTTACGTGCGACTTCCTAGGAGAAACGATGGCTACGACGATTACGGAATTGATGGAACTGCAAAAGGGTCAACTCGATGCGTGGAATGCGCTTACGCAGACCCTGTTTGATGCAACGGAAAGGCTTGTCAATCTGAACCTCACCGCCGTAAAGGCCGCGTTTCACGATTCGTCCGAATCGGGTCAGACGCTGCTCGGTGCGCGCGACGTGCAGGAGTTCTTTGCACTTGCCAATGGCTTGAGCCAGCCGGGACTCGAAAAGGCCATCGGCTACTCGCGCAACATCTACGGCATTGCCAGCGGAACGGGCGCCGAGCTCACGAAGATCTTCGAAGCGCAATTGAGCGAAGCCAATCGCCGCGCGGCTGAGCTGGTTGATTTTGCCGCCAAGAATTCGCCTACCGGCTCCGAGCCCGCGGTCTCGCTCTTTAAGTCCGCAGTTGCTGCGGCCAACACCGCCTTTGACACGGCTGCCAAGGCCGCGCGTCAGACCAGCGACTGGATGGAATCGAATTTTGCCGCTGCCGCTTCGGCCACGATCAACGCAGCCAGCGCCGCAAACGAAGTGGCGAAGGGCAAGAGCCGCAAAGCGGCCTGAGGAATTCTCGTCTCCTTGGCACCACTTGTCTGGGCGCAAGTCCGGACACCCTCCTGTCTCCTCCTTAAGTGGTGCTTTTCGAGCCTGGTCCATGACCAGGCTCTTTTTTTTGTCCTTGCCTCGCATTCACGCCGATCCCGCCCGCGGCGCAAATCGGCCCTGGCACGAGTAGGCCCCGCCGCCCGCCTTCGAGGTCCAAGGCGCGCGGCTTGGTCGCAGACCTCCCGTGGGGGACAGCCGCACGGGCCGGACGCTTACGCGATCTGTGGATCGTCGTCGCTGGGCAGTGTCGTTAACGCCAATTCCAGATTTTTGGCCAACTGATTGGCGTAATGCGCCGCCTCCACGAGGCGCCGCGACTTATAGAACTCCGCCTTCTTGCGGTAGTAATCGATGTCGGCCATCAGCGTTGCCCGCAACTCGTCTTTCATAAGAAACCTCCCGTTCGATTACGCAAATCTTCGTCTTCTTTTCCGCCGACGCGATTGCGCGAGACCTTGCGGCCTGCAGCGTTACTGCCCGGCGTCCGTCGAGGCGTTTTGCGCCAACAATTCGATCTGGGCGCCGGTGGCCTGCAACTGCTCGCGCATGTATTCGTAGGCCTGCGCGGCCAGGCCCGGGGGCCCCTTCACGCCCAATTCGATGTGCCGACGCGCCGGCCTGCCGTCACTGCCATCGCCGACCGACGGGAGGCTGAAGGTGTGCACGCCCGCAAAGCGCGCCTCGATGTCCTGCATGAGCGGCACGACCGCCGATTCGGGCATTGCAAAGAGCAGCAAGGAGCGCTCGAGCTGCGGTGCACTGTGAAAAAACTCCCGGTAGTCGGTCTCGAGCACCCACTCGATCATCGGCCAGGCCATGACCGGAAAGCCCGGCAGAAAGTAATGACGCTGCACGGCGAAGCCTGGAATGCGGTTGTACGGATTGGGCACGAGCCTGGCGTCGCGCGGAAACTCGCCCATCATCAGCAGGCGCTGGCCTTCGGGAGTGGACAGATCGTGAAAGCCGCGCTTGGCGGCAACGCGCGCGATTTCCTCTTTGGCCCCCGGATGCACCACGAGATCGGTGTTCAATGCGCCGGCCGCCGCCTGGCGCGTGTGATCATCGGGAGTGGCTCCGATTCCCCCGCAGCTAAAGACCACGTCCTCGGTTGCGAGGCTGCGCCGAAACGCCTGCTCGAGGGCGTGGCGATCATCGGGAAGAAACTGCGCCCAACCCAGCGACAGTCCGCGATCACGCAGCAGGCCGATGACGTGTGCGAAGTGACGATCGGTGCGGCGCCCCGACAAGATCTCATCGCCAATCACGTATAGCCCGAATTGCAGCAAGCCCGCCTCCCGCGTCAATGATCGGTTGTGGCTCCCCGCGCACGCCTTGCGCGCTAGCCCGTGATCATCCGTCCGGCGCAACGTGTTTGGCAAATCGCATTTGCAAGAGCTCGAGTTGCGCGGCGATTGCACGCCAGATTTTGTCCTCGATTTCCTAAAAAGCCTGACTGCGGCGCGATTTCCAACGGTGTTACGGTTTGTTACAAACGCGCCAAACACGTGACTCAAAGCGCGTCCGAGCGCGCCGTAACGGCAACTGCTTGTCGCGGAAGCGAGCAGTTTTTTGACGCTTCGCGCCGCGGGCGGGGCCTTACGCTTCTTAGTTACTGGCGCGAGATTCTCTGGCACGAACGAGGGCAAACAAAATGCACACGACCGGGATCGGATCCAACAATTGGTGGTACCTGCAGCAGGGCGGCGGCGCACAAGCGAACTCCAGCGCGCAAGGCGCGGCCGCGGGCTCGTCCCAGGCCACAGATAACGACGGCGACAACGATGGAAGCGGCAGCGCGCAAGGCGCACAGGGGTTTCCGTCCTTCATGGGCGCCCTGTTCCAGGCCTTGGGACAGCTCGTGGGTAGTGCCTCTGCAAACGCGGGCTCCTCGAGCAACACTTCGAGCAGCGCCAGCACGGCTGCCTCGACGACGGGCACCTCGACGGGCGCAACCACCGGCAGCGCAAGCGCTTCGCAGTCGGCACCCAATTCGGGTAGCACGGCGTCGGACTCGGGCGCCAATTCCATGGCTGCGGTGCTAAGCGCAATGCAAACCTTTTTGGACGATCTCTTTGCCGCGCTGCGCGGCGCCGCGAACAACGCCGGGGGCTGGCAAGGCGGCACGGGGAGCAATGGCAACGGCGATGCACTCGGCACCAGTGGCAGCGCGGCGCCTGCAAGCCAAACCGTGTCGACTTCGACATCCTCGAGCGGTGCGACAACCGGCACCGCTGCCGCCGCAGGGGTGAGCACCTCGAATTCCACGAATGCGGCCAGCGTCGCGTCGAGTTCCGGCACAACGACTTCGGCGGG
>Ga0187769_10002156_pt1 | contig 11440 bp, 8 predicted proteins | sample 0116_SJ02_MP02_1_FD_133140 | JGI IMG/M metagenome (GOLD analysis project Ga0187769, IMG submission 133140) | Tropical peat soil microbial communities from peatlands in Department of Meta, Colombia - 0116_SJ02_MP02_10_MG | ecosystem: Environmental > Terrestrial > Soil > Wetlands > Peat | place... | reverse complement strand
GTTTTTGCCGGTCTAGTTCGTTCATGAACTTGAGTATGGAGAGTTTCTCGTTCTCCAGGTCGTAGATTCTGGATGCGAGTTGTTTGTAGTTGTCCTTGACTTCGTCGTATTGAGACGCGGCCAACTCGTTCACGCCACCTATCGATCCAAGCTCCTTCTTGAGTACTGGAATCATCCTTTCCACTCGCTGGATCTCCTCATCGGAGATTTCAGTTACTTCTGCGCAGCCCAATTCCTTTAGTTCGTTTAAGTGAAAGTCGATCTGCATTTGCGAGTGTTTGCTGGATGCGGTTAGATCAGCCAGCTTACTGTTGAGCGGGTCAAGCTCTTCCAAGATTCCCGTAACCTGTCCCTCTAGGTCTTGGAGGCGGCTATCGTATGCGTCGCGTTTGTTCTTTACAGATGCGAGTTCTGCTGAGAGTTGTTCGCGTGTATGGTTAATGAGTTCAAGTTGGTTTTCATGTTGCGGAAGATCAATTTCAATCTGCGTCAGTTGCTGCTCTTGACTCTGTTTTTGGGTATCGGCGGCGAGGATTTGGTTTTTCATCTGCTCAACTGTTGGCTCGATTGCGCTAATTGTCGTGGTTAGGGATTGGATGCGCCCTTCGGCTTCGATTTTCTGGCGGAGGATCTCGTTTGCTTCGTGGGTGATTCTTGAGTACTCATTCTCGAACTCCATGATTGCTTCTGATTGCGATCGGGTCCTCAGCGCGTCTCTGCCCTGTTCAAATTGTGCCATTGGCTGTTCTAGCATGCGCTTTCGCGCGTTGCATGCCGTGACCATGGCCTCTTCAGTCGCCGTCTCGCGGGTAAGCTGTTCAATTCTGGTGGCCGTTTCGTTGACGGTTTTCTTCGTCCGTTCTAGGCTTTCGATAACTGTGGTGATTTCTTTTCCGGTGAGCTGCGTTAAGTGTAGGCTTTGTGTCTTGATCTTGCTCTGCTCCAGAATTTCTCGGTCGATTCTTGCGATTTCCTCCCGCGCTTTGGAGGTCAGTTTCTCAAGGGAGGAGAGGGTGTTCTTCAACTGCTCTGCTGTTCGTGCGTGGAGGAGAAGCCTGGACATGTCGAGTGGCTGTCGGAAGTAACCGGTCTCCATTGCTCCGCCCGGTTCGTATAGGTCTCCGGACGGCGCGACTGCTCGGACTCCTTGTAGGGATGCGAGGAACGCCGATTTTTGGTTGCCTGCTAGCACCGTGTCTCCGAAGACGTAGTCTACTGCGGATCGGAATTGGGGTTGGAATTCGAGCTGGTCGCTGAGGGGTCCGATGATGCCCTGAAGATTGCCTCGTGTTTGTTTTTTGCGGGGAGTTACGAGTCCTTTGAGGGGTATCAATTTGACTCGCCCGATCTTCGTCCTTTTCAGTACCTCGATGCATGATATCGCGGTCTCGAGGTCCTTGACCACAATGGCTTTCAACCATCCGACAGCAGCAGCCTCGACGGCCTTCTGGTCGGCGTTCTTCACTTTGATGAGGCCATCAAGTCGGCCGTAGACGCCGGAGACCGCCCCTGATTTCGCCATTTCTTCGATCAGCCGCAAGGCCTTGTCGTCAGACGCGTAGTCACGGGCTATGTGTGTTCGTGTCTCCACCTCTGTTACTGCTAGGTTTGCTTTTTTCGCGACTTGGTTTGCGCTTTCAATCTCCTTTGTTCGCTGTTCTTTCAGTTTACCGTACTCAGCAATCTTTTGATCTGCTCTGATTACTCTGCTTTCCTCATCCTGCTTCGCGGTTTTGAGATCGTCGAGGCGTTTTGAGATCTGTTGGATGACCGATTCGTACTCTTCCTTACGTGCTGCTAGGGTCTGGACGTGGCCCTTCAGCATCTCGATCTTTGCGGTGCTTGCTTTGATTTGGGCGCTGAAGCTCATGATTCTTTGGTTTAGTCTGGTTATGTTGTTTTCAAGGTCTTCCGTCTCCTTGCTTCGTTCGCCCATTTTCCCTCTGAGTTCGGTCAATGCCTTGAGGGATTTGTCGACGGATGATTGCTTTGACGCGAGGGTTTTCAAGAGATCTTCGTGGTTTAACTGAAGTTTCTGCAGTTCGTTCTTTGATGTTAGAATCTTCTCGTTCAGGTCTTTGGAATTCTCTTCGAGTTCCGCCTCTTGTTGTTCCAGGGCTGCGATGTTCGCTTTCATGGCGTCTCTTTTCGTTCGGAGACGTGCGATGGTGGCGTTCAGGTCTCCTATGCTACGTTGGGCTTCCAAGAGCCTGCTGTTTCCGCCCACGGCGACTGAGTCTTCGTACTGTCTTTTTTCAGTCTCAATTTTGGTTCTTTCCTGCATCAATTGGTCTCTTTTCGATTTGAGCTCCCGGAGTTCCTTTTGGGCTTGAAGTAGCTCCTGCTCTAGTTCACTGCCTTCTTGTCTTGATTTTCTGATCTTGTAGGATACGGATTTGGCTTGAAACCCGTTGAGCTCATTTCTTATCTGTAGGAACTTCAGGTAGTTGTTTCGTTCTTTTTCTAATGATTCGACGCGAAGTCGCACTTCTTCGATCTTAGCGGACGCGACTTGCAGGTTGACGTCGGCTTTCTGCAACTCTGCCTGGGCGGATGCCTTCTTCAGATCGTAGACGCCGATCCCAATCATGTCTTCAATGATCTTTCGACGTTCCTCCGTTGTGACCTCTGCGAGTCTGGTTATAGCATGCTGAGGTACGATGTTGTAGCCTGAGACTTGAATGTCGGCCGAAGATAATATGTCAGTCAGCTGTTTCCTCGAGATCTTCCGCCCGTTCAGCCTGTAGATGCCTTCTCCGCCTCGACGGAATTCTCGGGATATTGTGACTGCTTCAGCGTCGATTGGTAGCCGCCTGTCATGATTGTCGAACTGAACGGCAACCCACGCAGAGCGAGTGGACGCTGCTTGGGCACCCTTATGGACCAAGTCCCCAATGGTCTCCCCCCGAAGCTCCTTCGGGCTCAGCTCGCCCAACGCGAATTTTACTGAGTCAAGAATGTTGGATTTGCCCGACCCGTTGGGGCCAGTTATTATGGTGAGTCCGCGGTCGAGGTGAACAGTCGCCTTCTTTCCGAAGGTCTTGAAGCCTCTGAGGTCGATTCTTTTGATGTATACCAATGGGTGTTCGAACTCACCGCTGTAGATGCGCGAGATCTTGCTACTTTAGCGACTATCGTGTCGGGTCGCCTGCTAGGAAGGTGCGAAGATAAGGCTTGGTTACATTTTCATGATGATTTGTATGCATAAAGCCGCGTCAACTTTGGCATGGGTTTGCCTTCCAAAGATGCGTCAAAACAGACAAGTTCGATTAAACAAATTTTCACTCGACCCATGCGCGCACGGAATCCGGTATACACGAACAAATGCCCAGGGAGCCGAACATCGTGACGGCTTCTAATCCATCTAGCCGAGACTCCTCGAAATCCTACCTAACTCCCTCACAGCCAAGTAGAGAGACGCAACTAGCGCCTTCTGGGGCGTTGTTGCTTCAAGAAATCGAACGTGGCCGGTCCGTTATGCGTTATCGAACGGAGATGTCACGCCTTGTCTGTCGTAAGCCAGACTCTGCCGAAGTTGATGTCGGTGAAGTAGAGCAGTGTCGAAATGCCCGGCATCTCGTCGGAGCCGCTACTGTAGGGGGAGGGGAGTATGATCGCGTCACTTATGTCCCCTACGAACGGAAATGGATAGTTCCCGCACTGGTTGGCTACCGTGCCGTACAGGTGAGCTGAATGGGACGGGTTGCTCGTGCTGATTGAAACGGCGTTGAAATCGCCACCTGTTTGGACGAGGAGGTTCCCGTTCTCAAACACATCTCCGGAACAGGAAGCGTCCACCACCCAGTGATTGGAGCTGCTATCGATGGCTATTCCGATGACTGGTGCGCCGTAGCTGTAGACGGTTCCAACAGCTCCAGAACCAGTTGAGACCGATGTCAATTCAACCTCCACCCCGTTAACTGCATCTTCATACCAGAGGTTATTGCTTGGGTCAAACGCGATGCCGTCAGGATTACAGTAACCCGCTGGCATCGAGGCGCAGAAGCTGCCTGGGAGATGAATGAATGCGCTTCGGTTCTTGCAGGTGAGAGAGGTAGAGTCCCAGTTACAAGTCCACATTCCCTGCAAGTTGAAATTGATTAAGGCGACCAGTGATTTCCTAACGGCCAGGCCCCAGTAGCCCTTTCCCGAGCCCCCTTTGGGCGGCGTTAGAATGAGGCTGCAACTCTTGGTTGATGTGTTGTAGAACCACAACTTGCCAGTAGCCCAATCCTCTATCAATTGACCCTCTGCGACGGTGGCAATTCCCGCTGGACTCCCGCTGAACGCGGAGCATACTCGGTTTAGGTTGGGCCTTAGAGGTCCCTCAGTTGCAGTGGTGCCCTGTGGTGGGCCGGTCTTCGGGGACGCGCCGGGCGGTATCATGGCGCCGTTTGCCTTAACCGGTTTGTAGCCGGCGAAGTGGGTGTTAGCGGTCGGTTGAACAGGTACGGGCTGGTTATCGTCGGGGGCGGTTGGCGTTACTTGAGTATAGGCGTGAGGGACACTTACGACCAACATAAGAAGGATCGAGAGACAGCCGAAAACCAACCTCGAGCGGGTTAAGGTTCGCATGCCGAAGAATTCTCAGTGGAGGTACTTAATCTGATGTGGAAAATGGAGCCGCGGCGTCCTGTACTACTATTTGCCGAACCTTCTTCTTCGCAGTTGATAGGTCCTGATCGCTCTCAAGAGATCTATCCTACGAAACTCAGGCCAGTAGACATCTAAGAAAACGAATTCGCTGTATGCGGCCTGCCACAGAAGAAATCCGCTTAGCCTTGCTTCGCCTGATGTGCGGATGATGAGTTCCGGGTATGGATTTGGTAGGTGTGAAGTGTAAAGATATTTCCTGAACATGTCCTCATCCACAAGTCCCTCATCAAGCGTGCCGCTCTTCACTTCGTCGATAATTCGTTTCGCGGCGTCGACGATCTCGGCTCTCCCGCCGTATGCGACTGCAATATTGAGATAGTGCTTGTCGTAGTTGGCAGTTACTTTCTCGACTTCTGCCAGTGCGTCCCTCAGGGAGTCGGGCAGAAGTTCAAGGCGTCCCAAAGCCTTCACGTGTACTTGGCTCTCATGAATTCGCTTGTCCGTAACTAACTTGTGAGTTTCGTCCTCAATCAGCTTGAGTATTCTGCTTGTCTCTTGCTCCGGTCGCTGAAAGTTTTCGGTGGAGAAGACGTACATGGTCACCGTCTTGATCCCTAAGTCCAAGCACCATTCGAGAAAGTCTTCCCCGTTCCGTGCTCCGTAGAAATGGCCGTCCAGTTTCTCACCATATTTCTCAAATCCCCATCGCCTGTTTCCGTCAAGTATTATGCCAACATGTTCAGGCATGTCGTTTGAGGTAACGTTATCCTCAAGCCATTTTTCGTAGAAGCTGTATGCGCCTATGAACTTGAGGACTGTTGGTAGCATCCTTCACACTTGCGCCTGGTGTATGGCTTCACCGCACCTGCATGTCCTTTCAGTCGGGATCCTTTCAACTGCTCGACGTATCAATTCAAGTATGGACGGCATAACCCTCTTTCCTACATTCATAACCTCAACGGCCGATAACCGCTGCTGCATTCCAGCCGCCTTGTTGGATACGAAACAAACCGGGCAGTAGCAAATTCCTAGTTCGCGTGCCAGAAAGGCTTCAGGGGCTCCCGTCATTCCCACAATGTCGCCTCCCAGCTTTCGAAACATGCGAATTTCGGCAGGGGTTTCGTAACGTGGTCCTTCGGTCGCAGCGAGAACCGCCTTATCGCGTGCTTCAACGCGGATTGCGCGGCAGCATTCCACGAGAATGCTGTAGAGTTCATTGCAGTATGGTTCCGTTACGTCTATGTGAGTCACAGGCGCGGAATCAAAGAAGGTGCCGGCTCGGGACTTTGTGAAGTCCAAGAGGTCGCAGGGAATGACTAGGTCCCCTGGCCCATAAGCCTCGTTGATCGCGCCCACCGCGTTGGTCGCAATGATTCGTTCAACTCCAACCTGTTTGAGCGCCTGGAGGTTAGCTCTATAGTTGACTTTGTGTGGTGGCAGGTCGTGTTTTGGGCCATGGCGAGGTAGAAAGGCCACCTCCTCTCCGCCCACAAAGCCGATTGATATTGGCGGTGGTGTTCCATGAGGTGTCTGGAGTTGAACAGTCTTTGAAGTTTTCAGGAGGTTCTCGAGTCCACTGCCTCCAATTATGGCGATTCGCGGCATCGCTGTTGCACGTGTCTCTAGTCTTGATCGGTATCTGGCCCCGAATCCTCCATAAGCGCTTGGAATTCTTCGAAAGATAATTTTCCGCCGGTCCGTAACTTCTCGTTAGCGGCCTCCTTATACTTCGATTTCAGCTTCTCTCCCTTCAATCTAGGAGACTCTTTTGCCTCGCCTATCCTAGACCGAAGTTGATTCATGCGTTCCAGATTTTCCCTTAACTTGTTCACTGCCTCGCGCCGTACTTGCGTCCGTTCCAAGAATTCGGCGTGAGCAGCATCCGCTTCTTTTCTCTTGACGATCATTGCCTTCAGCAGTTCTTGCATTGCGTTGTGAATCCTCTCGCTTTCCTCAGCAATCTTGGTTAGCTCCTCATGCGTAGATTGGGCCTGTATCCTGAGAGCGCCGACCTCTACTCGCAATTGCAGGAGTTTGTCCTTGACATTTCTTAGTCCCTTATGCTTTGCCAAGTTGAACTCCAGGGCGCTGATCTTTGCGATTATGCTTCGTTCGGTCTTTGGCGCCAAAGGATTGGTTTGTATGTACCATTCCAAGCTGTTGATTTGCTTGTAGAGTTCTGTGACGCTTCCTTTGAGTTGTTCGGACATCTGCTGCGTTTGCTCTAACACTTTGGATAGAGCCTCGCGTTTCTCGGCCGCTTTGGCTCTTAGTTCGTCGCGTTTTACTTTGAGTTGCTTAACTCGTGTGTTTAGTTCGTCGCGCTTGGTTCTGAGTTTCTTGACTTCTTCGGAAAGTCTCTTAACTTCGGCATTCAGAGAATCTCTTTTCTCTACAGCGTCATCGATTTGTTTGCGCAGGTCGGCGATTTCAGCCTTCTGGGCGGAGTTATTAGCTTTCAAGTCGTCAAGTTGGTGATAAAGAGTGTCGAGGGGTGTCTGGATCGTTTCTGAAGCCATTCAGGAGCGCCTTGTTTCGCTCTTCGACGGAGAGCCACGCGACAGACCGCAGTGTCTGAATCCACGCGTCCGTTGAGGAGGCTGTTGTTTGCAGTTTTCGAGAAGGTCAAGAGCGTTTTCAATGGTCCTTGTCGGTAATGCGTTTGTCAGTAGAGGCTTCAATGCGGACCCGCTGTCTGAGCGTTGTCAAGAGGTCTCTATTGCACATATATAACGAGTTGCATCTTTTTCCTATGTTATTCTAGGATGATTCTGGCGTCTACGGCGGTCGCGCCCCTGGCGTAGACGATGACGGGGTTAAGGTCTATTTGCTGTATTTGGGGGTTGTCCAGCATGATCTTCGAGGTGGCTTGCAGGATTTGGGTTATCGCCCCCTCGTCTGAGGGTGGCTGTCCTCTGATGCCTCTCAGCAACGCGTAACCTCGGATCTCCTCGATCATTTGCCGAGAATCCAGCTCGGTTATCGGTGCCACTCTAAAACTCGCGTCCTTCAGGACTTCAACGAATATCCCTCCCATCCCGAAAAGCACTGTAGGGCCAAATGTGCTATCCCTCAGCCCTCCGACTATCACTTCCACGCCGACAGGCGCCATGGACTGAACCAGAATACCCTCAACGCGGGCCCTCGGATCGTGCTGTTTCACGTTCGAAATTATGCGGTTGTAGGCATCCAAGACTTGTTCCTTAGAATTTAGGCCAGCGATAACTCCGCCTGCTTCCGTCTTGTGGAGGATATCCGGGGAGACGATTTTGAGGACGACGGGGTAGGTGAATTCTTCTCCCAGCGAGATAGCCTCTTCCGCACTTCGAGCCACCCGAAACTTTGGCGTAGGGATCCCGTAGGCAACACAAACTTCCTTTGCCTCGGGTTCCATCAGGGCTCGTCTACCTTGCTTTCTGGCATCCGCGGTGATGCGCTCTACAATTTCCGAAATCAAGTCTCACACCGCATCAGGGAAATCCATCCGGGTTCATCAATGCATCATGTAATCGGCACGTGGGAATTCCGACCTTAGGTGGTTTGTTCTTCACCGCCCGTGAGGATTCGTGTTGCCGCCGCGTTGAGTTCAACAAAACCCGAGTTGTTCTTGACCGAAACCGGTAGCGGTTCGGAGAGCAGGCCTGTATCGAAAACTGCACTGGCTAGGCTCCTTGAAATCAGGGATAGATTACCAGTCACAGCCTGCAGCGATTCTTCGAAGGCCTCGCGTTCCACTGTCCATGATGCAATCCTGTCGATTTCCTTTTCCTCAACAAGGTCCGCCTTCGAGAGAGCGTAGATTTGCGGTTGCTGGATCCGAGTGTAGACGGCGGCGGCGAGGAATAGATTCGAAGTGAAGTTAATGGGGGATCGTGTGAATGGAGCATCCATCAAGTAAACTACAACGTGCTCTCCGCTCTCCCCGAGCTGTGTAGCGATGAAGCGTCCTCCCTCTCTAAACGCGAACAACTCTATTTGTCCAGGCGTATCTACCAGAAGGATGTCTGGGTTTGCTGCTTCAACCTCTGTTTGAATCTCCTCAAGGTGATCCGCTAAAAGGTCCGAGGCCATAATCAATGCGCCGTTCGGCCCCAACTTGTAATCAAGCATCAGTTTTTCAACATCAACATATCGTCTTGCGTCAATGTCAGGGTTGTATGGCAAAGCAAGCGCTCCCGGATCCAAGTTCGCAATCAGCACGTCCTGATCGTTATCCTTCAACCATTCAGAATACGCTGCCGTGAATGCTGATTTTCCGCAACCCGCCATACCGACAACGAAGATAGTGGATGTCATACCGAAACCCCGGACAGAAATCGCTAGCTCGGTATCAAACTTATGTGTGTAAGGGTTCGCCCGAGGTTTTGACTTTTATAGCTAAATGGTTGTCTACCGTGGAGGCGCTAGCCAATGCCAAGTGCTGAGTTAGGTCAACTCCCTAGGTGGGATCTATCCAACGTCTACCCCGCTCTTGAAACAGAACCCATGAAAAAAGCACTCTCTGAGTTGAAGTCTCAGGTTGATGGATTGGATGAATTCCTCGTCGGCAGCAGGATCTCTAGAAACCCTGCCAATGCCGCCAGCCAAGATGTCACTCAGGCCAAGTCGGCGATTGAGGGTTACTTGCTGCGAGCAAACGCGGCCATACGGTTGTACTCAACAATTGCGGCATATGTTGGCTCATTCGTTTCCACCGATTCATACAATACGACAGCAAAACGACTCGAATCTGAACTCGAAATGATCGGGGTTCGACTTCAAAAACAGGAAGTCTTGTTCAGAGGTTGGATCGGCACAGTCAAAGAGATGCTTCCTTCAATTATGGCTGTTCCCGGCCCGGCCAAAGAACACGCGTTCCACTTACGTGAAACAGCCGAGCAGAGCCGTTACTTGATGAGTGATGTTGAGGAGGCATTGGCCGCGGAACTGGAGCTCAGTGGAGCCAACGCTTGGAGTAAGCTCCAAGGAACCGTCTGTTCACAATTAACGGTTGAGTTCGAGATGGATGGGAAGAAGCAAAAGCTCCCAATTACCGCTTTGCAAAACCTAAACCATAACCCAGATCCGGACGTGCGCCGCCGGGCCTATGAGGCCGAATTGGCGGCTTGGGAATCAGTCCGTGAACCTCTCGCGGCCGCACTAAACGGAGTGAAAGGCAGTGCTATCACATTAGACAAACGGCGCGGCCGGAAGGACTCGCTTCATGACTCGCTCGACACTTGCAGGATTGACCGCGAGACGCTAGACACGTTGCTTTCTGTGATGCGTGAGTCTTTTCCCATTTTTCGACGGTACATGAGGGCGAAAGCCAGGAGGTTAGGCCGCGACAGGCTTGCGTGGTGGGATCTTTTCGCGCCCGTTGGGAAGAGCGAGAAGACGTTTAGTTGGTCGGAGGCAACTCGCTTCATCCTTACGCAATTTGGAAGCTTTGATGAGAGGCTTGAACGACTGGCAAAGAGAGCCTTTGAAAATCACTGGATTGATGCTGAGCCGCGAAACGGCAAACGCGGAGGTGCGTTTTGTATGGACGTGCCGGGCGTTGAGGAGTCACGAATACTATGCAACTTCGATGGGTCTCTTGATCAGGTTGGCACAATAGCTCACGAGTTGGGTCACGCCTTTCACAACGAGTGCTTAGTGGGAAAGACGATGTTGCAGCGGTCCACTCCAATGACGCTGGCTGAAACTGCATCGATTATGAATGAAACGATCATTACGAACGCGGCCCTATCGGAAGCCGCCAAACGCGAAGAGGAACTGGCTATTCTGGAGACGTATCTGATCGGAAGCAGCCAAGTAATAATTGACATATCTTCCAGATTCATGTTTGAGAAGGAAGTCTTTGAACGGCGTGCCAACTCCGAGCTGTCTGCAGACGACTTTTGCCAGATCATGCTGAAGTGCCAACGAGAAACGTATGGAGACGGCCTAGATGATCAGTATATGCACAAGTACATGTGGACTTGGAAAGTCCATTACTACATACCCTCCTTCTCCTTCTACAACTACCCATACGCGTTTGGATTGCTGTTCGGCACGGGATTGTACGCAACATACAAGGAACGGGGACGACAATTCGTAAAGGACTACGAGACATTGCTCGCAAGCACAGGCGAGGCCACACCGGCTGAGTTGGCTGCTAGGTTCGGTTTCGACATACGGAAGCCAGACTTCTGGCGCAGCAGTATACGGATTATCGAAGAGAGCGTTCACCGATACGTCGAACTTTAGCCCCTATCTATCGCGTAATTCCTACCTTAGCGCCCCTACGACGTAGCTGGCTTCTCATCTCCTCGACGGCGGCGCGGAGAGCTCGAGTGCCTGTAGCTCTTGATGGAGAGAACTTTGAGAAATGCAATTCGATCTGCGCCTTGTTTTTCTCGATTCCGCGAGGGTGCGACTTGATGTAAACTCTCGGTTTGTGGGTCATGACTCGATCGATTATGGGTGCAAGAGAGGATTCCATTATGCCGCTAACCTTCAGCCATTTCTCGAGGTAGACCCTTCCACTCGCCTTCGCACGGATCTTCGGCAATATGGATTGTTGAAATATCGCCTTGGCCTCGGATGGGACGCCTGGTAGACAGAAAATCTCCGTTCGACCTACGACCAATAAGACGGCAGGCGCAGTTCCAACTGGATTAGGGATAGAGGTGCCTCCGACTGGAATAGACGCCATCTTCAGTCGTGGCCCTGTCAGGGTGATCGATTTGCCCTTGAATCTGCGTGCGTAATGCGTGCGAATTAGACTAACCGCTTGTGGATCAACTTTAGTCCGGCGGCCTAGAGCTCTCGCCACGCCCATTAGCGTCATGTCGTCAAAGGTAGGGCCAATCCCGCCCGT
>Ga0187769_10002155_pt1 | contig 11443 bp, 7 predicted proteins | sample 0116_SJ02_MP02_1_FD_133140 | JGI IMG/M metagenome (GOLD analysis project Ga0187769, IMG submission 133140) | Tropical peat soil microbial communities from peatlands in Department of Meta, Colombia - 0116_SJ02_MP02_10_MG | ecosystem: Environmental > Terrestrial > Soil > Wetlands > Peat | place... | reverse complement strand
GTTGCCCCAGAGTGTTCCAAAATTCAGCAAAAGGTTTTTGGAACGCGGTAGGAGGCCAACCGAACTGTTTTAGGCGCTAGTTCCAGTTGCGTAAGCACACCAATGCTTCGGTCATCACTCGCCACGTTCTATCACGAGCTTGCGACAGAAACAGGCTGTGGTTTATCTATGCCGACCTAGCCAGCAGCCGCTGCCTTGGGCAGCGAAAGAACGCCGAGCTGCTGGAACAGCGTGGCATTGTCCGCGTAGATCCTGCTTCGAATCGTCTTGCCGTCCCGCAGTTCAAGGACATTGCAGCTGCGGTAGTCGACCGGTTTGTTGTTTGGCGCTATTCCGAAGTAGTTTCCCTTGTGCGTGCCGGTGACGCGAACCCGGCCTACAACATAGTTTCCACTCGCAAGGATTTGCTCAACTTCGATCCGAATATCGGGGAACGCTGCGAAAAGCATCTCCAAATTCTTCCGCACTCCGTCCCGGCCACGAATAGGACTGAGCGGAGATTCTGACTCTCCAACATAAGATTCGTCGATTCGACTCAGGAACTCGTCAATCTTGCGAGCGTTCAAAGCAGCGATCTGCTTTTTGGAAATCTCGATGTTTTCCTGTTCACTCATGGAAGGGTACTCCTTTCTGCACCATCAGGACGTTACTCTGGGTTGGGAGTGGTTCGTTGTGTTGGCCACGGATCGGGCCGACATCCGTATACCGTGGAGGAGATGCATACGCTGTGATCCAGGTCACAGCCCTAACAGTGAGGATGGCCTGGGATTGCCCCCGTTTAGCGCCAAGATTTCAAGGCGGGGTGGCGCGATAAACAGTTCCCCATCTCCGGGGAGCGGGTTACATTGGGGGCCGAGCGGGATTAGAACAGGTTGGCAATGGCCGTCGGGCCATTGGCCACCAGCTAGGGGTTGGGGTCGGAACGCTATATCGCGTCGCGCCAGAGTGTTCCAAAATGCGGCAAAAGGTTTTTGGAACGCGGTAGGCGGCAGTCCGACTCGACCAATCGGGGACATGAGGTTTTATAAGGAGAAGCTGCGCTAGAGCCGAAATCCGCCTGTCAAGCCATTTGTGCCGAGAGTCAGACTATCGTATCGTGCTATGGCTACTGTCAGTGGCCCTTAGCCTTGCGTTACGGGGGGTGTCGTCATTCCACGAGTTCCGGGTGCTCTCTTTTTATTGCTGATGGCCCTGATTGTTGCTGGTCCAGTGCGTGCTCAATCTGGTTCGCCTGATAATGTCAACGCTGCCGATGAGTCGTCGAGCCTTTCTCCGTTAGGGGCTGCGTTGTCCTCCCCACTGAGCGATGTTCCAACGGCCTCCGCGGCTCTGTACGTCCCGCCAACCGAGGAGCAAAAATTACACGCCCTTGCTTGGAATGCTCTTGGGCCGCTCGCCTTCGCTGGCTCTGGGTTCGCAGCCGCGATCGATCAGGGCTTCGACTTTCCACACGAGTGGGGAAAAGGGGAGGAGGCGTACGCTGCGAGAGTGGCCAGTAATTTGGGTATTAACCTCGTCACGGCGACGGTTCAATACTCGCTGGCCGAGGCGTTTCACGAGGACACTGCGTATTATCGGTGCACCTGCGTCGGTTTCTTTCCTCGCCTTTGGCATGCAGCCGTTTCGACCGTCGCGGCGCGTCGCGGGGATGACGGCGACACTTCATTCTCGATCGCGCTGACGGCGTCGCCTTTTATCGGCTCAATGACCGCCGCAAATACTTGGATCCCCAGCCACGACGGTCCAATTCTAGGGTTTCGCATGGGCACTAACAATGTCCTAGGGCAGTTTGGGCAGAATGTGGCACTCGAGTTCCTATATGGCGGTCCGCACACGTTGCTGGGCCGCATTCAGCGGCGCTTTTTCAAGAGGTCCTTTGATCCCGACTCTAAATCCTGAGCGAACTCTACAATCCCGCGACATTTCTGCGTGTGCGGTCGCTTCGGGGCTATGCTCCCCTGTTGAATAGAACCCCCAACCGCCTATGGCAAGTTGAGTGGCGCGGTAGACGCGCTGGGCAAACGAGATATCTAGATGTGAACGGCACCTATCGGCACAGCTTACCGAGTCCCCGAAGATGCTGTTGGCGATAAGACCGGTTCCTGCGGTTGCTGCTCACGGAAAGGAAGTTTGAACTTACGAGTAACTTCGGGCCAAAATTCGCGAAGAACGTCGTAGCCTGCATCCTGCGCGACTCCCGAAACAACACGTCCTACAGTATGCCCGACGCTTGTGTTTGCGCCCGGATGATACGTGTAACTCAAAACGATGGAGCTCGTCGCTCCCAGCCATTCGGAGAAATTGAATTCCTTTCCACCGTTCTCGCTGTGCGCCACCACACTATGCTCCAACGCGTGGAAGAAACGCCGCTTCCCGCTGCCATTGGAGAGACGATAATAACGCGGGTCTTGCCGAAATATCTGCGGGTACATCACGACCTTGAAGAACTGAGACGAAGCTTGATCGGCAAAGTTGGCTCCGTAGCGCTTCCCATATCCTGCCGCGCCTTGGCCAAAATCGGGAGTCGAGTTCTGGGCTTGTCCAATACCCGCATTGACGGCAACCTGCAGAAAGGTGATCGGGGCGAGTGTGAGCTTTGTGAAGAGGAGGAATTTACCTCCGAGCGTGAGGGAGCACAGCACCGTGCCGGGCTTATAGTGAGCTGCGCTGATCGTGTTGACGGACTTCAGCTCGAGCTTTTTCCCGGCGGCTCGCATCAGCCTGGGCAACGGGCCTTGGTAGTCTTGCCAATTCGCAACCGGTGGAGGCTGCAGACAGGGAGCCACGGGACTGACTTGCGTCACCTCCGGAATCCCCGGCACCGGTGCAGTGGGCGGGAGCCGTTGCGACTGCGCCTGATTTTCTTGCGCATGCGCCAACGTGCCGCAGACGGCCAGCACGAGAACGATTCGGCCAAACGCGCGCCAATTCATCCGTCCCAGGCCATACATAGCGCGTCTCATTTGCTGACGCTGTCGAGTTTCGCCCGAGCGCAGTCAGGAACGCGTGCTGAAGCACACTAGTCAGTGCCTTTGATGACAGAAGTCAGCCCGAAAAGCGTAACACACGTCGTATATACTACGCGCATTCCACCGGGCAGGGACCTATGGCCATTCAGTCCGGCACCCACTTGGGCCCCTATGAAATCGTCTCAGCGTTTCGGGCAAGGCTCAATGCTTACGTATTGCTCCTTGGACTAATCTTCATGGGGCCAACGGGCTGCTATGAAACGCAACGAAGCAAAGAGCGAGCCATTGCACGGGGAAAGTTCCTGTTCGAAGTGCATTGCTGCGGCTGCCATAACGGGAGGCGCACGGACCTTGCTAAAATGCCGCCTGACCTATCAGGAATTTTCCGCCAGCCACACCTTCCGAGCGGCTTTCCTGCAACCGACGCTGCGGTTCGTTCCATGATGCTCGCGCCGCGCTCCGACATCATGCCTTCGTTTGAAGACAGCCTTAGCGACCAAGAAACCAAAGACATCATTCGTTATCTTCGTACCGTTGGTCCGGAAACACATCCGTGCACAGCAACTCGCAGCGCGATTCGATGAGGACTTACACGTTTCAACAAGCCGCTCACGAATGACTGGCCACGGCCAACAAGCCACAGTTACCTTCCTGGTGTAAAATCCTCGCCACTGTATGCCCCTATCAATAGGGTCTCGGCTGGGCCCCTATGAAATCCTCTCCGCTATTGGTGCGGGCGGAATGGGTGAAGTCTACCGTGCGCGTGATCCCAAGCTAGGCCGCGATGTAGCTATCAAGGTCCTACCTGAGGCTTTCGCTCGTGATGCCGAGCGGATGGCGCGATTCCAGCGTGAAGCCAAAGTTCTCGCCTCTCTCGATCATCCCAACATCGCTACCATCCATGGGCTTGAAGAGTCAGGGGGCACTCGTGCGCTGGTAATGCAGTTGGTCGAAGGGCCTACTCTTGCTGACCGGATCAAGGCTGGTCCGATACCCGTCGACGAGGCGGTTCGCATTGCGCGGCAAATCGCGGATGCTCTGGAATACGCGCACGAACGGGGAATCATCCATCGGGACCTAAAACCTGCGAACGTGAAAGTCACGAATGATGATGCGGTCAAAGTGCTGGATTTTGGCTTGGCCAAGGCACTCGAAGGTGACCCCTCCTCAATCGACATCTCGACGTCCCCGACCATTAGCCGCATGGCGACGCAGCAGGGAGTTTTGCTGGGGACAGCGGCGTATATGTCACCGGAGCAAGCGAAGGCCAAGCCTGTAGACCGGCGTGCAGACATCTGGGCGTTTGGCTGCGTCCTGTATGAAATGCTGGCGGGAAAGATTGCGTTCCCTGGCGAATCGGTGACGGACACTCTGGCTGCGGTGATTCGTGCAGAACCAGACTGGTCATTGATTCCCTCGGCGACGCCGATGCGGGTTCGCGTTCTCTTGCAACGGTGCTTGCAAAAAGATCCGAAGCAACGCCTCCGCGACATAGGCGATGCCCGCATCTCGCTAGACGAAATTCTCTCTGGCGCTCAGGAAACGACACCTGTCGCTACTGAGGCGCTCACCGCACCGTGGAGGCGGGCACTGCCTTGGGCTGTTGCGGGAGTGTTGGGCGCGGCCCTCGCCGCTGTTTCTTTCGTTCACTTCCGCGAGAAACCAGTCGCTCAGGCCCAGTTGCTGCGCTACGAAATCTTACCGCCGGAGAAGACGAGTTTCGGCACGTCTTTGGCTCTTTCTCCCGACGGCCGCCATTTGGCGTTCACGGCCACAACGCAGGAACGACGCACTCAATTGTGGGTTCGCGATTTGGATTCGCTCGTGCTCCGCCCTTTGCCCGGCACGGAAGGTGCCAGCGGCCCTTTCTGGTCACCTGACAGTCGCTTGCTCGGATTTGAAGCTGGCAGCAAGCTCGAAACGACTGACATTTCCGGAGGCGTCCCGGAAGCGATTTGCGATATCCCCACCTTCTATGGAGGTGCGTGGAATCGAGACGGTGTCATTTTGTTGGGTTTCTTTGGAGGTCTCATGCAGGTCCCCGCGGCGGGGGGAACGCCTTCGTTTCTAACCAAGGTAAATTCCTCACGAGGGGAAGTGTTGCATCTGGACCCCTGGTTCCTTTCGGACGGTCGGCATTTTCTGTACGTGCGTACGCCTGGCACCGCATCGGGAACATATGTGGGGTCACTGGATTCAGCATCTAAAGAGCCGACTTCTGGACCGCTGCTCAGCGCAGTAGCACGCGCCGTGCCTGGGAGGGTCCTGTTTCTGCAAAATGGCACACTTATGGCTCAGGCGTTCGACGAGACCAGGTTGGAGCTGACAGGTAATCCTATACCGATCCTCCAGCAAGTTACCGATTTCACGGTGTCCGACAATGGCCTACTGGCCTACTTCGGAGGAAGCGCGCCCATACAGCTGACGTTGTTCAACCAGCAGGGAAAGATTGTTGGGACCGTCGAGGACCCTGGCATAAACCCCGAGCCCGCGATCTCGGCGGATGGTGGGTCGTTAGTTGTTACCCGAAGCGCGGAGGGGAGAGACGACCTCTGGCTCTACAATTTGACTAGCGGCACTCGGTCTCGCCTTACGTTCGATGGAAAAGAGAAGGGGTATCCTGTCTGGTCTCCCGATGGAAGTCACGTTGCCTTTCGCTCTACTCGCGACGGAGGCAACACTAGTTTGTACCAAAAGACCATCAACGGCGTTGGCCAAGAAGAAATCTTGGACAAAACTCCCGGCAGCTTCGCTGTGCCATTGGATTGGTCGAGCGATGGCCGGTATCTGATCGAGGGAGTTCTGGCGGGGCCCAAGCTTTCTATCTGGGTTCTACCGCTATCAAAAGGGCAAGCGAACGGCAATCAGAAATCTTCTCCCTATTTGGACGAACCGTTCAACGAGGTCGGAGGTAAGCTCTCGCCTAACGGCGAATGGCTCGCGTACGCTTCCGATGAGACCGGACGCTATGAGGTTTATGTTCAGACCTTTCCCAAAAGGGGGGGCAAGTGGCCAGTATCCATAAACGGGGGCTCGCGTCCTAACTGGAGCCGGGACGGCAAACAACTCTACTTCGTTGCAGGGGACGGAAAGCTGATGGCAGTGAACGTTAAGAGCGGATCCGGCGGCGCCTTCGAGGCAGGGGCGCCCGAAGCTCTGTTTGATCCTCACATGGCAGGAAACCAATTTACCTGGTTCGGCGTGACGAAGGACGGCCGCTTTCTGTTTCCGACGGCGGCTGAGCAATCCGGAAGGCCCGTCACGATTGTCGTCAACTGGCCCTCCCTTCTCAAGGAATGACACCGGGCACAAAGCTCGGCCCCTACGCATTCACATCTACGGGACAATGATGTCAACGATGATTGGCCAAGTCGTTTCGCATTACCGGATCATCGAGAAGCTCGGCGGCGGCGGGATGGGTGTCGTGTATAAGGCCGAAGACACCCGACTCCATCGCAACGTCGCGCTGAAATTCCTACCGGACGATGTGGCTCAGGATGCGCAAGTGCTGGCACGTTTTCAGAGGGAAGCACAGGCAGCGTCGGCTCTGAATCACCCCAACATTTGCACGATCTACGACATCGGTGAGGAGAACGGCAGAGCGTTTATAGCCATGGAGATGCTCGAAGGGCAGACGCTCAAGCATGTGATTCGGGGCAAGCCGATGGAGGTGGAGGAGATTCTCGATATCGGGGTGCAGGTGGCCGATGCCCTCGACGCCGCTCATGCGCGTGGGATCGTGCATCGAGACATTAAGCCGGCGAATATTTTCGTCACCAACCGTGGACACGCCAAGATTCTCGATTTCGGGCTTGCGAAGGTGACGGCGCAACCGAAGCCGGTGCCGGAGGTTCTTGCGGGCGCCACGGCCCCAACGGTCACGGCCGTTTCGGAGGCGCAACTGACAAGTCCTGGAGCGGCGCTGGGCACGGTGGCCTACATGTCCCCAGAGCAGGCGCGCGGGAAAGAACTCGACGCACGGACCGATCTGTTCTCCTTCGGCGTGGTGCTGTACGAAATGGCGACCGGTGCGTTGCCCTTCCGTGGCGATACCTCAGCGGTGATATTCGAAGCTATTCTGAACCGTGCGCCGGTGGCGCCGGTGCGCTTGAATCCAGACTTGCCGCCCCAGCTGGAAGCGATCATCAACAAGGCGCTAGAGAAAGACCGCAATCTGCGCTACCAGCACGCCTCTGACATGCGGACAGATTTAAAGCGTCTTCAGGTCGATACTGACTCAGGGCGGTCGGATGTGGCAGTTGATCAACCGAAATCATCGATCGGAAAATGGGGCGTTCCAATTGCTTCGGCCTTGGTCGTCCTTGGCCTGGCAGTCGGTGCCTATATCTATTTCCGCCGCGCGCCCGCCCTTACCGAAAAGGATTCCATCGTCGTTGCGGATTTCACGAACATGACAGGTGATCCCGTTTTTGACGGCACGCTGCGGCAGGGACTGTCCGTTCAGCTCGAACAATCACCGTTCTTCACCATCGTCTCAGGAGATCGAATCACACAAACGTTGGGTCTGATGGAGCAGCCACGCGACGCGCGGCTGACACCCGCTTTGGCACGCCAGCTCTGCGAGCGAGTCAGTGCCAAGGCTGTAATCGAAGGCTCCATCGCCTCTCTCGACAATCAGTACATCCTCGGGTTGAACGCCGTCGATTGCCAGACCGGCGAGGCCCTGGCGCAGGAACAAGTCACGGCAGACGGCAAGACCAAGGTTCTCGCGGCGCTCACCACCGTTGCTTCCGAGTTGCGCTCCAAACTGGGCGAATCGCGCGCTTCTCTCGAGACCTATAATGTGCCGCTCGTCCAAGCCACCACATTCTCGCTCGAAGCCTTACAAGCCTACAGTCGCTGCGACCAAGAGTTTTACCAAAGCGACCTTGCAACTGCGATCCAGTCGTGCGAGCATGCCGTAAGTCTCGATCCAGGTTTTGCCGCACCTCACGCCCTCCTGAGTAACCTGTACGCTTTTCGTGGCGACAGTAATCTGGCGTCGGAGAGCGCTCGGAAAGCTTATGAACTTCGCGATCGGGCCAGCGAGTGGGAGAAGCTCTTTATCTCCGGGCTCTACCATATCTGGTACACGGGAAACTTTGAGAAGGCAGCGGATGCGTCCCTGCTTTGGGCTCAAACCTATCCGCGGGACCAGCGGGCTTTCAGCCAACTGGATTATAACTACCGGGTGCTCGGCCGTTACGACCAAGCTCTTGCCGCAAGCCGTGAGGCTGTCCGGCTCGATCCAACGAGGTCGCAGAGCCATGTCGAGGTAGCTACCGATCAAGTCCTGCTGAATCGTTTGGAGGAAGCACGCGCGACCATCCAGGGGGCCCAGGCTCGGTCCCTCCAATCTCTCTATTTCCCCGACATGCTCTATTGGATCGCCTTCCTGCTGAACGACGCCGCAGAAATTGGCAAGCAGGAAAGTGATCTGCCCGCGATCGATAAGCCCTACGTTGAAATCGGAATGGCCACATACGCGGGCCGCCTATCCCATGCACGCGATCTTACTCAGGGAGCCATTGCTTCAGCGACACGAGCGAATGCGATGGAGGCGGCAGCAGCGCTAGGGGCAACGTCAGCCTTGACGGAAGCCCTGTTCGGGAACCTCACAGGGGCGAGAACCGCAGCGAAGCGCGCCACAAGCATGTCCTCTGACTGGGACTCGCGCGAGATGTCGGCTCTTGCTCTGGCGCTTGCGGGCGAATTGCTGGAGGCCAATAATCTCTCCGCGGATTTGAATCGACGCTTCCCAGAGCGCACTTGCGTGCAATTCGATTATCTGCCAGCAATTCACGCCGCTGTGGCGCTTCGTCGAGGCGGCCCAGAGGAAGCGATTGCGGCTCTTCGTGCTGCGTCGCCCTATGAGCTCAGCTTTCTATGGCCTGCGAGGAGCCCCGCGATGATGCCAGCCTATGTTCGTGGCGAAGTCTACCTTGCGGCGCATCGGGGCGCACAAGCCGCCGCCGAATTTCAAAGGATTCTCGATCATCAGAGTGTCTTCTTCTTCAGTGCGCCCATAGGCGTGCTGGCGCGCTTGCAACTCGCTCGCGCGTATGCCATGCAAGGTGACACGGCCAAAGCTCACGCCGCCTATCAGGATTTCCTCGCGCTCTGGAAAGACGCCGACCCCGACATCCCCATACTGAAGCAAGCCAAGGCGGAATATGCGAAGCTGAAGTAGCTGTACAAATTACAATTTTGTGTACCATGTGTACCAACTGAGGGCAGGTTTTGGAGAGCAACCGAAGCGGAAGTGCGACACCTGCAAGGCTTTAGATCAGCCCGCCAACTTCCCCTACTTCGATGCGAGGTTTGCCTCGTTTTTCATAAATATGTGGCAGCTTGCGCAAAGCCGTCTATACAATCCGTCATGCTCAAAAGACTCATTCTGCTTACGCTTTGTATTGCCCTTGCCGGCTGCCACTCCAACGACAGACCAGCGCCCGAACCAGATGCCGATGCGCAAGCGCGGAAGCTGGCGGACGACTATCTCGAAGCGTACTTCGCGCGCAATCCCGATCAGATCACGCTTTATGGAGTGCCGGGACGCAAGCATGACAAGCTTCCCGACAACTCGTTAGATGCCCTGAAGGTATGGCAGACTCGCGAAGACGCGCTGCTATCGCAAGCGAAGCAATTCAATCCCGCGGACATCAAATCGCAGACGCTGCGCGCGACCTATGCGATTACGCGCGAAGCCTTGGATGGTTCGATCGCCATGCGATCGTGCCGCTACGAGCTGTGGACCGTGAGCCAGATAGTGAACGGCTGGCAGATTCAGGACGGCTACCTTGTGACGATTCAGCCGGTGGGCACTGAAGCGGCACGGGAAGAAGCGCTGGCGCGCTGGGGCTCCCTGCCGAAATACGTGGACACGGAAATCGCGAATCTGCGTCAAGGGATTAAAGAAGGCTACACCGCGCCGAAAGGCAACGTCCGGATCGTCATCGACCAGATGAGGATCCTGCTTTCGGGACGCGTCGAAGATTCGCCGTTTGCATCGCCGGCTGTTCGCGACAAGGATCCAGAATTCAAGAAGAAGTATCTTGCTGTGGTGAAGCAGCAGATCAATCCGGCGTTTCAACGCTATCACGATTTTCTGGAGAAAGAGTATTTGCCCGCGGCACGGGAATCGATAGCGGTTTCTGCCAATCCGAATGGCGCGGCCTGCTATGACGGGTCGCTGCGCTTTCACAGTACGCTGCCGATTACCGCGAAAGAAGTCCATGAACTTGGCCTGCAGCAAGTGGAAAAGATCACCGCGGAGATGAGGGAGATTGCGCAGAATTCGTTTCACACGACGGACATCCCCGCCCTTTTGCAAGAGCTTCGCGACGACAAAAAATATGCGTTCAAGAGCAAGCAGGAGCTGATTGCGTTTTCTCAGGCTGCCCTGGAACGCGCCAAGGTTGGTGCTCGAAGCAGTTTCAGCTTGTGGCCGAAAGCAGACGTGATTATTCAGCCGTATCCCGCATTTCGCGAGAAAAATGGTCCGAACGAATACAATCCTCCGGCGGAAGATGGCAGCCGACCCGGAATCTATCTAATCAATGCGTATCAGTCGGAGAAGCACAGCCGTGTGGAGGACGAATCGACCGTTTTTCACGAAACGATTCCTGGACATCACTTGCAGGCCGCGATTGCTCTCGAACGCAAAGATATTCATCCCATCGGCCGTTACATTGGAAATGATGCTTATGTTGAGGGATGGGCGCTGTACTCCGAGCGACTGGGGGATGAACTGAAGCTGTTTTCTTCGGACACAGAACGCCTCGGTATGTTGTCTGCGCAAGCACTGCGCGCGGTGCGTCTCGTGGTTGACAGCGGCATTCATTCGATGGGCTGGAAGCGCCAACAAGCGATCGACTACATGCTGGCGCACACAGCGGAAAACGAACGCGACGCGGCTTCGGAAATCGATCGTTACATTATCTGGCCCGGGCAAGCGACTGCGTATATGCTGGGCATGATCGAGATACGCAAGGCGCGCGACGCAGCGCAGCAGACGATGGGGGCGAAGTTTGACATTCGCGGGTTTCATGATCGCGTACTGGAAGACGGCGGCGTACCGCTGGTGTTTCTCAAAGAGAAGATTGCGGCGTGGGCTGCGGCCGGAAAATAAGGACACACACGAAATACCAATTCGCATACCGATTCGGTTCCTCGAGAATAAAGTCTTTGTCTTTGGTCGTGAAGCCGTTGTCGAGCCTCCAGGCTCCGCCAAAAGCGACTTAGGACGCTATAAAGGGTACTGCGCGCTAATACCAGGAACTTGCTTCCGCCGAAGATTTCCAATGATTGTGGCGCCAGTCTGCATGTTCAGAAAACCTTCCTCCTTGAGTGCTTGCAAGTTGTTGAAACTACGAGGTGGGAAATAGGCTGATCTGGGGTTCAGAAAACAGATGAATCTGTTGAAAAAGTACGAAACAGAAGAGTTGGAGAGCTGTTGGCACTTGATGATTCTG
>Ga0187769_10002154_pt1 | contig 11447 bp, 12 predicted proteins | sample 0116_SJ02_MP02_1_FD_133140 | JGI IMG/M metagenome (GOLD analysis project Ga0187769, IMG submission 133140) | Tropical peat soil microbial communities from peatlands in Department of Meta, Colombia - 0116_SJ02_MP02_10_MG | ecosystem: Environmental > Terrestrial > Soil > Wetlands > Peat | place... | reverse complement strand
CGCGGCCTCGTCGTCGCCGGCGCTCCAGACGAGCCGGCCCTTCTTGCCCATGATGATCGCAGTGCCGGTGTCCTGGCACATCGGCAACACGCCGCCGGCGGCGATATTGGCGTTCTTGAGAAAATCGTAAGCGACGAACTTGTCGTTATCCGACGCCTCGGGGTCCTCGACGATGTGTTTGAGGCTAGCGAGATGCGCGGGGCGAAGCAGATGATTGATGTCGGTGAAGGCGGCCTCGGCCAGCGCGCGCAAGGCCTCGCGCGGCACCACCAGCACCTCCTCGCCCAACACTGTCTCGACGCGCTCGCCTTCAGTGGCAATCTTGCGGTACGGCGTCTCGTCCTTGCCGAGCGGAAACAGCGGCGTGTGCTTATACGGTGGCGTCGGGTGGGTACTGAGGGGGGCGTTCATGGGGAGATCTACCTAGTTGGTTTGACCGCATACTATATCGGCTCATGGCAGTGGTCACACGCTGCAAGGCTGAAGGCGATGTCGTTTTTCATCCCGCCCCGCGACGACGGTGAGGTGGGACCGCGCGGAGCGCGGTCGGAGGGGCGCCGGCTTCGATGCTTCTCCCTTCTATGAAAGCGAAGCGTCGAGTGCGACGCCCCCTTCACCACCCTTCGGGCGATCCCCTTCTCCCGCTTCGCCGAAGCGGACGCGCCTGTCGACGCGGGGCGCGATCGGCGTGCGAGGCGCCTTACGCCGGGAGCCGGCAGGCCCTAGACTAAAACCGGGACGACCGGGGAGGATGGACCATCATGAAAACCAATCTGTTGGGCGCGTGCACGGCAGCCGCCGCGCTCGCCGCCGCCTTATCGGCGCCGGCGCGAGCCGACGACGTGCTCGCCACGCACCGGCTTTCGGCGGCGCTCGCTGCGGAGGCGGTATCCGAGGCGGTCGCCGCCTGCGCCAAGCAGGGTTACAAGGTCACCGCCACCATCGTCGACGCCGACGGCGTGCCGCAGGCGGTGCTGCGCGGCGACGGCGCCTCGATGACCACGCTCGGCGCGGCGCGCGACAAGGCCTACACCGTGTTCATGCTCGGCGCGGCGCGCAACGAGGATTCGAGCGGCGCCATCGCCACGCGGATGGGCGCCAATCCGTCGGCTGGAGGGCTCGCCAAGCAGCCGCACATATTCCTCGGCGCGGGCGCGCTGCGCATCAAAGTCGGCGACGAGGCGATCGCCGCAATCGGGGTCGGCGGCGCGCCCGGGGGCGACCTTGACGAGGCTTGCGCCAAAGCCGGGCTCGACAAGATCGGCGGCCGGCTGAAATAGAAACGGAATCGGCGCCGAGGCCTCGCCCTTCGAGGCTCGGCGCGGAGCCTGTCATCGGCCGGCCACTGCGGGCCGGGCCCGTTGGCGCGGAACACCTCAGGGTGAGGGACTTAGTCCCACCGTGCCGGACGCTTTTCCCTAAACGACGCAAGCCCCTCGGCGGCCTCGGCGGAGCGGCGCCGGTCGGCGTGCAGTTCGACCAGGCGTGCGAACGCCTTGTCGTCGAGGGCGCTCCAGGCCGATTGCAAAGCGAGCGCCTTGGTCTCGGCGATCGCCGCCGGGCCGTTCTGCAAAATCTGATCGACCAGGCGCGCGCCGGCGGTTTCGAGCTCAGCTGCCGGCACCACCTCGTGGACGAGGCCGATGCGGCGGGCCTCCGCGGCGTCGAAGCGCTCGCCCGTGAGCGCATAGCGGCGCACCTGACGGACGCCGATAGCGTCGTTGAGCTGCGGCACGATGATGGCGGCGGTCAGGCCCCAGCGTACTTCGGCGATGGAGAACATGGCGTCGGCGGCGGCGATCACCACGTCGCAGGCGGCAATAAGCCCGGTGCCGCCGCCGAAACAGGCGCCCTGCACCAGCGCGAGCGTCGGCACCGCGGCACGGTTGAGCCGCCAAACGGCCAGCGCGGTGGCGCGCGAGGCTTTGATATTCTCCTCGCGCGAGGCCTGGCGGATGGCGTCGATCCATCTCAAATCGGCGCCGGCCTGGAAGTGGCGCCCCTTACCGGCGATCACCACCGCGCGCAGGCCTTTATGCCGCTCCAGCGCGTCGAGCGTCGCGAGCAACGCGGCGATGAGGCCGCCGTCATAGGCGTTGTTGCGGTCGGGGCGATTGAGCGTGACGCGCGCCACGCCGTGCGCATCGACGTCGAGGAGAACCGGTTCGTTGCTGTCGGTGTCGGTCACGGCGGGCCTCCAAACACTTCCCGCCCCGCTACCGCGGGGGCGGAAAATTACAGCTTGAACAGCTTCGCCGCGTTGGCGTGGGCGATGGCCTCGCGGTCGGCGGCCTGGATCGGCAGCTGATCGAGAAAGGCGCGCGCGTCCTTCATCGACTGATAGGGATGGTCGGCCGAGAACATGATGCGGCCGCCGCCGACTTCCAGAAACAGCGCAATGAAGGTCGCGGGGAAATTGAAGCCGGAGATGCTGTAATGCAGGTTTTGCCGCAGATAGGCGCCGATCGGGCGCTGCAATTTGGTCACTTGCGGGGTGAGCGTGTGATCGAAGCGCTGGAACAGGCCGACGAGCCCCTCGCCGAGATGGCCGGTGGCGACTTGCAGCTTCGGATAGCGGTCGAACACGCCGCCGAGGCAGAGGCGGAGAATGTGCAGCGCAGTCTCGATGTGCCAGCCCCAGCCGGGGCCCGCGAACACCTCGTTGACGAGCGGCGCAAAGCCGCCAAATTGCGCCGCCTGGACCGTTTTCGGCGGCTGCGTCGGATGCAGATAGATCGGCACGTCGAGCGCCTGCGCGCATTCCAAGATCGGCGAGAAGAATTTGTCGTCGAGATAGCGGCCGCGGTTATGGCCGTTGATGACGGCGCCCTTGAAGCCGTCCTGGCGCACCCGCTTTTCGAGCTCGGCCGCCGCTTCCGCCGGCCGGCCGACCGGCAGCGCGGCGAGCGCGGCGAAGCGCTGCGGATTCTTCTTCACCCCGGCGGCGAGATAATCGTTGCTTTCGCGCGCAATCGCCGCCGCTTCGGCGTCGTCAGTTTGCTCGAGCCCCGGCGCGGTGATCGAGAGCACCTGGACGTCGATGCCGGCGGCATCCATCAGCGCGATGCGGCCCTCGCCGATGTCGGTGAGCCGTTCGAGCAGGCCGGCGAAGCGGCCGCCGGCTTTGGCGCGTTCCTTGACCTCGCGGCCCGGTCCGTCGAGGAATCCGGGACTGGCGAAATGTTCTTCGACGGTAATGGTGCGCATGATTTTTAAGTTTCCTCCGTTTATCGCGTTCAAAACACTTTGCAGTCGCGGGACACCTGGGTGGTACCGCCGGCGGCCTTGACGCGCATGGCGTAAGTCTTCTTCGCCGCCGCGCCGCTCGAACTGGCGCCGAGAATCATGACGGTGTGGCCGAGCGAGGTGCCCCGCGGTCCGGTAACGTTGGCGTAGATTTCGCACTTAAGTCGCCGGTCGCACTTGTTGGTGATGCCGATGAGATAGACGACGGCCTTGCCGCGGCTGACGTAATCGCCGGTTTCATCGAGGCAGGATTGCAAATCCTTGGTGGCGACGGGCGCGGCGGCCGCGCCCGTCTGCGGCGCGGCGCTGCCGGGAAGCGGATTCTGCGGCAGAGCGGGCGGCGGCGGGGCGTCCTGCGCCAACGCGCCTGCCGCAAAACCCGCGCCGAGCATCAGCGCGAGCACCGCGAGCCATAACGAGCGTGTTTGTCGGCAACCCATAGTGCGCCGTCACGCCAGCTGCGCGCGGCCGACGTGGCGGCGGCGCCAGTCGAAATCGGCGGCGCGACCCTCGGCGATGGCATAGGCGCGCTCGGTCGTGGCGTTGAGCCTGATTTCGACGAGCCGGCGCGCCTCTTCGAGCGCGGCGTCGTCGGCCGCCGCGGCGACGCGGACCGGCTCGCCGACCGCGATGGCAAAGCGGCCGAACGGCAGATTGAGCACCGAACGGTCCCAGTTGTCGAACTCGATGTAGCGGCTGGTTGCCACGGCGACCGGATAGATCGGCCGCCCCGAGGCGCGCGCCAATTGCACGATGCCGCGGCCGGCGACGCGCGCGGTCTTGGGAATGTCGGCGGTGAGCGCGACGTTGTAGCCGCGCGCCAATGCCTCCATCATCTGCTTGAAGCCGGCGACGCCGCCTTTCTTCATGAAATCGCGGCCGGTGGTGCCGGAGCCGCGGATCGGCTCGACGCCGAGGCGGTTTGCCGCGATCGCATTGATCTCGCCGTCGCGATGGCGCGAAATCAGGACTTTGACGCGATGCTCCTTGCGCTTGAAGAACGGCATCATGAAATGCTGGCCGTGCCACATGGCGACGATCGCCGGCAGCTCCGGACGCACGCGGTCGTAAAAATCGACCGGATCGATGCCGAAGCTGTTGGTGTTCCAGACCAAGCGCAGATACTCGGCCGCCCCGGCGCCGACGATTTTCTGCACGAACGGACTATGGAGGATACGTTTGAGCGCCATTGAGCGTTGCCGGAAATCGGTTGCCGGATCGCCAAAGGCAATCACTTAAACGCCTTCGGCCAAGCCTCGACGAGCCCATATGACCGGCCGCGACCGGATTCGATATTGGCGTCTTTTGCTTTTGCCCGCAAGGGAAGGCGCCACCGCGCAACGCACGGAAATATAAGGATAACCGGGCGTTTGCCGCCATCACGCGGCGCCGAGAATGCGCCTATTCCGCCTTGATCCCGGTCTCCACGATCAGCTTGCGCCAGCGCGGCTCTTCGGCCGCGATGCGCGCAGAGAGTTCGGCGGGCGAACCGGCGATCGATTCGAAATATTGCGCGTCGAGAAAGCTGTTCCGCACCTGCGGATCGGCGAAGGTTTTACGCACCTCGGCGTTGATCTTGGCGACCACGTCGGGCGCCATGCCGGCCGGACCGAACAGCGCGAACCACGACACCGCGGTATAGCCGGGCACCGTCTCGGCGACGGCGGGGACGTCGGGCAACAGCGCCATGCGCTTGTCGGCGCCTATGCCGATCAGCTTGACGCCGCCGGCCTTGACCTGCGGCAAGGCGGAGCCGACCGACACGAACATCAGCTGAATATGCCCGGCGATAACGTCTTGGAGCGCCGGCGCGGCGCCCTTGTAATGCACGGCGACGAAGTTCGTGCCGGTCATGGTCTTGAACATTTCCATGTTGAGATGGCCCGACGAGCCGACGCCGTACGTGCCGTAATTGAGCTCGTTGGTCTTGTCCTTGCCGAGCGCGATCAGCTCCTTGACGCTGTTCGCCGGCACCGCCGGATTGACAATGAGTCCGTGATTGATCTGCACCAGCCCGCAGATCGCGGTGAAGCCGTGCACCGGATCGTAGGGCAGATGGCGGTACAGCGTCGGGTTGACGATGAAAGTGGTTTCCGGGCCGATGAACAGCGTATAGCCGTCGCCCGGCTGGTGTGTGACATATTCGGCGGCGACCTGATTGTTGGCGCCGGGCTTGTTCTCGACCACGGCTTCGGCGCCCCAGTCGGCGGCGAAATGCTGCGCCAGGAGCCGACCGAGCATGTCGGTGACGCCGCCGGGCGAAGCCGGCACGATGATGGCGATCGGCCGCGACGGATAGTCGTCGGCGCGCGCGGCGGCGGCAAGCGCGAGCACCGCAACAACGGCGAACAGGTAGTGTCGGAACGGTCGCATGATGGCCCTCGGGCGCTTATTCGCCCTCACCCGGCTTCCTCGTTGCATTCGCAAGCGCAGCGAGCGGGTGGGGGGAATCAAACGCTTCATTTTTTTTACCCGCGCAGCGGGCGCTAATGGTGCATCTCGTCGGTCGGCATGATGCCCCACAGATTGGACGCCGAGGGGTCCTTGGCCCACACTTTGGGCCGCTGCGGATTGTCGCGATGCCACGGCCGCGGCTCGAAATAGCCGAGCTCCTCGTTCATGCGATCGAGCTCGGCGAAGGTCTCGGTGATCATGCCGTTCGGTGCGCGGTGATAGGCGAACAGATTGTGGCCGATGCCGTGGCGGCCCGGCCCCCACAATAATTTGTAGCCGTTGAGCGAAAGGAAATCGCACGCCGTCTGCAAATGCCCCCAATCGCGCAGCTCGAAGGCGGTGTGGAAGTGCCGGTTTGAGCCGGTCTCCATCAGATTGATGGTGTGATGGTCGGGCCCGCAGCGCAGGAACGAGAAGAAGTCAGCCATCCAGTCGGACTCGCGAAAGCCGAGCACGTCGCAATAGAACCTGGTGACCAGCTTGACGTCGGTGACATGGAAGGCGACGTGGCCGAGCTTGTGCGGCACGATGCCTTTTCTTTGAAATTTCTGGTGCGAGAACGCGTCGCGCTTGAATACCTCCATCACCGTGCCCTTGGGATCGGCAAACACCAGCGCGTCGGAGATCGACGGCTCCGGATCCTTGCGGCGCTCGGTCTTGACGCCGTGGCCGGCGACCTGGCGCTCGAAATCGTTGAGATCGGCGTCGGGCGGAATTTGAAAGCCGACGCGCGTGCATTGCGCCTGTGCGCCCTGGCGCAGCACCACCGAATGGTGATCGACCGTCGAGGCGAGAAAGACGGTGTCCTTGTCCCGCGCGGCGAGCGTCAGCCCGAGAATCTCGGTGTAATATTCGGTCTGCCTGTCGAGATCGGGCGTTTCGTAGCTGGCATGCGCGATCTTGCTGACGCGGATCATACGAACTCTCCTTGCTCTTGTTATTTGTCGCGCGGCAGTGCGCCGAGCACGTCGACCATGCGCGCCACGTCGTAGTCTTCGCCGAAGCCCATATCGATGAAGCGCTGGTAGAGCGGCACGACGGCGTCCAGAAGCGGCGTCGCCACGCCGACGTCCTTGGCCATGTCGTCGATCATGTCGAAATAGTGCAGCAGGCTCGGGACGGTGCCTTGCACCGGCTGAAAGCGGCGCTCCGCCATCCACGGCGCGCGAATGCCGAACTGGGTCGAGCCGCCGGAGCCGGTCGCGATCGCCTTGATCATCAGCGGCACGTCGACGCCGGCTTTGAGCCCCAGCGCCATCGCTTGCGCCGTGGCCGCGATATTGATGGCGACCAGGAGATTGTTGACAAGCTTGACGCGGCTCGCCGCGCCGAACTCGCCGAAATACAGGCACGAATCGGCAAAGCCGGCGACCACCGGTTCGATCGCCTTGCAGGCTTTGGCGTCGCCGGCGAGATAGATGACGCCCTTTTTTGCCGACACCATGCCGGGCGTGCCGGAGACTTCGCCGTCGATGAAGACCGCGCCCTTCTCCGCCAGCAGCGGGATCTGGCGCTTTTTGTCCGGCACCGGATGCGAGCCGAGCTCGACCACGATCTGGCCCGGCCGCGCCGAATGGATAAGCCCGCGCGGCCCGTGTACCACGTCGTCGAGCGCCTCGGTCGACGGCAGACAGGAAAACACGATGTCAGCCTGGGCGCCGACGTCGGCTGCGGATTGCGCCGGCACGCCGCCGATCTTGGCGAACTCGGCCAGCGAGTGGCGGCGATAGCCGACCACGCGCCGCCCGCTCTTGATCAGATTTTCCGATATCGGCAGGCCGATCTTGCCGACGCCGACAAAACCGATGGTCTCCATGAACCTCCCCTAAACCCGTTTTTCTTTTGGCCGCATTCGCCGCCTAGGCGACTTCGATGGATTGATCGGACAGGTTGACGCGCAAGCTGAGCGCGCCCTCCATGACCGTCCATTCCTTGAGCTCGAAGCTGCGCAGCCCGTTGGCGACGAACGGATCGCCCTGCGCGAAGGCGCGCGCCTCGTCGAAGCTTCGCGCCCGCAGCACGGTCAGCCCATGCCCGGTCGGCGGGCCGGCGCCCTCGGACAGCGGACCCGACGCGAAGACGAGGCCGCGTTTCTCCAGCCCGATCATGTATTCCAGATGCGCCGACAGGAACGGTTGCAATTTCTCGGGCGGCACGATCGGTTTCGAGATCAGCACATAAAGTTTTTTGCGCAGCATTTTGCGCGTCAGTTCGGCAACACGCTCTTCAAAAAACATGACCCTTTACCTCGCATTCGGCCACATGGTCGACCGGCCCGGCGTTGCGGTCAACACCGCAGCAAAGACATGATTACCGCGGCGATCAGATCAGGCGCGAGTTCGGCGGCAGACCGAGATAATAGCGGCCGACCGCCTCAAAAATCGCAAATTGCGACTGCGCCTGCTGCGACACCGCGTGCATGTCGCGGAAGCGGCGTTCGAACGGATTGCTTTGCAGCACCGCCAGAGTGCCGGCGGCAAGATAGGCGGTCTCGGCCACTTTGCGCGCCTCCTGGCTCAAATGGATCGAGGCCATGCGCAGCCGCACCCGCTGCTCGAGCGACAGCGCCGAGCGCTGCGCCGTCGCCCAGGCCTCCTCCCAGGTGGCGAAAAAGAAGGTGCGCGCGGCGGCGAGCTGCCCCTGCGCCACGCCGACCTGCGATTGCACCACCGCGCTGTCGCGCAACAGCGCGGTCTGATTGTTGGGGATCTTTTTTTGCGCCAGCGCGCAGAAGTCGTCCAGCAAGGTGCGGGCGATGCCAAGCGCGACTGCGGGGAAGCTCGAGCCGAACAGCTGGTAGATGCTGAACGAATAGAGCGGGCCGTGCTCGAACCGCTCCGCCGAATTGAGCGCATGATAGCTGATGGCGTAGTCCTCGGGCACGAACACGTCGGTCAGCGAATAGGTGTCGCTGCCGGTGCCTTTCAGTCCGATCACGTGCCAGACGTCCTTGATGACCGCGCGCTCGCGCGGCACCAGAAGCGTGCGCTGCACCGGATTGCCGGCGCCGTCGCGGCGCAATTCGCCGTCGGGCTCGTAGAGGAGGCAATGCGCGGCGAGCCAGGTGGCGTGGCGGCTGCCGCTGGCGAACGGCCACACGCCGGTGACGCGAAAGCCACCGTCGCCGGCGACCGCCTTGGCGTTGTTGGTCGGACCCCAGGCCAAGACGCCGCGCGGATCGTTTGCGAAAATCTCGGCGGCGACGTGCGGCTTCATGCATTTACTCACCGTCGAGCACACCGAGGTCTGCGCCACGCACCACGCCGCCGACGCGTCGGCTCTCGCGATCTCCTCGATCGCCTGCATGAAGGCGACCGGCGAAATCTCTTCGCCGCCGAGCGAGCGCGGCACCAGCATGCGAAACAGCCGCGCCTCGTGGAGCGCCTCGACGAGATCGGCCGGCAGTTCGCGCCCGTCTTCGATGCGCGGCGCCGCCGCGGCAATGAGGGGAGCCAGCGCGCGGGCATTGGCGACGCAATCGACCGTGGTCCGTTCGTCCATCAGGAAACCGCCTTCGTGACCTGCCGCAAGGGTCATTTTATCGCGGCGGCAAATCCGGTCCATCGGGGTCGCGGACGCAGCGGCGGGCGAGAGCGCCGCGGCGGTACACATTATTATTATGTATTGTTGTGTTCGCCTATCCGATTGCTGCGCTATTCGATCACCTCGTCGGCGCGGGCGATGACCGTTCCCGGAACAGTGATGTCCAGCACTTTGGCAGTCTTGCGATTGACAAACAGCTCGAACTTGGTCGGCAGTTGGACGGCAAGTTCGCTCGGTTTCGCGCCCTTGAGGACACGATCGATATACGCCGCCGCGCCGCGGAACAGATCGATATTGTCGATGCCGTAGGACATCAAGCCGCCTTCGCTGACAAAAAAGCCGAAAGGATAAATGGCCGGCAGACGATAACGATTCGCCAGCGCAATGATTGTTTGGCGATTGACCACGTTAAACGTGTCGGGAATGACGACGAGCCCGGAGCCGGCCTCGCCGCCGAGCTTGGTTATCGCCGCTTCGATCTCGGCGGCCGTTCGAACCGACGCATCGAGCGGCGAAATCGCAAGCGCAGACGCAGCGGTTTGGAACGCCTCGATATAAATTCTGGCGTAAGGCGCCGTATCGGGATTGTACAGGATACCCACGCGCGAAACGCGAGGCGCGACCTCGTGGATCAATTCGACCCATTTGCCGGCCACCGAACCTTCGATGTTGATGAAACCGGTGATATTGCCGCCGGGATTAGACAGGCTCGCGACGAATCCGCTGCCGATAGGGTCCGAAACGACTGCGAATATGATCGGGATCGTTTTCGTCTCGTGCTGCAGCGCCGCGGTCGGCGGAGTAGTCACGCCGAGAAGAGCATCGGGGCTCAGGGCGACAAGCTCTTTGGCAAACGCGGGCAAGCGATCGACGCTGCCGGCAGCCCAGCGATAATCGAAATGAATGTTACGGCCGTCGACCCAGCCGAGTTCGTTGAGACGGCGACGGAAGGCGGTATCCCAGGCTTGCTGCAGCGGGTCGTCTTCGGCCTGTAAACTGAGGACGCCCACGCGCCGCACCTGCTCCGGCCGTTGCGCGTGCGCCGCGAGCGGCCAGGCTGCAACCGCGCCGCCAGTGAGCTTTATGAAATCGCGCCGTCGCATTACCGCCTCTTAAGGCCAAGGGAGGCGCATCGTAGCGGATCGAGCCGGCTGACAGGAAGTCCTCGCGTTTTTGGGCGCGGTTGCCGCTAGCGCTTGGCCGCAAGCGGTTCCATGCCGCTGTTGCGAATGGCCTCGACCGCGCGCGGGGAAGACAGAAATTCGATCAGCCGATTGGCACTTTCCAGCGCCGCCGAGCCGGCGATGGCGGCGGCGGAAAATACCTGCACGAACTGGATCTCCGCCGCGAGACTGCCGGCACAGGCGACGCCTGGCGCCTGGAGGATTTCGCTGACCGGCATGACCGCAACATCCGCGGCGGCCGCGGCGACCATGGCGGCGGCGTCGGAGCCGCGCGGCGCCGCCTTGACATTGATCTTTGCCGCGACGCCGAGCCGCGGAAACAGATCGGCCGTGAGCCAGATGCCGCTGGTGCTTTCGGGGATGGCGACGGTCTTGGCCGCGAGCAGGACCCGCTTGAAGGCCTCGACGCTGCTCACGTCGGGCGTCGCAATCTCCGCCCGCACCGCCACGCCGAGCGGCACCTGCGCCAGATCGGCGTCGGTTCCGGCGGCGATCCGGTTCGCGGCGATCAGCTCGTTAAGGCCCTCCCTCGAGAGGATCACCACGTCGGCCGGCACGCCGCGCTTGAGCTGCGCGGCAATCGTTTGCGGCCCGGCGCCCTGCGACGCCCCTGAGCCGGTCGCAACCTTAATGCCGCTTACGCGCTTGAATTCCGGCAACAGCCGCTCGTAAGCGCCCGCGAAGCCGCCGGAGATCAGAACGTTCAACTGTGCCGGTTCATTCGTCATCCGTGCCACGCGTCGCGTCCCGGCTTATTCGGCAGGACGGGGAATAGTTATATTGTCGAGGGGTTATACTCAAAACCGAGGGCGGGCGGAAAACCGAGGTGAACTCATGATCCGAATCCTAGCAGCGGTCGCCGGCGCCGCCTTGGCGCTGTCGCTTTCAATTGCGTCGAGCCAGGCCGGTTATGGCGACGCGCCGTGGTGCGCGGTGATCAGTATCGGCACCGGCGATGTGTACTGGGACTGCCAGTACCAGACGTTCGACGCCTGCTACCCGAATGTGCTCGCCGGCAAT
>Ga0187769_10002153_pt1 | contig 11451 bp, 9 predicted proteins | sample 0116_SJ02_MP02_1_FD_133140 | JGI IMG/M metagenome (GOLD analysis project Ga0187769, IMG submission 133140) | Tropical peat soil microbial communities from peatlands in Department of Meta, Colombia - 0116_SJ02_MP02_10_MG | ecosystem: Environmental > Terrestrial > Soil > Wetlands > Peat | place... | reverse complement strand
GTGTAGGTCAGCCGCTCCTTGCCATCGACGATGGCAAGCGCTTGCGGATCGCGGGCGACGCTGGAAAGAAAGCTCAAGCCGAGATCGAGCATGCGGGAAAATTGGCCGGGGCGTGTTGCGCTGCCGCCCATGATAGGCTTTTGCACCGCGCTGACAAACTGCCGCTGCCGGATCGCAGTCGAGGCGCAGCGCCGGCGCGCTTATCGCGTGCGACGATCGCGTCTCACTCCCGCGTCGGAAACAAGGCTGCCGGAAAATCCGCGGCGGAGCGGCGCTTGCGCTGGCGCGGTTCATAATCGGGGCGCGGCACGGAATCGGGCTCGACGGCGCGACGATAGAGGTGCCAGCTGGCGTGGCCGAGTACCGGCATCACCACGGTCAGCCCAAGGAACAGCGGCAGCGAGCCGACCAGCAACAGCGCAGCGACGATGAAACCCCACAACGCCATGGTCGCCGGATTTTCGGCGACGACCCGGATCGAGGTGAGCACCGCCACCGCGGCGCCAACGTCGCGGTCGAGCAACAGCGGAAAAGCAACGGCGCTGACGGTGAGCACCAGCACGGCGAACAGGAAGCCGACGCCGGTGCCGATGACGATGAGGTTCCAGCCCGGCCGCGTGGTCAGCACGTCGCCGGCAAACTGTCGCAGCGAAGCCGGCGCCGCATAGCCGAAATTGGCGATATAGATCCATTCGGCGACCGCGAGCCAGATCAGGAAGATCGCCATTAGCAGCACGGCGAGCGCGACGATGGCGGGAAGCGACGGCGAGTACAGCACATCGAGCGCATGGTGCGACGAAGTATCGAGTCCGGCTTCGCGACGCCGACTGAGTTCGTAGAGACCGATGGCGGTCAGCGGTCCCACCAGGGCAAAACCCGCGGCGATCGGGAACGCCAAGGGCAGCATCGAATTACCCAGCGTGATCGCTGTCAGGAAAATGCCGAGCAGCGGATAGATGACGCAGAGAAACACGGCATGGCTCGGCATTGCCACGAAGTCGTCGACGCCGCGGGCAAGTGACTGATAGAGGTCGGACGGAAAGATGCGGCGGACCACCGGCCGGCTTACGCTGCCGCCGACGAGAATGTGCGAATTGGCCATGGGTGCTCCTCCTGGCCCGAAACAGCGATCGGGGTCGGGCGGGGCCGCGCGCGCCCGAGCAGCGGAGCAACGGATCGTTCAAAAAGCCGCGACCGGATCCTGCTCTGCGCACCCCGATCATGACACCGCGCCGGGCGCCATGCACGGGCTAACGCGGTGAAGCGGCGATTGTTCGGTTCACATTCCGGTGTGCGTGCTGCGCTGCAAAGGCCATGTTGCAGGCGCGAAATCGCGGCAGATACGGAACGTTTATTCGGCGGCGAGCGGCAAGGGTTCCGTCGCTTCGTGGACCGCTTTTTCGCCGCGCAGCCACGCCTGGAAGCGATCGAGGTAGAGATAGATCACCGGCGTGGTGAACAGCGTCAACAGCTGGCTCAACGCCAGGCCGCCGACCATGGAATAACCGAGCGGCAGGCGCAGTTCCGATCCCGAACCGTGCCCGAGCATCAACGGCAGGCCGCTCAACAGCGCCGTCATCGTTGTCATCACGATGGGGCGGAAACGCAACAGGCAGGCTTGCCGCACCGCCTCGCGCGGCGGCAGGCCGGCGCGCTCGCGGCTGATGGCGAAGTCGACGAGTATGATGCCGTTCTTCTTGACGATGCCGATGAGCAGAATGATGCCGATAATGCCGATCACCGACAGATCGAAGCCGCCGATCAACAGCGCCAGCAGCGCGCCCACGCCGGCCGAAGGCAGCGTCGACAGGATGGTCAGTGGATGAATGTAGCTCTCGTAGAGCACGCCGAGGATGACATAGACGACGACGAGGGAGGCGGCGACCAGGATCGGCTCGTTCGACAGCGCGGCCTGGAACGCCTGGGCGTTGCCCTGGAAAGTGCCGATCACCGACGACGGCATGCCGATTTCGTCGGCGGCGTGCTGGATGGCGTCGACCGCTTGGCCCAGTGCGACGCCGGGCGGCAGATTGAAGGTCAAGGTCACCGCCGGAAATTGTCCGGAATGCGCAACCAGGAGCGGCCCGACGTGGCTGGGATCGATGCTGATCAGCGTCGACAGCGGCACCAGCTGCCCGTTGGTCGGCGCCTTGATGTACAGATCGTTGAGCGTCTGCAGCCTGCCCTGAAGCTGCGGCAGCACTTCGAGTTCGACGTAATATGAGTTGTTGGTGAAGTATTGGGTGACCTGGGTCTGGCCGAAGGCATCGTTGAGCGTGTCGTCAATCAGCTGCGGCAGAATGCCGAACCGGGACGCTGCATCGCGATTGATGGTGATATTGAGCATCGGCGCGTTGTTCTGCGCGTCGGTAGCGACATCGGCGAGCTCCGGCAGCGTCCTCAGCTTGGCGAGCAGGCGCTGCGCCCAGGTGTTCAATTCGTGCAGGTCGGGATCTTGCAGCACATATTGGAATTGACCGCGCGCGATGCGGCCGCCGACGGTGATGTCTTGCGCCGGCTGCAAAAACAGCTTGGCGCCCGGGACCTGGGCGAGCTTGGGACGCAGCCGATCGATGATCTGCGCGGCCGAGACGTCGCGATCGTCGCGCAGCTTCAGCCCGATGGCGAAGCGTCCGGTATTCTGGGTGTTGCCGTAGCTCGGCCCGAAGAACGAGGCGAAGTCGACGACGTCGGGATCCTGCGCGATCACCTGGGCCAGTTGGCGCTGGACCTCCCTCATCTTCGTCGGGGAGACGTCCTGAGCCGCTTCTGAAATGCCCAGGATCATGCCGATGTCCTGGGTCGGGAAAAAGCCCTTCGGTATGAACACGAACAGTACGCCGGTGAGCGCCACCGTCGCCAGGAATGTCATCATCGTCAGGAATTGATGCCGCAAAACGACATCGAGGGCGCGGCGATAGGCGTCCAGCAGCGCGTCGAAGCCCCGTTCGATGGCGCGGTAGACGCGGCCGTGCTCGCGGTCGTGCTCGCTGACCAAAAACCGCGAGCACATCATCGGGCTCAAGGTCAGCGACACCACGACGGAAACGACGATCGCCGCGATCACCGTGATGGCGAATTCGTGAAACAGCCGGCCGACGATGCCGCTCATCAGCAACAGCGGAATGAACACGGCGATCAGCGAAATGCTGATCGACATGACGGTGAAGCCGATTTCGCGGGCTCCCTTGATCGCCGACTGCAGCGGCGTTGTTCCCGCCTCCAAATGACGGAAGATGTTTTCGACGACCACGATTGCGTCGTCGACCACGAAGCCGACGGCGATGGTGAAGGCCATCAGAGAAAGATTGTCCAGGCTGAAACCGGCGAGATAGATGAAGGCGGTGGCGCCGAGCAGCGACAGCGGCACCGCGACGGCCGGGATCAGCGTGGCGTGCACGCTGCGCAGGAACAACAGGATCACCATAACGACCAGCGCGCAGGCCAGCAGCAGCGTGAACTCGACGTCCTTCACCGAGGCGCGGATGGTCTGCGTGCGGTCGACGATGGTGTCGAGATGGATGCCCGGCGGAATCAGGGAATGAATGTTCTTCAGTGCCGATTTGACGTTGTCGACGGTATCGATCACGTTGGCGCCGGGCTGCTTGAAGATGATGAGCATCACGGCGGGCTGGTCGCGGTGCAACGCGCCGAGCGTCACGTCCTGCGGCCCGTCGATCGCTTGGCCGACATCGCGCACGCGGACCGGTGCGCCGTTGCGATAGGCGATGATGACGTCGTTGTACGGGGCGGCTTGCGTCAATTGATCGTTGTCGACGATGGTGAAGGTTTGGCTGCGGCCGAGCATTGTGCCCTTGGCGGCGTCGCTGGTCGCACTGGCCAGCGCGCTGCGCACGTCTTCGAGCGTGAGCCGGCGCGCCGTCAACTTGGCGGGGTCGACCTGCACGCGAATGGCCGGCCGTTGCTGGCCGCCGATGGCGACGAGCGACACGCCGCTGATCTGGGAAATCTGAGTGGCGACGACGTTCTCGGCGAAATCGTCGACTTTGGGCAGCGGCACCGTGGTCGAGGTCACCGACACGACCATGATCGGGGAGTCCGCGGGGTTCACCTTCTTATAGGTCGGCGGCGAAGTCAGGTTGTGCGGCAGGTAGGGGCCAGCCGCAGTGATCGCCGCCTGGACGTCCCCGGCGGCGCCGTCGATATTGCGGTTGAGGTCGAATTGCAGCGTGACCACGCTCGAGCCGAGCGAGCTCACCGAACTCATTTGCGTGATGCCGGCGATCTGGCCGAACTGGCGCTCCAGCGGTGTCGCGACCGTGGCGCTCATAGTTTCCGGACTGGCGCCGGTCAGGGTCGCCGAGACCTGGATGGTCGGAAAATCGACCTGCGGTAGCGGGGCAACCGGCAGCAGCGGAAAGGCCACGATGCCGACCAGCGCCAGCGCCGCCATCAACAGCGATGTGGCGATCGGTCGGCGAATGAAGACTTCGGAGACGTTCATCAGGATTTATCCGGGCGCGGCGCCGCCGCCTCGGGCGACGGATTTGAGGCGCGGATCGCGACGTGCGTTCCGTTATCCAGACGGGTCTGCCCTTCGACCACCACCTGCTCGCCGGCGTTAAGTCCCTTATTGGCGATGACCAAATCTTCGCTGACGATCCGCGCATCGATCGGCCGCTGCTCCACGGTGTCGTTGGGCGTGATCACCCAGACGAAGTAGCCGTCCGGACCGCGCTGCAGCGCCACCGCCGGGATGGTCACGGCGTCTTTGCGGGTGGTGATCAGAATGCGGATGTGCACGAATTCGCCGGGCCACAGCCGCTCGTCGGCGTTGGGGAACTCCGCCTTCAGCTGAATCGTGCTGGTGCTTTGATCAATCTGATTGTTGATGAGCAGCAGCTTGCCTTCCGCCAGTTGCTGATTGCCGTCTTGATCGAGGGCCAGCACCGATACGGTGCCGTGCAGCATCGCCTCACGCACCGGGCCGAGGTCGCTCTGCGGCAGCGTGAAAATAACCGTACACGGCTTGATCTGGGTGAGCACGGTGAGCGGACCGGCGTCGGTGGTATGAATGACGTTGCCGATATCGACCTGGCGGAAGCCGACGACGCCGTCGATCGGCGCGGTAATCGTGGCGAAGTCGAGCTGCGTCTGCGCCGCCTCGATAGCGGCCTGATCGGCGTCGATCGTCGCCTTGGTGGTGTCGACCTTGGCCTGCTGCGAATCGACGTCCTGCTGGGTCTCGGCATTCCTGACCACAAGCGTCTGGAAGCGCGCCAGATCCTTCTCGTCATCGATCAGTTGTGCTTCGTCTTCGCTCTTCTTGGCGATCGCCTGATCGAGCGCGGCCTTGTATGGCGCCGGGTCGATCCTCGCCAGCACGTCGCCCCTCTGCACGTCCTGGCCCTGACGAAAATCGATCGAGATGATCTGGCCGTTGACCTGGGCGCGAATGGCGACCGTGTTGAGCGCATAAACGGTGCCGAGCGCGTCGTAATAGATCGGCACGTCCTGCTGCGCCGCCGTGGCGACCACAACCGGGACCGCCGCCGCCGCGGTGCTCGGGGCGGCTTGCGTGGTGACATGGCGCCAAAAAATGATCACGGCGGCCAAGGCCGCCACCGCGATCGCGCCGCTCGCTAGAAAAATCTGTCGGGAACTGTACCCAGCCAGCCAGGCTCTCATGGCATTAGCTATACCTTGCTTCAACGACCCTCTCAAATCACGGGTTTTTGCGGCTGGACCGACCGGCTATGGGCGTGTTCAAGCCTGCTGCGAACTATAAGGAACGGCGGCAGCGATCAATGGCCGCCGCATTAAAGTTATTTAACGTCCGCTGCGCCGCTACCGTACCGCATCCAAGACGAGATCGCCGACTAAGCGCTTGCGCGGTCTCGCGATCCGCGACGCCGGGGCGGCGACGGCTCGGTGCGCCGCGCCGCCGATGTCGCGCCAGTCAACGCCGCAGCGCCCGCGTCGCCATGAAAATGCGCACTATGCGCGGGCTGTCCAGGAGATAGCGCCGCCACAGCCGGGCCGGCTCCAGTGCCAGGCGATAGGCCCATTCCAGACTGAGCCGTTGCAGCCACTGCGGCGCGCGCGCGCGCGCGCCGGTCAAAAAGTCGACCGCGGCGCCGACGCACAGCGCGACGCCGGATTTGCAGCCGAGGCGGGCGAGTTCGTGGGCGATCATTTCCTGGGCCGGACAGCCGACGCACAACAGCGCGATGTCCCAATGCCGGTTCAGGCAGGCGCGCGCGACGGCGCGCCGCAGTTCAGCATTGTGCGCCAGCGCCGGCGGCGCCGGCATGACCTCGAAACTCACCTCGGGATAGACGGCACGCAACGCCGCTTCAGTATGGCGCGGCGGTCCGACTACCAGAATCCGCTTCGCGCTGTCCCGCCGTTCGGCGTTGAGCCGTGCGAGCAGACCTGCAACCAGATCGCTGCCGGTGACGAGCGGCAACGCGTGCCGTTCGAGTCGCGCCAGCGCCCGTACGATGCGGCTGTCGCACAGCGACAGCCAGGCCGTCCGATAGATCGGCAACAATCGCGCCGGGGCATCGTGCGCGGCGACCACGTGATAGGCGTTCGGCGTCACCACATAACGATAGGGCGCTCCGCAATGCGCGATGATCGTCTCGATGACTTGCGCCCGCGGCAGCAGGCAGAACGGCAGGCCGAGGAAATCGACATGCTCGACGTGCGGTGGCGGCGTGATGTCCGCTTCCGGCGGGGGGGCGACGCTGACAGACGAGAACCGCATTTCTACCACACGCGACAAGACGGCGACGGCGAGAATGGTCGAGAATCGGACTGTCGCCCGTTAAGCATTCCGTGTGATAAGTCATTGTTCGCGTGAATAAAAGCGGGTACGACAGCTTTCGCTGACTATCGTTAAGTCGCATCGCGCGCTGCCACCAAAGGAACGGCCGGCGAGGTTGTCCACAATGCATATTCTGCAAATCATCCACGATCGTGAATGCGGCAGCGTGCAAAAACTTGCCGGTATAATCGAGCACGGGCTACGGCCGCATCGCGTCGTCGTCGAAACCGTTCACCTTTATCCGCGCGCCGGACTGCCGATTCACCAAAGGCTCCGCTACGCGCAGCGCTTGGCACGACGCATCCGCCGCGGCGGCTTCGATGCGCTGATTGCTTACCGGTCGACGGCGTCGATCTTGGCTTGCATCGCCGCCTGGCTCGTCGGCTGCCGGATTCGCATCGTTCAGCAAACCTGCATGCCTGGCGCAACAGCGCGGCTGCCGCGGTTAACGGATAAGATAGTCGGCACGCTCGGAGTATATTCCGCCAACATCGTAAACAGCGTGGCGGCTTGGAGCGAATTTTCCGGCTACCCGGCGCGCTATCGCCGCGCCATGATTCTGATCGAGCCCGGGCTCGATCCTCCAGCGCCGGGGCGCAGCCGTGCCGAGACGCGTCGCCGTTTCGCCTTGCCGGCGTCGCCTCCTATCCTTCTCAATGTCGGCCGGCTGGCCGAGCAAAAGAATCAAGATTTGTTGATCCGTGCGCTCGCCTGTCTGCCGCAGGCGCATCTGGTGCTCGCCGGAACCGGGCCGGAGCAGGCCGCGCTTCATGAGCTCGCGGTGACGCTCGGCGTCGACGAGCGGCTGCACATGCTCGGGGCGCTGCCGGCCGACGAGATTGCCGATCTCTACGCCGCCGCCGACCTTTTCGTATTTCCTTCGGCCGCGGAGACCTTCGGACTTGCCGCTGTCGAGGCCGCGACGGCCGGACTGCCGATCGTGGCGGCCGATTTGCCGGTATTGCGCGAAATGCTGCGCGGTGACGGCACGCAGCCGGTCGCCTTCGTCAAATCCGACGACGTCGAGGGCTGGATTGCCGCGATCGGCCGGGCGCTGGCGATGCCTGTGGCGCGGTCCGCCTTTGCCGCCGCGCTCGGCCGCAAATATTCGCGGCAACGCATGATCGAGAGCTATCTCAGCCTGTTCGACGGCGGTCGGCCTCGCGCCCGGACGCCTCTGCACGGCTTGACGCCCGCCGCGGAAAAAGCCCGCACCTGACGCGGCGCCGCGCCGGCGTCGCGGCACCCTCGATTGCAATGCGGCGTCGGCGCGCTCACATCGCTCCGGTCAATATCGCGCCGCGGATTTTCGCCGCATCAAACCCGAGCCCCGCCAGCCATCGGCTGGCGGCCGCCGCGTCATAGGCTTCGGCGCCGGCGACGATGAGAATGTGGTCGACTAGGGCGCCGAAGAAGCCGACGCTCGGATCGTCCTGATCCATGGCGGCGACAATGACCAGGCCGTAGCGCTTGGTCAGTGCGAAGGCGCGTGCGACATCGTCGTCGCGGATACGGCGCCCGCGCCGGCTGTGCGATCCGATCAAGGCCATCAGATTGATACCGGTGTCGCGATCGCAGCTCATTGCGTCGCACAACAACCGCCGCCCAACCGCGACGTCGACCAGCCCGGCGTCGGCGGTTTCGGCGTCGATGGCGGCGAGTGTGCGGCACTCGAGATCGGCGTCGATCAGCAGCACGCGCCGCGTCGCGGCGACGAGCGCGGCCAGCGCGAGCGCCACCGTGGCGGTATCCTCCTCGTCGGCGTCGGCTGCGACAATGAGCACGCTCGGATTGCCGGCGGCGGTGTGGCTTGCCAACAGCTCGTCGTGGACTTTGTGCATTTCGCTGGCGAACGGCCAAGCCGGATCGTCAATTGCGCTCAAGGCGAACGACGCATCGGCGACGGGAAGCACGGCGAGGACCGGAATTTCGGCCCGTTTAGGGTCGAGCCGCAATCCCGTTGCGGCAAGCATTCGCGAGCCGAATGCCGCAAGGCTGCGGCGCAAAGTCTCGCCGATGCCGGGCGCGGCGAGGCGAACCTCTTGCCAGTGCCGCAACGGGGCGACCCCGGGGTGCCAAGAGTCTTCGGTACGGAACGCCATGCGCAGGCCCAATCGAGGTGACTAGACCCCGATCCCATTAGATTGAATCGAATCAGGGTCTAGATTTTCCGTTTGAGCATGATCTGGTCCGAAAACCGGTTTCCACTTTTCGGGATCATGCTCTAAGGCGCGCCATGCCGGACATGCCCGGTATGGTTAATCAATCCGTAAAACGTCGGGGTTAACGCGCGGTATATGCGGCTGCGGCGCGCTGTCGCCTCACTACAGCCGCCGCAACAGGCCGGAAATTGCGGCAATGACGACGAGCACCGCGACCACCGGGATCCAGATCAAGGCCGCGCCGATCAAAGCGAGCAAAAGGAGGCCGGCGAGCAGGCCCGCGATCAGCATGATCAGGGCAAAGCCGAACGGCCCGATCCGGCCGACATAGATGCGGTGACTGCTCTGGGTCCGGGCGTACTCGTACGGCGGCCCGCCGCCGCGGTCGCGCCGCGCGGTGCGGTCCGGTGGAATGATCTCCGGCTCGGCACGCGGCCGCTCCGGATCGTTGAAATTTCCCGCCATCTTGGCCTGTCTTGCCCGGCTCACGCCGGGCGCCGGCTTGGCGCCGACCTGGCGCCGACTTGGCGCCGACTTGCGAGGATTATGTAACGCCGGCGAACGCCTTCACAAGCGGCGCTTTGCCGCCGCATTCGCCAAATCAACGGTGCTGCGTGCGCGCGTGATGGTCGTGCAGGAACTTGGCCAGCTGCTCGCGCAAGCTCTCGTCCGCCTCGCCCTGGTGGCCGAGCACCACTGCGCGCTCGAACAAACTGTGCTGCAGCTCGTGCGGCAATTGACTCCAAAGATCGGCGGCGGCGGCGCCGAGCACCAGAAAATAGCGCGCGGCTATATCGTTGACGACCTGGCTCGAATGCTCGCTCATGGTTCACCGTGAGGTTTGCGCCGCCGATATTGAGCCGAGCCGCCGCCAAAGACAACGCGGATGCATCGGTCCCGCGCGGCAGCGACCGTCAGCGTCCCACGCCGCCGCCGCCGGCGCGGTTGACCTGCTCGCGGGCGAAACCCGCGGTCATGGCATAGCCGCGCACGATGGCCTTGCGCTCCTCGTAGGGCAGCACCGCGTCGATGTCGCTGAAGCCGTCCGGCGCGCGCGCCTCGACCGCGTCGATGACGCCTTCCGGTCCGCCGCTGCGGTTCATGCGCACGATTTGCGCGGTCGGCGGCAGGCGCTCCTGCTCGTAGGCCCACAGCGCATGGACCGGATGTTCGGCGCTGACCAGGCGGTCGGCCAGCGCGCGGGCGTCGAGGATCGCTTGCGAGGCACCGTTCGAGCCGACCGGATACATCGGATGGGCGGCGTCGCCAAGGAGCGTGATGCGGCCGTGCGACCAGCGCGGCAGCGGATCGCGATCGCACATCGGATATTCCCAGAATTCCGGGGTTGCCTCGATCATCTGTCGCGCGTCGAGGTGGCCGATCTCAAAACGGCGGATATGCGGCGCGAGATCCTCCATGCGGCCGGAGCGCGACCAGTCTTCCTTGCGCGGCGGCGGCGTTAGGCCGTCGCCGATCTTGGCGACGACCGCCCAATTGGTAAGGCGGCGGTCCTCGCGCGAACCTTCCGCGATTGGGTAGACGACGAGCTTCGCCGCCATGCCGCCGGCGACGATCATCGAGCGGCCGGTCAAAAAGCGCGGCCAGTCGATGGCGCCGCGCCACAGCATGGCGCCGTTCCAGCGCGCCGGCCCCTCGTCCGGGTAAAGCGTCTCGCGCACCATCGAATGAATGCCGTCGGCGCCGATCAGAACGTCGCCGCGCGCGGTTGAGCGGTGTTGACCGGCGCGATCGAAGAAATAGGCGGTGACGCATGCCGCGTCCTGGCGGAACGCGCCGAGCCGGTGCCCGGTATGGATGCGCGATTCGCCGATACGGGCGCGCGCCGCCTGGTAGATCACGCCCTGCAGGCGACCGCGATGGATGGAAAATTGCGGCACGTCGTAGCCGGCGTCGAGCCCGCGCGGCTCGCGCCAGATCTCCTGACCGAAGCGATTGGTATAGAACAGCTCGTAAGTGCGGATCGCCACCGCGTCGAGTCGTTCGAGCAGCCCCAGCCCGGCAAGCTCCTTGATGGCGTGCGGCAGCGTATTGATACCGACGCCGAGCTCGCGCACCTGATCGGCCTGCTCGAACACTTCGCAATCGATGCCGCGCGCGTGCAGCATCAGCGCGGTGGTCAGCCCGCCGATGCCGCCGCCGACGATGATCGCCTTCATGCCGGTATTGTGTCAGGCCGGCCCGGCGGCGCAACCGCGTGCGCCGTTTTTGGTTGACGCGCTAACCGGCCGGTTCGAGGCGGTCGAAGCGGCCCAGCCGATAGACGGCGACCGAAATCAGCCAGCTTAAGACAAAGATCGCGACGATCAGATAACCGAGGCTGCCGAAATTGGCGTTGAGCCGCTCGACGATCGACCAGAACGGCCCTTCCAGCGCCAGCCGGTCGGCAAGGAGCCCGAGCGCCTCGATGCCGCCGATCACGACCGCGACCAATACCGACACCAGGGTGATGGTCAGATTGTAGTAAAGCTTGCGGATCGG
>Ga0187769_10002152_pt1 | contig 11454 bp, 6 predicted proteins | sample 0116_SJ02_MP02_1_FD_133140 | JGI IMG/M metagenome (GOLD analysis project Ga0187769, IMG submission 133140) | Tropical peat soil microbial communities from peatlands in Department of Meta, Colombia - 0116_SJ02_MP02_10_MG | ecosystem: Environmental > Terrestrial > Soil > Wetlands > Peat | place... | reverse complement strand
GGCAAGATTTGCCTGGTTTCCGGCAGCGGCAATGTATCGCAATACACGGTCGAGAAGCTGCTCGATCTGGGTGCGAAACCGGTCACGTTGTCGGATTCCGACGGCGCGATTTATGACGAAGAAGGCATCAATCGCGACAAGCTGGCCTTCATCATGGATCTGAAGAACAACCGCCGCGGTCGCATCAAGGAGTACACCGAGAAGTTCAAGAAAGCGCACTACAACCCCGTCGATAAGAAGCTCGACCACAACTGGCTGTGGAATATCAAGGCCGATTGCGCGTTCCCGAGCGCCACTCAGAATGAGATCAACGCGAAGGATGCGGCCAATCTCATTAAGAATGGCGTGAAGGTGGTCAGCGAAGGCGCGAACATGCCGAGCACCCTGGAAGCGACAAAGGCATTCCTCGACGCGAAGGTGCTCTATGGTCCGGCCAAGGCTGCCAACGCTGGCGGCGTTGCTACCTCAGGTCTGGAAATGGCACAGAACAGCCAACGCATGCCCTGGACGCGCGAAGAGGTCGATGATCGTTTGCACAAGATCATGATCGCGATTCACAACGCTTGCTACGAGACGGCCGAGAAGTATGGCACGCCCGGCAATTATGTGAACGGCGCAAACATCGCGGGCTTCATCAAGGTCGCGAATGCCATGCTCGATCAGGGGCTGGTGTAAGAAAGTCGCCGCTCCTCTCGCCATACGGGGATTGACATCTCGATGAATGGTGATCCCGAGCAAAGCGAGGGATGTGCAGTTTGTTAGCGACAAGAACACGCGGGAAGGTGCAAACCTTCCCGCCGTTTTATGTTCCAGAGGATGCCCAGCGATCGCGAGCTGATAGGCAGCCTCTTCCCCAACTCGGCAAGACAACAAGAGGAAGCCGACTCCTCTTGCAACCATCCGTACTACAAAGTGTGTTGGCACTGGAACAGAGACTCAGATCCATTGGGCAACCTCTTCTCTAGTTGTGTTATCCAACCGTGGGAAGGTTTTATAGGTGGTGCTCTGAGCTCGAGCAGGCTAGTGTGCTATATTTTCAGCCAATGGGGAGTGGCTCTTCATACCCAATGAGATTTGCCGCCAGTTCCAGCACTAACGGACGCCTTTGGCGTGGTGTGCTCGTCATCGCTGCCATCATTGCGCTTACCCTGACCTTGGCGAATCGTTTTTCTGTGGTCCCTAACTCGCAGGCCCGCGCTGTAAAATCCCTGAGCAACGGAGCGGGGGACACCAAGCAGCGGCTTGATCAGGACGCGGCACGTTTTATCATGCCCGTCCTAGATCGCTCAACCTTCAAGCCTCGGATTGTCTGTTCGCACGTCCTGCCGTTGTTGCCCGCACCATTGAGCGCAGCGTTCTTCCTGAGCGTCTATAATCGCCCCCCTCCGTTTTTCCTTTCGGCTTCCTAGTCGAGTTTTTCGTCGCGGCTGAAGTTTTTCAATTGGAAGCTGTTCAACGGTCGAGTTATGAGTGACGCAAGAGCGCTACTCGAACTTTGACCTTTGTTTCCATTCAACCATCAAACTGAACACGGTACGAACAAGATTCGAATGAGCCTCGGAACTTTCGTACACAAAGAGATTTTGCGCGCTCTTCAGAATATCGATACGTGCATGGTCTCAAACGCCATTGAGACTTTTGCTTTGAGGCTGCGGAATGCAGGCTTTGCCGATGCGCGGATTCGGTGCATGTTCGAAGACTTTTCGCCGCTCGTGGGATATGCGGCGACAGCGCGTCTTCGGTCGGAAGAACCTCCCATGGCCGGACGACTTTACCATGATCGCACCGACTGGTGGGCGAGCATTCTTGAAATACCGGAACCGCGAGTGGTCGTGTTGGAAGACATGGATCGCCGACCTGGCGTGGGAGCCTTCTTAGGCGACATGCATACCGCGATTTTGCAAGCGCTTGGGTGTGTGGGATACGTGACAAACGGTGCGGTACGGGAGCTGCCGCGCATTCGTGAAAGCGGGTTCCAGTTGTTCGCCGGAAATGTCGCCGTGTCCCACGCTTATGCACATATTTTTGACTTCGGGACAACGGTCAGCATCGGCGGTCTGGAAGTGAAACCCGGGGATCTGTTGCACGGAGACCGGCATGGTCTCCTGAATATCCCGAAGGAGATCGCGCCCGAGATCCCAAGGGTTGCCGCCAAATTGCAGCAGTTTGAGCAAAGAGTCATCGAGTTCTGCGAGTCAAAAGAATTTTCTTTGGAGCGGCTGCGCCAACTGATGCTCGATCAGGATTAGTCGCAAGATGGCGGCAGTGCCGCCGACAAAAGCGGGGTGTTTGGGATTGAGATACGCGCGTAGCAATCTTCACAAATCAATTCGCGCGCAACTGCGCGAATCGCGACCCCTGCTATGCAGCTTCGCTGCCCCAGCTACGTCTCTCTTGATGGTGCTCCTGGCTTCTTGTTCCGGTGGTGCAAACGGCAAGGGCGAAGCCGACGCACAGCCGGCAGTTACTGTAGGAGTTACAAGCGTAGTCAAGAAAACATTGAGCCGCACACTCACATTGTCTTCGGAACTTGTTCCGTTCCAAGAGATTGACGTCTACGCCAAAGAGTCCGGTTACGTTCAGAAACTCAATGTCGATTATGGAACGCACGTCAAAGCCGGCCAGATTATGGCGACCCTCGAAATACCGGAACTCGTCGCACAAGTCGACATGGACCGCGCGCAAGTAAAAAGTGCATCCGACGAAGTCACGCGGGCCGAGCATGAACTGAAACGCTATGAAGCACAGTACACGGCATTGCATTTGGAATACACGCGTTTGAATAGCGTGTTTGAGACTCAACCCGGCATTGTCGCGCAACAGGAAGTCGATGACGCGCAAGGTAAAGACCTGGCGGCGGCATCGCAAGTGGATGCCGGTCACGCGGCTCTGTCTGCTGCAGAGAGCCAACTTGCGTCGGCCAAGGCAAAGTTGACTCACGATCAAGCGCTTTTTGACTACTCGAAGATAACTGCGCCCTTCACGGGTGTGGTCACGGAAAGATACGCAAACCTAGGCACGCTGATGCAAGCCGGCACCGGTTCAAGCACGCAAGCCATGCCCCTGGTTCGATTGTCGGAAGACGATTTGTTCCGTCTCGTTATCCCGGTCCCGGAATCATACGTTCGCTATATACGAATCGGGGATCCGATTGACGTGCGAGTCCCCTCACTCAATCGAACCTTTCCTGGAAAGGTGGCGCGATTCTCAGTGGACGTGAGAGCGGATACCCGCACCATGCACACCGAGGTCGATGTGCCGAATCCCGAGCGCGTTTTGTTGCCGGGTGTGTACGCCGAAGCTGATCTAAAGCTCGACCAGAAAGAAAACGTTCCGACGGTACCCGTGCAAGCCTTGAGTCGGGAAGGCGACAAGGCAACTGTTTGGGTGGTGAATGACGAAGCGAAGGTCGAGCGTCGCGCAGTGCAGGTCGGACTCGAAACCAGCACTGACGCGGAGATCGTCTCAGGATTAAGCGAAGGCGAGCAGGTCGTGGTCAGCGATCGCAGCGGGCTGAGACCAGGTCAAAAGGTTCGCGCCCAGACGGTGGCCGTGCTCGAATACCACGAGTCTGAGACAAAATGAGGAATCTTATTGGGCTAGGAATGCCTGACGGTTTAGGAAACAGCGCGATCGGATAAAGGTTATGCCTGGATTTTCAATTCGTAATCCGTATTTCATCATCGTGATCTGCCTCGTGTTGTTGGTCATTGGCGTTACCAGCATCGCGAGGATGCCGGTCGACCTGTTTCCACCGATCAATCTGCCGGAAGTTGTGGTGGCTACCTTTTACTCAGGCATGCCGCCGGAGGATATCGAGTTCGACATCACCGATCCGCTCGAACGCTTCTTTACGCTTGCCTCCGGGGTTGACCACATGGAATCGCGATCCATGCTGGGTGTGAGCATCATCAAGGTCTACTTCCAGCCGGGGACGAATGCCGACACCGATGTGAGCGAACTCTCGAACTTGGCTCTGGCCGACTTGAAGCGGCTGCCGCCGGGGACGTTGCCTCCAGTGGTTTTGAAGTTCGATGCTTCGAGCTTGCCGGTGGCACTGGTTACGGTGAAGGGCGAGGGTCTTAACGAAACGCAGCTTCACGATTACGCGCAATTCGCGATTCGCAACCAGATTGCAGTTGTTCCGGGCGCCGTCATTCCGCCGCCCTTCGGCGGCAAATATCGCCAGATCATGGTTTACGTCGATCCCTACAAGCTTCTATCGAGGCAGCTCAGCCCCATGGACGTCGTCGGGGCCGTGAACGACTCGAACCTGATTCTCCCGGCCGGCGACGTAAAGATGGGGCCATACGATTACTTCGTTTACTCGAACAGCCTCGTCGACAACATGAAGCAGTTGGGCGATGTGCCGGTCAAGGTGCGAGGACATTCCTGGGTGACAGTCAACGACATCGGCAAAGCCGAAGACTCCAACCAGATCCAATACAACGAAGTGCGCATCGACGGGCAGAAGTCGGCTTACATTCCGATCATGAAGCAGGGTGGCGATACCAACACCATCGCGGTGGTGGACGGAGTTCGTAATCTGATCAAACATCTCTACGACATTCCCGAACAGTTGAAGACCAGTATCGTCTTTGACCAATCGGTGTATGTGAAGGAGGCGATCCGCACCGTTTTGCACGAAGGTTTCTTGGGCCTGATTCTTACCAGCCTGATGATTCTGATGTTTCTGGGAAGTTTCCGCGCCACATCGGCCGTGCTGCTTTCCATTCCCTTATCCGCTCTGGCTGCGTTTGTCGCGCTGGCGCTGATGGGAGGCACGGTTAACACGATGATCCTGGGCGGAATGGCGCTGGCCTTCTCACGCGTCATCGACAACTCGGTGATTTCGCTCGAGAACATCTATCGACACCTGGAGATGGGAGCGGCGCCCATCGTTGCGGCTGAAGTCGGCGGAGCGGAAGTGAATCTGGCTGTGCTGGCCGCTACGCTCGTGGATGTGGTCGACTTTTTCCCCGTCGTGTTTCTTTATGGCGTAGCGAAGTTCCTGTTTTCGGCGCTGGCCCTGGCTTTCTGCCTCTCGCTCCTGGCGTCGTTTGTGGTCGCCATGACGGTGATTCCTTTGTTCTGCTCGCGATTCCTGAAAGCCGTGCCGCACGCGGCCGCTGAACATGCCAAGCAGGACGAAGAGAAAGCAGGCGAGTATCAGGTCGAACCGACGCGCGCACCCCATCCACAATCCTGGATGGATCGGTTCAATGCGCGCTTCAATCGCATGTTCAATACGATTCTCGACGACTACGAGTATTGGGTGCGGCGAGCGTTAAAGCGGCCAGGGCTGACAGTGGTGCTCCTGATGGGCGTTTTCGTGGCCAGCATCGGGATTTACCCGCTGACCGGATTGGCATTTTTCCCGAAGACCGATGCCGGCCAGTTCACGATCAACCTAAAGGTTCCGACCGGCACGCGAATCGAGGTGACGAACGACTATGTCGCGAAAGTAGAGGGTCTGATCCGGAACGCGGTGGACACCAAGGACCTGAAGAGGATTGTTTCCAATATCGGTGTCGTTCCGGATTTTTCCGCGCTGTACACGACCAATGCCGGCCCTTACACCGCGACCGTGCAGGTGCAGTTGAACGAGCCGCACCGGCTAAGCAGCTTCGAATATATGGACCGCGTTCAGTCCCAAATGGCACATCGGTTCCCGGACATCCGCACATTCTTTTCCAGCGGCTCAATGGTCGATGCCATCCTGAACACGGGGAAGGCAGCGCCGATTGACGTGCAGATCAGCAGTCCCGACCTGGATCAGATTCATGGCATTGCCCAGCAGGTGGCGGATAAGATTCGGCGGGTCCCGGGCGTCGGCCAAGTTTATGTTCCGCAGGATATGAATTATCCGGCTCTACGTCTGGATGTGGACCGCGTACACGCCGGCGAGCTCGGCCTGACCCAGAAAGACGTGGTCGATAACGTCATCACGGCAATCAATTCGAACTACATGATTGCGCCCAACTATTGGGTCGACCGCAAGACAGGGAATGACTATTACCTGACGGTCCAGTACTTCGAGCACGGGCAGGCGGCCGTCCACAACGCGACCGAACTCGGCCAGATTCCGTTGCGCGACCCGAGCGATGGAACAGGGATGAATTGCGGTATTCCGGTCCGGCCGCCAGTGCCGGGAAGCGGGCAGACCGCCTGGACTTGCATTTCCGGACAGGCCCGGCCGATCACGGTCCTGAACAATGTTGTCAACGTGAAACAAATCCAGACTCCGACCGAGATCGATCACTTCCAGATTCAGCGCGTGGTCGACATATTTGTGACGCCTTCCAGAGAAGACCTGGGGCGCATCCGAGACTCGATCCGCGACATTCTGGCGAAAACAAAGCTGCCATCGAACGTTCGTGTAAACCTGCGCGGCATGGTCGAGGGCATGGAAGCCTCCTTCAAGAGCTTTGCTTTTGGCTTCCTGATTTCTTTCCTTCTCCTATTTCTCATCCTGACCGCGCAGTTCAAGTCGTTCGTCGATCCCTTCCTGATCATGCTCGCCATCCCCATGGGATTCGTCGGTGTGATGATCATCCTGCCGCTTACCCATACCACATTGAACGTGATGTCGCTGATGGGTGTGCTGATGCTGATTGGAATTGCGGACTCGAACAGCATTCTCATCGTTGACTTTGCGCACAATCTGGAAAAGGAAGGGCTGTCGCCGGAAGATGCGGTCATCACTGCTTGCCGAGTGCGATTGCGTCCGATTCTGATGACTTCGCTCGCCACCATCATCGGCATGATTCCAATGGCGCTGAAGCTAGGGACGGGCGCCGAACAATACACGCCGATGGCCCGCGCCATCATCGGCGGGCTTACGTCATCGGTTCTGCTGACGATTTTCATCGTGCCCGCCGCCTATTTGCTGGTCTACGGTAGAAAGAAAAAGGAAGGGGCGGATACGCCGACGGCGGAGCGGGCGGAATGAAAACATCCTAGCCGGCTGTCAGGGACACGGAACAATGAGAGAATCCTCTTACCTTGTTTCAACTTTGATTTTGACGGCGACGCTTTTCCTGGGGTCGGTTCCGTCCGTTTCACAAGCGGCAAACTCGATCCAGATCTCCCAACTCCCATCTGCTCCAACTCCGCAAACTCCGCCGAACCCGCAGACGGCCGGGCCAGAACAAGGCCAGACGGCACCAACCGGGAACTCGACAACTCCTACCCAAAATCCAGCCCTGCCGTATGCAGGCGCGCCAACCGCGCAAAGTCCCAGCACCATGAGCGCGCCTTCGAACGCGTCCTCCGGCACATCGACCGCAGGAGCCCCGCGTCTGGCTCTGAAGGACGCCGAGGCCCTTGCCATCAAGAACAACCCGCAGATCTCGGTGGCGCGTTTGCTCGCGCTGGCTTCGCATCAGGTTACGCGAGAGGTGCGATCAAGCCTGTGGCCGCAGGCAGTTGGCAACATCACGGGTGCGGATCAAAAAGATAGCAGCCGCATTGCGGCTGGGTTATTGAACAGTCCGCAAGTTTTCGAAAAGGTCTCAGCCGGAGTGATGGTCACGCAGCTGATGACCGACTTTGGGCGTACCAACAACTTGATTTCGAGTGCGAATTATGCCGAGAAGGCAGAGAATCAGAATGCTTCCGCCACCCAGCAGCAGATTCTGCTGGCGGTCAACCAAGCCTTTTTCAACGCGCTGCAAGCGCAAGCAGTGCTGATTGTCGCTCAGGAAACGGTGAAAGAACGACAGACGGTCGCCGACCAGGTCGGCACACTCTACAAAAACAAATTGAAATCCGAATTGGACTATAGCTTTGCGAGCGTCAACCTTGCGCAGGCCCAACTGTTGCTGCTGGATGCCGAAAACAACCAGAACGCCACGCTGGCCACTCTTTCGATGGTGCTGGGGTACTCGACAGAGCAGAATTATCAACTCGTCGAGGAAACGAGTCCGCTTACGGCCCCGCCCGCAAATCTCGACATCTTGATTGCACAGGCGTTCGCCGATCGCCCGGAAATATTGTCGCTTCAGTATCAGGTTCAGTCTGCAAAGAGGTTCCAAACCGCGGAGCGAGATCTGCTTTTCCCTACGATCGAGGCGATGGGAACAGTGGGGGTGACGCCCGTGGGAAATCCGGTGGTGGCCCCATCCCCGATCGCGTTCAACAACACATACGCCGCGGTCGGGGCGAACATGCAAATTCCTCTCTTCAACGGTTTCCTGTACTTTGCGCGAGCTAAGGAGGCGAGCCTGAAAACGCGGGCTACCGACGAACGCCTGCGGCATATGCGCGACCTGATTTCACGCGATGTCCGCACGAGTTGGCTGAACGCCAACACGGCGTATCAACGCCTCTCGGTTACGCAGCAACTCTTGCGGGAGGCGAAGCTGGCGCTCGATTTGGCGCAGGCTCGATACAAGCTGGGACTTGGCTCGATCGTCGAACTGAGTCAAGCCCAGTTGCAGGAGACGCAAGCCGAGATCAGTTTTGCGGAGGCCGGCTACGATTATCGCCTGAGCCTTGCCGTGCTGACTTACGAGACTACGGGGATCTAAGGGGAGAGCAACTGCGAATCGGGTGGCGAACAAGGTCCGCGCCGATAGGAAGAATTTTTCGTCGAGGCGGCGCTGCACCAGAAGAAACTACTTCGTGAATGTGCCGAGTTTTCGCGGGAATGCCGTGCCACACTTAATCGGAGTTCCCCAAGAGAAAGCCCCCGCCCGGAAAATCCGGCGGGGGCGGGTCTGGCGAAACTTATGGCAGGTAATACCTAAACGATGTGAGGAACATGCTGTCGTAGCCGTGGGGCGCAAAAAATGCGGTTTGCGTCGAGTTTGTCCCCGTCCACGAGTCTCGGATCAGGTAGGAATACTGCGGACCGAATTGTATTCTTCCATGGGGTCCCTGATGAACGCGGATCCAGAAGCCGAGCGTGCCTTCTATCAAGCGCTGGGTATCGGCGTTACAGCTGGAGAGCGACCCGAACGAGAAACCGCCCGATCCGGGCGCCGTTTCCGTATAACAGCCTGAATCAACGAACAACGGCGACCCATAGCCAACGGGCTTCAGGGATATCGGATCAATCGCCCACCGTTTCCCGCCGTATTCTTCGCCGGCGTTCATGTAGAGATCTAACCTTTTTGCGTGCCATTCGATGGTGCCCAATGCCTGATAGCTGCGAATTAGCGCCAGCGTGCCACTGGGGTTTACCGTCGCATCCTGTATTCCGCCGGTACCGTATCGGCCCACTCCTTGTCCGGTCAGGAAGTGAGCTCCAATATCGAGTTGCTTAGCAATCGTGATGCGGGCGTTGGCGCCGAACCCTCCAGCAGTTTGAGAATCGTTATAAGCTCCTAATACCGCATTGCCCGCGCAGTTTCCCAGTGACGAGTTCTCCGCGCACGGATACACGCGGTCGCGGTATCGGCTCAAAATCGCAAAAACCTCGAAGTGTCCGAAACCGGGCTCAGCCGCTGCTTTGAAGATGAAGTCAGGCATGGCATTGAACGAGTAGTTGGCGGTCGAGTTGTACAAGCCGCTGGAACTTCCCAGGCTGCCCAGGGCGAAGTTCGAGGCGGCACCACGTTCTGTGAACGTCGTCGAAGGATTCTCCAGCGACGCTCCCAGCCAGAAATGATTGTTGAAATTCCTAACCACGCGGACGCCATATTGTCGCGCCCAGCTGAATCCGACGTGGTACTGTGGGTCGATGGTCATCGGAACTGCTTCCGTCCGGTTGTCCATCCCCTTCTTGGTTTCTGTCACCAGACTCCACATCTGGCCGCCAGTAAAGCTCCACTCGCTGGAGGCAACTTGCCCCCAAACTTGCCGCTGGCGCAGAGCGTAGCTATTGCTCTCGTTGTTGTTTGAAGTGACAGCCGCCGACAGGAAGTCAGCCTCGTAGTAGCCCGACATCTTTAGATCTTTCAACTTGCCTTCCCCGAGCATGGTGATACGGGACTGACGGCCAGAACCGAAAAACTCCGAAACGTCGTTCTGGCCGGCTCCTGGCATGTTGACGCTATTGAATGGTGTATTGATATCGGCCCCGAGCGCGCGATTGCGGTACACCGATTCAGCCGCCAGGAACCCGCCCGGCGTGATCGTGATTCCTTTGAAATGAATTGCCAGCGGACTCTCGAACTGGTCGCGCAACGACTTCTGCGTTTCCTGCAGTGTTTGCGCCATGTTCGTTCCATTCAACTTCAGGTCCGATACGTCGCTCTTAAGCACCGTAACCGATTGGTCTTCCTGAGCGGCTTGAGAGGCTGCTGCATCGGCCTTGGCCTGAGCCTGGGCCGCGGCTGCCTGGTTCTGATCGAGCCTTTGTTGGAGTTGCTGAATCTGCTGATCGCGGCTCTGGATCTGTTGGCCTAGATCCTGTATCTGCTTTTGTTGCGCCTCGATCGCTTCCTTCAATTCGCTCAACTGAGACGCGACCGAAGGCGGCTTCATCTTTTTTGTGCCCTTCGTCGCAGGAGCTTGGGTGTCCTGCGGAGGCTGGCCAGCGTACAGGCTGCCTGCTAGCGCCATCGCCAGCGCCAATGCCAATGCGTGCTTCATTTTCTTCTCCTCACAAGATGGAATTTGTGTCTGGACATAGCACTACATAAACACTTCGGAAAGGCGAACCCTTATGGGTAAGCGTCGATCCTAAAGCCCTGATTGTTAAGAACTGATGAATGTCCGTTGAATATCCCATTAATCTGGGATATCTGGTTGCGAGTCCCATGTGACCCAGAGACCCCCTCCGGGCGCGGTCTTTTGAAATCAAAGACTGAGGAGGTGATTTCGCAGGTCTTTGAGGGATAAAGGGCTAGTGGTCACAGTTGGCATTCGGGCAGTGTGCGGTCACTTGGACAGGATCAGATGGAGTTTGCCAAGCGCGCTTTCCTCGACAGGTATCGCAGCACGGCGCATTCCCAGGAGAAAATTGACGGCGTAGCGGTCGTCTTTCTTGGAGAAAAGGCAGGAATGGCCGCAGCCACGCTCGCCGAGATCACCCAATGGTATAAGGGTGCGGTTTCCAACCAACATTTTCTCGAACGCGGTTTCCTTTCCCCGCCCGAGGCTTTTCACGACATCGCCAAAAACAGCAGATACACCAGAGATCGCGGGTGAACACGATTAGAATGCATTTCTCGGAACCGTCTCTTTCGATTCCACAGCATCTTCCTCGCGCAGGCTCTCGACTTTCTCCGCCATCGCGAACTTCAGCTTCTCGATTCCTTCACCGGTCACGGCGGAGATCGGGTAGAGCTTTAGCTTCTTGCGCACGGACCACTGTCTCAATTTCTTGAGTTTTTCCGGATTGGCCACGTCGATCTTCGACGCAACCATGACGGTCGGCTTTTTCTCGAGATCGGCTCCGAAGTTTTTGAGTTCAGCGAGGATGACTTCGACATCCTTCAAGACATCGGGCCGTCCGCTCGAGTCGGAAACGTCCACGAGATGCACAAGCAGGCGGGTGCGCTCGAT
>Ga0187769_10002151_pt1 | contig 11454 bp, 9 predicted proteins | sample 0116_SJ02_MP02_1_FD_133140 | JGI IMG/M metagenome (GOLD analysis project Ga0187769, IMG submission 133140) | Tropical peat soil microbial communities from peatlands in Department of Meta, Colombia - 0116_SJ02_MP02_10_MG | ecosystem: Environmental > Terrestrial > Soil > Wetlands > Peat | place... | reverse complement strand
TGGGAGCCGGTCGAGCCAGGCGCCCAGAGCGCCGGCATCGGCCGGTTGCGCAAAGCCCAGCCAGGGCCCCTCGGGGCTAGCCCATAGGGCTCAGGTAGCCGCGAGGAAGTGTGCAGGTTTCGGGGCATTTTCGGTATGCCGCACCGGGTTAACATAATCCGGTAAGCAACTTTCCCTGGTCCGCAGCCGTCCATTGACCGCGAGAGGAACCGCAGGTAGGCTCGCATACGCCCCGGCAAGCCGGGATGAGAGGTTTTCATGCACAGAAAATTGATCAGCTATCTGGGAATGTCGCTGCTCGCGTTCGCCGCCGCGGCCCACGCGCCGCGGCTCGCCGCTCAAGAAGCGCAGAAAGAAGGGCCGCCGGAGCCTGCCGTGAAAGTGGGCGAGGTGGCCCCGGATTTCACGCTGCGCGACCAGAACGGCAAGGAAGTTTCCTTGCACGACTTCCGAGGCAATAAGAATGTTGTCCTGGCCTTCTACATCTTCGCATTCACCGGGGGTTGAACCAAGCAGATGCAGAACTTCCAGCAGAACCTTTCCCGGCTGGAAGCTGCGGATACCCAGGTCCTGGGGATCAGCATGGACAGCATGTTCAGCAACAAGGCATGGGCGGAAAAAATCAACGTCACCTTCCCGCTGCTGAGCGACTGGGGCGGCGACGTGACCCGCAAGTACGGGATTTACAACCCGAAGTACAAAGCCGCGCGGCGCATCAATCTGCTGATCGACAAAGAAGGCAAGGTGATGGACGTCCAGCTCGACAGCGCGGCGATCGATCCCACGAAAATCGTGGAGACCTGCGAGTACCACAATCCAAAAAAGAAGGCCGCTCCCTGAGGTGCAGCCGATCCGGTAGCGCCGACGTCCACAGCCTTAGAGTTTGGGGTCGATGCCGTAGCGCTTCAGCTTGCGGTACAAGGTGGCGCGGCTGATGCCGAGCATCTTCCCGACAAGTGCCTTGTCGCCCTCGGCTTCGCGGTAGACGCGCAGGATGGTTTGATACTCCAGGTCTTCGAGCTGCGAGGTGGCCGGCTGGACGCCCGCCGCGGCGGCGGCTGAGGCCGCCTGCGGCGGCGCACCCGCAGCTGCGCTGATGCCCGGCGGAAGATCCGTCACCTGTACGGCCTTCCGGTCGCCCAGCACCACGGCGCGGGCAATGGAGTTCTCCAGCTCGCGGATGTTGCCCGGCCACTCGTATTCCAGCAGGGCCTTCATGGCTTCCGGGGCCACGTGGATGTTTTCTCCCGGCGCGTAGCGATCCAGAAAGTAATGCACCAGGATGGGAATATCCGAACGGCGCTCGCGCAGCGCGGGCATGTGCACGGTGACCACGTTGAGCCGGAAATAGAGGTCTTTGCGGAACACGCCAGAGCGGTAGGCATTCTCGAGGTCGCGGTTGGTGGCCGCGATGATGCGCACGTCCACTTGCACCTTCTCGTTGCTGCCCACCGGGCGCACCTCTTTTTCCTGGAGGACGCGCAACAGTTTGGCCTGCATTTCCAGCGGCAGCTCGCCAATCTCGTCCAGGAAAATCGTCCCGCCATCCGCGGCCTGGAACAGCCCGGGTTTGGATTTCATCGCCCCGGTGAAAGCTCCCTTTTCATATCCGAAGAGTTCGCTCTCCATGAGCGTGGGCACCAGCGAGCCGCAATCCACGGCAATGAACGGCATCTTGCCGAGCGGCCCGCCGTAGTGGATGGCGCGGGCCACCAGCTCTTTGCCCGTGCCGCTCTCTCCGGTGATGAGGACCGGGGTGCGCGTGTCGCGGAGGCGCGCGGCCACGCGCAGCACATCCTGGATTTTCGCGGAGGTGCCCACGATGCCGCTGAACTCCTCCTGCGCGTTCACGCGCTCGCGCAGGAACTGGTTCTCCGCCACCAGACGCACTTTTTCCGCCATGCGCTGGAGGAAAAGCCGCAGGGCCTCGACGCGGAATGGCTTTTCGATGTAATCGTAGGCGCCCAGCTTCATGGCCGTGACCGCCGATTCGACCGAGCCGTGCCCGGTCATGATGGCCACCTCGGTGCGCGGCAGCGCGGACTTGACGTGGCGCAGCAGGTCGATGCCGGACATTTGCGGCAGCTTGAGGTCCGCCATGACGATGTCCGGCGCCTCCGCCTCGAGCCGTTCGACCGCAACTTCGCCGCTTTCCGCCTCCGTGCAATGGAAGCCCAGCGAGCCGCCGATGGTCATGCACAGCTTGCGGATGCTCTGCTCGTCATCCACGATCAAGAACCGGATTCGCAGGTCGTCCTTCATGGCGCTCCAAACGTTTTCTCCACGATTTCCAGCAGTTGCCGCGCGCGGAAGGGTTTTTCGACGCACGGCGCGCCGGTATGGCGCAGCAGGGCCAGCGTCTCCGGGTTGGCCACGTCGCCGGTGATGAACACCAGCCGGCCATCGAGCGCCGGGCGGTGCCGCCGGATCCAGGTTTGGACGTCTGCGCCGCTGATGCCCCCGGGAGTGCGGATATCGGAAATCACCCCGGAAAAATCTCCCGATTCGAGCAGGCGCAATCCCTCCCGGCCGGAGGTGGCGCGGGCCACGCGGTAGCCGCGGCGTTCGAGCACCGCGCTCACAAACGCAGTCACTCCCGGCTCATCCTCGATCAGCAGCACGGGGCGGGCGCTCTTCTCTGAGGCGGCGCGGCTCACGGCGCAGCTTCCCCCGACCGTCCCGAGGCCGCCAGCGGCGCCGCGGCCAGTGGCAGCCGCACCAGAAAGGTGCAGCCCGGCGCGCTTTCATTGTTCTGGCACAGGATGTCCCCGCCGTGCTCGCGCACGATGCCGTAGCAGATGGAGAGCCCCAGGCCGGTGCCTTTGCCCACTTCCTTGGTGGTGAAGAAGGGATCGAAGATCAGCTCCGGATGGGAGATGCCGGTGCCGTTGTCGCGGATGCTGGTTTCCACAAATTCTCCGCGGCGCGCCGTTTCGATGTCGATGCGCGCGGGCCGGCCGGTTTCCTGAACGGCGTCATAGGCGTTGTTCAAGATGTTCAGGAACACCTGCTGGAGCTGGTGGGCATCCCCCAGGATTTCCGGCAGGCGTTCGTCTAGGTGTTCGATCACCTCGACGCCGTGGCTGGTGAAGTCGTAGTTGCGCAGCTTGAGCGTGTGCCGGAGCACGCTGTTCACCTGCACCGGCTGGCGCTTGGCGGGCGCCTGGCGCGCGAAGCTCAGCAGGTTCTGCACAATCACCTTGGTGCGCTGCGCTTCCTGCAGCACTACTTGCAGATCGGCTTTCGCCGCGTCGGGGATTTCCGGATTTTCGAGCAGCAGATCAGTGAACCCTAAAATGGCGGTGAGCGGGTTATTCACTTCGTGGGCCACGCCGGAAACCAGGTTGCCCACCGTGGCCATTTTTTCGGCGTGCACCAGCTTGGCTTGCAGGGTCGCCGCGTCCGTGATGTCCGTCATCACCGCGACGATGCTGTCCACGGTGCCCTGCTCGCCGCGCATGGGGCTGAGATTAACGGAGAACTGTCCGGTCTTTCCGTCCGGTCGGAGCACGGGAATCTCAAAGTTGTCGCGCAGGCGCCCCTGCAGAGCGTGTTCCAGCGCCTCGGCCAGCCGGCCGCGCGAGGCCTGGGGCACCAGGTCCGTGAGCGGGCGGCCCAGCAGGTCCGGCTCCGTGTAGCCGGTTTCGAAGCAGCGGCGGTTCGCATAGGTGACCAGCCCGGCGGTGTCCAGGACCAGGATCATGCTGGCGGTGTTGTTCAAAATCTTGCGGTTGAAGTCGCGCTCGCGCTGGAGCTGGGCCTGGTAGGTCTTCTGTTCGGTCACGTCCAGCATCAGCCCGCGGTACTGCACCACGCGGCCCTGCCCGTTGCGCACGGCGAGGATGTTGTGGAGCGTGTGAATGACCGTGCCGTCCTTGCGCCGCATCATCACTTCGTAATTGCGCAGGATGCCGCTGCGCTCGATGGTGTCCGCGAAGCGCCGCCACTCTTCGGGATGCAGGAACACCTGGCGGGCCAGATCCGTCTCCAGCACTTCTTCGCGGCTGGTATAGCCGAGCATGCGCACCAGCGCGTTGTTCACCTCCAGGAAGCGGCCATCCGGCGTGGCGAAGAACAATCCTTCCTGAATGTTGTCGAAGAGCTCGCGGTAGCGCCGCTCCGCCTCGCGGCGGTCGGTGATGTCCTTCAGCACGTGGATGGTGCGCACGGTTTCATCCGGCGTGCCGGGAATAAGAGAAGTGGAAATCAGGTAGACGCGGTCCTGGTGGGTGTGGATGTACTCCTGCTCTTCGCTGCCCGCAGTCCCGCGGCAGAAGGGACAGCCCTCCTCGCCCGCGGCGCCCAAGAAGGGCACCAAATGGCGCATGTTCACGCCGATCAGTTCGGTGGGCGAGGCGCCGATGAAGGCGGCGAGCGACCGGTTGATGCGCACCAGGCTGCGCTGCTCGTCGTGCACCACGATGAAGTCGGTGATGGCGTCGAACACCTCGATCCATTGCCGGCGCGACTGCTCGATGCGGGTGAGCAGGCCGGAGTTTTCCATGGTCACGGAGGCGTGGCCGGCGAGCGCCGCGAGCAGATTGCGGTCCGCGGGGGTCAGTTCCCTTCCCCGGTTGGCGAGGCACAGCACACCCAGTAACTCGCCCGCGCTGGTCTCCAGCCGCACCACCACCGCATCCTCCCAGCCCAGCGCAGCGGCCAGTTCCACGCCCAGCAATTCCGACGCAGGTCCGGGGATGACGCTCGCCGGATGCGCAGTGGCCAAACCATACAGTGCGATTTCCAGGCCGCGTTGCAGCACTCCGGCGGGACTGCCTTCCGGCGCCTGGGTGAACACCGTCTCCATGCGCGAGCTGCGGGCCAGGAGCAAGGTGCCCACTCGCGCGCGGAGCGTGCTCATGGCGTGGAGGGTGAAGCGCCGCGCGAAATCCGGGAGGCGCATCGAGGGATGCAGCTCGAGCGCCAGGCTCATCAGGTTCTCCGAGCGCTGGCGGTGGAGCTCGGCGGAAGCGGCCAGGCGTGCGGCTTCGAATGCCGCGCCGGCGAACGCGGCGATTACCGCAACCTGCGCGGCCATTTCTTCGGTAAAGAATTGCGGCTTGCCGTCGTGGAACAGGGCGACGAGGCCGGCCTGCTCGCCGGCGCCCGTCGAAGCCACCGGCGCCACAAGCGCTGCGCGCGCCGGATAGCCCCAAGCCTTGTGGGCTTCCGCAGGAAGCACGGCCGGGAGGAGGCGGGCTTTGCCCTCGTGGAGCACCTCAAATGCCGAGGGATTCGACTGCGCGGTAAGGCGCGAGGCCTGGGAGGCGCGCACGGCGCGCCCCGCCGAGCCGGCGAGCTCCAGCGTTCCGCCCTCGCCGGGCTCCCAGTAGTAGACCGCGCTGGGATCAAAATACTCGCGCAGGGCACGGCAGAAGGTGTCGATGCGCTCGGCCAGCCAGACGCGCGAAGCAAACCGCGCGGCCAAGTCCACCACGAACTGCTGGAGAGGGGCGCCGGTTCGAGACGCCTCCGCCGAAGGAACGTGTTGAGTGGCACGCATGAAGGGGTCGAAGCCTGCGCGCTGTCTGTTTCTCGGGATTTCGAGAATCAGTCCCGGCAAGACGGGACTGCGGGTCAGGGCGGCGGCCCAAGTCGCGCCGCAGTGACTGAGACCAGCCTACGGCGCAATCTCATTTTGAGTCAACGCGAGCCAGCGCGGAGGGTGCCGAATCGCGCAATCTCAAATTGAGACGAGGGGGCGGGGCTGCCGCGGGCTGTTCGCCGCTGGCTCTCTCGCGGGAAGGAGAACGATCTGGCTTGCGAAACCATGCGGGAGTAAGGGAGAATTTCTATGTAAGGGATATCTCATCGAGTAAGGACACAATGATCCTGCATTCCACCGTTACCAGCAAGGGCCAGACGACCATACCGGCGAAGCTCCGCAAGACCTTGCGCATCAAGCCAGGGGTCATACTGGAGTATTCGGTCGAGGGTGACCAAGCCACGATCCGCGTGCACCCGGGCGCGATGGCGCTCCGAGGGGCGCTCGCCAGCAAGAAGGGCAAGAGAATGTCCTTCGCGCAAATCCGCGCAGCGGCGGCACTGGCGGCCCGCAAACGTGAGGGCGCCCGGTGACGCCGCGGAGGCTGATCGACACCAATCTGATCGTTCGCCATTTGGTGCAGGACCACGAACAGCATGCTCAGTCGGCGGCGAAGCTCTTCGCTGCGTGCGACCGAGGCGAGCTGACCTTGGTGGTATTGTCGGCGGTTCTGGCGGAATGCGTGTTCGTGCTGGAATCCTTCTACAAGCGCCCCGCAGGAGCAATTGCCACGGTCCTGAGCGCCCTGATCTCCAGCCCCCGTGTGCAGATTCCCGAACTGGCAATTCACCTGGACGCTTTGGACCGCTATCGCAAGACGCAGATTCATTTCGTCGATTGCCTGCTCGCAGCCACTGCTGCGGCCGAAGGCATGCCGGTAGCGACGTTCGATCTGCAGTTTCGGAAGTTCCGAGATGTGAGTGTAGCGACCCAATAGGCCGGGCGTCTGCGGCCAGCTCCTCACCCACTCTTCGCCAGCGCATCCGAAGATTTCTCGTAACGCGATAGGGGCCCGTTTGCGTCTATACTTACGAAGATGGAGCCGGGAACTGGCGTGGTCGGCGCCAGGCGACCGGCTACGGCGCGCAGAGCAAACGCGCGCCGGCGGGCCCGCCCATAGCGGGCAGTCCTGCGAGGTCTTATACCTGGCCTTGCAATTTGGCAATGGGGACAGGCCATCAGAAAGGGTTGAGGAGAAGATGGGGAAGTTTGTTTTATGGCTGCTGGCTGCAGCGTTCACACTGCCGGCCGCGGGAGCGGCAGCAGCGAATTCCAGGGCGCCCGCGGAAGCAGGGGCCGCGCCTCAAGCCGCAGGGCAGCCGAAGCTCGAGCGCGTGCTGGGCTCCATCAAATCTGTCGAAGGCAATATCATCCGGCTGAGCCCGGACTCCGGACCGGACGTGACGGTGGAGGTAAAACAGGGCGCGCGGCTATTGCGCGTCGAGCCTGGAGAAAAGGATTTGTCGCACGCCGTGCCGCTGGAGCTTTCCGATCTGCAAAAGGACGACCGCATCCGCGTGCGCGGGACCATGGCGCCCGACGGCAAGACGCTGATTGGCCTGGAAGTGATCGCCATCAAGCATCTGGACATTCAAGCCAAGCAGCAAAAAGAACGCGGGGACTGGCAGGCGCGGGGCATCGGCGGGCTGGTGAAGGAAGTAAACGCGCCGGCTGGAACCATAACCATCTCCATCGGGTCGCTCACGGGGCCCAAGCCCGTGGTCATTCAAACCACGCAGCAAACCATCCTGCGGCGCTACGCTCCCGACTCCGTAAAGTTTGACGACGCGAAACCCGCCCCGCTCGGCCAAGTAAAGCCCGGGGACCAATTGCGCGTGCGCGGGGTGCGCAGCGCGGATGGCGGGCAGATGGCCGCGGAGGAAGTGGTCTCCGGAACGTTTCGCAACATCGCCGGAACCATCAGTTCGCTGGATGCGGAGGCGAAGACCATTGTCGTAGACGATCTGCTCTCGAAGCAGACGGTGACCGTGCACATCTCGGCGCAATCGCAAATCCGGAAATTGGATCCGCAGATGGCCATGGGCATTGCCATGCGGCTGAAGGCGGCGGCCGGCGGTGAATCCGCAGGCGCGCCCGGAGCTGGCGGAGCTGCACCGGGCGCCGCCGCCGCGTCCACGCCTTCGGCCGGAGCTCAACCGGGCGGCGGCGCGGGGGGTGGCCCGAGCGGCGCGCGTCCCGGCGGCGCTCGGGATTTTCAGCAAATGATTAGTCGCCTGCCGCAAGTGGCGCTCACCGAATTGCAGAAAGGCGAGGCGATTATCCTGGTGGCCTCGGAAGGCGCCACCAAGTCGGAAGTGACGGCGATTACTCTGCTGGGCGGCGTCGAACCCATCCTGACGGCAACGCCGCGCGGCGCCCAGGGATTCACGCTCTCGCCCTGGAGTATCGGGGGCGGAGCGATGGGCGAGGGCGGCGGCGAGCCGCCCAGCAAGTGACGGGCCGGCAGATGGCTTCCCGCGCCTTCTGAATGGTGGTCCTGATGTTCGATTTATTCGCGGCTTCCCGGCAATTTCGCAGAGAATTCGGAGTGCATCTCTGGCCGGCGCCGCTCGGCGGGAGTGGACAGAATCTAAAACTAAGCTAGGAGAAGGAATGCAATCGAGTATGCGGATTTATCTAAAATTCATGACAATTCTTGCGGGTCTCGTGCTGCTTTTTCCGGTTACGGCGGGAGCACAAACCGGCACGGGGGGAGTGCACGGAGTGGTGACGGATCCTTCCGGGGGAACGGTGGCTGGCGCCAAAGTCGTGGTGACTCCTGCGGGCGGCAAGCCCACCACGGTGGTGAGCGGACGCGACGGCAGCTATGAGATCAAAGGCCTTGCGCCGGGCAAGTACGCTGTGGATGTAACGGCCAAAGGCTTCGCGCCGTTCGAGGTGCTGGGCGTGGAAGTGACCGCCGGCCCTTCCCAGAAACTCGACGTAGCCCTGGAGCTGGCCGTGCAGGAGCAAAAGGTGGTGGTGGAGGGCGTCACGCCGCAGGTAGATGTGAACCCCGAGAGCAACGCGGGCGCCATCATCATGACGGAAAAAGACCTGGAAGCGCTCAGCGACGACCCGGACGACCTGCAGAACGACCTGGAAGCGCTGGCCGGGCCTTCCGCCGGTCCCAACGGCGGCCAGATTTACATTGATGGATTTACCGCCGGGCAGCTTCCGCCCAAGTCCGCCATCCGCGAAATCCGCATCAACCAGAACCCGTTCTCTTCTGAATACGACAAGCTGGGCTATGGGCGCATCGAGATTTTCACCAAGCCGGGTGCGGACCAGCTCCACGGCGAGGTAAATTTCCAGGGCAACGATTCCTCCTTCAATTCCAGGAATCCATTCGCCACCACGGTGCCCGGATATGAGTCCACGCTCTTTAACGGCAGCATCGGCGGGCCGCTGAGCAAGAAAGCTTCCTTTTTCTTCACGGTGCAATACCGCGACATCAACGATCTGTCGGTGGTGGATGCCACCATCCTGAATCCGGCCACGCTCGCTATCGAGCCTTTCAGCCAAGCCGTGCCCACCCCGCGCACGCGGCTGAACATCGGCCCGCGCCTGGATTATCAGGTTACGCCTACCAACACGCTGAATATCCGCTATCAGTTCTGGCGGGACGACCAGAGCAATCTCGGATTGACGAACGGATTTTCTCTGGCCTCCCTGGGTTATAAAGCGCTGAGCAAAGAACAAACCTTGCAAATTGGCGATACCCAGGTGTTCGGAACGAACGTGGTGAATGAAACGCGGTTCCAGTTTCTGCATGATCCGACGGAGGACACCCCGGTCAGCTCCGCGCCACAGGTGCGCGTGCTCGGCGCCTTCACCGGCGGCGGGAGCGGCCTGGGGCTGATCAACGATACACAGAACCACTACGAGATTCAGAACTACACGCAGTGGCTGCATAAAACCCACACCATCAAGTTCGGCGTGCGCTTCCGGGAGATTACCGACGACAGCATCGCGCACTCGGGCTTCAACGGCACCTACACGTTTTCGTCAATTCTGGTCTACCAGCAGACATTGCAACAGATGGCCCTGGGCACGCCGTTTGCGACCATCATCGGCATGGGCCTTGGCCCGAGGCAGTTCATCATCGCCTCTGGCCAGCCAGAGACTACGGCTTCGGAGTTCGATGCCGGCCCTTACATTCAGGACGACTGGAAGGTAAAGCCTAACCTGACACTCAGCGCTGGCCTGCGCGTGGAAACGCAAACCGGCATCAGCGACCATCTTGACTGGGCGCCGCGCGTGGCCCTTGCCTGGGGCCTGGCCCGCGGCAAGAATCCGCCCAAGACCGTGCTGCGCGTTGGCTCTGGAATCTTTTACGACCGTTTCGTGGAACCCCTGATTCTCCAGGCCGAACGGTTCAACGGCATTGTCCAGCCTCAAACCGTGGTGAGCCAGCCGGATTTCTTCTGCCCGGTCAGTTCGACGTCCAACCCGAATCCTTGCCCGGGGACGCTGGTGCCTTCGAGCACGTCGCTACCCACCAAATATATGATCGCCCCGCACCTGCACGCACCGGGGCTACTCCAATCCGCGGTGGTGCTCGAGCGGCAGCTCACGAAGACCGCCAACTTGTCCGTCACGTATCTGAACAGCCGGGGCTGGGACCAGTTGCTCACGAACAATATCAACACTCCGGTCTGCGGAGCCTATCCCGACCCCTGCCCCGCACCGTATGTTCCAGGCTCGGGGCCGATTTATCCCTTTGGAGTTGCTGCGGGCAACATCTACGAATATCAATCCGAGGGTATCCTGCGCCAGAACCAGCTCATCGCCCAGGTCAATATCCGCCGCGGACAGAAATTCACGCTCACCGCCTGGTACACGCTGAACTATGCGAACAGCGACATCACCGGCACCGGAAACGCGCCCGGCTTCCCGTCGAATCCCTACAACTTGAGGGCGGACTACGGCCGCGCGGCCTTCGATGTGCGTAACCGCATCTTTATGACAGGGACTTTTGCCTTCCCCCACGGGATCCGCCTGAGCCCGTTCTTGATTGCCGCATCGGGCAACCCGTACAGCGTCACTTTGAGCCAGGATTTGATCGGCAGCGCGCAGTTCAACCAGCGTCCGGGGATCGCTCCCGCAGGCACGTGCCCGACCAACACGGGAGTCATCGGCTCGGTCGTGTGCACGCGGTTCGGCGCGTTCGACACCCAGCCGAAATCCGGAGAGCCCATCGCGCCCATTGATTCCCTCGACGGTCCTGCGCACTTCAGCATGAACGTGCGTCTGAGCAAGACTTGGGGGTTCGGCGAGATTCCCGAGCGCACCAACACGGCGGGGGGAGGAGGCGGTGGCGCGGGGGGCGGTGGTGGCGGCGGCCCGAGACCCGGCGGTGGCGGCGGCGGTGGAAGAGGCGGCCCGGGCGGGGGCGGTGGCCCGGGTTTTGGCATGGGGGGCGGATTGCCCAGCGCCACCAACAAACGCTACAACCTGACGCTAAGCGTGATCGCGCGCAATGTGTTTAACTACACCAACGGAAACCTTCCTACCGCGGTGCTCAATCCGCCGACGACGCCGGGAGGCATGGCCAGTATGTCCTCCTTCTTTGGCATCTCGAACGGCCTGCTTGGACAGGCTTACTCCACGCAGACGGCGAGCCGGGTCATCTACCTGCAAATCGGATTTACTTTCTAAGCCGGCATGGCCCCGGTCAGTTGGAACTGGCTCAAACAAAAACCCGCGGGCATGGCGAAGGCTCGGACGGCTGGCGGGCTGGCCGGGCGTCCACTGACCGAATCCTGGGCAACTTGCCAGGTTGATTCGAGCATCGCTTAGATGCAGAATATGGGGGTTCCTTCCCCAGCCCACTAAACCAGAGCGGGCGGCTCTATCCGCCCAAGGGGGAGGATGTATGCATCGGTATTTCGTTTCCGTCTGCCTGG
>Ga0187769_10002149_pt1 | contig 11458 bp, 11 predicted proteins | sample 0116_SJ02_MP02_1_FD_133140 | JGI IMG/M metagenome (GOLD analysis project Ga0187769, IMG submission 133140) | Tropical peat soil microbial communities from peatlands in Department of Meta, Colombia - 0116_SJ02_MP02_10_MG | ecosystem: Environmental > Terrestrial > Soil > Wetlands > Peat | place... | reverse complement strand
GGATGGCTCCATTCATGCCGCTCGCGGCCGCCGTGAGCTCGAGCTCGGCGCCCAAGAGCATGAGCATCTTGCGCCGTTCGAGCGACATGCTTTCCGGCATGGTGAGGATGAGGCGGCGGCCTTTGGCCGCGCAGACGAAAGCAAGGGCGATGCCGGTGTTGCCGGAGGTGGGCTCGACGATTACGGTCCTGGGGCCGAGCTTGCCTTGGCGCTCGGCGGCCTCGATCATGGCAAGCCCGATGCGGTCCTTCACCGAGCCGAGCGGATTGAAGAACTCGAGCTTGGCGAGGATCTCGGCGCGGCACCCGGCGTCTTCCGCGAGGCCGCGTACGCGTACGAGAGGCGTGGCTCCAATGGTGTCGAGAATGCTGTCGTGGATACGGGAGCGCATCGCAGGCTCGCCCGTACGTCCTGCTTGTTCGCTCGCGTTCGCGCTGGGAAGGGCAGATGTCATATCACGTAATCCAGCTTGTGGAATGCTTCGCTCTCCAGGTTCGCCTGGCGCGCGCACAGGCAGAGCTCCTCGATGGTAACGAGATCGAGCCGCTCCATCACCTCGCGCTGCAGGTCCTGCCAAAGCGGACGTACCACTTTGTGGCCGAGCACCGAGCCCGCGGGATCGGCGATCGGATCCTCCGCACTCTCCATGGCGCGCACAATGCGTACGATCTCGCCGATGGTGATCTTGCGGCGCTCGCGTGCGAGGCGGTAGCCCCCGCGCGGGCCGCGCACGCCCGCGAGAATGCCGGCGCGCACGAGCTGCTGGAGCACCTGCTCGAGGTAGCGCCGCGGTATGCCCTGGCGCCGCGTGATCTCGCGCGATTGCACGGGCTCGCTGCCGGCGTTGTACGCGATGTCAAGCACCGCCTCGATCGCGAACATGAGCTTCTTCGAGAGGCGCAGCATGCCTAGCCTTTTCCCGCACGCTTGGGGCGCGCAGAGCATCCGCTAGTGGCCTCCGACCCTGTCGAGCCGAAGCCGCCGTCGCCGCGCGCGCTCTCCGGGAGGGCCGCCACCTCGGCCAGGTGGGCCTGTGCCGTGGGTGCGATCACGAGCTGGGCGATGCGCATGCCGCGCGTGATGGTCACGCGGTGCCTGCCGAGGTTGACGAGGATGATGCCGACCTCGCCCCGGTAGTCCGCGTCGATGGTGCCGGGCGCATTGAGAATGGTGACGCCCTCCTTGAGCGCCAAGCCTGAGCGCGGCCGCACCTGCGCCTCGTAACCGAACGGCAGCGCCAAGGCGAAACCGGTTGGGATCAAGGCGCGTCCCCCGGGCTCGAGTTCGAGCGGGGTCTCCACCGCGGCCGCGAGGTCGAGCCCCGCGCTGCCGGAGGTGGCGTAGCGCGGCAGCGGCAAGCCGGCGCCGTGAGGAAGGCGCAGAACCGCGACCTCAAGCGGCGGCATCAGCCCGGCTCCGCAAAGAAACGGGCGATCCGCTCGGCCAGGCGCTCGGCGACCTCTGCCTTGCTGAGCGTCGGCCAGTCCTCGACCCCTTCCGCCGAGACCAGATGGATGGTGTTCCTCTCGCCTCCGAAGGTGCCGCTTGGGGGCGAGACGTCATTGGCAAGGATCCAGTCGCAGCCCTTTTTCGCGCGCTTCTCGCGGGCATGGGCGACGACGTTCTCGGTCTCGGCGGCGAAGCCTACGACGAGACGCGGGCGCTCATTCCCGGCGCGGCTGAGGGTGGCGAGAATATCCGGGTTCTCGACCAGCTTGAGGCTCGGCGACCTGCCGTTCTTCTTCATCTTCTGCGCGGCCGCATCGGCCGGGCGCCAGTCGCTCACGGCCGCGGCGCAGACGACCGCGTCGACGGGCAAGGCGGCCGTGCAGGCGGCGAGCATGTCGCGGGCCGATTCGATACGTACCACCTTGACCCCCGCCGGATCGGGCTCGTGGCTCGGGCCGGTCACGAGCGTGGTGGCAGCCCCCCGCCGGGCAAGCGCCGCGGCGATCGCGTGGCCCTGCTTGCCCGAGGAGCGGTTGGCGAGATAGCGCACCGGATCGAGCGCTTCATGTGTCGGCCCGCTCGTCACCAGCGCCTTGCGGCCGCTCAAGGGCGAGCGGTCGCGAAACTGGGCTTCGATCGCGGCGAGAATCTCCAGGGGCTCGGCCATGCGGCCGGGGCCATACTCGCCGCACGCCATATCGCCCTCGCCCGGACCCACGCACGAGACGCCGCGCGCGAGAAGCGATGCGAGGTTCGCTTGCGTGGCCGGATGGAGCCACATGCGCACGTTCATCGCCGGCGCCAGCAAGACGGGCTTGTCGGTCGCGAGCAAGGCGGTCGAGGCGAGATCGTCGGCAAGCCCGGCCGCCATCTTGGCCATGAGATCGGCGCTCGCCGGCGCCACCACCAAAAGGTCGGCCGCGCGCGAGAGCTCGATGTGGCCCATCTCGCTCTCATCGGTAAGCGAGAAGAGATCCTGATAGACCTTGTCCTCGGAGAGGGCGGCGAGCGAGAGCGGCGTCACGAACTGGGCTCCGCCCCTGGTCAGGATCGTGCGCACCTGAGCGCCGCGCTCGCGTAGGCGGCGGATCAGCTCCAGGGCTTTGTACGCGGCGATCCCGCCCGAGACGATCAGCAAAATCCGCTTGCCGGTCAGCACTGTAAAAGTTTCCTCAATTTACGCGCACTTGCTGTGAATAGCCTACAAGCCTCGTATTTGAGAAGCAACCGCATTGTGGAGAGGAGACGATGCCTTTCCGGTTATGACAGCCCGAGGAGCGCCAAGAGGATCAAGAAGAGAAGGGCGACGGCGAGCCAAAGCGGCCAGAGCAGCGCCTGGCTTCCCCTACCCCTCGTGGCGAGTGCGGCGAGCGTGTCGGGATGCAATCTCAAGCCGCCGTTGGCGAGTTCCCGCAAGAGCGACCGCGTCTCGCGCGCTAGCTCGGGCAGAGCTTGCGCGGCCTCGGCAACAGTCTGCGCCATCTCGCCGAGCACGGCCTCGGGAGTGCGGTTCTCGCGCACCCAAGCCTCGACGAGGGGGCGCGCGAGTGCCCACATGTTGACCTCCGGGCTGAGCTTGCGCCCCACTCCTTCCGCCAGCAGCATGGACTTCTGCAGGAGGAGAAGCTGAGGCTGCGTCTCCATCTCGAAGGTCTCGGTCACGGCGAAGAGCTGGCCCAAGAGGCGCGCGAGCGAGATCTCGTGGAGCGGTTTGTTGAGGATCGGCTCGCCGATCGCGCGGCAGGCCTGCATGAACGCATCGCGCGATTTTCGTGCCGGCACGTAGCCCGCGCGGAAATGCACGTCCGCGACCCGCAGATAGTCGCCGTCGAGAAAGCCGATCAGCATCTCCGCGAGATAGTCTCGCGTCTTGCGGTCGATACGTCCCATGATGCCGAAATCGACCATGACGAGACGGCCGTCCGCGTCGACCGAGAGGTTCCCCGGATGCATGTCGCCATGAAAAAAGCCGTTGCGGAAGACTTGGTTGAAGAAGCTCTCCGCCGCGTGGGTGATGACGGCGAGCGGCTCGTGCCCTGCCGCGATCAGCGCTTCCCGCTCGTCCACCGGAATACCGGCGATGCGCTCCAGCGTCAGGACTCGTCTGGCGGTGCGTTGCCAGTCGACCTTGGGGATGCGCACGCGCGGGTCGTCGGCGAGCGATTCCGCAAAGTCGCAGGCGGCGGCGGCCTCGAGCCTCAAGTCCATCTCCAGCGAGACCATCTCGCGAAAGAACGCGACTACCTCCCGTGGCTTGAGCCGGCGCAGCGCCGGCCGCCTTTCCTCCACCAGTGCCGCGAGCCACTCGAGAAGCTCGAGATCGCGCGCGAATGCTTCCTCGATGCCGGGCCGCAGCACCTTGACCGCGACGGGCGCCCCCTCGCTGGTGACGGCATAATGCACCTGGGCGATCGAGGCGGCGGCCACCGGCTCGTCCTCGAAGCTTGCGAAGAGCTCTCCGAGCGGCTTGCCGAGCTCGGCCTCGATCGTGGCGCGCGCTTCCTTGGGCGCAAACGGCGGGAGCCGGTCCTGGAGTGCGGAGAGATCCTCCGCCATGCGCTCGCCCAGAATATCCGAGCGCACCGAGAGCGCTTGGCCGAGCTTGATGAAGCTGGGGCCGAGCTCCTGCAGTGCCAAGGTGAGGCGCTCGCCTGGCCGGCCGGCCTCTTTCGTCCCTCGCGCGAGGACGCGCGCGAAGAGAACGATGGGCGGCGCGAGCCCGGCCTCCTCGAGCGGGAAGAGTGCCGCATGGCGCGCAAGCGTGCGCGCGATCACAAGGAGACGAGCCACGTGGCGGAGTGTGGCGATCATCGCCGCTATGGCTTAGAGCCGCCAGGCGGAGTGGAGGGCCGCGATGCCGCCTGAGAAATTGCGAAAGCGCACGAGGCCGAGCCCGGCGCTCGCGATGCGCTTGGCGAGCTCCTTTTGCGGCGGGAAGCGGCGGATGCTCTCGACAAGATACTGGTAGGCCTCGCGGTTTCCCGTGACCCGCTCGCCGAGCCAGGGGACGAGCGCGAATGAGTAGCGCTCGTAGAGCCCGGCCAAGAGCGGGACGGTGACGCGGCTGAATTCGAGGCAGAAGAAGCGACCGCCGGGCTTGAGCACGCGCCGCACCTCCTTGAGCGCCGCGTCGATGTCGGTCACGTTGCGCAGCCCGAAGGCGATCGTGTAGGCGTCGATGCTGCGATCGGCGATAGGAAGCGCCTCTGCGTCCCCCACGAGCCAGTCGATGCCGCCGAGCTTGCCGCGGTCGAGCGCCCGGTCGCGGCCGCGGCGCACCATCGTCTCGCTCACGTCGCAGACCGCGACGCGCGCCTCTCCCCGCGTGCCTTCCACCAGGCGAAGCGCGATGTCGCCCGTGCCGCCGGCCACGTCGAGCAGGAGCTCGCCTGCGCGCGGCGCGACAAGCTCGACCATGGCGTCCTTCCACAGCCGATGGATACCGCCGCTCATCAGGTCGTTCATCAGGTCGTAGCGCAAGGCGACCCGGTCGAACACTTCGCGCACGAGCCGCCCCTTGACGCCATGGGGCACCCGGCGGAAGCCGAAATCGGCTTCCTCGGCCCCATCTTCGCGCTCGTTCTCGCGGCCTTCTTGCGACATGCAGCGGACCATAGCGCAGCCTCCCCCTATAGGCTAGCTTGGCCAAGGAGATTGGTCTGATGCCTGAGCTGCCCGAAGTCGAGACGGTCTGCCGCGGCCTGGCCGCCAGGCTCGTGGGCCGGCGCCTCGCGCGCGTCATCGCACGGCGCCGCGACCTGCGTGCCCCGCTGCCCGCGCGCTTTGCCGAAAAGCTCGAGGGGCGCAAGGTCGAGGGCATCGATCGGCGCGCCAAATACATCCTCGTCCGTCTCGAGGGCGGGGTCGTGCTGCTCGCCCACCTCGGCATGTCGGGGCGCATGGTGATCGCCGATCACGCCCCGCCGGGCCCCCATGACCACGTCATCTTCGTGACCGATGACGGCACCGAGGTGCGTTTCTGCGATCACCGCCGCTTCGGCCTCATGACGCTTACCTCGGAGGCGACTTGGCGGGAGCATCCCTTGCTCAAGGGCCTGGGGCCTGAGCCGCTGGGCGATGGCTTCAATGGTGCTGCGCTCTCGGCCGCCCTTGGCGGCAAAGCCACGCCGATCAAGGCGGCCCTCCTCGACCAGCGCGTGGTCGCCGGGCTCGGCAACATATATGTGTGCGAAAGCCTCTATCGCGCCGGCGTGTCGCCGCGCCGGCTCGCCGGCTCCTGCGTCGGCGCGCGTGCCGAGCGGCTCGTGGCCGCCATCCGCGCCGTGCTCGAGGAGGCGATCGCGGCCGGCGGCTCCTCCTTGCGCGACCACGTGCAGCCCTCGGGCGAGCTCGGCTACTTCCAGCACCGCTGGGCGGTCTATGGGCGCGAGGGCGAGGCCTGCCCGCGCTGCGCCGCCGCGGGCGAGGCTTGCCGCATCAAGCGCATCCAGCAGTCCGGCCGCTCAAGCTTTTTCTGTTCTCGTCGGCAGCGCTGAGGTAAAAGCCGAATCCGATGCCTTCATTCTTACTCATGCCGGGTCCGAGAGGCGGGCGCGCCATGCGCGCGCTGGCGCTTTGCCTGGCCCTCCTGGCGCTCGTCCCCGCAAGCATCGCCACTTACGCGGCGGAGGCTTTCGTCACCGGCACCGAGGATGTGCCGCTCATGCCCGGCCTCGCCATCGTGGACGGCGCAGGGGTCGTGTTCGACACCCCTCAGGGCCGCATCGTCGAGGCCTATGCCAAGGGCAAGGCCCAGCGGGACGCCGTGCTCGATTTCTATGCGGCGACGCTACCGCAGCTCGGTTGGCAGGCGCTGAGCCGCACCTCCTACCGGCGCGAGGGCGAGATCTTGCGTCTCGAGCTCTACGAGGAGGGCGGCGGGCTCACGCTCCGCTTCTACCTCTCGCCGAGCTGAGGACGCGCAGCCCTGCCGCAGTCCCCACCATCCGTCGCAGGGAAGGAGCAAGCGATGACCTACGTGCACATCATCGTCGAGAGCCGCGGCCCTGTGGGCCTCATCACCCTCAATCGCCCGCAGGCGCTCAACGCGCTCTGCACGCCGCTGATCCGCGAGCTGGGAACGGCACTCGACGGCTTCGAGGGCGACGACGCGATCGGCGCCGTGGTCATCACGGGCAGCGAGAAGGCCTTTGCCGCCGGCGCCGACATCAAGGAGATGCAGCCGCAGAACTTCGTCGACGTCTATCTGGGCGACTTCATCACCAGAGGTTGGGAGCGCGTCACCGGCTGCCGCAAGCCGATCATCGCCGCCGTCGCCGGCTTTGCGCTAGGCGGGGGCTGCGAGATGGCGATGATGTGCGACTTCATCATCGCCGCCGACAACGCCCGCTTCGGCCAGCCCGAGATCAAGCTTGGCACCATCCCCGGTGCCGGCGGCACGCAGCGCCTGCCCCGCTTCGTCGGCAAGTCGAAGGCGATGGAGATGGTGCTGACCGGGCGGATGATGGACGCGGCCGAAGCCGAGCGGGCGGGCCTGGTGAGCCGGGTCGTGCCGCTCGCCGAGCTCCTGCCCGAGGCGATGAAGGTTGCCGAGGCGATCGCCAAGCTCTCCCGCCCTTCGGTCTTCATGGTGAAGGAGGCGGTCAACCGCGCCTTCGAGAGCACGCTCGCCGAGGGCATCCGCTACGAGCGCCGGCTCTTCCACTCGACTTTTGCGCTTGCCGACCAGAAGGAGGGCATGCAGGCCTTCATCGACAAGCGCCCGCCCGACTTCAAGAACCGATAGCTTCTTCAAGAGCCGACGGCATCAAGCACCCTCTGCGGGCGGGCGAAGGCGCTTCCTCCCCGAGCTTGGCGGCGCTTGACGGAGCCCGACTCCGCCGCTATAACCCGCCGCTCGTGCGCGCGTGAGCCTTCCACCGGAGCCCCTTTTATTTCCCGAGCGTGCGCGAGAGCAGGCACACCAGGTGAGACATGGCGCATCATAAGTCGGCGAAGAAGCGCATTCGGCGGAATGAAGCACGGCACGAGATCAATCGCGCGCGCCTGAGCCGGCTGCGCAGCTTCACCCGCATGACCGAGGCCGCGATCGCAAGCGGCGACAAGAGCGCCGCGGAGACGGCCTTCCGCGCGATGCAGCCGGTGCTGCAGAGCGCGATCACCAAGGGTGCCATTCACCGCAACACGGTGGCGCGCAAGCTCTCGCGTCTCTCCGTGCGCATCAAGGCGCTTGAGCGGCGAATCTGACGTAGCGCTTGAAACCGCAGCGGCGATGTCGCGGTGCTGCCATTGCTTTTTCGCCGAACCGTCGCACAAGCGACTCCCAATTGTTATCAAATCATCAAAAATTCCCTCCGTTCCCTTTTCGTCTTATTGCGCGTCGCGTCGGCCGCGAGTAGATTCCCTTCGCGCGCGGTGATCGACCGTGGCCGCACAGGTGATCGCAATCGCAGTCAAATTTTCCATGCAGGAGGAGCTCGCGGGCAGCCGAGTAGGGATGTCTCGCCCGATTTGAGGCTTCGCTGCGGAAAAATTCGGGGTGGCAGCAAAAACCGCCGATCTGAGAACAAGAAAGGCCGTCGAAGGTTATGGGTCGAGCGAGATTCTTCGGCCGTTACGGGGAGGCCGTCGGGGCGGAATACCTGCATCGCTTCGAGCGCCGGAGTGGCGAGACGTTTATGCTTGCGATTTGCCTCGGCCGGTGACGACGGGACGCGACCGGGCAAGCGCGCAAGGGATCGGGCACGGAGCCGGTTGGGGGCCGGCGTGGCTTCGGGGTAGGATCGGGCCATGGCGGAAAGCGCTTATCCTTATAAGGTCGATGCGCAATGGGCGCGGGTCCGCGGGCGGCTGCGCGCCGAATTCGGCGAGGCGGCCTATAAGAGCTGGCTCAAGCCGCTCACGTTCAAGTCGTTCGAGGGGGGCCTCGTCAGGCTGAGCGCGCCCACGCGCTTCATGCGCGACTGGGTCGCGACCCATTATGCCGACCGCATCCGCAGCTTATGGCAGGGCGAGAACGCCGCGGTGCGCGCGGTCGACTTCCTGGTCGAGACCGTGCGCGAGACGGCAACGCGCGCGAAGGGGAAGGCTGATGCCGAGCAGGTCCCCGAGGCCGCCGAGCCCGAGCACGAGGCGCGCGCGAACCGCTCGGCCCCGCTCGATCCGCGCTTCACCTTCGAGAACTTCGTGGTCGGCAAGCCGAACGAGCTTGCCCATGCCGCGGCGCGCCGGGTCGCCGAGTCCACCGCGGTGCCGTTCAATCCGCTTTTCCTCTATAGCGGCGTCGGCCTCGGCAAGACCCACCTCATGCACGCCATCGCCTGGCACATCCGCAAGCGCGACCCCAATCGGCCGGTCATCTATCTCTCGGCCGAGAAGTTCATGTATCAGTTCATCCGCGCGCTCCGCTACAAGGACACCGTCGCCTTCAAGGACCAGTTCCGCTCGGTGGACGTGCTGATGATCGACGATGTGCAGTTCATCAGCGGCAAGGACTCGACCCAGGAGGAGTTCTTCCATACCTTCAACGCGCTCGTCGACCAGAACCGCCAGATCATCATCTCGGCCGACAAATCGCCTTCCGATCTCGAGGGCCTCGAGGAGCGCCTGCGCTCGCGCCTCGGCTGGGGCCTCGTCGCCGACATCCATCCCACGAGCTACGAGCTGCGCCTCGGCATCCTCCAATCCAAGGCCGAGTCGATGGGCGCCCAGATCCCCGGCAAGGTGATGGAGTTCCTTGCCCACAAGATCACCTCGAACGTACGCGAGCTCGAGGGCGCCTTGAACCGCATCGTGGCGCATTTGACCCTCGTGGGCCGGCCGATCACCCTCGAGACCACGCAGGAGGTGCTCCACGACCTCTTGCGCGCCAACGACCGCCGGGTCACCATCGAGGAGATCCAGAAGCGCGTCGCCGAGCATTTCAACATCCGCGTCTCCGACATGCACTCGGCGCGCCGCGCGCGCGCCGTGGCGCGGCCGCGCCAAGTTGCCATGTATCTCGCCAAGCAGCTCACCGCGCGCTCCCTCCCCGAGATCGGCCGCAAATTCGGCGGCCGCGACCACACCACCGTCATGCACGCGGTACGCAAGGTGGACGAGCTGCGCACTACCGACGCGAGCTTCTCCGACGACGTGGAGCTGTTGCGCCGCATGCTCGAGGCTTAACCGATCGGATTGGCATAACGGGTTAGAGGACGGCCCTCCGCCCGCGCCAAAATTGCTTCTGAGCCCAAAACTTATGCTATAGTGCTGCCCCGCTCATGGGCGCCCTTCGGGCGCCGCCGGGCGGGGCCTCTGGCGATGCGATCGCCGCCTCTTGGATGAGCGTTCCTTGGGTCAATTGCTCGGCTCCGATCCGTCATGAAACTCACTATCGAACGTGCGGCCCTTCTGCGCTCGCTCGCCCATGTGCAGAGCGTGGTGGAGCGCCGCAACACGATCCCGATCCTCGCCAATGTGCTCATGCAGGCGAAGGCGGGCTCGGTCGGATTGACCGCGACCGATATGGACCTCGAGATCGTCGAGTCAGCACCCGCCGAGATCGCGCAGGAGGGCTCCACCACCGCACCCGCGCACACCTTCTACGATATCGTACGCAAGCTGCCCGAGGGCGCCCAGGTGCGCCTCGAGGCGCCGGGCGAGCGCTCCCAGCTCCTCATCAAATGCGGGCGCTCCCAATTCACCCTGCAGACGCTGCCGCCCGAGGACTTCCCGGTGATGACAGGGGGCGAGCTTCCGACCGAATTCAGCCTTGCGGCCGGCGAGCTGAGGAGCCTCATCGACCGCACCTCCTTCGCGATCTCGACCGAGGAGACACGCTATTACCTGAACGGCATCTATCTGCACGGCGCCGAGCAGGATAAGGTCAAGTTCCTGCGTGCGGCGGCGACCGACGGCCATCGGCTGGCACGAGTCGAGATGGCGCTGCCCGCGGGGGGCGAGGGCATGCCGGGCGTGATCGTGCCGCGCAAGACGGTCATCGAGGTGCGCAAGCTGATCGACACCACCGAGGCGCCGGTCGCGATCGGGCTCTCCGAGACGCGCGTCCGCTTCGGTTTCGACGACACGGTGCTCACCTCCAAGCTGATCGACGGCACCTTCCCGGACTATGAGCGGGTCATCCCGCAGCACAACGACAAGGTCCTCGAGGTCGATCGCACGGAGTTCGCCAACGCGGTCGACCGCGTCTCGACCATCTCCACGGAAAAGTCGCGCGCGGTGAAGCTCTCGCTCGCGGACGGCACGCTGACGCTCTCCGCCAGCAGCCCGGAGGCGGGCAGCGCCACCGAGGAGCTCGAGGTGAAGTACAACGCGGGCGCCATCGAGATCGGCTTCAACTCCCGCTATCTCCTGGACATCACCAAGCAGATCGAGGGCGAGGGCGCCAGGTTCGAGATGTCGGATGCGGCATCACCCACCGTGGTTCGCGACGTGGCGGACCAGAGCGCGCTTTATGTCCTGATGCCGATGCGGGTGTGAGGGACTTAGCACGCCATAGCTTCGAGGCGAGCGCTCCCGCACCTGCGAGTGCCGCGGCGCCGGCGGGCCGGCTTTGGGTGCGGCGCCTTGTGCTCGGCGATTTCCGCTCATATGGGGCGTTGCGTCTCGAGGTCGATGCGCGGCCCGTGGTGCTGACCGGACCCAATGGTGCCGGCAAGACCAATCTGCTCGAGGCCCTTTCGTTCATGGCACCCGGCCGCGGCTTGCGGCGCGCGCGGCTCGACGAGGTGGGCCGGCGCGGTGCCGGTGCCGGCACTCCTTGGGCGGTTGCCGCGACGGTTGTGACGGCCGCGGGCGTGCTCGAGATCGGCACGGGCCGCGATCCCGAGATGGGGCCCGCCTCGCTGCGCCGGCTCGTGCGTATCGACGGCAAGGCGGCGCGCAGCCACGCGGAGCTCGCGCGCCACCTGGCCGTGCTGTGGGTGACGCCCGAGATGGACCGGCTCTTCCAGGAGGGCTCGGGCGCGCGTCGGCGCTTTCTCGACCGCATGGTCTATGGTCACGATGCGGAGCATGCCGCGCGCGTCGCCGCCTACGATCACGCGCT
>Ga0187769_10002147_pt1 | contig 11464 bp, 11 predicted proteins | sample 0116_SJ02_MP02_1_FD_133140 | JGI IMG/M metagenome (GOLD analysis project Ga0187769, IMG submission 133140) | Tropical peat soil microbial communities from peatlands in Department of Meta, Colombia - 0116_SJ02_MP02_10_MG | ecosystem: Environmental > Terrestrial > Soil > Wetlands > Peat | place... | reverse complement strand
TGGAGCGCCACTTCCGCCACTTGCCGGTGGCCGACGACAACGGCAAGCTGTTGGGGATTCTTTCCATTCGCAATCTGCTGGAGTGGCGGGTCGAGGATCTGAGCCGGGGGCGGGAGTTGCTGGGGGGGTATGTGTCGAATGACGGGCCGGGAGGCTAGGCTGATTTCAGGTGGAAGATGAAAGGCCGGCCTAAGCCGGCCTTGGTCATCAAACTTCAGAACACAACTACTTGCCCTTGGGAGCGATTGCGTCCTTGGCGGCCTTGGCGACGCGGAACTTCACCACGGTCTTGGCCTTGATCTGGATGGGCTCGCCGGTCTGCGGGTTACGTCCGATGCGGGCTTTGCGATGGGCCTTCACCAGCCGGCCCAGGCCGGGCACAACGAACACGCCATTCTTCTTGGTTTCTTTCACAGCGACATCGGCGAGATGCTCGAGAAATCCTGCTACGGTCTTGTTGGGGAGTTCGGTTTTTTCCGCCAGGTGGCGGACGAGTTGGGTCTTGGTCAAACCTGAAGCCATATTTCCTCCTCGGGAAAGATGCGAATTTTAATTCCAGCCGGGCTTGATGTTACATCAGCGCCCTGTGGAAAACACCCTTATTCTACGCGGGTTCCAAAGATATAACACGCGAAAAGGGCCATTTTTACATGGTTATTTGCAGAAGGGGAGTTCCATAATGGCCCAAATATGCCTATCCGCGGCAGCCATTGGCAGCCGGCAATTAGCAATTGGGCGGCCGGCGAGGCGTGAGGGTTTGAGGTTCTGCGGCAAGGGCTTAGGGCGAAGTGCTACCGCTAATTACTAATTGCCGATCGCTGTTTGCCCACAAGGCTGTCCGCGTCCGGTGCAATAATGCTGAGAAGGAGTTCACAATTTGAGTTGCGCGATCTGCGAAGTTCGCAAAGAGAAGCGTTTCTGTCCGGCCACCCACGGACGGATTTGCCCGCAGTGTTGTGGCGAGCAGCGCGAGGTGACATTGGACTGTCCCAGCGATTGCACCTATCTGCGGCAGGCGCGGGAGCACGAGAAGCCGCGCCCGGCGGGGGAGTTTGACCGGGTATCGTTATTCTTGCAGATCGAGGTTTCCGAGCAGTTCACCTACGAGCGCGAGCATCTTCTGATGGGGCTGAGCTACGCCCTGGGTAAGGCGGCGCAGGGCGATCGCGGATTGAATGATCGCGATCTGATCGCCGCACTCTCGGCCATGTGCACGAGTTATGAGCGGCTGGTGAACTCCGGATTGCACTACGAGCAGGCGCTGACCAGCGCGGCGCAACACGCGGTTGCGGCCCAGGTGGAAAAAATGGTGAAGGAGTTCCGCGAGGCCGAGACGAAGCAACTGGGTTATTCCAATTTGCGGGATGGGGACGTGCTGAAGGCGCTGGTGTTCCTGCTGCGGCTGAGCCAGGGACGGACTTCGGGACGGCCCAAGTCGCGGGCCTTCATTGATTTTCTCTTCGCGCAGTTTCCCGAGAAGCAGTCGGCGGTGGTGGGGGCGCAGGAGGCGGGCAGCCGGATTATTGTGCCGTAGAGCAGGACTGGCCGCCTTTGACCGATAATGGCCATGCCGAACTCGGTTGCCTTCGCGGATGCAAACCCCACTGTGGCTCGCCGCGGAGCGGAGGTGTTTGATGCCGTGTCGTTGGATCGGCGTGCTAGCGATCATGTCGAGTTGGTTGGTGAATGGGGCGCTTGGACAGCAGCGGGCACAGGCAGGAACGTCCAAGGCGGGGGATCAGGCGGAGAGCGAAATCGCAACGCTGAGCACGGATGCGGCGATCAAAGTACGAGTGAATCTGGTTCTGGTGCGGGTGGTGGTAAGAGATGGTGCGGGAAAGACTGTTCCAGGTCTGAAGCAGGAAGATTTTCAAGTTTTCGATAACGGGAAAAGGCAGAAGATTTCGGCATTCAACGTGGAGACGGCGGAGACGCTGGCAAAGGCTGCGACCGAGGAAACTACGGAAACGGTGGAGGAAACGAAGAGCGAGGCCGCTGCCGCCGTGGTGAATGCGGCGGTGCCGACGCGGTTCCTGGCTCTCGTTTTTGACGATTCCCACATGAAGGCAGCAGACGAGATGGCCGTACACGAGGCCACAAAGAAACTGTTCGCGAGTTTGACGCCCACCGATCGGGTAGCGATTTACTCAACCACGGGGGGCGTCCAGCAGGATTTTACAGCGGATGCAGAGGCCCTACTTAAGACATTGGCCGCAATCACTCCGCACCCTGCCAAGGGCGAAGGACAGTACGAATGCCCGAACATCACCTACTACCAGGCCGACCTGATCCTGAATAAACACGACGCGGGCGCGATAAACACAGCGGCGATCGATGCGATGGAAAATGGCTGCCCGACTGACATCGAGGTTAGAGCACAGTACAGGCTAGAGCATGGGGATTCGCTGACGCGCGATAGCTACGATCGGTTGAGGGACGTTGTAAGCCACCTGAAGAGCATGCCCGGGCAGCGTGTGCTGGTGTATGTCTCGCCGGGATTCCTTCTGACCGACAGCGTCATGCAGGACAATTCGGAATGGATCGAGCAGGCCGTGCGCGCTGGAGTGGTGGTCAATACGATTGACGCGCGGGGTTTGTACGCTTCGGAGTCGCTGCCGGACATTGATGCACCTCCACAGCAAGAGCCGTATAAGAGCGCGGGAATTGACTACCAGAGAAACGAGTCCATCTACCGGGTACAGGCGCAGTTCGAGTCAGGGCAAGTGCTGGCGGAAATTGCAGCCAGCACGGGCGGAAGATATTTTCACAACCGAAATGATCTCGATGTTGCGATGAATCGGGCGCTGGAAGCGCCGGGGGTAAGCTATCTGTTAGGATTCCGGCCGGAGAAAGCCATTCCAGATGGCAAGTTTCACAGCCTGAAGGTGAAGGTCGCGAACGGCCGGAAATATGAGGTTGAGGCAACGAACGGGTATTACGCGTCGAAGAAGCCGGTCGATTCCGAGGAAGCGGCGAAACAGGAAGTGAGAGAATCTCTATACTCGCGGGACGAGATTGCGGGCCTGCCAGCGGAGTTCAAGACTCAGCTTCTCAAGACGGATGCGACTGCGTCGCAACTGGCGGTGCTAACGCGTCTCGACATCGCCGGCATGCGACTGCGGAAGGTGGAGGGACGGAATTGTGACGACCTGGTTCTCGCGACTGGAGTGTTCGACACAAACGGCCAACTCGTCGATGGCCAGATGAAAGAGGTCGCGCTGAAGCTGCAGGATTCCACCCTGGAGAAAATCAGCCAAACCGGACTCACGCTCAAGATGGTGTTTACGGTGAAGCCGGGGACCTACCGGGTGCGCGGCGTAGTTCGAGATTCGGAGGAGAAACTGCTGACAGCTCGGAATCTGATCACGGCGATTCCCGGCAAGCCGCCAACGGAGCGACGGAAGAACGTAAGCTTTCAAGACCTGCAGTGGGCACCGCCGAAGACGGATGAACCGCTGAAGTCGCTCTCATCCAAGCCACCCTGTGATCTGGCTGACGTGCTCGAACGCGCGGGAGCGAGCGCATTGGCCCTGGCGACGAACCTGGAGAAATTCACTGCGCAGGAACACATCGACTACGTCATGATGGACCGCGCTGGGATGGTGGAGGAGTACGATTCGGGTTCGTTCCAGTATGTTTATGCGATTGAGCAGCAGAGTGGCGGGGGTGTCAGTCGGGAGTACCGCACGCCAGTAAGAGGCAGCCACGCGTTTCCCGCCGCAGGACAGAATGTTGGCGGGGCTGCCATTGCGTTGATGTTTTTGCCGGATTTGCAGACCGATTATGAAACGAAGTGCGAGGGCGCAGACGAGAGACACGGACAACTGGATTGGGTCGTCCATTTCCAGCAACGCAAGGACAGGCCCAGCCGCACGGCAAGGGTTTGGGTAGATAACGTTGCTCACCCAAGCAGGTTTGAGGGCCGAGCGTGGATCTCGCGGGAGGATTTTCAGGTCGTCCACCTGGAGGCTACTCTAATGGACGGCGTGCCGGATATTGGCTTACAGGGATTGGGCGTGGTGGTCGATTACAGGCTCGTGCAAGGTGCGACGGGAAATCCCGGGTTGTGGCTGCCCGACAGCGTCTCCACTTACTGGGATTACGAAGCCCATCGGACTATCCTTACGCACAAATATTCCGTCTTCCAATTCTTCACAGTTGAAACAAAGGAAAAGGTACAAGAGTCGAGACAACCCTAATTCGGCAACACCCTTTGTTTCGGAATTTCGTAACCGCTCAGATAGCGCTTTTGCGAAGAGCTACTTCCCTGTTGACGTTACCAGGCGTTAGCACTCATTGATCTGGCCCACGAGAACGGTGGGGGATTTTGAGTGCAACGGGGATGTTACGCCAATCATGATGTTCAGCTACTCGCATGCTATAGTTGTGAGCTGTCGAGAGTGAGGTGACTTTATGAAACTGTGGACCTTGACGGCAGCGTTTCTCCTGATCGTTTCCTCCCTTTTCGCACAAGATTCCGAAGAATTAATGCGCGGGCCTGACGGCGGTACGACCTACCATGTAGATGGCATTAGTGTTCGTCCTCTTCCGGGGCAGCCTTTTTCCGGCAGAAGCACGACGGAATGGACTCGCACTCTGCAGGATGGCAGCGTCGTGACCACGCATCTGTTTGCCATGGTCGCCCGGGACAGCCAAGGCCGGATCTATCGGGAAGGCCGCAATTTTGTGCCGGTCAATTCGAACCAGGAACCCAAACGCTTTCGGTTCAAGATTGCTGACCCAATCACTCATACCCTGACCATATGCAACGTGGCCAACCATAGTTGCACTGTGACCGATTATTTCGCTCCAACCGCGTTTACCCCACGCCCGGTGGGCACGTTCGACGATGGCAAACGCAGCTTGATGCGTGAGAGTCTTGGAAATGATGTCATGGATGGCATCAACGTGGTTGGAACGCGAGAAACCACCACCATCGGTGCAGGGGTCATTGGCAACAGCCAGGCACTCTCGATCACGCGGGAGTTTTGGTACTCGCCAGAGTTGCAGGTGAATCTGGAAATCACGCGAAAAGATCCGCGAGAGGGCACGCAAATGGTTCGCGTACACGAAGTGTCGCGGGCGGAGCCCGATCCAAGCTGGTTTAAGGTAACCGAGGGGTACGCCATTCACGACCTCCGAAAGGCACCGAAAACCGCCAATTAGTTGGGACCGTACCAACCTCTCGACCAGGAGGAAGGATCGTATGGCGACTGTCGTATCCATCCAACCCACCGCTCTGCGAGCTGAAAAAGGTTCTCCCTACCCGCTGGGTGCGACACTGGACGCAGCCGGAGTAAACTTCTCGCTTTTTTCTGAAAATGCAACCGGCGTAGAACTGCTGCTATTCAAACACGACGATGATATGGCGCCGTTCGAGACATTCCAGTTCGATCCGTATGTGAACAAGACATTCCATTTCTGGCACATCCACATTCGCGGATTAACCGCCGGCACTCACTACGCTTATCGCGTGGACGGCCCGTTCGATCTAAGCGCGGGACATCGCTTCAATCGCAACAAGGTATTGATCGATCCGTTTGCCCGCGGTAACACGGACACGCTGTGGAAGCGCGCCGACGCTTGCGGTGCAGCCGACAATGTCGAGACTTCGATGCGCTCGGTCGTCGTAGATACCGGAGGTTACGACTGGGAAGGCGACGCGCCGCTGAATCGGCCGATGGAAGATACGATTATCTACGAGGTCCATGCCAGCGGATTTACAAAATCACTGTCGTCCGGCGTGGCGCATCCCGGCACGTTTTCTGGAATTATCGAAAAGATCCCCTACCTGAAGGAGTTGGGAGTTACCGCCGTAGAACTATTGCCGGTGTTCGACTTCGACGAGAAGGACGTACTCCGGGTCGTCGACGGGAAGGCGCTTACGAATTATTGGGGCTACAGTACGATCGGCTTCTTTGCGCCCCAAAGTGCATACTGCGTGAACCCCGAATTCGGCAACCACCTCAAAGAATTTCGTGATCTGGTCAAAGCCCTGCACAAGAATGGGATCGAAGTGATCCTGGATGTGGTTTTCAATCACACCGATGAAGGAAATCACCTGGGGCCGACGTTCTGCTTCAAGGGAGTGGACAATCGTCTCCATTACTTTCTGGTGCCATCGAACATGGGCTACTACAATGACTATTCGGGTTGCGGGAACACATTCAACTGCAACCATCCGCTTGCCCAAAAGTTCATCGTGCAGTGTCTCCGGTACTGGGTTCGAGAGGCTCACGTAGATGGATTCCGGTTCGATGAGGGATCCATCCTGTCCCGTGGTGAGGACGGCCAGCCCTCGGTTCATCCGCCCGTGGTGTGGCAGATTGAACTCGACGAGGACCTGGCGAATTCGAAGGTGATCGCAGAGGCCTGGGATGCCGCCGGGCTTTATCAGATAGGCCACTTTCCCGGTGACCGGTGGTCGGAGTGGAACGGGCGCTATCGCGACGATATCCGTCGTTTCGTGAAGGGAGATCCTGGGCTGATTGGCAGCGTGGCCTCCCGTTTGGCTGGAAGTTCTGATCTGTATCAGGCGCGGGGCCAGAAGCCGACCAGCAGCATCAACTTCATCACTTGCCACGATGGATTTACGCTGAATGATTTGGTTTCTTACAACACCAAACACAACGAGGGTAACGGTGAAGACAATCGAGATGGTATCAACGACAACCTGAGTTGGAACTGCGGTGCGGAGGGCGAAGCGAGTGATCCCGCGGTCGAAGCGCTACGCAACCGGCAAATCCGGAACTTCGCAACCATTCTGATGCTTTCACGCGGTGTTCCCATGTTCGTTGCGGGAGATGAGGTCCGCCGCACACAGAAGGGCAACAACAACGCCTATTGCCAGGACAATGAGATTAGCTGGTTTGACTGGAATCTAGCGGGCGAGAATCGCGACATGTTTCGCTTCTGGAAAGGCCTGATCGAATTCCGCAAGAAGTATTCCACGTTACGCAGTCGACGTTTCTTCAACGGTGCAGTCAATGGAAGAGGTTTAGCAGACGTATCCTGGCACGGTTGCAAATTGAATCGCCCGGGCTGGTCCGATCCGGAGGCTCGCGCGCTGGCGATGACCGTGGGTGGATTCGATGGCGAACCGGACATTCACGCCATCCTGAATATGTATTGGGATGACCTCGATTTTGAACTGCCGCCGCTTATTGGGAGGAGTTGGTGGCAGGTGGTGGATACCTCTGAATCCTCGCCTCGCGACATCGTCGACCCCGGCGACGAAGTGAAAGTCGAGGGAAATTTCGCGCGCCTGCGTGGTCGCAGCATCGTGGTTATGATCTCGAGATAATGCCTGGTAAGGGCATTATCACTCGTTGGCCCGGCAGCCTTTTCTCACTACGGCCGCTCACCAAAGAGCTCTTAGCCGTTAGCCATCGATTATAGTGAAATCCGGCGGACCGCTTGCCCTGGCGGCAGGGCATTGAGCAGCTCGCGAATAGTTTGGTGCAACACTGGATGGCGTGAGTCGGGCGCAATCTCCGCCAAGGGCTCGAGCACGAAACGGCGCTGGTGCAGGGCGGGATGCGGAATGGTGAGTTCGGGAGAATTCAAGACGGTGTCGCCGAAGAGCAGAATGTCGATATCTATGGGGCGGGGGCCTTTCTTTTGGACGCGGCGCCGGCCCATCTCCTGCTCGATGCGGATAATGGAAGTCATCAGTTGCTCGGGAGCCAGGGTGGTTTCGAGGGCGAGGGCACAATTCAGAAACCAGGGTTGGGGCAGGAACTCAACCGGCTCGGTTTCGTAGTAGGCCGATACGGCTGCCACTTGCCCAAGCGCGCTCAGCCGAGCTTGCGCCTCTTGCAGTTGGGCTTTGCGGTTGCCGAGGTTTGATCCGAGAGAAATGTAGACGAGCGTCGCCATTAGGAACCGGTACCTTAGTCACTTTCGGAGGTGCCAGCGTAATTCTAGAATTAGAACATGTTGGAGTCTCTGCTTTTGAGTCGGGATGCGGACGTGTTCCGGGTTCTCCGCCCGACGCTGGAAAAACTGTCGATTGAGGTCGAAATCTGCCAGGAGGCGAAAAAGGCCAGCGAGATTCTGATCTCAGAAAAATTCGACGCCGTGATTGTGGATTGCGATGACCTGCCCGGTGGAGTGGAAGTTCTGGAGGGTTTGCGGGCCACCCCCAGCAACAAGAACTCGGTGACGTTTGCCATCGTGAACGGCAGGAAAACCACCACGCAAGATGCCTTCGGCATGGGGGTAAATTTTGTACTTTGCAAGCCGCTTTCCGCGCTGAATGCATCGCGCTGCTTCCATGCCGCCATGGGCTTCATGTTGCGGGAGCGGCGCCGCTACTTCCGGCACCCGGTCAAGATGCCGGTCACGATTGCGCTCGGCGACAAACAACTGAAAGCCACCAGCACCAATATCAGCGAAGGGGGAATCGCTATCCTGATGCACCAGGCGCTGCCGAAAAATGCAACCCCCCGGGTGCAATGCACTCTGCCGGGAACCAGCATCGCCCTGGACGTGGAAACGGTAGTGGCCTGGGCCGACCTCAAGGGATACGTGGGATTACGCTTCCTCAACCTGGCCGCGGGCTCGCAGGAACTCCTCGAAGGCTGGCTCAACAGTCAACTGGAGCAGCAAATTCCCGCAGCCAAGGAAAAAGATAAGCTGGCAGGGCCAAGTTCGGCCACCGTCCAATAGGCGGCGACTTCTTCCGCTTCAGTCTCCGGCATTCCGCAGGTATTCATCTGGTAACCTGCCCCGCCGCGTTCCCGTGGCAATCTGTAGGGATACCGGAGAGCCATTGTCATGCTTCCTTCCACCTATAGAGTCGCCCGCATGCAGAAAACCCTGCGCTGGTTTGAGCGAGACATTCCCCTGCTGAAACTGCGCGTCAAGGATCTGTCGCCCGAGGGGCAGCGGTCCGCCCGCCAGTTTGCCGAAGCTTTGGTCAACCGGACACGTGCCGAGTTGCGCCGTTTGCTGGAAGAGCAGCCGGAGCCGGTTTCGGAATCCAGGGCGTGTGAATCCGGCGAAGTGCCTTGCGAACCGGCTGACTGATGGAGGTATTAGGGTCCCTTCTGGAAGAAGGGACAAGACAGCAGGTTTCCGTTGAGTGCGCTCAGGGCAGGCTCTTGCCGCGAAGAAGACGGAGGGAATGGATCCCAGTGTAGCTCGATTGTCGCGTGTACGAAAGGCAGCAGACAGGTGCGTCGGCTGCAAGCGGGTTTCCGATATAGGCCGGGAGTTCCGGTTGGGAAAGGTTAGATTACCTTTTCGAACTTATGGGCCCAGATCGGCTCAAGCAATGGTGCGATGTGCCGATCTGGTTTGGGTAAGGGGGAAAGGAGCGTCTATGAGTCTTTCCATCTCCAGTGCGCTTTCGACTGCATCGGTTGCCGCTGCCAACTCTTCCTCGAATGCAGCGGCGCCGCGCAATCCGCAGCCCACCACGAATGCCGCGGCGGATACGGTCCAATTGTCCGAGTCGCAACAGGTTCATCAACTCTATAACGAGGGACAGAGGGTGTCGCAAATCGCTTTGAGCCTTAGCATCACGGTGGAAGCTGTGAATAGTTATTTGGGTATTTCCAACTCCGCGGGATAAAGAGATCTTTGGAGTTGCTCGCGCTTTCGCAACGCGTTGGATGCGAGCGCTATGAATCATTCCTTTCCGGGGCGTCCTTTCCAGTGGCTTGTTCCTCGGCGGCGGCGAGGAAGGTGCGTAACTCTTCGATATCCTCAGGAAGCATTTTGGTGAAGTGAAGACCGTTGCCGACTTGGGGATCGCTGGTGACGACGGTGGCCAGGACGAGCAGCGTGCCGTCGATCTGAAGCTTGAGCTCGAGCGCGGCGCCGACGGGAAAAGGAAAGACGGTCTCGATGTAGCAGCCGTGAAGGCTGAGGTCGGAGGTCGCGCAGCGAAAGGGCGCGGGGTTGTCCTCGAGATAAAGTTCGACCGGCAGGTTGATCTTGAGACGCGCATCGGCTCGTCGCTCCGGGGGCGGCGGCATGGAGGAAACTCCCGCAGACAGTTGCGTTTACGACGGGCAAAAGTATAGCAAAGGCCACGCTCGGAAAATGAGCGTGGCCTTTTTCATGGCGAGAACGGCAATAACTTGTAATTGGTTTTATTGAGAAAGCCGACGAAAAACAGAGTCAAAAACGGCAGCGGACAGGAGTATCCGCTCTACACCGGAAAATCAAAAGCCCCACCCTGCCGCAGCTTGCGCGACAAGAGTGGGGCGCCGTGGGGCCGTCGAGGGCTTTACTGGGCCGGGGTTTCTGCCGGCGCCGGTTGAGCGGGGGCTTTCGCTTCCGCGTTTACTTCTGGCGGGACTGGATTGATCTTTACCGTAGCCAGGATTTTTTCCAGGCGGTGGAAGACTTCATCACGGTCGATGTGCTTGGTGGTGGACTCGGTCGTCGGCGCGGTGACGGGTCCGGTGGTTGCGACTTTCAGGGCGAACTCATAACAGGCGCCGTTCTGAAATACGTGGTAGTACTTCGCCGACTCTTCGCGAGGTCCGTTGGTTGTGTCGCCGGCGACGTTAGTTTCGGTGGACTGGAGTTCCATGTCACCGATCATCAACTTTGAGCTCGGAGGCGTGGCTAGCTGCGCTGTGGCTTGGACCGTAGGATCGACGGGGGCCGCAGGGCTCGTCTGTGGGACGGAGAATTCGCTGCACTGATCGGCAGTGAGATTCTTGTTCACGCTGACGTTGAAGTAGGCCAAGGCCAGGTCCGAGTTTGGATAAGCGGACTGGGGAAGAGCGACAGCCGCGAGAGTGACGCCGCCGGGCTGAGTGAAGTCCATGGGGATGGGATCGGCGGAGACGAGTTCGGCGGCAGCGTCACCGGTTTTGAGCGCGTACTTGCGCGGATACTGGAACGAGACGCCCGAGGCTTTGTCGGCGTAGGTTACGGTTGCGGGAACTTTGCGAACGGCTTTCTTGTGCGCGGGCGCTGCGGCGGCTTGCTGCAGGGGCGCGGCCGGCGCGGCGTTGGTTGCGATCGACGGCGTGGGCTGCGTGATGGGGGATGAACTGGAGCTGGTGGGTTGTGGTTTATCGCTGGAGCATCCGACGGCCAGGGAGCAGACAATCAGGAGCGCGGCGAAGATCAGCGGGCTGGCGATTGAATCGAAATTGCTTTCAGCTAAGTTAGTCTTGCGGGTGTTGGTCTTGAACGAATTCGTCTTACCCCAGGCAACGGAATTCAGAGTTACCGGGGTGTTGCGATACAACGCGGTGCGAAATAGGTTGATACGGGTCATGGTTGGTCACCTCCTGCTGCTGAGCAGCGCTGGAGGAGAGTGCATGGGATGGGCCAGTGAGCGGGGCGTTGATTTTGCGGGGGTTAGAACGGGGCGAGGCGGCTTGGGTCGTGGTGCGGCGGACACTGTGTGGGATGCGGGACACGGATGGCGGCAAGGGTTGGGTAGCGAGCCTTCGGCCCGACGGGCAGCCCCTTCGGCAGGCTCAGGGCAGGCGGG
>Ga0187769_10002145_pt1 | contig 11468 bp, 9 predicted proteins | sample 0116_SJ02_MP02_1_FD_133140 | JGI IMG/M metagenome (GOLD analysis project Ga0187769, IMG submission 133140) | Tropical peat soil microbial communities from peatlands in Department of Meta, Colombia - 0116_SJ02_MP02_10_MG | ecosystem: Environmental > Terrestrial > Soil > Wetlands > Peat | place... | reverse complement strand
TGGGGCAACTTGACGCACGCCTAGGCTGAACGGTCTTGAAATAGTGCTCACAAAACATCCCCACTGGTGCCGGTCCCGGCACTGCCTCCCTCTGCTTGGCAACAACCAGGTCCCAGGGATTACCAACGTCCAATGCAGGAGCACACGGTGGTACGTGCAAGCGCTTGCTCTATCGGAAGTTGACGGCACCAGTAAGTCATTCTAAGTTGGCGCCATCCCGTTTTGGGATGGTCCCGAAAGAGTACTTGCTTGCTCTCGATTGCCCGTTACCGACGGATGAGAGCAACCACTCAGTTGTGCAGGGTCGGGACCAAAAATCAGACAAGTTGTGGAAAACAGCGCTGCTACAGCGGCATTGGCGAAGCCTTGCTCGAAGAAATTTCAGAAACTCAAATGCTGGTGCAACCGGTAACCGCCGATGTGGCGAAGGCCGAAGAGGCGCCTTTGGCTCTTGCGTGCCAGGCTTGGTTTGCCGTCTTCACCGGTACGCGTCATGAGAAGAGCGTTGCGCAGCACTTCCTAGAGCGGGGGATTGAGAACTTTTTGCCGCTATATTCCGAGGTCCACCACTGGACGAACCGCCGCAAGGTGGCGGTACAACTGCCGCTCTTTCCCAATTATGTTTTCGTGCGCATCGACAGAAGGGAGCGCGGCCGAGTCTTGCAAGTGCCGGGAGTGCTTTCGCTCGTGGGCTGCGGCTACGATCCGACGCCGCTGCCCGATGCCGAGATTGAATGGTTGCGCTCCGGACTCCATCTCCGTCACTTCGAGCCGCACCCCTACCTGGTGGTCGGTGAGCGAGTACGCATCAAGGCTGGACCTCTCGAAGGGATGGAGGGAATCCTGCTTCGCAAAAAGAATAACCTGCGCGTCGTGCTCACCGTTGCTTTGATCAAGCAAAGCGTCGCGGTGGAAGTGGACGCTCGTGATATTGAGCCCGTGGCCACTCGCCAACAGCCGCGTTGTTGATCCGACATGCAAGCCATTTCAGTCGCCGGCCAATGAGAACTACGAAATCCAGACTACTCTTGCTGGCCGCCCTTTTGGGATTGGCCATAATCGTGGTAGCGCAAGAAGTCAAGAAGCTCCACCTCAACGTGCTGTATCAGGATGTTCCCGTAGCCCTGCCTCCCTCGGGGACTGATCGCGTTTACCTGATCGAAGACCCGGAAACGGGAACACGCTGCTACGCCATCCGCGAAGCGATTGCTTGTGTGAAGCAGTGAGCGGTATTGCTGTTTAGAGTCCTCCCGCAAAATAATAGAAAAAACGAAGGACCAAAATAAGGAAGCAGCGCGTTTTGGTCCTTGCTTCGTCTACCAGTTGCGTCGGTCGATGCCGTTAAACCTACATCGATTCCTTACCAACTGGCCCTGATAGTCCAAAGAAAGCGCCACTCTCCAAATGAATCGGAATCGAGGTACGGAAGAGCGTCTGGTCGAGGCTGCCGTTCAGCTGTTTTCTCGCCAGGGCTTCAGCGGAACCAGCACGCGCGAACTGGCGCGCCTGGCGGACGTAAATGAAGCTTCTTTGTTTCGCTATTTCCCGCGTAAACAGGACCTGTTTTGGGCGGCATTGCAATCGCGGCTGGACCACGTGCGGCTGCGGAAAGAACTGCAGGAGGGCTTGGCCCAGGGCGGCAACCCCGAGCAGGTGGTGCCGCTCATCGTGGAATTGCTGGTGCACACGGCGGAGTACCAGTTTGAGCTGATTCGGCTGCTCTATGTCGGCCTCCTGGAGCTGCGTCCTGGCACGGAGCGCTTGTACCGTCAGCATGTTGCGCCGATCTTTCTTGCTATCCACAACTATCTCGAACGGTGCGTCAGCAACGGCACGCTGCGCAGCCTAGATCCTTCGATTACGACAATCGCGTTCGCTACCACCGTTTTGGCCCACCAAGGTCTGCACCCCTTGCTCACGGACACTCCTGCGCCCTACGCCAATGCCGAAGAGGCGGTCGAGGCCTACAGCAAGTTCTGGTTGCGCGCGTTGCTGCCGGAGACCGAAACCGACCGGCTTCTCGGCGGTTGTCGAGCACCTCAATTTGAGGAAGGTTTTCGCCGCGGACCTGGGCGGATTCGTGTGGATTATCTCAAATAGATCTACGCTGCGAGATGTTCGACAAAAACAGTCCCAACTAACAACAGCGAAGGGGGAATCAACTGCTTCACCTTCGCTTGGAGCCAAAGATGAAATCCAGTCGTACGCCAATGCTAATTTTGATCGCCTTCCTCTTGGTGCTTGCCGCGCCCGTGCTGGCCCAGACGAGCGCGTCTCCTTCCACGGTTGCCGTGGCAAGCGATTCGAATGCGCCCTTGCCGGACGCACCTAACCCCGCCCCGCGAAAGACGACGTCCTATTCGTCATGGACCGTGCGCCCGATGGCAACCGGGGAAAAGATAATAGACAAGGAGTTCGTGGCTGCTAATGGCCTGATGTTCGGGTCCAGCATCGCCACTGTCGAACTGACCCACCGCTGCCTGGAAAACGGGGCCTGCAGCTTAGTGCCGCGCGCTCTGGTCCGCCGCCGGGCGATGTACGGTGTGGGCCTGCCCGCCGAGGCGGGCATCACTGTGCTGGGGTATTACCTGAAGCGCGGTGGCCACAATTGGTGGTTGGTGCCCGCGGCGTTGGTCACCGCCGGCAACACGGTCTACGCGGTCCATGCTGCCCAGCACATGCGTTGAAGCCTTCGTTTTCGGCGGCCCGCATGTACTGACACGGTTGCGCAGGCTACGTCTGCCTGGCAACACATTCACTGAGCCGCGGCGACCAAGCCTCAGCTTGGCAAACGCGCAGAAATGATAGGGGAAAATGGAACCTACCAACACCGAAGCGACGAAGTTAGCGATTCCGAGCCCCCGCCCGGGCTACCATTTGCCGGTCGCTCCCGTGCTTTTGCAAAATGCGGAGCCGGAAGCGACGGAACTGCCGTTGCTGGAAATCTGGCGGATTCTGGTTAAGCGTAAGTTCGTCATTCTCGCTTTCCTGGCGCTGTGCCTTCTCGCGGCCTCGGCTTACATTTTTCTCAAAAGGCCAGTGTACGAGGCTGTGGCCCGAGTCCATATCGATCCTAGCCAATCCACCAACATGGGATTGGAAGACCTGGTAGAAGAGAAGCTTTCGTCCACTGATACCAACAGCCGAATCCAAACGCAGGTCAAGATTCTCGACAGCGACACCGTGGCTCTGCAGGTCATGCAGCAATGGAAGCTACCAGGCACGATCGGCTATGGCATGCCGAAGGTCAAAATTGGAACCAACGTCGCGGATTTGAGTCCCCTCGACCGCGAAAAGTTGCTGAAGACATTTCACCGCAACTTGAAGGCCCAGGTTCTGCCTAACACGCAACTGGTGGAGGTCCACTTCCATAATCCGGACCCGAAGCTCGCCACGGACTTGGCCAATTCCATCGTGGATTCCTACATCGAACGCAATTTCCAGTCGCGTTTCCAGGCGACCATGCAAGTTTCCGACTGGTTGTCGAAGCAGATGGAGGAACTGAAAACTAAGGCCAACAACGCGCAGGACGAATTGGCACTTTTCCAAAAGCAGCACAACATTCTCGGCGCAGATGAGAACGACAACATCGTGACCGACCGCTTGCGGCAATTGAACCAGCAATTGACGGACGCCGAGGCCGACCGGATCTTGAAGGAAGCCCGCTACCGCATGGCGATGTCAGGCAATCCGGAGTTGGTGGCTGCGGTTGTCCCCAGCACCACCCTGCAGGTGCTGCGTACGCAGCAGGCCGAACTGCGCTCCCAATATGCGCAACTGAGCACCAAGTTCGGCAGCGGATATCCAAAGGTTCCCGAACTGCAAGGACAACTCGCGAAACTCGATACTGAAATTCAAGGCGAGGTCCAGAACATCGGCCGCCGGCTTGAAGAAGATTACCGCTCGGCTCAGCAGGCGGAGAACATGATCCACGGCCGCTTTGACGCTCAGAAGAAAGAAGCCTACGAGCTCAACTCTTCCAGTACCGGCTATGCCATTCTCAAGCACGAAGTGGAATCCAGCCGCGACCTGTATGACAGTCTGCAGTTGAAGCTCAAAGAAGCTTTTGTGACCGCCGGATTGAGCTCCAGCAATGTAAGCGTCGTGGATCGCGCCGCCATCCCCGGAAAACCGGTCTCGCCTGACGTGCCGGTCACTCTGGCTTTGGGGTTGTTTGGCGGCTTGCTTGGTGGTGTTGCGCTGGCATTCGTCTGGGAGTCGCTGGATGACACCATCACCACTTCCGATGATGTGGAAGCCACTAAGCTGCCCTCGCTGGGAAGTATCCCTTGGGTTAACCTCAAGTCCTACAAGCCGACGACGGCGATCTTATCCAGCAACGGCCACGATTTGTTCATGCTCAAGCGGCCGCAGTCGAATGCCGCCGAGGCCATTCGCTCGTTGCGCAGCACACTGCTGCTTGCCAGCGTTGACCGTCAGCCCAAGGTCATTGTCGTCACCAGCGGCTTCCCGCAGGAGGGCAAGACCACGACCGCCACCAACTGCGCCCTGGCGCTGGCGCAAAAGGGCGCGCGGGTGTTGCTGGTGGACGCCGACATGCGCCGGTCGCGCGTGCACCATGAATTCCAATTGGCGGGCGACACCGGGCTCAGCACCTTGCTGTCGGGAAACTCGGGGCCGGAAAGCGTACAGAAGCCGCTTTCCGAGTTGCCCACCTTCTCCGTCCTTCCCGCCGGACCGAAGCCGCCTGCCCCGGCGGAAATGCTGGCTTCGCGCCGCATGCAGGAGATGATTCAGTCCTGGACCGCCGACTATGACCACATCCTCATTGACACCGCACCGCTGTTCCCGGTGACCGACGCTCTGGTCTTGGCCTCCCTCGCCGACGCGGTTTTGGTGGTCGCGCGCTCCGGTTTCACACGCAAGAAGGCGCTGGAGCGCATGCGCAATGTCCTGACACGGATCAATGCCAACGTCGCCGGCGTAGTCCTCAACGGCGTGAACCTGAAGCTCGAACACTATTATTCCGGGCCCTACCGCTACGGCTACAAGAACCACTACTACGAGGGTTACTACCATGAGAAGAATTAGCACCGGTATTGTGCTGCTGGTGCTTGCGGCGCTGACTGCGGGCGCGCAGACGACAACCATCGCCGCGCCCGCTGCTGCCGCCCCCGCCCTGAAAATTTCCGCAGGCGATCTGCTCGACGTCTCCGTCTTCGACACGCCAGAACTCTCCTCCAAGATTCGCGTAGACCACGACGGAAGCATCACCTTGCCGGTCGGCGGAGAATTGCAGGTCAAGGACCTGACCGCTGAGGAGGCCGCTGCTGCCATCCAGAAACGGCTAGTGGAGAAGGACATCATCAAGGATCCACACGTCTCCGTGTTCATCCTGGAGTACGCCACGCAAGGTGTCACGGTGCTGGGCGAGGTGAAGACTCCGGGAGTCTATCCCGTGCTCGGCGCGCGTACGTTGTTTGACTTCATCTCCGCTGCCGGTGGACTCACTGCCACTGCGGGTAACGCAGCGGCCGTCATGCACCGTGGCCAGCCGGAGAAGCAGGAGGTGGTCAAGCTCAGCAACGATCCCACCAAGGCCTCGGCGGCCAACGTGCCCATCGGGCCTGGCGACACCATTATGGTGCCGCGCGCCGGCATCGTGTACGTCGTCGGCGACGTGGGCAAACCGGGCGGCTTTCTCATCGACAACAACGAGCGCCTTAGCGTGCTGCAGGCTATTGCCTTGGCCCAGGGCGCCAACCGCACCGCGGCGCTCAACAGTTCCAAGCTGATCCGCAAGAGCCTCACCGGGCGCGAAGAAATCCCCTTGCCTCTCAAGAAGATTCTGCAGAACAAGTCCGCCGACCTGCGGCTGGACGATGGCGACATCCTCTTTATTCCCTCCAGCACCGGCAAAACCATCGGCTGGGGTAGCGTACAAAGCGCCGTCCAAGCCGCGGGACTGGCCGCCCTGTACCACTTCTGACATCACCAGCACGAAGGACTCCGAAGAAATGGAAGCTGCTGCCGTCCATCCCAGCGAAACTGTGCGCAAGCGGCTGCTGCGCGGCTTTGGCGCCTCGGCCATGGGACCGGTGGTCACCGCGCTGGTGCAGGTGATCAGCGTGCCCGTGTTCCTGCGCTTCTGGGGAGCGCACCTGTACGGCGAGTGGATGGTGCTCAGCGCTATCCCGACTTACCTTTCGCTCAGCGACATGGGCTTCGGCAGCGTCGCCGGCAACGACATGACCATGCGGGTGGCGCGGGGCGACCGCGCCGGCGCGCTCGAATCCTTCCAGAGCACCTGGGTGTTGGTGACGTTGACTTCGCTAGCGGTGGGGCTGGTCGTATGCGCGGGGGTGTGGTGGCTGCCGCTGGGCTCCTGGTTTCACCTTTCGATGATGTCCCCGCGCGAGGTTGGCATCGTGCTGGCGCTGCTTTCGATCTACGCCCTGGTGGCGCTGCAGGCCACCTTGATCCTCGCCGGCTTCCGCTGTGAAGGCAACTATCCTGCAGGAGTGCTGGGCGCAAACATCGTCCGGCTGACGGAGTGGACGGCGGCAACCGTCGCCGTCATCTTCGGCGCCAGGCCAGTCGGGGTTGCAGCTACATACTTGGCGGTGCGCCTCTGCGGCAACCTGGCGCTGAACGTCATCATGCGCAAGAAGTCGCCCTGGCTGTGCTACGGCACCCGACACGCGGACCGCGCCTGCATTCGGCGCCTAGCCGCACCGGCTTGTGCATTCATGGCCTTCCCGGCTGGGAACGCGTTGAGTATTCAGGGAATGCTTATCGTCGTGGGCATCGTGCTCGGCCCGGTTGCGGTCACTGCCTTTTCGACGCTGCGCACCCTGACGCGCTTCGCGTTCCAGATCCTGGAAGCGATCAAGAATGCCATCTGGCCGGAACTGTCGGCGGCGTTTGGAGCGGAGAACTGGGAGTTCGCCCGCCGCCTCCATCGCCGGGCGTGCCAGGCGGCGCTGTGGTTGTGCTTGGCTGCGGTGGGTTTCTTGCTGGTGGCAGGGCCGCGAATCTACATCGCCTGGACGCACGGTCGGGTGCCGCTGGACCTGACGCTTTTCCGACTCCTGCTTGTCGTGGTCGTCGTCAATTCCTTTTGGTACACAAGCTCCTCGGTTGCTATTGCCTGCAACGGACATCAGCGGATCGCAATAGCGTATCTGCTCGGAACGTCGGCATCGATCGGTATCGGCTACGTGCTCACACAGAGACTCGGGTTAACCGGAGCCGCTGTCGCGCTGCTGGCGGTTGACGCCGTAATGTCCTGGTACGTGCTGCGGAACTCCCTGACTATTCTGAGCGATAGCGCATCTGGCTTCTTCCGCAACTTGGTTGCTTTGCCTAAACTGCCATGGCTTCTATGGAACTCATCGCGGGTGGTTTCGCGGTAATTGTTCTGATTGGGCTCCTTCGAAAGAGGGTGTCCCAGAGGTTCGTGTCTCCGGTGTACGCACTCGTGTATGTGTATCTGGCAGTGTTTGTTGCCGGCCCATTTCTCTACGACCCAAGCTATGGCGGCAGTGGAGTCCGGCTGTCGTTTGCTACCGAGAAGTTGCTGGGGACGACGGGGCGGGTACTCTGGATCGTTTCCGCTTTTATGGCAGGGGTTCTCACCGCGTCTTGCTTCACACGGCAGAGTACAGCGCTCCGGCGCCCAAAGACTGCCTTCAAAGGTGTGCGAGTCAGCCGAGCCGAGGCATTAGCAATCATCTTGTTAGGCGTGGCGGCTGCCGTTACCTACGTAATCGGCGTAGGGCCCCAGAACATGTGGCTTCGGCACGAATACTTGCTCCACGACAACAGAGTCCTGACATTCCTTGGCGAGATGTTCTCAATGGGGGCTGGTATCGCCTTGGGCGTAGCCGCGGCGCAGCGCGTCATGACCGGATGCCGCAGCAGTGCCTTTGCAGTCTTCTGCGTCCTTATGGTGTTGATGGCCGCAAAAGGCACACGCGGGTTCGCACTCCTGCCTTTTCTGTTTTCCCTCGGAATGACAATCGCCGCACCAAGCAACCGCCGCGTCCGGGCTGCCCTCGTGCTGAGCCTCGTGGCCGGACCATTCCTCACACTTGTCCCTTTAGCAGAACGCGAAATGCCTGAACAGGGGTTGGCGACCCTACACAGGCTTCCAGATCAAATCGGCGAACTTGATTGGCGCACTGAGATCCCGACGCTTGTGAACAATGTCTTCATTTCAGTTCCGATCACGCATTGCTCGGCTCAGCCTCTGGCAAATAACCCCGACGATTACGTGAGGATGGCCCTGGATCCCACGCCAGGCATGTGGACGGATTGGTATGTAGACCAACTTAGGATAAACGTAGCTACCCCCTTCAATGCGATAGGTGATCTGCTCAGGGCTGGCCTGGCAACCGCAACCCTTTATTATTTCGTCTTGGGCCTTTATTTCTGTCGAATTGAGTTGCGCTTAAGGTCAGCCGAGCCTACCCCAGGCGTTTTCGTGCTGGTGGCCATCGCATTTGCGTTCACGATCATGTCTCTGCAATACCCGTTGCGCAGCGTCACACGGCTGGTCTACTACATGCTCGTAATCGATTGGTGCGGCTGTTTTCTGAAAGTCATCAGGCCTCGGCAGACCGTTAGATTATTAGGGAAGCCGCCAAGGATCCTCCCAAGCTAGAGATGGTATGAACCGGAATTCCATGCTCTGCACGACCCTGATGCTTGGTCTCTGCGTTATGCAAGCACAATCCGGTCCCGCAGTCGACGACTCCAATGGGCTGGGTCCAGTTTGCGTCCGAACGTACGGTGCAAAGGGCGACGGCGCGACGGATGATACAGCCGCTATTGATAGAGCCGCAGGCGTGGCGAAGGATAGGCCGCTTTACTTTCCCAAAGGTACATATGTGTATAACGGGTTGGGACGGACGGGAACACAGATGAAATTCATTGGGGACGGTAAAGACGCATCCATCATTAAGCTAGGTCAAGGGAAGTTCTTCATTGATGACAGCCAGCATTGGAGTTCGCTGCAGGTGCGTGGGCTGCGCTTCGAGGGCGGTGCTGGAGCTATTCGCAATCGCTTCACCGGCGTTAACGTTGCTAACCTCTTCGAAGTGGACGATTGTTATTTCTACAACTACACGGGGGCGGCAATCTCGGTAAACGCGAGCGACGACCCATACTGGAAGATCACTCGCTCAACATTCCGTGCTGCGAATAGTGACACTACGATTGGGGTGGCCTTGAGCGGACTCACCGATTCAACGACCTTGGCTGATGATGCGTTCATCAACAATCGTGTGCACATAAAGCTTGGCAAAGGTGGCAACAACGCACACATCGTGAACAGCGAGTTCATCCAGTTCAGCCCGGGGAGGGGCCGCGTATCGGTCTGGATTGTCCCAAGCACTGGACCGGGATACCGGAACGCCGGCCAAGGGTTGACTATCACGGCTTCCAAGTTCGGAAACGAAAACCTCGATGCAAGTGACAAGCGCATCCTATATGCGGATGAAGCGCCGGGCGAGTTGTTTGGAGACAGGATGTACTCGGCATTACCGTCGGCTGGCTACATCGCTGGCCACAGTGTCTCCAACATATATGTAGCGGGATCTGGCGGGACAAACCAGCCGCTCGTCTACAGCTATACGCCGAACGTTAGCGGGTGCGTTTACTCATTTATTACTTCCGCCGGGACTCCACCGAGCTACATCCTGGAGTTCGCACGACCGCTCGAGCCCGACCTCTATAACTCCACAAACCTGTTCGGACCGATTCAGTTCGATTCAGTCCCTGGAAGTGGGACAACAACAGCGACGAAAGCCACGAATGGAATTGGCGCCGGCGCGATCGCCGACCCCACCGGGGCCCTGATCGGGAACGATCCTAGCCAGGTGGGGCCGTACGTGGCGGGCAGCTCTCAAGCGGGATTCAGGAACCTGCAGACCGGCGGCATCTCCGCGTATAGAACCTATCGGGGAGCTGCCAAATCCCCCGCCACCGACGCCGCCGGCGGGAACGACGCCGCGGAACTGCGGTTGCCGTTACATTCCCTGGTGAAAGGTGGGCTCGCGCAGGCGGCGTTCGTTGGCGTGCCGCTGTGGATCGAATTTGATCTTAAGGGCACCAGCAACTCGCCTTTGGATGCCGTCCTTGTAAAAGCAGAGGCAGAGGACGGCAGCATGGTGCATTTCCAGCGACTGATTAAGGTACCGCCAGGCTGGCGCCGCTATCGGCTAATGTTTGCCCCGCGCTCTGTGCCGAAGACTGGCTTGAGTGTGGGTTTCGAAAACAGCCTCACGGCTTTTGGCGCTGTGCTAGTTGGCCGGGTCAACGTATATCAGGCCTACGAACCCATTAATGGAAATCAGTTTTTGGGCCCTGTCACGCTCGACGGCAGTCTGAATGTCAGCGGTAGGGGCACGTTCAACGGCGTGGGTGTCAACCCCGCGGGCACGATTTCAATCGTCTCCGGAAGTGGCTCGCCCACGGGAAATTGTACGACCGGGGCGCTGTACTTGCGCAGCGACGGCGGTCAGGCCACCACTCTGTATGTTTGTCAGGCCGGAGCCTGGGCACCCAAGTAGAACTGCATCGGAAGTTCGGGCTCTGAATCTCCTTACCCTCAGATCATGAATAGGCAGCAGCAAACCTGTAATCGGCGGATCATGTTGGTCGGGTTCTACGGGAGGGGCAATTTCGGCGACGACGCCATGTGCTCGGCGCTCACCCATTTCCTCGAAGAGAACGACCGGACACATATCACGATCATCAGTTCGGAACCAGGTGTGCAAAAAGATCTCGCCTCACCGCGGGTGGAGATCATGCCGCGACGATTGCGCACGGTGATTTCCTCGTTGTGGAAAGCGGACATCGTGTGCCAGGGCGGGGGAACGATTTTCCATGACAGCTACAAGGGAAAGTACCTGCTGCACTACTGGCTCAAACTGATGAGCTGGTTACTTCTTTTCTGGGCTGCCCGGGTAATGGGTGCCCGCGTCGTTGTCGCGGGCGCCGGCATCGGCCCGCTCAGGCATCGGGTCTCGCGCTGGTTCGTACGAGCGGCCCTGGCCGCATGTGACTGTATTGGAGTGCGAGACAAAGCGTCTCTAGAGATGCTCTACCAGTTGCACGCCAACATCCCACATTATTTGGGATTCGATCTCTCCCTCCTCGTAAACCGGAGGGAGCGCGGCACCATGTACCATTCTCCGAAAAGACAGCACGTATTAGGGATCTCTGCTTGCTCCCTGACGCCTTTTCTGGGAGACGCCCAGTTGAACCGCCAGTACTGGTGGGCCCTGGGGGACGCCCTCGAACTGTTTGCCAAAGACTATCCCGTCCGCATCATCTTCTTCTCTCTGTTCACGGGGACGTCTTCAGAAAGTGACGACACGGCAACCGATCTGATCGTGTCGCGTTTTCCAAAAGAGCTGATGTTCGAACGGCGCAGTTACAACGGCCAGGTGGAATCATTCGCCGCCCAAATTGCTGAGTGCGACTGGTTTCTCGCAACGAAG
>Ga0187769_10002144_pt1 | contig 11475 bp, 11 predicted proteins | sample 0116_SJ02_MP02_1_FD_133140 | JGI IMG/M metagenome (GOLD analysis project Ga0187769, IMG submission 133140) | Tropical peat soil microbial communities from peatlands in Department of Meta, Colombia - 0116_SJ02_MP02_10_MG | ecosystem: Environmental > Terrestrial > Soil > Wetlands > Peat | place... | reverse complement strand
GGCAAGCTCCTCTCCTGCCTCTTCGACACGGAGTACTACGACCTGAAGCCATACATTCGCGACGGGGGCTCTGACGCGAAGCTCGAAGCGTTCATCCGCGAGGTGGTCAACAAGAAGCCGGACGGAGTCGGCTACATGACCTCCATCAGGGAAGGCTGGGCAAAGCCCAGAAACATGAATGCTATCGGTGGTTGAACTGTTGGCCAGAGTCAAGGTAATCTACTTCGCCGGAGCCAGAGACATCGTCGAGAAACAGGCGGAGTTCATCGAGGCCGGCGCCAATCCGACCGCGACGGCCGTGCTCCAGCTGCTGGTGAGCCTGCACCCGGGCCTGAAGCCCATGGCCAGGTCACTCCGTCTTTCGGTCAACCAAGAAATCGCCGAGCCCGGCCACCGCATAAAGGACGGAGACGAGGTCGGCGTCCTCCCTCCAGTGGCGGGCGGATAGCATGGCGCGCGTCCGGTCTGCCCTGACCCGGAAGAGAATCAACCCTTCGAATGCGATGCGAGAGGTCGGCGACCCAGCTGCAGGAGGGACCGTAGTCTTTGTGGGCACTATCAGGAACAGGAGCGAGTTCGGGAGGGTGGACGGACTGGAGTACCAAGCCTACAAGAAGATGGCCGAGAAGAGGATGAAAGTCATCGCAGCCGAAGTAACGAAGAAGTGGCCAGTCAAGAAGGTGAGCATGTACCACAGGGAGGGGCGACTCGGAATAGGCGAGGTCAGCGTTGTGGTCGCCGTCTCGTCGACACACAGGGCAGAGGCCTTCGAAGCCTGCAGATACGCCATCGACAGAATCAAGACCGGCCTCCCGCTCTGGAAGCGAGAGAGAGTCCGGGGAACGGGGCGCTGGGTAGAAGGGAAGCCTATCCGGGCCTAGGCTGTGCCTGCCTGACCTGCACGGAGTTCGCGGCGAGGCTTCTGCCGGGTATCGTCTTGCCGTACTTCACGGCGATAACCTCGGCCATTATGCTGAACGCAATCTCCGCGGGCGTTATCGCTCCAATATCGGCGCCAATGGGCGTCCGCAGGCTCTCGATGAACCTCTTGTCGACCCCTCTCTTCCTCAGCCCCTCGATATCGTCCGTAGCGCGCTGTCTGCTCGCCATGAGCCCGACGTACCTCAGCTTGGACTTTGAGAGGGCCTCGAGCGATTCGACGTCCCTCGCGCCATGTGTGAGTACAACGACGGAATCCGAATCGTAGAACTTGAATTTCGAGAGGTCGAAATCAACGTCCTTGATGAGCTCGTCCGGTTGCTCGCTGATAACTGGACTGTGGTCGATGACGACAACTTCGAAGTCCAGCATCTTCCCCTGCTTGACGAGCAAGTCTTCGACGTCGTCCTTTCCTCCCTCGCCTATGAGTACAAGCCTCTGCTGGGGGAGGTAGGGTTCGACGTAGATCTCCATCATGCCTCCGCAGTTGGTCTCTACGTGGATTTCGTCTTCACTCTGACTCTTCACGACTCCTTCGACGGCAGACTCGACGTCCTCGAGGTACACCTTCACTTTCTTTGGTTGCCCGGTGGCGAGAGTCTTCTTCGCTGTTGCAACTAGGGCGGACTCGGGACAGACCCCGCCGAGCGAACCGTAAAGAATTCCACCGTCCTTTGATATCATGACCTTGAAGCCAGGCTTTCCAATCGTGGACCCTTCGGTGTTCACGACAGTCGCGAGTGCGAAGGGCTCCCTTCGGCTGGCCAGGCTGTCCATCAGTCTCGTGAGCTCCGTGTTCTTCATTCTCAGCAGCTGCGCGCGCCGATGCTGGGATATTAATCCTTGGCCACCCGGAAATGATGGTGGCTGCAGATTTGGTAAATATCGTTAAATCCGCGCAGTGCGTCAGGGAACCGTGAAGCGGTCGAGCGGTCGAACCCTGGTCACGGTTGGCACCACCGACGGCGGCTTCCTGTTTTCTTCGGGCTCTGACAGGCGCAGGTGGAAGAGGAGCGCCAGGTTCCTGAAGGGTGAAAGCGTCAACGGCTTTGCGTACGATCCGAACAGTGGGACTCTGTTTGCGGCGACGCACACCGAAGGCGTCTTCAGGTCCAATGACCTCGGCCGTACCTGGAAACCCTCGAGCAGGGGACTGAACGTCAAAAAGGCGTGGACGCTGGAAGTCGACCCCCGCAAACACAACGTCATGTACGCGGGCACCCAGTACGGACACCTCTTCCGGTCGGAAGACGGCGGAAGGAATTGGACCGAGGTCTTGGGACTACACTCCGCGCCGGCCAGGGCCGAATGGGGAGTTGACTGGGAGAACGGCACGACCGGTTTGTGCATCCACACCATCAAGATCGACCCCACGGGGAGAGACAGGATCTACATCGTCGTGTCCGGAAACGGAGCGTACAGGACGGACGACGGAGGGAAGACCTGGAAGAGGATTCGGAACGGGACCCAGGAGGCCTGTCCAGTGGGGACTTGGCCGGAACCTCCGGACCTGTCGCTAGAAAAGTCGGCAAAGGCTCTGAAGGATCACCTGCGGGACGTCCACGGATGCACGCACAAGATAGCCCTCTCGTCGAGCCGTCCGGGCACACTGTTCCAGCAGAATCACTGCGGCGTCTTCGAGTCCAGCGACTTGGGAGAGAGCTGGTCGGACATCAGCCCCACCGAACATGACAGACACGGCTTCGCAGCCATTCTGACAGAGAACGGCTCCTCGCGTTTCTTCACCATCCCTGCGTACCAGGGGCTCTGCAAGAAGCACCTTTCTTGCATCAAAGGTCAGCTCACTGTCTTCAGGAAAGACGGTGCGGGCTGGGAGAAGTTGACCAACGGCCTACCGAAGGGAGTCCACACCTGTGTCCTGAGGGACGCGATGGCGACAGACGGAAGAAAGGAGCCCGGGGTGTACTTTGGCACGACGACCGGCGAGGTCTTCGGAACCCTGGACTCGGGCGAGTCTTGGTTCGCGATGATGAAAGGGGCGGGCCGCGTGCAAGGGGTCAACGCTTTCCCCGCTTAGAGACGCCTCCCAGGGAAGCCAAAAGTAAGGCTGCACGCGAACCCGCGCGAAGTGATTAGCGGCATCATTCTGGGGGCCGGCGCCTCCAGACGCATGGGCGCGCAGAAGCAGACGCTCGAACTCGATGGGAAGCCCATGGCGCAGCGCGTCTTGGACGTCTTCGTGCGCTCCAGCCTCGACGAGGTGATTGTGGTCCTCAGTCCGACTACTGCTTGGAAGCCGCGGCGAAGGAAGGGGCTTCGAATCGTCATCAACCCGCGCGCAGGGGAGGGAATCAGCACCTCGGTGGGGGCGGGCCTCGAAGCGGTGGATGCCAGGAGTGAGGCCGTCGTCATTGGGCTTGCAGACAAGCCCTTTCTCAGGAAATCGACCATCGAAGCGCTGGTCGACGCCTACCGTCGGTCTCCAGCCGAAATCCTCGTGCCCGTGTACCATCGGAGGAGAGGCAACCCAGTCCTCTTCCGGAGGGCCCTCTTCCCTCAGCTCGCCGGTCTCAAGGGGGATGTGGGAGCCAAAGTCCTCGTCGAGAGCGGTGCCTACTCGGTCTCCGAGGTACCGGTGGACGATGAGGGCGTCCTCTTTGACGTCGACACCCCGGAAGACCTGCGAAAGGCAAGGAAGATCCTGTCGGCTAGGTCCTCACAGGGCAAAAGAAAAGCCGGGAAGTAGACGCGCTTCAATCTCTCGACCAGCCTCGAGAGAAGTGACCTCCTCTGGGATGACGGCGTAAGCATTCGAGTCCGTCAATAGAGACATCGATTCAGTTTCTCCAGCCAACGGTTCAGCGATGGTTTCGTTCCCAGTCCGAATGACCTTGAGATAGACCACCTTGGTGAAGTTGGGGAACTTCTTCCTTGCCTCCCACTGCCTCGTCAGCCTGGCGCTCACGGCCGTCTCGGGCACCTTCCCGCCAGAAAGCCTCGAGATCATGGGGAGACCGAGGAGGATGAACGCGTTCATCGCGCCCTGGATGGGCCCGGGCATCATCACTATGCCCTTCCCTTTTACCACCGCGAGGCCGGCGACTCTTCCCCTGTCCATTCTCAGGCCGTGGCAGAGCACATTGGGCCTCAGCCGCGACAGCACCTCATCGGCGAGATCCAGCTTGCCCACCGAGGTGCCACCGGTCATCAGGATCAAGTCGACCCTCCTGAGGCCCCGAGAGACTCTATCCAGAATCACGCCGACCCTGTCGGGGGCGATTCCGAGGTCGACCACCTCGCATCCCGCGGCACCAGCCATCGCGAGGAAGACAGGCGCGTGGCTGTTTCTCGTTTTCCTGCTTCGAGCTGACATGGAGTTTGTCAGTTCGCTGCCTGTGGCAAGAACCGCGACTCTGGGTCGCCTCCAGACCTTGACGCTTCTGATGCCGAGTGCGACAAGCATCCCAATCTCCTGCCCTCGGATCGTCTCGCCCGTCTTCACGACCAGCTTGCCTCTGGGGACGTCCTCCCCAGCTCCGAATATGAAAGACCCCCTGGCCACCTCGCGAACGATGTGAAGCCTGTCACCCACGACCGCTGCCTCCTCCACCGGCACGACCGCATCTGCTTCGCTCGGCAGGTAGGAACCAGTTGAGACGCGGACGGCTTGACCGGCGGCCAGATGCTCTGAAGGCGTCTTGGCAAGAGGCAGGCTGCCGATCAGGTTCAATTCGCGCGGCGTCGCTTCGGATGCGCCGACTGAATCGGCAACTCTTATGGCGAATCCGTCCATGTGCGACGTGCTGAAGGGTGGAACGTCCGAGGGACTTTCGACGTTCCGAGAACCGGTTCTGCCGAACGCCTTCCTGGTCGGCACAGTCTCTTCCTCTGGTAGCCTCAGCTGGGCCAGCGCCTTTCCGACCGCCTCACTCACCGGCGTGTATTGCGAAACTCCAGGAACCAACGGAGGCGGTCAGAGGCCTTCGCCGTTGATTTAACGTTTCGACGCTGGCAGAATCAAGAGTCTTCTCACCAGGCTTAAATCCAAATTCCAGCGAGCAGTTCGCCCAAGTGCCGAACGCGGAGCAGAGAGCGGTCCTGGTCCTCGAGGACGGTACAATCTTCCCCGGCGTTGGCTTCGGCGCGGAAGGGACAGTCTCTGGCGAGGTCGTCTTCAACACCGGGATGGTCGGGTATCCCGAGTCTCTCACCGACCCCTCGTACTTCGGACAGATCTTGGTCCAGACATGGCCCCTCGTCGGGAACTACGGCGTGCCCAGCCGAGACCTCACCGACGGGTCGGGGTTGCCCCTGCACTTCGAGTCCGACTCGGTGAAGGTGTCGGGGTACGTCGTCGCCGAGGTTCAGCGGTGCCCCTCCCACTGGTCTTCCCGCGCGTCGCTCCCCGACTGGCTGAAGGCGAGTGGCGTCCCTGGGGTTTCAGGCGTCGACACCCGCGAGCTGACGAAGAAGCTGAGGACAAAGGGGACGATGCTGGGTTTGATTAGCGTCGGCCCTTCGCCCGACCTTGAGAGGCTGAAGCGGTCAGCGAGGATCCTGCAAGACCCGAATTCGACCGACCTGGTCCGGAGGGTCTCAACCCCCCGACCGGTGGAGTACGGCGGCACGAGCGACACCACGGTGGTCCTCATCGACTGCGGGGTGAAGTTCGGAATTCTAAGGAGCCTGGTGGCGAGGGGATTCAGGGTCGTCCAGGTTCCCTACGACACCAGCGCGGCAGAGATTCTCGCGAGAGGGCCTGCCGGAGTCGTCGTTTCCAACGGCCCGGGCGACCCTGCGACCTGCCGCCCGGTCATCGAGTCGGTCCGCTCGCTTCTGGAGACGGAAGTTCCCCTCCTCGGCATCTGCCTCGGAACACAGATACTCGTCCTCGCCGCAGGCGGCACCACGTACAAGCTGAAGTTCGGCCACCGGGCCCAGAACCACCCGTGTGCTGACCTCAGGACGGGGCGTGCCTACATGACTGCTCAGAACCACGGCTACAGCGTCGACGAGAAGTCGTTAGAGCAGTTCGAGGTGAGCTTCGTCAATCTGAACGACAAGACGGTCGAGGGCATCATGCACAAGCGCAAGCCCGTGGGCGGCGTCCAGTTCCATCCAGAGGCTTCGCCGGGGCCCTTCGAGACCGGTTTCATCTTCGACGAATTCGCGCAGTGGGTGAGAGGGTTCCAAAGCCAGAGCGCATAGGGACCGTCCTGCTTCTCGGGTCGGGGGCGATAAAGATAGGCGAGGCCGGCGAGTTCGACTACTCCGGCGCGCAGGCGATCAAGGCCCTCAGGGAAGAGGGAACGAAGGTCGTCCTGGTCAACCCCAACATCGCTACGATACAGTCAGACCCGAAGTTCGTCGACCGAGTCTACTCTGTGCCAGTCACGGCCGAGTTCCTCGAGGAGGTGATTGAGAAAGAAAGACCCGACGGGATACTTCTGGGTTTCGGGGGACAGACTGCCCTCAATGCGGGCGTCGACCTTCATGAAAGAGGGGTACTCTCAAGGCACGGCGTGCGAGTCCTCGGCACCGGAATCGAGGCAATCGAGACCGCCGACGACAGAGGGAAGTTCAGGAGACTGATGGTGGAAAACGGCGTGCCGGTGCCGAAGAGCAGGGCCGCAAACTCGGTCGGCGAGGCTCAACTCGCAGCCAGGGAAATCGGCTTTCCCGTGATGGTGAGGGTGGCCTACACCCTGGGAGGCCAGGGTTCGGGGGTGGCCCGAAACGCCTCGGAGTTGGAAAGCATCGTCTCCAGGGGTCTAGCCGGGAGCCGGATCGGCCAGGTCCTCGTCGAGGAGTACCTCGACAAGTGGAAGGAAGTGGAGTACGAGGTCATGCGCGATTCCGCAGACAACTGCGCCATAATCTGCAACATGGAGAACTTCGACCCCATGGGCGTCCACACGGGTGACAGCATAGTCGTCGCTCCGTCTCAGACCCTGTCGAACAGGGAGTACCACGCGCTCAGGACGACCGCTTTCAAGATCGTCAGAGCCCTGGGAATCGTTGGCGAGTGCAACATACAGTTCGCGCTGAATCCTCGCAGCGAAGAGTTTCGCGTCATAGAGCTGAACTCGAGGCTTTCGCGCAGCTCTGCTCTCGCGAGCAAGGCCACGGGCTATCCTATTGCATACGTGGCAGCGAAGCTTGCCATTGGTTACAACCTTCCGGAGCTCCCCAACAAGGTGACTGGCAAGACCACGGCCTTCTTCGAGCCTGCCCTCGATTACGTCACGGTCAAGATTCCGCGTTGGGATTTCCAGAAGTTCAAGGAGGTGAGCAGACTGATTGGGACACAGATGAAATCGGTGGGGGAGGTGATGGCGGTCGGCAGAAGGTTCGAGGAGGCCATCCAGAAGGCGGTCAGGATGCTCGACATCGGAAGAGAGCTCACCGAGGTCAAGGGCCCGCCTCGAGACTTGGATGAGTTGAGACGGCAGATCGAATTCCCAACGGACAAGAGACTCTTCGACCTCGTGGAGGGCCTGCGCGCAGGGCTCGAGTCGGAGGAGATCCATCGCCTATCGGGAATCGACCCGTGGTTCCTCTGCAAGCTCGAGAGGCTTCTCTCATTCGAGAAAGGCATCGTCAACGACGGACTCGGCGCCGGGGAGCTGAAACTGGCAAAGCAACTCGGCTATTCGGACAGGATGCTCGGCATTCTGACCGGGACGGACGAGGTCTCCGTGAGGAGCCTGCGAGAATCCCAGGGTGTGCTGCCTTCGGTCAAACAGATCGACACGCTCGCGGCAGAGTGGCCGGCCGTCACCAACTATCTCTACCTCACCTACAACGGCGAATCGGACGACATCCGGCCTTCAGCCGCCGGGAAGGTGCTCGTCCTTGGGTCTGGGTGCTACAGAATCGGCAGCAGTGTGGAGTTCGATTGGTGCTGCGTCAACATGGCGCTCTCGCTGAAGGAAAAGGGGGCCAAGGAGGTTATCATGCTGAACTACAACCCGGAGACCGTCTCCACGGACTATGACGTGCCAGACCGGCTCTACTTCGAGGAGCTCACCCTGGAGAGAGTGCTCGACATCATCGAGAAGGAGAAACCCGAGGGCGTCGTCGTCAGCGTCGGAGGCCAAATCCCGAACAACCTGGCTCTCAGGCTGGCCGAGTACGGAGTGAGCATCCTAGGGACCAGTGCGGAAGACATAGACAGGGCCGAGGACAGGGCCAAGTTCAGCTCCGAGCTGGACGTCCTAGCGATTCCGCAGCCGCCCTGGCGAAGGCTGGAGTCTCTAAACCAAGCGCGGGTCGCTGCCGCCGACCTCGGCTATCCAGTCCTGATCAGGCCCTCCTACGTGCTTTCAGGTTCGGCGATGCAAGTCGCCAACGACGAGGCGGAGCTGAGCGAGTACCTCGAAGCCTCGGGGGATGTCTCCGAGGAGCACCCGGTGGTCATGTCGAAGTTCTTCGACGAGAGCAGGGAGGTGGAGGTGGACGCGGTCTCGGACGGCGAGAACGTCTACATCGGCGCGGTGCTGGAGCACGTCGAGGAGGCCGGGATTCATTCCGGAGACGCCACGATATCAATTCCAACCATCACGATAGGCGAAGCTACCAAGAACAGGGTACGCGCCTACACTCGGAGCATTGCCAAGAGGCTGAAGATCAGAGGGCCGTTCAACATCCAGTTCCTCTGCAAGAACGGCGAGGTCTACGTGATTGAATGCAACGTGAGGTCGAGCAGGAGCATGCCCTTCGTCTCGAAGAGCGTCGGCGTCAACCTGATGGAAATGGCAGCGGGCGTGTTTCTCGGAGGCGAGGTCCTAGACGGAGAGGCTGACACGAGAGGGTTCGCCGTCAAGTCTCCACAGTTCTCCTTCATGAGGCTAGAGGGTGCCGACCCGGTGACCAGCGTCGACATGGTCTCGACGGGCGAGGTGGCCTGCTTCGGTGCCTCCTTCGAGGAGGCATTCCTGAAATCTCTTCTAGCCTCGGGCTTCAGCCTCCCGAAGCGTTCCATCCTTCTCTCCACAGGCCCGCCCAAGACGAAGGAGTTCCTCCTGCCAACCGTCAAGAAACTGGAGAAGCTCGGGTTCGAGCTATACGCCACCAAGGGGACGGCTAGATTCCTACGCGAGAAGGGCATCGAGACCCGTCTGCTGTACTGGCCGATGGAGAACGCGGAGCCAAACGCCTCCACCTTCCTCTCTCAAAGGAGGGTTGATCTCGTCATCAACATCCCGAAGAGCTTCGACGAGGAGGAGGTCAGGAACGACTACCTAATCAGAAGGAAGGCCGTTGAGTTCGGCATACCTATCATCACGAACGCAGAGCTTGCCACGACTCTCGTGTCAGCAATGGAAGGCTCGGTCAAGCTCGGAATCTGACCTCCGTCTGGATGAATCAACGGGAGCCAAACGGTGACTGGGTCTCCCCGAATCCAATCAATTAATAGGCCGCTCCCCTCCGGAGAATCGCGCGTCCATGTTCTCGGAGGCGGAGAAGGACTACCTGAAATCGCAGAGGCTGGCCAGGGTCGCGACTGCCTCCAAGAAGGGCGCTCCCGAGGTCTCTCCTGTTGGGTTCGAGTTCGACGGAACTTATTTCTGGATAGGAAGCCACAGCCGAGACATCTTCTCGACAACGAGGAGATACAGAAACATCACCTCGGGGAACGCAAGAGTCTCCTTGGTCGTGGACGACCTCGCCTCCGTCGACCCTTGGAGGCCGAGAGGCATCAAGGTGAGCGGGACGGCCGAAGTCATGGACCACAAGGGAATCTTCGGACCTGGGAAGTACTTCCGGATCACCCCGAAACTGACTGTAAGCTGGGGAATCGAGCCACCCAAGGCAGGCAGCTGGCGTTCTGCGAAGCGGTGGAAGTAACCAGTTCTAGTCTGTGGGGTTTCTATCCGAGGGTTATTCGCGTCCCTTCCTTCCCGTCTAGCGCAAGAATCGCCTTGTCCAGGGACGTGATGATGCCTGGCCTTCCACCCCACTCCGCGTACCTCACGCAGGCCAGCACCTTCGGCCCCATGCTCCCGGGCGCGAATTGTCCATCGGCGAGGTACTTTCTTGCCTCGGCGACGGTCATCGACTCGATTCCCCTTTCCTCTGGCTTCCCGTAGTCCAGCTTCACCCTGTCCACGTTGGTGAGTATCAGTAGGAGGTCGGCTCCCACGGCCTCCGCGAGTTTCTCCGCGGAGAGGTCCTTGTCTATCACGGCGTCGACTCCCTCCAGGTTCCCGTTCCCATTCTGCACGACGGGAATCCCGCCCCCTCCCGAGGCGACCACTATCGCGCCCGTCTCGGCCAAGGAAGAAATCAACTCCGCCTCCAAGATTCTGATAGGCTCCGGGGACGGCACGACGCGCCTGAACCCCGAGCCTCCCTTCACCACGACCTTCTTCATCACGTAGCCCCGGGCGGTCTGCCTCGCTGCCGCCGCCTCGTCATAGATTGGTCCGATTGGTTTCGAAGGAGAGGCGAAGGCAGGGTCGTCCTTCGCAACGAGGGTCTGCGTCACCACGGAGACGACTCTCCGCCTTATCGACCGCAATCGAAGAAGATTCCCCAGCTCCCTCTGGATTAGGTATCCGATCTCGCCCTGTGTCATCGCGCCGAGAACGTGGAGCGGCTGCACGGGCGCGTTGGAGGCGGAGGACTGTTGGAGCTCCAGATACCCGACCTGGGGTCCGTTGCCGTGCGTGATCACGAGTTGGTGGCCGTGCTCGATTATCTCGAGCATCTGGTTGCATGCTGCCCTCACGTTGCTCTCCTCTGACTCGTACGATGCGTGCTGACCCGGCTCCTCGAGGGCGTTTCCTCCGAGCGCTATGACTATCCTCAAGGCATCGTGCGCCGCTCTGGTTCACTAAAAAAGAGTTCAGAATCCCGTTCCAATCGTTAAATAGAATCTGACCTCGTGAACGCTAGGATTGGCGGAGCCTAATCCCTGCGGGCGAGGGCCCGGCTCATGACGCCGGTCGAAGAACTGTCGGGCCTGCTCTCGGGGCCGGCTCGGGTCATCGCGGTGGCAAGGCGAGACATCGACCTTCACTCGCTCGCAGGAGAGAACGACCTGGTCCTCCTGAAGATAGAAGAGGGCTCCTTGGCTGCCGGCGGGAGAGGAGGGGGCTTCGGGGAACGAAGGGTCGTGATGGTCGCGCACTTCCGATATCTCGACGGCGTGTGCGAGAAGCTTTTCGAAACGACGGACGAAGGCAGGATGGCCGAGTTTGAAGTTCCGTACCACGTCGCGAGGATGCCTGTGACCCTGAGGGACGGAACCGAAGCCATGGGCTACGGGGTCGTCGACGACGAGCTTGCCAGAGAGATGATCGGGAAGATGGCGCAGTCTTTCTCAACTTAAATAGAGTCGGACGCTCCGCGCCGCCCGAATTGAAGGTGCTCGTTACCGGAGCCTCCGGGATGGTGGGCAGAAACCTGGTAGGCTACTTCGCAGAGCACGGTGCCGAGGTCATTCCAACGGACCTGGGCGGGTGGCCCGTCACTGGCGACCTTCTTGACAGCGAATTCGTCTTCACCAAGCTGGCGTCCCTGGACTTCGACGCCGTCATCCATCTCGCGGCCATAACAGAGCTGAAGAAG
>Ga0187769_10002143_pt1 | contig 11475 bp, 11 predicted proteins | sample 0116_SJ02_MP02_1_FD_133140 | JGI IMG/M metagenome (GOLD analysis project Ga0187769, IMG submission 133140) | Tropical peat soil microbial communities from peatlands in Department of Meta, Colombia - 0116_SJ02_MP02_10_MG | ecosystem: Environmental > Terrestrial > Soil > Wetlands > Peat | place... | reverse complement strand
GGCCTCCTTTTTTCTGCTTCTTTCATCTCTGATCCCCTTTTATCCGCATTTTCCCCATTCGTTCCTCATCGTCCCCAAGATGAAAGGAAGCCTGATGAACCTCGCAGATGGAGGAAAGTTACCAATGAATTGGCCCTCCTGCGAAAAGGACCAGAAGCGCCCTTCTGGCGATTTTCACCGGCAACATTTCTCCTCCACACTTTTGGCAGCAGAAGCGAGGGGGAACGGAAGGATCATTTCACTTTGAACTCTTACACCGTATTTCACCTGGAGTGGCTTCCTGCTTTGGGTATTTGAGTAACTTCGAAATTCTACTCTACCCAATGTTGAGGCAATTCTTCAATCCTTTACTTCATCACCCACGGTATTTTTATCCGAGCAGAGGATTAAGCTGAATCTATCATGCCCATTTCCTTCCTTCATTTTTGAGAACACCGTGAAGCTTATCCTTTTACGGGGCAATTGGGGCATTAAAATTGAAAATCCCGTCCTTTATAAAATGAACAACCCGGGGTAAAATATAAAAAAGGAATTCAAACTCCCAAGAAGGAGAAGCTTGATTGGGAACGGAAGATGCGCATCCTGACCGAACTCAGGGCCCGGGCGACGAATGCCGAAGGCGTCCAGCAGCCCATGAATGCCCGGGGGAATGTGGTGAGGTACAGCAATAAAGGCGTTGAAGAGCATTCCGTGACGGTTCAGGTTCTATGATGCCCCTTTCTTTTGATAGGGCGAGGATGAAGTGGCCAGCCTCCCAGGCGGCGCGGTATCGTAAAGGAAGGGACAAAGAAACCACAATTGCAGGAGAAAGAACGTGCATGCCATTGAAAAGATCTTAGCCCAAGCGGCAGGAAAGGGAACGGTGATTACCGGAGAAATTGTCAACTGTCAGGTCGATCTGGGAGAGGTGAATGATCTGTATTTACAGACTGTTCGGTCCTTTTTCGAAATGGGTGGGGAAAAAGTCTTCGATCCGCAAAAGCTCGTTTTCATGATGGATCATTACTCCCCGGCATCGACCATTCAACAGGCAGAAAACCAGAAACAGTTCCGCGAATTCTGCCGGGACCAGAACATCCCCATGCTCTTTGATGTTGATCAGGGAGTATGCCACCAGGTGATGGTGGATCGAGGCCTGGTATATCCCGGAATGGTACTCGTGGCCACGGATTCTCACACCACCACCCATGGGGCGTTTGGTGCTTTTGGCACTGGCGTAGGAGCGACCGACATGGCCGTGATTATGATCACCGGAAAACTCTGGTTCCGGATTCCCGAGGTTATCCATTTCCACCTGGAAGGGAAGCTGTCGAAAGGAGTCATGGCCAAAGATGTGATTCTCAAAATCATCGGGGACCTGGGGGCTGATTACGGAGTCTATAAAGTAATCGACTTCACCGGGCCTCTCCTAAAAACCCTTAGTGTCTCCGCCCGCATGACCTTGTGTAACATGACCACCGAAATGGGGGCCAAAGCCAGTTATATTCAGCCCGACGATATTACCCTGGAATTTATTCGCGACCGGGTGAAGCATGATTTTGAGATTTTTTCCACTGATGCCGGATATTCCTACGCGGCTGAACATACCTACGACGTTTCCAACTTAAAACCCCAGCTGGCGGCTCCCCATAGCGTGGATAACGTACATCCGCTCGAAGAGTTCATCGGGAGGCCCGTACAGCAGGCCTTCCTGGGAACCTGTACCGGCGGCCGGGTCGAGGACCTGGCAGTCGCCGCCCGGATCCTCAAAGGGAAGAAAGTCCACCAGGGAACGCGCTTCCTCGTGGTCCCGGCTTCCAAGGCGGTCTTGCTGGAGGCCATGGCCAAAGGGATCATGCAAACCCTGGTGGAAGCCGGCGCCACTTTCGTGACCCCCGGCTGCGCTGCCTGTCTGGGAACCCATCAGGGGATCCTGGCCGAAGGGGAAACCTGCATCACTGCCTCCAGCCGGAATTTTCCAGGACGAATGGGACACCCGAAAGCCGAGATTTTTGTCGGTTCCCCCGCGGCCGTGGCTGCCGCCGCGGTGGAAGGGAAGATCGCCGATCCTGCGAAATACCTGGACTGAGGGAGATGAAAAATGCAGAAGATCATCACCGGAAAAGTCTTTGTCTACGGAGCCAATATCGACACCGACCAAATCTATTCCGGCCGTTTTCTGGAATTAACGGATGCCGAAGACGTGGGCAAACATGCCATGGAGGGTGTGGACCCTGCGTTCGTGAGGGAGTTTCGGCCGGGAGATATCATCGTCGCCTCTACCAACTTTGGCTGCGGGTCCAGCCGGGAACAGGCGGCCATTACCCTGAAGGTCCGGGGCATCGGGGCGATCCTGGCCGATTCCTTCGGGCGAATATTCTACCGGAATGCGATCAACCTGGGGATTCCCCTGATCGTATGCCCCCTGATCCACAAGATGGTTAAGAAGGGAGACCTCCTGAAGGTGGATTTAACCACCGGGCAGGTAACCAATGAAGTGACCGGGGCAAAGGCTCAAGCGCAACCCCTTTCGGATTATGTCCTGAAAATTCTGGAAAGCGGGGGGATTAAAGAGCTGATTCGGAGACAGATCGCCAGCCCAGCCTAGACTTTTCAGATCAGCGTTGATTTTGGAACCGTTGCGGATCAGTCCGAAAATCCCTCGGTGCTCGGCTTCCGTCACTTTCGCGTGGTCATCCGCGGACAGGATAAAATCCCGGGATGCTTTTGATCAAATTCTGGATCCCCGCTTTCGCGGGAATGGAACTTCCGCCATGACCGAATTTCCATCGTTCGTGGGTGACGTGCCCCTTACGGAGAATGACTCCTGCTTATTCAAACCCCGGCGGCGGAATGAACCCCTGCAATTCCCGCTCGAGCAGCCGCGCCAAGCCAATGCAGGTATAATCGCCGTATTGCGGCCCGACGATTTGTACGCCCACCGGTAAGCCCTCCTCGGTCAGTCCCGCCGGTGCCATGGTTGATGGCAGGTAGAAATTACAGGGGTAACCGGCCCAGAACATCTGGGTGGTCGAAGGCTGGGGCTTGCCGTTCACCTGGATCATGCGCTCCCAGCGCTCCCCTTTCTGGTTATGCGGGAAGGCCGCAGTGGCGGCTTCGGGGCACAAGAACAGGTCGTACTCCCGGAAGAATTCATCCCACGCCCACCGCATCTTATGGCGCGTTTCATTCAGGGTTAACCAGTCTTTGTGGTACAGGGTCTCCCCGCGGACCTTCTCCGCGGGATAGCTTTCATCGCTGGGATCCAGCGCCTGAAGAATTTCCAGATTCTTCCGGAAGACCTCCGGAGTCTGGCGCCCCGACGTCTGGGCGCGCAGAAGATGGATGTAGTTGCGATGGGCTTCACGAGAATCAATCTTCGGCCGGGCGTTTTCGATCACCTTCACTCTATTCTTCACCAGGAATTCGACCACGGCATGAAGCTTCTTCTGCACCTCCTGGTCGACCTCGGCCACCGGGTCAGTGTAGACCACGGCAACCTTGTATTCGCGCAGCCTTTCTTTCTTCGCTTTCGGCAGGCGCAGATGCCATCCCCTTCCATCAATCTCATCCGGCCCGGCCACCACATCAAGGGCGAGGGCGAGGTCCTCAGCGCTGCGGGCTAAAGGCCCGATGACCGCAATGTCCTCCGGTGCAACCTGCCCTTCAAGGGCCTGGCCCTGGGAGGTGGCAATTCCGTGGGTGGGTTTGTGGCCGAATACGCCGCAGTAATGAGCGGGGTTGCGAATCGAAGAACCGATATCGCTTCCATTCTCCAGCCCCGTAAGGCCCGCGGCGAGCGCTGCGGCCGCTCCCCCCGAGGAGCCCCCGGGAACGCGGGTCACATCCCAGGGATTGTTCGTTGTTCCGTAGATCTCGTTGAAGCGCTGGCAATCGGCCAGGAAGAGCGGAACGTTGGTCTTGCCAAAGAGCACCGCCCCGGCCTGGAGGTAACGCTCCACGGCAACTGCATTCTTCTTGGGGTAGTTGTTCCTGAACTGGGGCACCCCCCAGGTCGTGGGCATCCCCACGACGTCGAAGGACTCCTTGATGGTCATGGGCACCCCGTGCAAAGGCCCCCATATCTCCCCCCTAGCCAGCGCTCGATCAGCTTGCCTGGCCCGTTTGCGGGCAGCCTCGATATCCATGAAGATAATCGCGTTGATCTTGGGGTTATACCGCTCTACCCGGTCCAGATAGAGGTTAAGCAATTCCAGGCACCCCACCTTCTTTTGGCGGATCAAAGAGGCCAGTTGCTTGGCTGAACGAAAAGGTAACGGTAACATCATCTCCTCCTGGTTATAGAATTATAGATTTCCGCTAGGCGCGGGGACGACCTATTAACCGGGGTTCTATGAGGCGCCGCGTTTCCCCTTGTCTTGCTGATAATGGAAGATCTTATTTCCCTGGATCATCTTCCCCTCTCCGGATGATTAGCCCAACAGGTTTTTGCCCCATCTTCCCTCCACCTCCCGCCTCGGGCTCGATCGCCTAAGCATCGTCTACCGCTACGATCCAGGCAGGATGAATCGGGCTCGGGTTGCGTATTGAGCCCCGCGAGCACGTACTTTTTCCAGGACCGTGAAAGCAAAGATGAGGGGAATCTCCAGATTGATCTTCATCACCCGACGCTCGGTATGGATGAGGGCTGCCCAACCCGTGCGGTCATTCGGAACGCAATTGACCCAGGATATCGTCATGGACATACCCGTTGGAGGCCAGGATTGCGCCGCTCTTCAATTCAAACGATTCCCCTTCCGGCGAAGTAATCCGGGCTCCGGCCTCCTGGGCGATTACCACCCCCGCGGCAATGTCCCACGGGAACAGCCCCCATTCCCAATATCCCTCCAGAATTCCCGCAGCTACATAGCACATGGCCAGGGCGGAGCTTCCTAGAACCCTGACTTCCTGAGCCGGCGGCAGCATGCGCTCCAGAGATTTTAGCACCTTGGGAATTTGACCCTTGTCGTAAGGCCAACCCGTGGCCAGGAAAGACTGGCTGAGGGAACGGCTCTGGGAAACTCGGATGGTCTTTTCGTTCCGGAATGCTCCCTTCCCGGAAAGGGCAAAGAATAATTCATCCTCTATTGGATTGTAGACCACTCCGGCTACCGGTCTTTTCTCCACCCAGTACCCAATCGAAACGGCGAAATGATTCAGACCATGGAAATAATTGAGGGTCCCATCCAGAGGGTCCAGGTAAATCACTTCTTCCGAGGCCACCTCATTCTCCTTCTCTTCTCCGATAATCTGCACCCCTGGAAGTTCTCCGGATAAAATCCTGATAATGGAATCCTGGGCCTTCAGGTCAGCATTCGTGACCAGGTCTGCCCAGGTTGATTTGGTCCTGGCTTGCACCTTCTCCGAACGGAAGAATTCTTTCAGGATCTTTCCTCCTTCCAGAGCGGCAAAAATGAACGTTTCCTTCACTCGATTTAAGTCGGCGATCAATGGGCCCTCCTCAATCCTCTTTATCAAAGAGGGGGTTGATTTATACAAAAATTATGTTTGAATGTAAAGCAATAAAATCATAAATTGGCAAAAATTAACATTCCATAGATCGGGAGGATTGATGTTACATATCGGAGCTTACGGAGTATAGGGCAGACCCATCGGAATTTAGGGATAAAGGGGCAGGAACATGCGGGAGAGCCCGGGGACTTCAAAAGCTACTGGACGGTTCAATCTATCCATTCAGCTGTGTTTTTATTAGAATTGTGGTAATCTTACCTTACCTGTCGGAAACCCGCAACCGAGACCTCAAGCTGGCCCCCCAGGCCCGTTGCCGCGGGTCTTAAATCTAAAGAGGAGGTTCATCTCGTGCAAGTGAAAGAATCAGCGCTCACCAAGGAATTGGGAGAATTTTCCCGACTGCGGGGAGCTGACCTTTTCGGAGTTGCTAGTTTGGCGCTAGCCAGAGATTTCATCTCCTCCCAGTGCCCTCCGTCGATTGCCGACTTCCCTCGGGCCGTGTCCCTGGGAATGCAACTTAACGACCCCATCGTGGAGCAGCACAGCCCCGACGAACCCCGCCGGACGAGCCTGTACTGGCACCATGTTTATGAAGTCGTGACCCGCGCTCTCGACTTCCTGGCCTATGACGTCGCCCGATGGCTGAATGCCCAGGGTTACAGGGCCTTCCCGGTCCCGGGCTCTACCCCCTATGACTTTGATAAGCTAAAGGGGATTTTTTCTCACAAGCTGGCTGCCCATCTAGCCGGAGTGGGCTGGATCGGCAAAAGCTGTCTCCTCCTGACTGACCGTTTCGGTCCTAGAGCCCGCTTTGTATCGGTCTTGACCGACGCTCCCCTGGAAACAGGCGTCTCCCTCGATCGGCCTTGTGGAAAATGTCACATCTGCATCGATACCTGTCCGGTGAAGGCCTTTACCGGCAAGGATTTTCGCCCTGAGGATGGGCGCGAGGTTCGCTTTGACGTGTTCAAATGCAGCGAATACCGGAAAGACCATCCATGCGGGCTTTGTGTTTCCTCTTGCCCCAAGGGAAACCGGCGGCATGTCCGGGACAAAGCGTAGTTCTCCCGTCATCGAGCTAACGAATTCACTGTCCGCAAGGTTGCCTTCCGAAGGGGCCTGAAACCCGCCGTTTCGAATATAGTCTTTGCAGAGCGGTACCCTGGGCCAGGATTTCCCAACCGGCCCATCACCATCTATCTCCCTCGGTTGATGGGGATGAAAAATGGGGGGTTAAAATGGAAAGGGGGGGCTGGAAAAATCAGATCCGGGCTATCTCCGATCCTTCTTCTTTCTTTCCTTTCTTCTTTATAATTTCCAACCCGTAATTTTTTTTCATGTACTGCTCAAAGTCCCGTAGATAAGCCTTAAGCAGTGATTGTTCTTTAATCCCCAGCGCTTTCAATTGAGTTAATATTTCACGACGTGATAACATGATTACTAAATAAAAGCAAAACCTAGGCCAAGCCTTTAATAATTCTTAACTATTCAATTTTATTATTAATTTTATAAATTCCCACCATATTTCTTACAAAAAAGGGCAATAATTTTTCTCTTTTTTGCTATTTTTCCACTTGCCGATTACCCCTTTTACCTACCCAAGCTATGAAGGTTATCTTAATGTGGCCTTAGCTGACTTGTCATTCTTCTATAGGACATTCCGCAAAAGCTCGAATACCTTCTTGGCAAATGGAGTAAAGCAATCTCGGCCATTCTCAAAAGCAACCAGCTATAGATTGCCATGCCGCGTTTCGCCGGGTTCGCAGCAACGAGTGGAGAGGCCGTTGTTCCGCATCCCCTCAGGGAAATCGAAATGAATCCCCTGTCACTTCCCAGCATCAAAAATAAAAAGATAATCGTGGTAGCGAGAAATCGAGTTAAAAAACAATGAAAAAGAAGACCCTTTTTCTTATTTCAATTTTTTTCAGCCTGGCAATTCTTAATTTTGGATGTCAAAAATCTGAAATGGGTCGTAGTGGAGGAAAGCAGATGATCAGCGAAAATACCAACATAGACAAGGTTTCCGAGGGAGTTTCGAGATCGGATCCTGATGCGCTGTTTAGGAAACCGGATCGGGGGGCCCTTAGGCAGAAACTAACTCCTATTCAGTTTGAGGTCACTCAGAAAGAAGGCACGGAGCCACCGTTCCAGAATGAATATTGGAACAATAAGAGGCAAGGCATCTACGTCGATATCGTCTCCGGTGAACCTTTGTTCAGTTCCACAGATAAATATGATTCTGGGACCGGATGGCCTAGTTTCACCAGACCGCTTGAGCCGGGGAATATTGCGGAGAGAGAAGATCGTCGCCTGTTTATGCGGCGCATCGAGGTTAGGAGCAAACATGGCGATTCCCACCTCGGCCACGTCTTTGATGATGGGCCTCCGCCCACCGGACTTCGGTACTGCATGAATTCCGCATCCTTGCGGTTTATTCCCAAAGAGGACCTGGAGAAAGAAGGATACGGAAAGTATCTGATACTTTTTGACGGGAAAAAATAGATATCCCAGCTCCGCCGAGCTTTTTGTCTCATCGCATTCTAACCAAGAGGAAGATTATGAAAAGTTTAATGTTCATAGGCCTGATCATGGGGGGAGGATTTCCTTTCCTCTTATCCACTTTTGCGGGAGGCGCCAACCAAGCATCCGCGGAACGACGGCTTGAAAAAGCGGATTTTGCAGGCGGTTGCTTCTGGTGCCTGGAACACCCCTTTGATGAGCTGGAAGGAGTGATATCCATCATGCCCGGCTATACCGGAGGGCATAAGAAGAATCCCACCTATGAAGAGGTTTCCGCAGGTATGACCGGCCACGCAGAATCCGTTGAGGTTGTCTATGCCCCGGAAAAGATCAGCGATGCCACGTTACTCGACGTTTTCTGGCACAACATTGATCCTACCACCCGCAACCGGCAATTCTGCGACGTGGGGAATCAATACCGTTCGGCCATTTTCTATTACAGTGAGTCGCAAAGACAACTCGCCGAAGAATCGAAAAAAGCGCTGGAAAAGTCCGGACGGTTTAAGGGTAAGATTGTTACCGAGATTGTTCCGGCCTCCGAATTTTACCCCGCGGAGGAGTACCACCAGAAATATTATTTGAAGAACCCGATTCGCTATAAGTTTTACCGGTTCAACTGCGGCCGCGACCAGCGTCTGCGGGAAATCTGGGGCGATAAAAAATGACCAAATGAACGGTGGTGCCGAGGCTCTTATTATTCAAATTCTTCCCTTTCATTCTCCATCCAGGTTTCTGATTTAGCCTCGGCGTGCCTGCCTTCTGCATCTTCCTTCGCTTTTGACCCTGAGCATTCCGTCCGGGTCAGGGAAACACCTATCGCCTTGTAATAATGGGCATAACCTCCTTTCGCTATAGCTCGCGGATTGCTTTGAATACCGCTTCTTTATCCGCTGGCGGAAACAGGAAGTCGGTTAGATGAGGGAGGGACTTGACCCTGCCTGGGAAATGAGTAATATTGAGAAAAAAGAGAAGGAGCGGAAAGATGGAATCGAAAGTACCGACCCGGGAACAGGCTCTGGAACTGATGCATCGGTATAATGAGAACGATAGCCTGCGCAAGCATGCCTATGCCGTTGAAGGGGTCATGCGCCATATAGCCAGAAAACGCGGCGAAGATGAAGAGAAGTGGGGAATCATAGGTTTGATTCACGACCTCGATTACGAAAAATTTCCCGACCAGCACTGCACCAAGACGAGGACGATTCTGGAAGAACATGGCTGGCCGGAGGAATACATCCGGGCGGCCGTCTCTCACGGCTGGGGCATATGTTCCGACGTGGAGCCGCAGACTATCTTGGAGAAGACCCTCTACGCCATAGATGAACTTACCGGACTCGTAGTCACCACAGCTCTGATCCGCCCTTCCAAAAGTGTCATGGATGTAGCCGTGAAGTCGGTAAAGAATAAATGGAAAGACAAGAGGTTTGCCGCCGGGGTAGACCGGGGGGTGATCGAAAAAGGGGCTGCCATGCTCCAGGTGGGGCTTGACGAACTGATTGATGATACAATCAAAGGAATGCAGGAGGTCGCAGTAGCCATAGGATTAAAAGGGGCTGCTGGATGAATCAGAAAACTGTTGCTCCTGCCTAAAGGCCCCTTTCGGCAATCAAAATTGCTATGGGCTCTTAGGGGTCGATCATGAAGTCTCCTAAATCTACCTTCTCTTTCAAGTCTTTCGAAGAGGTCAAGGCACTGCTCACGGCCAAGTCTATCTCCTTCCCCGAAGCTCTCCCATCCACCCGCGAAGAACGCCAAGAGCAACTGAGTCCTGAACTCGAAGAAAAACTTTTTCAAGAAGCCATGACGGGCGTGGCCCCCATCTCCCGGGATAACTGCGTGGAAAGAGGACTCCCAGCCGTCGAACCGGCAAGATTCCCGCGGGAGAATGATGCCGAGCCTCTGTTAAAACTCAGGGATCTGGTCGAATACGGAATGGACTTTCGAGTTGCCGACACGCCGGAATATATTGAGGGGACCATGTACCATGTCCATCCGGAGGTGGCCAGACGTCTGCACCGCGGAGATTATTCCATCCAGGCGTACATCAACCTCCATCGGCTCAACGTCTCCAATGCCAAGGACACTTTTGAAAGATTTTTGAAGTGGGCCGTTGCCACGGGTAAAACCGGGGTCCTGATCGTCCATGGCCGGGGCCTTTCCTCAACTGCCGAGCCCATCTTGAAGCAAAAGGTCGTAGAATGGCTCACCCGCGGTCCCTGGCGAAAATGGGTCGTAGCATACGCGAGCGCCCGATCCTGTGATGGCGGAGCAGGGGCCACTTACGTCCTCCTAAGAAGGCGGCCGGCTTCCAAGCGGCTGCGGAGATCAAGCCGTCTGCCGGGGAAGAGAAACGCGAGCGTCCTCTAACTCAAAACCGTGTGGTCCCGGAATTTATCCTGAAGGATTCTCCTTAAGGCGCTTCTTAGGCATCTTTAAAAAATATTGAAATCCAATCTGTAAAGTATATAATAGGCCTGGCGGTAAAAAATGGAATATTGCTTCAGGAGGAAGGTGAAATATGAAGCACTTTGTTACTCGACATTTGTACTGGCTCTTTCTTGGTACCCTCCTTGTATTGACCCTAGTATTTGCTTGTTCAACGCTGCCGCCCGCCATAGAGGCGCAGGATTTCAAGAGCGTGGTGGGGAAGTGGGAGGGTTGGGCAGTGATAGCGGATGGGAACAAGATTTTTACGAAATTAACGGTCCTTCCAGACGGCAATTGGCAGATGATTTTGTCCCGGTCTTACTATAACTCCGGGAGCACCTTCTACGGGACTGCAATGCTTAGCGAAGGGAAATTCCGGTTTGATACGACCTTTCCCGGATTAAGCGGCAACGTTACTCTTCACTTTTGGGAGAATACAAATTGGATAATCTATTTTAGCGATGACGGAAGGTTCAAAGCGGATTTGAAACACGTCTTCTTCTAAGATAGAACTTGGCTTTCAGGACCTCCCACTTCTAAACCCCAAGCCGAATGTCGGCAGCGATCGGTCTGCCCGAGATGCAGATTTCTTCTTTTGCTTTATTATTTTATTCTACCCTGATTCGGTTCTTGAATAGCGGCCCCCACCAACCTATCCTGGGCGATAGCTCAAAGAATGGCCGGTCTTCGAAATACATTATTTCTCGTCCTAAAATACCGTTTCTACCCTATTGGGGCCGGAATGTATTTCAACTATGATGATAGAAATTTTTTCTTCTCTCATCGGGATTGTTCATAGCGAGAAGTAAGGGGGAAAATTGATGCCCAAGCCGCTATCCTCTTTCCACTTCTATATTGCCTTGTTTTCCTCCCTCTTGACGTCGGGTTTGTTGGCAACCTGCGGAGGCGGGAGCGGGAGTAGCGTTGGGGTCGTCCCATCTACTACGGCTTCGGTTACTACCACTATCTCTGATCAGCCGACCTGCCTGATTCCCAATGGGAACTTCCAAAACGTCCGGGTCCCCAGCACCCGGGTTCGAGCCAATACCTCTAGCTCCGCAGCTCCCAACGAGAGCG
>Ga0187769_10002142_pt1 | contig 11477 bp, 10 predicted proteins | sample 0116_SJ02_MP02_1_FD_133140 | JGI IMG/M metagenome (GOLD analysis project Ga0187769, IMG submission 133140) | Tropical peat soil microbial communities from peatlands in Department of Meta, Colombia - 0116_SJ02_MP02_10_MG | ecosystem: Environmental > Terrestrial > Soil > Wetlands > Peat | place... | reverse complement strand
GGCGGCGACATCGTGACCGGTGCGGCAACCGTGATTCTCGCCATGGGTGCCGGACGCCGCGCAGCCAGTTCGATTCATGAGTATCTGACGACCGGCCAATGGTGAGGAGCCAGTTTCCGGGGTGCCCTGGCGTGACGTCCGTCACCAGCGCACTTGACCCATATCACTGCCTGCTCACCATTCTGGGGCTGTAATGAACTCCAGGAGCGCGGCGCGGCTTGGTCCGGCCATCGAGCGAATCCTTTCAGGGGGAAACAATGGTAAATGACGATTTAGTGAAATGTCCGCTGTGCGGTGGCTTTACGCACGTTGGCAAACCTGAACTGCTGGCAGCCTTGCGCGATCCCAGGATCCGGCAACAGGTCGAAAGTTTTGTAGCCCAATTGTTGCGGTCTCCCGCGGGCGAACTCGCGAGTGTTGCTGCGGACCAGCCGAAGAGCGGGGACTTCCATAAAGACGTCCACAACTGGAACCCGAATGTCCCCGTGTGGCGCCGCAGCCCGAAGGAATAAGCGTAGGACGTGCCCAATGTTTCAGTCGTGGAGGAAGAATTGGCCGTTGCTCGTGCTTTGCGGTGTCCTTCTTGCGGCGATGGCGTTTACCTACCTCAGGGCTCAAACACAACCAGCAAAGAATGCTGAAAGGTACCGCATTCTAACGAGAAATGACGCTCTGTCGTGCACTTTTTCTCAAACTCTGAGCGCCCATGTAGGCGGCGAGCTTACGGGTACGATCACGGGGGTGGCATATCACTTCGAATGTGGCGACGATGCGGGAGACGAAGGAGACGTTGAGCTGACATCTGCCGAGCTAGAGAACGGAAAGATCGCGATTAGGACCAAGAACTTCGGCACAATCTATCGAGGCAACGAGCCGGGCAGCTTTGACACGTACGAGATGACTGATAGTCAAATTCAAAAGCTGAAGACCTTTCTTAATGCTGAGGGTGTGCAGCTTCTCTCCCGGGTGGAACCGACGTACCCGCCACTAGCCCGGGCGGCCCACATTCAAGGCCCTGTGGTTTTGCAAATCGTGATCAGTGCGGCTGGCGACGTTAAGGATGCGCAATTGGTGCAGGGCCATCCTATGCTGACGTCCGCTGCGCTTGATGCGGTTAAGCAGTGGAAGTATAAGCCGCACGTTGTGGCTGGCAAGCCCGTCGAGGTTAAGAAAACAGTAACCGTTAACTTCTTCCTGGCGGGTCACTCTAGTCCAAATTAGGTTTCGAGCGGATTAAACCCAGAACCCCGGCCAGGATTTTCGCCGGCGCCTATTCGTACCGCAGAGCTTCGATGGGATCCAGCCGTGAGGCGCGCAGCGCGGGGATCATGCCGCTGACCAGTCCAACCACGGTCAAGATCAGCGTGGCGACGATCAGCGTGCCGGGCGCTATGATCAGGCGGATGTCGCCCGCTTCGGCATTCTTCGCCATGGCGCTGTACAGCGTGAGCCTTCCGACCGATAGCGACACTGCGTAGGCCAGCACGATCCCCAGCAATCCGCCGATAAACGTAATCGTGAGCGCTTCCGCGAGGAACTGCAGCAGAATGTCTCCCCGCCGGGCCCCCAGCGCCTTTTCCACCCCAATTTCCCGCGTACGCTGGGTCACGGAGACCAGCATGATGTTCATCAGCCCGACCCCGCCGATGCCCAGCGTCAGAGTGCCGATGAAGCCCAGCAGAATTTTCAGCCCGATGGTAATCACCTCGAATTGGTGAACCTGCTCCATCAGGTTGAAAATGCGTACGGCGCGGCGGTCGGTTTCATTGAACTTATGATCCTTGGCCAGAACGGCGCGGGCCGACTGTTCCAGCCTCTCGTACTCGGGAGTCTCGTAGTTGAACCAGATGGAATCGAGGTAATGAGTGTCCTTGACGTCGCTCATGGAAGTGAACGGGATGTAGACCGCCCGGTTGATGTCGTCGTCGCCTTCCTGCATTTTGGCCGTCAGGATGCCGATCACTTCAAAGCTAATACCATCGACGCGGATACGCTCGCCCAGCGCATTTCGTCCGGAGAAAAGTTTTTCCTTGGCTTCCGAACCGATGACCGCCACCCGGGCGCGCTGCATCTCGTCCTGCATGTTGAAGAAGCGCCCGCTGTTCACCTTCAACGCGCGAACCGAATCGACATTGGGATAATCTCCCGAAACGTCAAAAGTAAAAGTCCGTGTATCGAACTGAACGTTGCATTGCTTGTCCACTTCGGGGGTGATGTGTGTGATCTGCGGCAGGTTGGTGGTGAGCGTGTCCACATCGTCGAGCGTGAAGCGGACCTGCGCCCCTGCCTTCTGCCCACCGGCCTGCATCGATGTGCGGCCCGGCACCAGAATCATCAGTTTGGTGCCAAAGTTGGCAAAGATGGCCGCGCAGGCCTGTCCAAAGCCGTTGCCGTATGCCAGCAGCATCACCACCGTGGCAATCCCCCAGGCCATGCCCAGCATGGTGAGCGCGGTGCGGCGGCGATTGTGCCGCATCGCGCCGTAAGCCTCCTGCAATAAATCGCGCACCATATCTTTCGCCTCTACTCCTGCCGCAGCGCTTCCACTGGCTGCAGCATGGCGGCCTTGCGCGCCGGATAAAGTCCGGCCGCCACGCCGGCCAGCGCCAGGCTTCCAATCGCCAAAATCGCCGTCGCTGGCACCAACTTGGGAGGATCGAACCCCCCCTGCCCCTGCACGTTGCCCAGCATCGCCATCAGGCCAGCGGCTAGTCCCATGCCAACCAAACCGCTAAACAGCGTCAGGAGAATTCCTTCCAGAAAAAACTGCGCCAGAATGCTGCGCCGCGTCGCGCCCAGAGCCATGCGCAATCCGATCTCTCGCGTACGCTCGCTCACCGTCACCAGCATGATGTTGATCACCCCAATCGCCCCCAGAGCCAGCGTGATCAGTCCCACCGCTCCCAGGAACATGTTCATGGCATCGAAGATGGAGCCGATCGCCTTGGAGTTCTGGATGGTGTCCCAGCCCTCAAACGCATTCTTGTCGTGATAGTCGAAGCCGTGATTGCGGGCAATGATCTTGCGAACTTCATCCTGTGCCAGCAGATGTTCGTCGGTCACGCGCGGCTGATAGTTGATGAACGATATTGAATTTTCATGATTCTCACCCTTCAGAGGAAACAAAGTCGCCATCACTCGAAACGGCACGTAGCCGCGCATGTTGGTGGAATTATCGTCGCCGTGTCCCACGCGCTGCACCGCGCCGATGACTTCGAAGCTGATGTCGTTCAGAATAATGCTCGCGCCCACCGCGGGTCGTCCGGGAAAAAGATTCTTGACCAGTTCGTCGCCCAGAACAATGACGTTGCGCCTTTGCGATTCGTCCAGGTCGTTGAGCCAGCGCCCCTGCTTGAGGGGAAGGTAACGAATCTCACTGAACTGGGGTTCGACGCCGGCGATCTCTCCATTGGCGCTGGCAAACTCGCTGACCGCTCGCACATCGGTGCGAATCAGGACCGGCGACGCGTTGCGGACATGCGGAGCTTCCTGCCGGATATCCGCGAAGTCTTGATACGTAAGCAGGTACAGGCGGGCGGAGTTCATTCTGCCCTCAACCGCCGGCGCCCTCCCCGGATAGATGAACATGATGTCCTTGCCGTACTGCGCGAGCTCGCGCTTGTTCCCGGAGCGAAAGCCTTCCCCTAATCCCACCAGCAGAAGCAGAGATCCCACGCCCCAGGCGATGCCGAACATGGTCAGAAACGAGCGCAGCTTGTGCGCCCAGAGGGTGCGGAAGATTTGCGCGAAAATGTCCAGAACCATGCGCATAGGCTGTAAGTATTATTACGCAATAGTCGAAGGCCTGGCTCGCCATTCGTTAGTGGACGCTAAGATGATCGTCACCCGCGTCGTCCGGCATGAATGCGCGTCGCACCTTGCGGGTCAGGTGACGAATCTGGTCTGAAAGCGGCCTGGAATCAAGCGCTTCGGAGCACGATCAAAGCAGCTCCCAGGCTTCAGAACCCATGCGCAAAACATGCGTTCTATTGGAATCGCTGATTGGATTGGTGGCGGCGAGTGGACTCGAACCACTGACCTACGGATTATGAGACCGTCGCTCTAACCACCTGAGCTACGCCGCCGACAAGTAGAGGAAACACAACGAGAGGACAAGTCGCACCTGCGCGAACCCTCGTCGCCTTGGACACGACACCCGGAATCGCGCATCCCATCCAGTTTTTCATTCTAAGAGGCATCGCAAAACAGTGTCAAACCGCCCCTTATGATTCGCGTTCTCACAGTCGACACTTGCCAGCGGACGCAGGAAACTGGAAACTGGTTCTCTCATGAACTCACTCGCTGTAATACCCGCCCGCCTCGCCTCCAGCCGTCTGCCCCGCAAAATGTTGCGTGAAATTGCGGGCAAACCGCTGGTCGGCTGGGTGTACGAAGCGGTCCGCTCGTCACCGTTGCTCTCCGATGTAATTGTCGCTACCGATTCGGAAGAAATTCTGGAAGTTTGCCGCCAGCATGGCTGGAAAGCGCAAATGACCTCGCCCGCTCATCGCAGCGGCACCGAGCGGGTACGCGAAGTCTCAAATTCCATCGCGGCGGATGTTTACGTGAACGTGCAAGGCGACGAACCGCTGGTGCGGCCGGAGCAAATTGCCACGCTGCTCGACGTGATGAAAGATCCTTCAGTTCAAGCGGGAACCGTGAAGACTCTATGTCCGCCAGAAGACATCCATAATCCCAATGCGGTCAAAGTGGTCACGGCATCGGATGGGCGCGCGCTCTATTTTTCCCGGTCCACCATCCCTTTCGACCGCGACGGCAGCCGGCCGCGCTACTTCAAGCATCTCGGCCTCTATGCCTACCGCAAGCCGGCACTGGATTTTTTTGTGAACCAACCGGAATCGGCGCTTGAGAAAAGTGAACGTCTCGAGCAACTGCGTTTCCTGGAAAACGGAGTCCCAATCTATGTGGGGGAAACGCCCTACGATTGCGTCGGCGTCGATACCGAAGAAGACCTGCAGCGCACAGCGGAAATTCTGCGCCAACGCTGATTACTTCTGCGCTCCGGGCTGGCTTTTCATGAGTGCGGGTTCGCGTTCTGCGCGCGGCCCCAAGCCTCCGCGGCTGCCACTCGCTTTGAAATCGCCGGATGCGAGTGGAACAAAACCTCAATCCACTTCGATGGCGCGCGCTCGGCCAGGTTTTGCTGCGCCAGTTTGTTCATCGACGAAATAAACGGCTCCACGCTGGCGATCGACTCAAAGGCATAGCGGTCGGCCTGTCGCTCGTTGTAGCGCGAGTAGGCATTTAGGACCGGCATCAGCAGGAGTGAAAGCACGGTCGCGGTAAGCGCCAGCAAGGGCAGGTTGGCGAAATCGGAGAGCTCCTCGAACATGTGGTGATCGACCGCATAATGCAGCACGAAGTTGGCCATCCAGAAACCGAGCAGGGTGATTCCGGCCTGCACCAGAATGCTCTTCAGAATGTGCCGGTGGACGTGATGGCCGACCTCATGGGCAAGCACCGCCTCAATCTCCTCGGGTGCGTAATTATCCAGCAACGTATCGGCGAGTATGATCCGCCTCGTGCTGCCCAGTCCGGTAAGTGCCGCGTTCGCCTTCTTGCTCTTTTCCGAAAGCTTCCAGCGATAGACTCCGCGCACCCGCGTCCCCGCCCGCTCGCCTAGTTGCACCAAACGGCGCCGCAGTTCTTCATTCTCCAGCGGTTCGAACTTGTAGAAGATGGGAAACAGCACCACCGGTGCGAGCTGGGCTAACAAGATGAACAGCCCCATAAACAGCGCCCACGTGATCATCCACCAGTGCTGCGGCGATTGCCGAATCATGAAATACAACAACTCCACCACGATCCCGGTCAGTGCCAGTCCTACCAGTAAACCTTTGGCCTCATCCCACAGCCACGAGCGAAGTTTCTGAGTGGAAAGTTGAAACTTCCGCTCCAGCCGGAATCCGTAGTAGTCCAGGCCCAGGCCGAGCACCTTGCCGATCAGAATCAGGAAGAACAAATACAAGAAAACTGCGAGTGTGTAGTTTTGGAATGCGCGGCGTAAGGCAAGGTCGCGCAGCCAGCCTGACCAGCCTGTGATCAGAAGGACAATTAAGAAAGCGGAGCCGATTACAAAATCGGTAATTCCCAACCAGCGACGGATCCGGTTGTAACGGCGCGCCTCAGGCGAGTCGTCCGAAGTCGGGGGCGGGCTTTCGGCGAAGGTCATGCTCAGTTAGAAGTATCGCATTACAGCCTGGTGAAATGTGGACTTTCCGCCGGATGAATCCTAACCCCCGCCTTTAACAAAACTCTCCGCATCTGTCAGGATTTGGTTCACCAACTCCGGCGACGCAGCCTCCGCGTAGGCGCGCAGCAGCGGTTCCGTTCCCGAGGCGCGGAACAGAATCCACGCTTCCGCGCCCTTGCCATTCGTCGGCGCATCAAGAAAAAACTTGATGCCATCGAGATTCTCTTTCTTCACCACGCGATAGCGCCCCAAACTCTGCGTGCTCTCAGCCCCAGCCCGTTGAATCGCGCCTTGCTTCGCTTCTTCTGGAATGTGCAGATCGCGCCGCCCATAATAGTGCGGACCGAATTCGCCCTGCAGGTCCGCAACCAGTTGCCCCAGCGGTTTGCCTTCTTCGGCCATCACGTTGGCCAGCAGCAGGCAATTCAACACCCCATCCCGTTCCGGCAGAAAGCGCGAGTAGCCGATGCCGCCGGACTCCTCGCCGCCGATCAAGATGTCGTGCTCCATCATCAAGTCGGCGGTGTACTTGAAACCGATCTGCGTTTCGTAAAGTTTGCGGCCATACTTGGCGGCAATGCGATCAAGCATTCGCGTCGTATTAAAGGCGCGCACTACATCTCCCGGCCACTTTTTGCGCTCGAGCAGCCAGCGCAGTAGAACGCAGAAGATTTTGTGCGAATCCACGAAGCTCCCATCTTCGGCGACCGCGCCGATCCGGTCGGCATCGCCGTCCGTGGCCAGCCCGGCATCGCACTGCTCGCCGACCACCGTCTCCTGTAAGAGCGCGATGTGCGGCTGAATGGGCTCGGGATTGATGTCAGGAAACAGCGGGTTCACTTCCTGCCGGATCGTGATGTGCTGAACCCCGCGATCGCGGAAGATTCCGGCAAGAACTCCCCGTCCCGAACCGTACATGGAGTCAATCGCGAACTTGAATTTGGTCTTGCCGATCAGCTCCATGTCGGCAAAGCGGCACACCGCGGCGATATACGGCGTCTTGAGGTCGGTCTCTTCAATGGACGCCTTCGAACCCTGCGGCATCGCCCCGGCATGGAGTTCTTCTTCGATCCTATGCATGATTGCGGGAGTTGCAGACCCGCCAAAATTCCCCTTGAACTTCACTCCGTTCCAGTTCCACGGATTGTGGCTGGAGGTGATCATCACTCCGCCCGCGCCGCCCTTCTCCTTTACCGCATACGACACGGCCGGTGTCGGAGTGTAATCGTCGGACAGCTTTACTGGAATGCCCCCCGCGGCGATCACTTCCGCTGTAACTCGCGCCGCACTTTGCGAAGCAAAGCGCGTGTCATAGCCTATAAACACTCCGCGTTTTGCATCCTCGTATTTCAAAATGTAGGATGCAATTGCGCCCGCCACCCGGCGCACGTTGTCGAACGTGAAGTCATCGGCAATAATGCCGCGCCACCCGTCGGTTCCGAACTTGATTTCTTGAGCCATTGAAATTCAGTTTCTGGTTTCCCATTTCTAATCAAAGCTCATCCTCAGAACTGGAAAACAGGAAACCGGAAACTATGTCAGCCGGTGCAGCTTCTTCTCGTCCAGATACTTCACCACTTTGCCAACGTCTTGCGCGTGCTGCAGGGTCGTGATCAGCAGAGCGTCATCCGTTTCTACTACTACTAAGTTGTTCACTCCCACCGTCGCCACAAACTTGCCCGGCGCGTGCACATAATTGCCGTTAGCATTGAGGACAAATACGCCTGCGCCTTTAATTAGGTTGCCGCCAACTGGACTGCTCTTTGCCGTGTGGTGCTCGTGCAGCGCCGTCCACGAACCCAAATCATTCCAGCCGAAATCGGCGGGCAGACAAACAATATTTCCTGCCTGTTCACCCTTCGCCGAGCGCGGCTCCAGCACGGCGTAATCCACGCTGATGTTCTCGCACCTGGGATATATTTTGCGGAACGTCGCAACAAACTTGCCTGTACCGAACGTGGCCGAGATCTCTTCCAGCAGGGAAGCGGTGTTGGGAAGATGCTCGCGCAAGGCGTTGGCCAGGGTGCGGGCGCTCCACAAAAACATCCCGCTATTCCAGAAATAATTGCCTGCCGCCACAAATGCTGCAGCCTTCTCCGCATGGGGCTTTTCGGTGAAGCGGCGCACTCGGAAAGCGTCGCCGTCGAATGCGCTGCCGGCCTCAATATAGCCGTAGCCAGTTTCCGCGCGGCTCGGCCTGATGCCGAGGACCACAATGTTTTCCCCCGCGGCCGCGATCTCAACCCCACGTGCGATGGTGGCGCGATACGTTTCCTCGTCGGCGATTACGTGGTCGGAGGGAAACATGCCAATCACCGCATCCGGATGTTCGCGCAATAAAAGAAACGCCGCCAATCCAATCGCCGGTGCGGTGTTGCGCCCCGCCGGCTCGGCGAGTACTTGAGATTTCGGCAACTTCGGCAGTTGCCTCAAAATCGCTGGACGAAGATCGTCATTGGTAATGATCCAGAACCGGCTCGGCAAGGCCAGCGGCAGCAGCCGTGCCACCGTCTGCTGAATCATCGTCTGCTTGCCGTCGAGCGCCAGCAATTGCTTGGCACGTCGCTTCCGGCTCAGGGGCCAGAAGCGTGTGCCGCGGCCTCCGGCCAGGATCACGGGATAAAAATTTGAGTTCTTAGCCAAGTTCTCTCACGAATGTGCGCTCGTTAAATGCGCGTTTCCGGTTCCGGCAGAGCCTTGCCTGGAACCCGCGCCCTCAGAAACTCCAGCGTCCACTGCGGGTGCACCCTGAACCTGCCGACCGACGCCGGAACTACCACCGCATCGCCCTTCGCCATAGTGACCCCTTCCGCTCCGGCCGCTTCCACTATGCCACATCCCTCCACCCCGACAAGAATCTGCGCGGAACTCTTGCCGGCATCTTCGCGCGTGCTCAGTTCCTGCGCGTCCTTAATCTCAAACATATCCACCACAAAGTAAGGGGCGGCCACCAGCGGGGCCCGCCGGTTCCTGCTCCCGAAAACCTGCTCTGGCGCCGGCCTCACCACTTTTCCCGACGCGACTCTTGCCTTCACCGCAGCCATGCCATCTTTCAGGTGCAGCTCGCGTGGCCGTCCGTAATCATACAAACGGTAGGTTGTATCCGACTGCTGCTGCGTCTCCACAATCACCGAGCCCGGCCCCAGCGTGTGCACTGTTCCGCCGCAGACATAAATCATGTCCCCCGTGTAAACGTTGAGCCAGTTCAGCAATTCTTCCGCACGCTTCTCATGGATCGCCTGCTCCAATTGCGCAACCGTCACGCCCGGCTTCATTCCCAAAGCGATTTGCGCCCCCGGCTTCGCGTGCGCCACATACCAGCACTCCGTCTTGCCCCAGGGCTGGCCTACGCGGCGAGCTTGATCGTCATCGGGATGAACCTGCACCGAAAGTTTCTCGTGCGGAAAAAGAAACTTCAGCAGCAAAGGGAATCGCCCTGCATCGCGGGCGGCCTCACCCACCAGTTCCCGCTGATACTTCTCGCTGATTTGCGCCAGCCTCTGTCCGCTCAGGGGCCCGTTCGCAATCTTGCAGTCGTCACCCGTGAGCCAGGCCTCGCCAATCTTTTCTTCGAACTTATGATTGGGATAAATCGGCGACAGATCGAGCGTGCCCCACGGGCGCGGATCGAATCCCGGAAGCATCAGCAGTGGATATAGATCACCCATAGTTTCACTTACATAAAAAAGGCCGTTCGCGAAGGGACGGCCTTAGCCGAATCTGAAGAAATCGATCTGTAAAACCAAGGCGCTAAAATCTGTGTTACAGCCCGGCGAAAAATTTCCGCATCCTCTCCAGCCCACGATCCAACTCCGCCTTCGAAGTCGCATACGACACACGGATATGCTCGCCCGTGCCAAAACCTTCTCCCGGCACGGTTGCCACGTGCGCCTCCCGCAGCAGCCTGCCCGCCACATCTGACGCAGACTTCACGCTGCCGTGCCCTAGGAACGCGGAGATGTTCGGGTAGGCATAAAATGCGCCTTCGGGCAGCGTGCACGTCACCCCCGGAATCGAGCGCAAGCCTTTCACTACGTGGTCGCGGAGTTCGATATACTCACGCCGCATTTTCTCCACGCAGTCCTGCGGTCCCTTCAGCGCCGTCACCGCCGCCTTCTGGACAATCGACGTCGGGTTGGACGTAGACTGGCTTTGCAATTTCGACATCGCGCTCACCACCGCCACCGGTCCCAGCGCGTAACCCAGCCGCCATCCTGTCATGGCGTAAGTTTTCGAGAGCGAGCCCAGAACGACAATGCGCTCTTTGAACTCGCGCAACGATCCCACCGAAAAATTCTTGCTCGTGTAATTCAGATAAACGTAACATTCGTCGGAGAGCACCCAGATTCCGCGCTCATGCGCCAGGCGTACAACTTCCGTCAGATCCTCCGCACTCATCACCGCTCCCGAGGGATTCGAGGGTGAATTCAGAATGATGACCTTGGTCCGCGCCGTGATCAGCCGCGCCACCATCTCCGCGGTCACGCGAAATCCCTGCGCTTCGTCCGATTGCAGCAATACGCAATCGCCGCCCGCATAGCGCACAATGTCCTTGAACGAAACCCAGTAAGGGACCGGCAAAATCACCTCGTCGCCATGATCCACCAGGACCTGAATCGCGTTGAACAGAGCGTTCTTGCCACCGGTCGAGGCGATGGCCTCCTCACGGCGGTAGTCGGAATCGAAATCGACCGCATGGCGGTGCACGATCGCATCGCGCAGCTCGGCTGTGCCCGGCACTGCCGTGTATTTCGTGAAATTGCCCTGAATGGCGGCGATGGCGGCGTCCTTGATGTGCTGCGGCGTCGCGAAATGCGGCTCGCCCGCGCCGAAGTCCACCACGTCGATGCCCTGCGCCCGCAACTTCTCGGCTTCGGCCACCACCGCCATGGTCGCGGAGGGCTCAATACGGTTGATGCGGTCGGTAAGTTTCAGCGCTTCCGTAATTGCCGTGGTCATGACTTCTTCTTCCTCTTTTTTTCTTTTGTCGCCGCAGCGCCAGCCGCGGCCTCGGCCATTTCGTCATGAAACTTGTAGGCCGGCTCTAGCTTTTCGCGCAGCTTCTGCTCCACTACTTCCGGAACCAATCCCTTCACCGGGCCGCCCGCCTGCGCCACTTCCCGCACCAGTCGCGAGCTGACGTAGGAGTATTTGTCCGCCGGCATCATGAAGACGGTCTCCAGCGTGGGCTCGAGCTTGCGGTTCATCAAAGCCATTTGCAGTTCATACTCGTAGTCGCTTACTGCCCGAATGCCACGCAATT
>Ga0187769_10002141_pt1 | contig 11480 bp, 8 predicted proteins | sample 0116_SJ02_MP02_1_FD_133140 | JGI IMG/M metagenome (GOLD analysis project Ga0187769, IMG submission 133140) | Tropical peat soil microbial communities from peatlands in Department of Meta, Colombia - 0116_SJ02_MP02_10_MG | ecosystem: Environmental > Terrestrial > Soil > Wetlands > Peat | place... | reverse complement strand
TGTCATGGCCCAGCGCGGCGCTGGCAAAACAGGTTGCGCTGCTGCTTTCCAAGTAGCCACAGCCAATCCGGCCAGTAGGAGCGGAGTTCATCTGCGACCTCCGGATGGATGCGGGGAGTGGTAAAAACATTCCCTCCCAATTCGACTCTGCTTATTGATTCTCCGTGAAGGACGCGTCAGAATCGCTTAAAGGGGACGTGGTTGCGGAGTTGATCCTCATTTGGAGTCCAGGCGAAAAACTGCATGAATTTGCTGAGCATTGAACGAGAAGATAGCCTTCGCCATAACCGTTGGGTCAGAACAGCATTATATGAGTACGGAATGTTGAAGGAGGCCATCGCGGCTCCTCAGGACGTCCAAGCGGTGGCACGTTCTATAGATCGCCTTTGCCAATTGGCGAGAGTGGCCCCCACCGCTCAGACGAAGCTCCGGGTCGAGGACAAGATCCACGAGCGGATTCGGCTTCTCAACGGTCGCAACTTTGACTGGAGCGAGTTTACTCCCTCCATCGCGCAGCGCCGAATTCCCAAGGCGGTGGTGCTCAAAAAATGGATCGGTCCCAGGGAAAAGGGGGTTATTTTTATCTCGTTCGAAGATCAGTGGGTGCGATTGCTCCGGTTAGCCGATCTGAAAGCCTTCGCAGATCGTTACACCCTGGTAATCTCACCAGCGTGGAGTCCGCCGCACTCGCTCATCAACTGTGTCTTCCCTAACGTCTTCCCTGACCCGGTGTTCTGCCTCATCAGCAACACGAATGACCTGCAGATTTTCCCGCGCTTGTCCAAAAAGTACCAGATGGTGCCACTCTATGCTTGTAGCTGGGTAAACCCGGAATGGTATCGAGCGGAGCCTTTCGAGAACAAGGACATTGACATCTTCATGCTGGCCAATTTCGGCAAGTACAAACGCCATTTTGCCCTGTTTAAGGCGTTGCGCGACATGCCTCCTTCCGTCCGTGTCCGTCTTATAGGCCAGAACAACGAAGGCCGCACCGCCGACACCTTGCTCTCGGAGGCGGACCACTACGGTGTTCGCAACCGGTTTGAGTTGAAGACCAACGCTACTGACAATGAGGTCTTCGAAGCGTTTCGTCGAGCGAAAGTCAGCCTCATTCTGTCGCGGCGCGAGGGGTCTTGTGTGGCCGTCGTGGAATCCATATTCAGCGGCACTCCCGTGGGCATGTATGAGGATGCTGAGATTGGCTCACGTGTATTCATCAATGAGGCCACCGGGCGTCTTCTGCAGCACCACAATTTAGGGGCGCAGTTGAATGAGTTCATCGCCCGCGCGCATCGCTATCGGCCCCGGGAGTGGGCGCTGCAACACGACATATCGTGCTTTTCGAGCACAGTCACCCTGAATCAAGCGCTGAAGCAGCATGCCCTGGCCAGTGGCAGAGAGTGGACGCAGGACATTGCAGTCCACCAGTGGCGTCCAAATCCCCAGTTGGTCAGTGAGCAGGATAAGGAACGCCTGCAAAGGGAATACGAATACATCAGCTCCCAGTTTGGAGTGGCCATTGGAGGCGGTTAGTTTAGCTACGTGCCTTTTGGAAGGCGGTCATTCGCCTGCGGCGCCGGAGAGCATGGATTCTTGCTGGAAGCGTCCGCTGCACCGGGAGTAGAGCGCAGAAAGAAGATCTGAGACCGCGAGCCGCTCATCAGGCTGCAACCAGCCGATCAACAGCAGCACAACTGGAAGCGCTACGGCGGCCATAGCCGCTACCAGCATCTCCGAGACATGCCAACGTACAATCGTTAGCCGTCCAACTACATAGATCAGAATGGAGGATACGAGTAGAACTGCCAAACGTCCCAGCTCATAAGGTACGCGCAAGTAGCGCTGCCCTACCGCCATGGTGAGTCCTGCCAAGATCGCGAACGCCAGCGCCGCCGAACAAGCGGCGCCCATCGCACCCCATTTGGGGATCAGCAGCGCATAGCCGGCAAAGCAGAACATCCCGGCAATGGCCAAAAACCAGGGCTTCAGGTGAACTTTCTTTTTCGCATAGAAGCCAGTGTCGGCCACAGTGCTGATTGACCAGAACAGATAGGCGATGAGCAAGATCGGCACCGGTCGATACGCTTCCCAGTATTGCCGCCCGGTGAGCAGCCGCAGAATGGCTGGACAAAGCAATGACAACACCAGCGCGGGATACAGATACAGGGCCGCCAGGTAGGTAGTGGCTCGCGCGATCTTGCGGGGCCCCGAAGGTGAATTGCCTACCTCGATCATCAGAGCGCCCCATATCTTAGTAAAGGGAGCCAAGACGAGCGTCATAAGACCGACCACGATCTTGAAACTGATTCCATAGATTCCCACCGTGGCCGAACCACGCAGCATCATGAGGAAGTAGCGGTCACCACTGTCAAGCACCATACGGAACAACCCGCCCAGCACGAAGGGCGCACCGTACCGCAACATGGACTTCCACAAGTCCCAATCAAAATGAAACCCCGATTGCCGAAATACGTACACCGCAATCGCCAGTGCTGACAGCCCAGTGTGCAGCAAGCTCGCGCCGATGATTCCCTTCAGCCCCCATTGCAGCCACAACACCAGCACCAGATTAACCACGATGCCGAGGATGAGGCGTCCGACCGAAAACAGCACATAAAGCCCGGAGCGTATCCGTGCCTGTATCGAAACCAAACCGACCTGAAAAACCAGTTCCAGCGGCAGCAGACAGGCGAACGCTTCCACTGCCCAGGTGTACTCCGTGGTGCGAAACAATAGACGTGAAATTCGAGAGGAAAATGGCAACACAAAAAGCAACACGGCCGTGCTATTGGCCATTACTCCTGCCAGCGCCGTGCTGAACACTTTTCGTTGGCGTTCGGGGGCGACCGCCTCGAACTGATAGAAGGCGATAGCTGCGACGGCGAAGCCGCTCATTACCACCAGACCCAGAATATCTTGCGTGCGGCTAAGCAGTTCGAGTATGCCGTACTGATTGGGCGCGATCTGCCGGGTATAAATCGGGATCACGAAAAACGACAAGGCACTCTGTGAGGCGATCCCGACGGCATAGACCATCCAATGTTTCAGCCATTGGCGTCCGGTCAGGGAACTGCCGCGCATCGTGTGCTTTCTGTTTTCTGCAATCTCGTCTTTAACAGTCATATATGGCTTGTCGCTCATCCTGTTGCAATCGTTAAGCCAGCCCGCGCCCATGGCTGTGCATATGCGTGCTTCAGGAATATGTGCAATTGAACGACCACGGCGGTGAAAACGCAGATTGTAGTTCATTCATCTCCCACGCCCTTAAGCGTCATATCCAGACCGTCGGCTTCCAGCACGGCTTGCCGAGAAAGGTGTGTGCAAACTATTTCACTTTTTCAGAAACTTCATGCCGGGCTGGCAATACGCCGAAATCGTGGTTAAATTTGCGCAGATCCATGCGATCGGGGGAAATGACGCTCGAGCGCTTGCGGTCTCGAGGCGTGACTGTGAAGCAGGTGATCCATCTATTACTCAGGGACATGTACGCCCCAGCAGTTTTCTGCCAGCCTCTCGGAATCTAGTGCCCGCTGGCAAGCCAGTCTACGCTGCCATTTTAGGGCCCTTTTCGGGAAGCAACGTTCTGTCCGCACGATGGGCCCATTGGGGAAGTATTCGGAGCCGAACGATGCGCGTCAAATCACTGGCACTGTGCGTTCTGTTGTTGGTTCCGTCACTCGTGGCGGCACAAGCAGGTTGCGGCGCTACCACGGGCGGCGCCGCTGCTTATGACCAGAGCCAATGCGGCAACGTGGCAGGAAATTTTCCTGCCGTGGGCAGTGCCATTTCCTCCTGCGGCAGCTATACGGGAACCTTCACTCTATCGCAGGACATCAGCTCCGGGGCCGGTTCAGTCTGTCTGACCGTGGGCACGGGCTCGACCCTCAACCTGGGCGGGCACACCGTTACCGGGCTGATCCAGCTCGGCGATCCCGCCTCAGGCACGCACGTCTATAACGGCACCGTGCATTGCTCGGCCACCACCAACTCCAGCGCCTGCGTGTACGGCAACCTCTCCGGTCCGATGAGCGCGCCCCTGGCGGTGGATCACATGACCTTGCTCAACCAGAACACGGCTTCCGGAAGCAACGGACAGACGCTGTTTCTGGACTGGAATCCCTCGTCGGTGTCGGCGGCTGCGCCCCAGGTGCAATTCAGCTACATCACCAGCAGCGCCCCCGCCATCCCGGACTCTTCCCGCACCGGCAACATCTGGATCAACGGACACTCCAACTGGACGGCGGACATTCACAACGTGGATTTGACCTGCGGACCGCAGTCAAATGCTTGCCAGGGGGTCACGCTGTGGGCCGGGCGCGCGCACATCTACAACAGCCGCATCACCATGTCGAACGTGTCGTTGCCCCAGGATGGGCGCGGCTTCATCTGTGACGGCGACTCCGACTACTGCGAGGCCAATAACAACTACATCGATTCTCAGAACAACCGCGCCTTCCGCCTGCGCCAGTACACCACCTCGGGCGTAGCCGGACCGCTTACCTGGCATGACAACCTCATCGACAACATCCATGACAACATCACCCGCGCGGCCATCCATCTCTGCGACCCGGACAATACCGGCGACACCCTCAACGCCAACAACGCCACCTTCTCCAACAACACGCTGGTGATCGGCAGCGGCGGGGCCGGAGTCTGGGCCATCAACTGCGGCTCGCCGGGACCGGTGATCAAGGACAACACGGTGAAGTGCATGGGCTCAGGCAACTGCGGCACCATTGCCCATCCCACGGCGGATTATGGTGTGGCCACCTTCCTGACCGTCTACGACAACACGCTGGATTCCGGCACGGCCGGGCCGCAGTCCTCCAGCAACACCACCGTCAACTACTGCAACACCGGAACCTGTTCGCCCAATGGCGGGGCTTGCTCGCTGATCTCACCCTGTCCTGCGCTCACGGGAACAGGCCCCAACCCACCCACGAATCTGGCGGCCGCTGTGAAGTGAACCTGTAAGACTCGCTGCGACGCTGTGTCTGCTCGCACGCCTTAACGCTCCGACAATTCCCAGACCGCTGTCGCAATACGTAACTGCCGCGGACAGACAAGCCGCTAGCCCTGCGTGATTCGACTCATAGCTGCCGGGCACGGTGGCGTGTCTCGAGACGGTCTGCGGCTGTACTTCAGCGAGCACAAAAAAGAACGGTTCAACTGGTCGCACAAGCGGTCGAAGTAAGCTGCCGGTTTTTCTGTGGCCAAAGGTTCACCTGCGCAGCGCGCACAAGGACGTATCGCCGGCTGCCGCAAGCCACCGTCCGCATCGCTCCTACGGACGATCCTAAGACAGCACGCACACGTGACTTACTCGTGGACATGTCCGCATCCGTTCTTCTCAGCAGTCTCTCGGAATCTTCCGGGAAATTAACCGCGCACATACGCTGTGGGGTAGAGCTCCTATGACAACGTCTTACACGACCAGTAAAAACCATTCCCCCTTTAGGAGATATTCCCGTGAAGAAATACTGCTTATTCCTTTTTTGCATTGCTTTTCTATGTAATGTGTCGGTTCTTCTCTTCGGGCAGCCGACTACGTCAGCTAGTTCATCCGTTGGTGCGCTGTTCGGCGACACGCGCGTTGAGTGGCTGTTGGACTCCAACACTCCCGGTCAGGCAGAAGCGTTTCCCGTGAAGGCAACAGCAACCGGTACCATCAACTCCCTGGTGATTTACCTTGATAGTTCCTCAACCGCCCCGCAAGTTTCCGTGGGGCTGTACGCGGACGGCGGCAATGGGCATCCGGGCGCCCTGATGGCACAGGCCGGTACGCCGTCCCCGAAACCAGGCGCCTGGAACAAGCTTACCCTGGCCAGCAGCACCAAGGTAGTCCAGGGGACGCGTTACTGGATCGCGGTTTTGGGCACTGGCGGCGCCATCCAGTTCCGTGACACGAACCGGGGCAACTGCAGCAGCGAAACCAGCAGTCAAACCACCATCACTTACCTGGGCCTGCCACAGAACTGGACAACTGGTCAGCAGTGGTCGACCTGCAGAATGTCGGCCTACGGCTCAGGCGCGGCGGGGTCACCTGTATCCGTGTCCGTCGCGGTGCTGCCCAGCTCAGCCTCGCTGCAAGTGGGCAAGGGCCAGCAGTTCAATGCCAACGTAAGCGGAAGCAGCAACCAGGCAGTCAGCTGGAAGGCGGCCCGGGGCAGCATCGACTCGAGCGGAATGTACATGGCGCCCATGATCCAGGGCAGCGACACGGTAACAGCAACCAGCACGGCAGATCCGAGCACATCAGCCTCGGCGACGGTCAACGTGACCGCCGCGGCGTCAGTCTCCGTCACAATCTCACCCAGTACGGCATTGCTTACCACCGGCGGAACGCAGCAGTTCACGGCCACGGTGAGTGGCGGCAGCAGCACTGGCGTGAGTTGGTCAGCTACGGGCGGCAGTATCTCCGCCAGCGGCCTCTACACCGCACCCAGTACTGCAGGAACCTACTCCGTGACCGCCAGCGTGGCCGGCCAATCGGCATCGGCCACCGTGACAGTCTCTGCACCGACTTCGGTCGCAGTCTCCGTTTCCCCAAGCACGGCCTCGCTCTCGAGCGGCGGCACCAAGCAGTTCACGGCCACGGTGACCGGCACCAGCAACACCGGGGTTACTTGGTCAGCCACCAGCGGCAGCGTCTCCGGTACCGGCCTTTACACTGCGCCCGCAAGCGCCGGCAACTACGTGGTGACGGCCACGAGCGTAGCGGATACCACCAAGTCCGCTTCCGCTACCGTGACGGTCACAGCGGCAGTCGCGGTTGCCATCTCCATTTCCCCAAGCACCGCCTCAGTCGCTACTGGCAGCAGCCAGCAGTTCACTGCCACGGTGACGGGCACCACTAACACCGCGGTGACTTGGGCAGCGAGCGGCGGAAGCATCTCCGCCGGCATGTTCACCGCGCCTAGCACCGCCGGCAGCTTCACCGTCACTGCTACCAGCGTGGCCGACAGCAGCAAGTCAGCCTCCGCATCGGTGACGGTGACCGATCCCCCGCCAACTTCGACGGGAACCGTCGGATGTGGTGCCACAACAGGCGGAGCCGCTCCTTACGACCAGAGTCAGTGCGGCAATGTCGGGGGTAATTTCCCGGCTGTGGGTGGGACGATCTCTGCCTGCGGCAGCTATACGGGAATCTATACCCTCTCGCAGGACATTAACTCCAGCGCCAGCTCGGTCTGTCTGACCGTGGGCACGGGCTCGACCATCAACCTGGGCGGGCACACCGTCACTGGGCTGATCCAGCTCGGCGATCCCGCCTCAGGCACGCACGTCTATAACGGCACCGTGCACTGCTCGAGCACTGACGACTCCAGCGCTTGCATCTACGGCAACCTCTCCGGTCCGATGAGCGCGCCCCTGGTGGTGGATCACGTGACCTTGCTCAACACCAACACGGCTTCCGGAACCAACGGACAGACGCTGTTCCTGGACTGGAATCCCTCGTCGGTGTCGGCGGCTGCCCCACAGGTGCAATTCAGCTACATCACCAGCAGCGCCCCCGCCGTCCCTGACTCTTCCCGCACCGGCAACATCTGGATCAACGGACACGCCAACTGGACGGCGGACATTCACAACGTGGATTTGAGCTGCGGACCGCAGTCCAATGCTTGCCAGGGAATAACACTATGGGCAGGTAATGCGCACATCTACAACAGCCGCATCACCATGTCGAATGTGTCGCTGCCCCAGGATGGGCGCGGCTTCATCTGTGACGGCGATTCCAACTACTGCGAGGCCAATAACAACTACATCGATTCTCAGAACAATCGTGCATTCCGCCTACGCGAGTACAACACTGGCGGAGATCCCGGGCCGCTTATCTGGCACGACAATCTGATCGATAACATCCAAAACAACATCACCCGGGCAGCCATTCACCTATGTGACCCGGATGACACGGCCAATACCATCAATGCCAACAATGCAATGTTCTACAACAACACGTTGAACATCGGCAGCGGCGGCACTGGGGTTTGGGCGATCAACTGCGGTTCTCCAGGACCGGTGTTCAAGGACAACACTATCCACTGTCTGGGAAGCGGCAACTGCGGTACAATTGCTGCACCTACAGCAGATTATGGTGTAGCCACTTATCTGACGGTCTACGACAATACCTTAGACCCGGGTATTGCCGGACCGCAGTCAGCTCCTAATACCACCGTTAACTACTGCAATACGGGGACTTGCTCCCCCAATGGTGGGGCTTGCGACCTGATCTCACCCTGTCCAGCGCAGTAACCCACGTTCCTCGTGGTGCAACACGCAAGAAAACTCAGGAGCAGGATGCAAATCCTGCTCCTGGGCCTTTTCCGCACAAGAGAACAGGAACTCTTGCTGTCTCTGCAAATCTTTGCACACTCGACAGGCGAAATTGCTTTCGCAGCCTGCGGCTGACGACAGGGCCTCGGTAAGTGACGACTTGCAAAGAAGTTACGCGGCTTCCACCAGATTTCTATTGGAAGCACAATTGCACAATAATATCGCAACCCTCCCTTAGCAGGCCTCCAAGATGTGCGGCATTTCAGGTGTCCTCAAGCAGTCCGGCAAGGTTGACGACCACTGCGTGGGACGTATGGTCAACTTGCTTGCCCATCGGGGTCCCGACGAAACCGGCTTCTACACCGATACTCGAGTGGCGCTGGGGCACGCACGGCTGAGCATCATCGACCTGGCGGGCGGCTGGCAGCCAATGTCCAACCGCGAGGGGAGCCTCTGGATTACCTTCAACGGTGAGATCTTTAATTACCCCGAATTGCGGGAGGAGCTCGTTCGCAAGGGCCACCGTTTCGCCACTCGCTCCGACACGGAAGTGATCCTGCATTGCTATGAAGAAGAGGGAGAGAATTGCGTCACTCGTTTTAACGGCCAGTGGGCGTTCGCGATTTGGGACGTTCGCCAGCAAAAACTGTTTTTGTCCCGCGACCGGCTCGGAGTGAGGCCGTTGTTCTATACCCAGACCAAGGATAGCTTCATCTTCGCTTCCGAAATCAAAGCACTTTTCGCCTGCCCGGAAGTGAAGCGGCAATTGGATCTGGAGGGATTGGACCAGATTTTTACATTTTGGGTCACCTTGCCGCCACGGACCGCGTTCAAGAATATCTTTCAGTTGCCCCCAGGACATTCGCTTACCGTCCAAGATGGGGCGATCCGGATACACCGCTACTGGAAGCCAGAATACGCGCCCGAATGGGAGGACGCCCCCGCATACACCCGCCGCAAGACGGATGAACTGCTGGACTTACTGTTGGACGCTACCCGCATCCGCCTTCGTTCCGATGTTCCCGTGGCGGCATACCTGAGCGGGGGCATAGATTCCACGCTGATCACGGCCCTCATCACGCGACTGGCGAAAGACCGGCTCAAGACCTTCTCCGTAGCCTTCGAAGACCCTGAATACGACGAGAGTTCTTATCAGCGCGAGGCCAGCGCTTACCTGGGGACGCAGCACCAAGAGGTGCTCTGTTGCGATCGGGACATTGGAAATGTTTTCCCCGATGTGATCTGGCATTGCGAACAGCCCGTGCTGCGCACGGCCCCGGCTCCTCTTTACCTGCTTTCCGGGCTGGTGCGAAAGAGCGGCTTCAAGGTCGTGCTGACCGGCGAAGGTTCGGATGAGATTTTGGGCGGCTATGACATTTATAAGGAAGCCAAGATCCGGCGCTTTTGGGGTGCGCGGCCAGACTCTTCACTTCGTTCGCTGCTGTTGAGGCGGCTTTACCCCTACATGCAGAACATCCAGCACCAGCCGGACGCGTACCGTCAAACCTTCTTTCACGTGACCGCCGGTGAGCTGGAAAATCCGTTCTTTTCCCATCTCCCCCGTTGGCAGCTCACTGCCCAGCTGAAACGGTTCTTCTCCGATGCTGTCCAGTCCCAATTACAGCAGTACGATGGGAAAACGGAGCTGGAACGAGGATTGCCGGCTGAGTTTGGTGCATGGCCCCATTTCTGCCAGGCGCAGTACCTGGAAACGATGTATCTGCTTCCAGGATACATCCTCTCCTCGCAGGGAGATCGCATGGCCATGGCCCACTCGGTCGAAGGCAGATATCCGTTCCTGGACCACCGGGTGGTGGAGTTTGCAAGCAAGCTTTCTCCCACGCTCAAAATGAAAGTTCTTAACGAAAAGTATTTGCTGAAACAGGCTGCGAGCGGCCTGGTGCCGCCTGCGATTCTCCGCCGGCGCAAACAACCCTACCGCGCCCCCGAGGGTAGGAGTATTCTTGGAGAACGTCCTCAGGAATACGCGGCAGAGTTGCTCTCGCCGGAAGCCATTCAGCGCGAAGGGATCTTTCGCCGTGAAGCAGTAGCTGCCTTGGTGGCAAAATTCAAGAGCGGTCGCGCCATCGGCGCCAAGGACAATATGGCGTTAGTGGGAATCCTTTCCACACAGTTACTGCTTCACCAGTTCGTCCACAATTACACACGGGAAGATACATCATGGCGCCCATTGAACAAGAGCTGCGAGCTTTCGTTGTAGAGAATTTTCTTTTCGGCCAAGACGGAAACCTGCGCAACGATGATTCGTTCCTGGAAAATGGGATCATCGATTCCACCGGCATATTGGAATTGGTTTCGTACTTGGAGGAACAGTACAAGATTGAGGTAGCCGACCAAGAACTGGTTCCGGAAAACCTCGATTCGATCGCTAACCTGGCTCGTTTTTTGTGCAAGAAACTCGCTCTTCCGGCGCAGGCACCGGTGCTGGCAACTTACGGCGGTTGGAGGCCCGCGGCGAATCATCCATGAAGGCAGCGGTCAAGTCTGTCTGCAGTGCCATAGCGCTGCTGCTAGTGTTTCCCTGGGCCCTGTGCGAAAGACTGGCTCGCAAAGCCATGGGCCGGGACGTCTGGTTTTTAACGCACGCAGAATTTCTCAGCCTCCTACCCGGCAAGACAGGCTATTTTTTGCGCAACGCGTACTATCACCTCACCCTGCGCCGCTGTCCCCTAAACTGCTGCTTTCACTTCGGGACCATCTTCACGCATTCCGAGGCCGAGGTCGGGGAGCGGGTATGTACCGGTTTCCACTGCATCATCGGAACGGCTACGATCGGCGACGACACCATGTTTGCCCAGGGCGTGCAGGTATTGAGCGGTAAATTTCAGCATGGCATTGGCGATCCCAGTGTTGCCTTTCAGGATCAGCCCGGAATTCTGACCCGGATTCACATCGGGCGCAACTGCTGGGTGGGAACCAATGCCATCCTCATGGCCGATGTCGGCAAGAACTCCGTGGTCGCGGCTGGCACCATGGTCACTCGGGCGGTTCCCGACGACAAACTGGTAATGGGGAACCCAGCGCGCATTATGAGCAAGGAACTGTCCGCAGCGGCCAGAGGCAATCCGCCGGAGAAGCATGCCGCTGATGAGCCACACGTAACACCGGTTCTGGAAGGAAAATCATGAACTCCTGTTCGGACATCTCTCCCGACCTCCTGCGGATCGACGCGGCCGCCGAAGCCG
>Ga0187769_10002140_pt1 | contig 11485 bp, 6 predicted proteins | sample 0116_SJ02_MP02_1_FD_133140 | JGI IMG/M metagenome (GOLD analysis project Ga0187769, IMG submission 133140) | Tropical peat soil microbial communities from peatlands in Department of Meta, Colombia - 0116_SJ02_MP02_10_MG | ecosystem: Environmental > Terrestrial > Soil > Wetlands > Peat | place... | reverse complement strand
CGCTTTACCGGCTTGTTAGGCCAAAATAATCTTCCTCCGAGTCCCGGTGTCCCCAGTCCACACGGATTTCCTTACACCCCGTCCACCGACCCCAGCACTTATGGGCTGGCTATCGCTTGGGGAATCGATGACCACTTGAAAACGCCATACTCGCACGTGGTGGACTTTTCGCTCACCCGCGAACTGGCGCACAATTTCGTGGTGGAAGCTAGCTACACGGGGCGCTTTGCCCACCATCTTCTGCAGGAAATAGATTTGTCGCAACCCCTCGATCTGGTCGATCCGACGAGCCATATGGACTATTTCACGGCAGCGCAAATGCTATCGAAGGCCGCATATGCCGGAACCCCGGAAAGTTCCGTGGTAAAGATTCCGTACTGGGAACATCTGTTCCCGCAGGCGGCCGGACCTGGCCTGATTACTGGTTCGGCGCTAGGGGTTCCGGCCAGCCCGACTGCTACGCAAAATATCTACAATCTCTATTACTCCAACGTGGGTAACGAAACCCTCGCGCTGGAAGATCTGGATGCCTTCTGTCTTCCAGCCTGTGTTGGAACCGGTTCCAATACGCTGGGTGGATTTACAGGCCCTCTCGGTACTCCGTTCTATTTCTATCAGGCCCAGTTCTCCTCGCTTTTCGGCTGGCAAACCCGCGGCAACAGCAACTACAACGGCTTGCAGCTTACGCTGCGGCACGCCATGGCCACAGGTCTCCAGTTTGACTTTAACTATGTGTACTCCAAGTCGATTGACGTCGGCTCAAACGCGGAGCGTATAAATGGCTTCGAGTCAAATGGGCTGGCCTACAACAGCCAGGTGATCAACGCGTTTTCACCCAACCTGTGGCGTGCTGTCTCAGACTTTGACGCAACTCATCAAGTCAATTCGAATTGGGTGTGGGATCTGCCTTACGGACATGGACGGCATTGGGGAAGTGGCGCCAAGGGATTGATGAATGGGATCTTTGGGGGATGGGGTTTCAATGGTTTATTTCGCTGGACGAGCGGATTTCCCTTCTCGGTCGAGGCTGGCAGTGGATGGTCTACCGACTTTTATCTGCAGGGGTCTTCAATCTTGGTTGGTCCTAAGCCCAAGACGGGTGTGTTCTTCGACTCGAGCGGGAATCCCACCGTCTTCCAGAATCCGCAAAGCATCGTCTGCACTTGCTCGGCGGGTACTGCCGGAAATGCCACTTTCCGTGCCACCTATCCTGGTGAAGCTGGACAGCGCAATAACTTCCGCGGTCCGGGATACTTCGGAATCGATTCCGGCCTTTCCAAAACGTGGGACGTGGGCGAAAGAAAGACGCTGCGCTTCGCTTGGGAAGTGTTCAACGTAACCAACTCGGTGCGATTTGATGCGGCAGGTTCTCTGATAGGCCAATCTCTCGTGAATATCACCGGCTTCGGCATATTCAACTCCGAGTTAACTCAGCCGCGGGTGATGCAGTATTCCCTGCGGTTCGCGTTCTAGGCGCAGGGAAACACCGGGTAATTCTCGATAGCCTGCAGTTAGCGCCCGATGGGTTGAGGCTCAGGACAGCTTATTCGCCCATCTCTCGAAAACTGCTGCTGCCAGCACGATCGCCACTGGGTAGCACTCCAGGGTGTAGCGCGGCTCTGGATTCTCCAGCGTGCCTAGGAAGGCTGAGCGCACGACCACAAACGTAAGCAGCAGGCCGAGGTGAGGCATAGGGCGCGCTCGAAATAATCCGAGCAGTGCGGCTCCGATGTACAGCAGATTGATGACGCCGAGCGTTATGCTTAGCACCAGCCATCGTGGTTGCTCATCGAATTCCCACCATCGCGTATTACACGGCAGGATCTCAGTTCGCGGGCGTAGCCACATATCGGCGATGCGCAACAGCGGCAGCCAAAGGTAATAACGCGAGGGAGCGTGATGAATGCGCTCCGCCGCCAGCCCGGCAAATCTCCTGTCGAGATCCGGAGTCATGCGCAGCGACTGATTGTAATCGTCCAACAACTGCTCAGTTCTGCCTCGCTGCTCGGGACTATCGAAGGCGCGCGTGGGAAGCTGCTCTGCATCGATCGGACTTCCAGGAACCGACCAATACACTTCTTCCGTCGAAGCGTAATCGGCAATCCAAGTCTTGATCCATCGTTCGAACCCGAGGGGCACGAATGCGTTTTGCTCATTGGCATAGCGCGGAGCGAGTGGCTGGAACTCGTGAAACGAGTACAGATTGCGCAAAGTCCAAGGCACAAGTGGTGCAACGCCGGCGAAAAGAAGAACGATCGCGGCTCGAACGACATTCAAATATGGCTGTTTCGTCTGCACTCGCCGGAGTAGAAGCCATCCCAGGTAAATCTCAATACCCACTAACAGCAATCCACCATCCGGCCGCAACAGCATTGCGGCCCCCGTTGCAAGGCCGCATCCTAGCCATGGAAGCAGCCGGGAATCACTCAACCCCACCACAGCCAGATCCAATGCAAGCGCCGTGAAGAAAATCTCCCAAGTCTCGCTGAGGGCAGCCGCCGCGTAGTTTGCGAGGAACGGACAGAAGGCAGTCAGTAGAAAAGCAGCTTTGGCTGCACGTGGTGAAATCAGCCTCCGCACAATGTCGGCGACCAAAAAGCACGTGGCGATATCCACCCAGATTTGCAGCACGAGCACTGCCCGATAGTGCTCTATTCCGAAGATTGCGAATACGATCGCGAGGAAGGCGGGATATCCGGGGAGCCGGATGTAAGTGGGCGATATCTCGCTGCGACCGCTCAGTCCATAGATTCCGTGCTGCAGCCAGTTCTTGGCGATGTCGCCATAGACAAAGGAATCCGCCGTGACCGCTGGGAAACGGAAGACAAACAGCAGGCGAAGCACGATGGCGCCGATTAGCGTGAAAAGAAAGAAGCGGGGAGATTTGCGCACCAGCTCGCGCACACACGGAATATAGCAGTTTTTCGAAAGCAGTATGGCTAATTGAGTTTCGGCCTCAGAGCGCTGCACTCAAGCCAGGAGCTAGAAGCTGAAGGCACTTGGTTTGACCCCGTTTTGCTGCCATTCTAGGATGTACCCAGCTAAATCTTCATGGCGCAACCCGTCTTTTACGATCCCCGGCAAGCCCGCTGGAAACGTCTGCGGCGGCTTTTCGACGCCCTCGCCCTGGGCTTTATGCTGCTAGTGATTTTCTTTATTTACAATGCGCTGCACAGCGAACAGTTGCCAACTTTGTTCTGGAAAGCGGAAGCCAAGCCGTACCACGCGTTGCGCGAAAACGAACGGGACAGAGCCAAGGAACGTCGTCGCTTGGCTGCAGCTCGCCGTTCTCGCCGCAAGAGCAAGAGCGCGTCTTCGCTGCTCAAGCTGGACACCGAGGAAGGCGTCAGGGCCGCGTTTTACGTCTCCTGGGACGCTGCCAGCTTTTCATCCTTGCGCGAGTACGCTCGGCAAATCGATCTGCTTTATCCCGAATGGCTACACGTTGTGACCCCGGATGGCCGTTTGCAGGCAATTGATGAGCAAACCAACAAATTCTTCGACGTGGTCCAGAACAATGCCGTGCATCCGGTGGACGACAAAGTCATGCCATTCCTCAAGTCGGAAGGCACGGGGATGGAAGTCTACCCGATGGTCAACAATTCGAATGGTGTCGATTGGGTCGACATCAGCGAGTTCCTGGATGATCCCGACGCCAGGTCTCGCTTCCGCCAGGAAATCGCGGCCTTCCTCGCAACCGACAAATACCACGGCCTGATGGTGGACTTTGAAGAGTTTCCCCGCGAAGGTCAGCCTGGTTTCAACGCGCTGTTGAATGAGCTTTCCGGGGATCTGCACGCAAAAGGACTCAAGCTTTACGTCAGCGTCCAGCCTCATAACGAAGATTTTAATTATGCAGCAATTTCCAAGGCAGCCGACGGCATCGTCGTAATGGATTACGACGAGCATTTTCCCGGAGGCACACCGGGGCCAATCGCTTCGCAGGACTGGTTCGTCAAGAACCTCCAGACCGCGAAGAAGCTAATACCACCGCAGAAACTGATCTGTGCCATCGGCAACTATGGTTACGACTGGGTGCAGCGCAACATGCGAGGCGAGCTTCCAGCCGGCATGAAGGATACCAACGCATCGGTTCAGGATGCCTGGCTAACAGCAAGGGATTCCGAGGAGGACGTTGATTTCGACGGCGACGCCCTGAATCCGCACGTCAGCTACATGGACGAACAGAATGTTCGCCACGATATCTGGTTTCTGGATGCCGTCACGGCACTGAACGAAATGCGCGCCGCCCAGACCCTGGGCATTCAAACATTCGCTCTTTGGCGTCTGGGTTCGGAAGATCGTTCACTCTGGAAAGTCTGGGATGTGCCCGGCGAAGCAGATTCGATCGACAAATTAAAGGATGTGCCTCCCGGCGACGACGTCGACATGGAAGGAAACGGCGAGATTTTTCGGATTGAGGCCGAACCGACTCACGGGACACGAACTCTGACCGTGGAAGCATCCACCAGTCTCGTTACTGACGAAGAATTCGACCCTTTGCCCGAACCGTATCGCGTTGCGCGCTACGGTTACAACCCGAGCCAGATCGCCATCACATTTGACGACGGACCCGATCCGGAGTGGACGCCCAAAATTCTCGACATACTCAAGCGTGAGAATGCGCCAGCAACCTTCTTCCTGATCGGCTTGCCGGCAGAAAGTTTTGGCAGCATTACTTCGCGGATCTATCGCGAGGGACACGAGATCGGCAATCACACTTTCACGCATCCTGACATCAGTAATATCTCCAAGCGCTTCAATGAAGTTGAAATTAATTTGACGGAAGAGCTGTTCGCCAGCCGGCTGGGAATTCACACGATCCTTTTCCGGCCGCCTTACTCCATCGATCAGGAGCCTGATACCACCGATCAGGTGCGTCCTTTGAAGATCGCCCAAGACATGGGCTACATCATCGTCGGTGACAAAATCGATCCTAATGATTGGCGAGAAAACCCGCGGCCGACCGCGGCCGAGATCGCCGACCGCGTCCTAACTCATCTTCCACCCTGCGGCTCCGACACGCGGTTCTGTGGAAGCATTGTCCTGCTTCATGACGGCGGAGGCGACCGAAGCCAAACGGTCGCCGCATTACCCGAGATCATCGAAGGCATTCGAGCCAAGGGGCTACAAATTGTTCCGCTTTATCAGTTGCTGGGAAAGACCAAAGCGGACGTGATGCCGCCTCTTCCGCCAAATGCGCGATGGGCAGCACGCATCGATTGGCTCGGCTTTGCCTTGTGGGACTTCGTCAGCAAGGGCATCGTTTGGATCTTTTTCCTCGGTGACTTGCTCATGACCGGGCGCCTCCTGTCTGTAGGCGCCTTGGCAATATTCGACCGTTTGCGGCAACGCCGCGTCGAGGTTCCGGCTGAAGCCGCCCTGTACAAGCCGAAAGTTGCTGTGCTGATTCCCGCCTACAACGAAGAAAAGGTCATAGCGCGCACTGTGCGTGCGGTTCTGGATTCGGATTATCCCGACCTGCGCGTGATTGTCATCGATGACGGCTCCCGCGATCGAACTCTGGAGGTCGCTCGAGCGGCGTTTGCCGACGAAGAGCAGTCTGGCCACGTGCTCATCCTCACCAAGCCGAATTCAGGCAAAGCCGAGGCATTGAACTTCGGTCTGCAACACCTGCGAGATGAAGAGATCTTTGTCGGTATCGATGCAGATACCGTGATTGCTCCCAACGCGATTTCGCTTCTGGTCCCGCATTTCCTGAGTCCCAAAGTGGCCGCCGTTGCGGGAAACGCCAAGGTGGGTAACCGCGTTAACCTCTGGACACGTTGGCAGGCCCTGGAATACATCACCAGCCAGAATTTTGAACGTCGAGCCTTGAATACGTTGGGGGCCGTGAGCGTCGTGCCGGGCGCAATCGGCGCCTGGAGAACGTCGGCGGTGCTCGAGGCCGGCGGATATCACACCGACACGGTCGCAGAAGACGCCGATCTGACCATGGCGCTGTTGCGCCGCGGCTATCGCGTGGAATACGAAGATTTGGCGCTCGCTTACACCGAAGCCCCGATCAATGCCAACGGCCTGATGCGTCAGCGTTTTCGCTGGTCGTTCGGCATTCTGCAATCGGTCTGGAAACATCGCGCGGTGTTTGCCCGCAAAGGAGTACTGGGTTGGGTGGCTTTGCCTAATATCGTGATCTTTCAGATTCTTCTGCCGGTGGTCTCGCCCTTCATCGATTTGATGTTTGCGGTAGGCGCCGCCTGGTATTTCCTTCAGAAATATTTCCATCCGGACTCGACCGACCCGGCGAGCTTCCATCGTCTGGTTTTGTTCTTTGCCGCATTTCTGATCATTGACTTCATCACCTCAGCGATTGCCTTCGCGCTGGAGCGACGCCAGCCCGAGGCGAAAGAAGATATCGGCCTGCTTAGCCAGGTATGGCTGCAAAGGTTCGCCTATCGCCAGTTATTTTCCATCGTGCTGTTCAAGACGCTGAAGCGCGCCATCGAAGGCCAGCGTTTCGCCTGGGACAAGCTGGAGCGAACCGCGGCCATGAGCTACAAAGCGCCGCAGAGCAGGGAATCGGTGAAGGTGCATCAGTAGCCGGAATCCGATAGCGCCTTTAACCTCGCGTGACCTCCATCACTGACATCTGCCCAGCCTCGGGTATGTGCTTATCTCATGACCAGGGCCATTATTGAGCCTTTCCGAATCAAGACCGTCGAGCCAATCCGCTCGACTACGCGCCACGAACGCGAGCAACTGTTGCACGCTGCTTCCTACAACGTGTTTCTCCTTAGGGCCGACGACGTACTGATCGATCTCCTCACGGATTCCGGCACCGGAGCCATGTCCACCAGGCAGTGGGCAGCAATCATGGAAGGCGATGAGAGTTACGCCGGCAGCAAGAGCTACGACCACTTCCGCGATTCGATCCAGGAAATTTTCGGCTACCGTCACGTCATTCCCACCCACCAGGGACGCGCCGCCGAGCGCATCCTGTTCAGCGTGATGTGCAAAAAGGGCGACGTTGTTCCGAACAATACCCATTTCGACACCACTCGCGCCAATGTTGAATTCGTTGGGGCCGAAGCCGTCGATCTCGTGATTCCTGAAGGTCGGCATCCGGACCTCGTTCACCCCTTCAAGGGCAACATGGATGTGGAGGCGCTGGAGGAATTGATCGAGCGCGTAGGACCCGAGCGGATTCCTCTAGTCATGCTCACCGTCACCAACAACTCCGGCGGCGGACAGCCGGTTTCCATGGCGAACGTAAGGCAGGTGAGTGCCATGTGCCGGAGGCATCGCATTCCGCTGTACTTCGACGCCTGCCGATTCGCAGAGAACGCCTACTTCATCAAACTGCGCGAGCCTGGATACGGCTCGAAAACTCCCAAGCAGATTGCGCAGGAGATGTTCAGCTACGGCGACGGCTGCACCATGTCAGCCAAGAAAGACGGATTGGCGAATATCGGCGGGTTTTTGTGCACGAATGACGACTTGCTTGCGCAGCAGGAAAAGAATCTGTTGATCCTCACCGAGGGTTATCCAACTTATGGTGGCCTCGCGGGACGTGATTTGGAGGCAGTCGCAGTCGGAATCCAGGAGGCGCTGGAAGAAGATTATCTGCGCTACCGCATCGCTTCCACGGCTTACTTGGGCAGCCACGTCGCCGCTCAAGGCGTCCCCATCGTGCAACCGCCCGGCGGACACGCCATTTATCTCGACGCGCGGGCATTCCTCTCGCACGTTCCTCCCGAACAATTTCCAGGCGTCGCGCTGGCTGCCGAACTTTATCTCGAGGGCGGCATCCGTGCGGTCGAAATTGGCACGCTGATGTTCGGCGCTGCCGCCAAGATGGATTTGGTGCGTCTGGCCATCCCACGCCGCGTTTATACCCAAAGCCACATCGATTACGTGGTTGAAGTCATTCTCGAGGTTTGGAAAAAGCGGGAAAAGATTCAGGGATTAAAGCTCACCTACGAAGCGCCTTTCCTGCGGCACTTCACGGCGCGTCTGGAACCGGTGGAGCAGCCAGTGTCGACGATGACCACCTAGGGCGGAATCCGCTATCCTCGCATGTCATGTTCAACGGCGCGGCCTGTCTCCGGTGCTAGAATTACAACGTTGCGTGCCTGTAACGTTTCGCATCACATAATTCCGAGGTGCACCTATGGCAACCATCGAAGCTCCTGTTCATCCCCAAATCCGCCTGCATGAAGGTCCGTTCGAGAACGAGTGGCCAGTCGATTTCAGTAAAGAAGAAAATGCGCGCAAGATGCACGCCGCGATTGAAAAAGTGCGCGCCCAACTGGGCCGCGAGTATGACCTCATCATCGGCGGCAAGCGCGTCAAAACCCAGGACAAGATCAAGTCTCTGAACCCGGCGAGGCCGTCCCAAATAGTTGGTCTGCACCAGAAGGCAGGCAAAGAGCATGTCGAGCCCGCGATTCAGGCGGCGTTACGCGCCTTCGAGTCCTGGAGCCGAACCTCGGTCGAGGAGCGCGCAGGTTTCCTTTTTCGCGTCGGCGATCTGCTGCGCGAGCGCAAGTTCGAATTCATGGCGTGGATGGTGTTTGAGGTCAGCAAGAATTGGGCGGAAGCGGACGGAGACATCGCCGAGACCATCGACTTTTGCGAATACTACAGCCGCGAGGCCCTGCGGCTTTCAAAGGTCACCGCAGATGTGCAGCTTCCGGGCGAGCGCGACTCGCTCTTCTACATTCCTCTCGGGGTGGGTGCGGTGATTCCGCCTTGGAATTTTCCCTGCGCAATCATGGCCGGCCTGACTCTGGCTTCGATCGTTTCCGGAAACACCGTGATCCTGAAGCCCTCGAGCGACTCGCCCACCATCGCAGCGAAGTTCGTTGAATTGCTGGAGGAAGCTGGAATCCCTGACGGCGTGGTGAACTTCTGCCCGGGATCGGGAGTTACCTTTGGGAACGCGCTCGTGACGCATCCTAAAGTTCGCTACATCGCATTCACTGGCTCGCGCGAAGTCGGATTGGACATCAACAAGCGGGCGGCTGAAACTAGTCCCGGTCAGCTCTGGATCAAGCGCACCATTCTCGAAATGGGCGGCAAGGACGCGATTATCGTTGACGCCGATGCCGATCTCGATTCCGCGGTCGAAGGTGTCGCGGCCTCGGCTTTCGGCTTCCAGGGCCAGAAGTGCTCGGCTTGCTCGCGCGCCATCGTTGACGAGCGGATTTACGACAAGTTTCTTGAGCGCTTGAAGGCCCGCGTCGAGAAGATCACGATCGGCGATCCGACGGAAAATCCGAACATGGGCGCGGTGATCAACGAAAGCTCGATGAAGACGATCCTAAGCTACATTGCGATCGGCAAGTATGATGGGCGCCTGATCACCGGAGGCGGTCCAGCTAAGGATGCGGGCGAAGGCTATTTCATCCAGCCTACCGTTATTGCCGATATCAAACCCAAGTCCAAGCTTGAGCAGGAAGAAATTTTTGGGCCGGTACTGGTGGTGATCAAGTCCAAGAATTACGATCACGCGCTGGAAATCGCGAATGACACCGAATTCGGACTGACCGGAGCTGTGTATAGCAAGTCGCGGGAGAAACTCGACCGCGCGGTCCGCGAATTCCACGTTGGCAATCTGTATCTCAACCGCAAGTGTACAGGCGCGATGGTAGGGGCACATCCCTTCGGCGGATTCAACATGTCGGGGACGGATTCTAAGTCCGGCGGCCCGGATTACTTGTACCTGTTCACGCAGGCCAAGTCGGTGGGAGAAAAGATTACCTGACGAGTTCTGCAGCCCGAACGACGATCAACCACCAGAGAAGCCTACGACGGCACCGCTTGCCCCTGCTGCGGCATGGCTGCTGCCGTGGCAGCCGCAGCCTCATTCAGAATGCGGTGATGGATGGTGAACAACGCCAGTTCCAGCCGGTCTGAGACGCCAATCTTGTCGTAGACGTTACGCAGATAATTCTTGATCACCTGTTCGGTCGTCCCAAGCTGCGCCGCGATTTCTTTGTTCTTGTATCCCTGAACGATCAGCGCAACGATGCGCAATTCTTTCGCGGTCAGGCGATCGCGGACACGCAACCCTACCATATCGTTTTCGGTAAGCTCGCTCGGAACGGCAATATCCTGCACCCAGGTTTCGCCCCGTGCCACCTTGCGCACGCAGTCCACCAAAGCGGGACTGGTCACATTGCGATAGACCACGCCATGAGCCCCGTTGCCCATGTAACGTTGGGCGCTTTCCCCGGTATCGGCCAGCACTACCACACGAGTCTTGAACTTGTTTGCCGCCTGCAAGATGCTGTTGAAGTCATTGTGGAACCCGCCGGCGACGATCAGCACCGCCGCGCGAAATTTATCGAGAGCCATAAACATCTGCTCGGCGGTTTGCGCCTGAGCCACAATGCGCATCTCGTCTTCCACTGCTAGCACTTTGGCGATTCCCGCGCGGAAGATTGCTTGATTGTCGGCCAGAATCAGTTTCAGCATGGCGTAATCCTCAAGTTGTTATGGCGCCGGCCTAATTCGAGCGCGCTCCGAACCAGCCGGCTTGACCAGCGAGCCTCCCCGCCCGCTGCGGGGCCGCGCATGGCAGCGACGCTGTCTATTCGCGGCGCACGAAATCATATGAATCAATCACACAGGCCACTCCGCGAGTGGCGCCGCCAGATGCCGGTTCGTCAGTGCGCACCACGCGTCCGCGGCACTGCACAATTACCGGCTCTTTCGCCCCCGTCACCTCAGGGGGGAGAGCAATCTCGAACTCAACATTGGAGCCGACATCCAGGCTGGCGTCCGCGCGGATGTAAACTCCCGCCGCGCTCAGGTTCCCGGTGACTCCAGCGTGCTGCCCGGCTTCTTCCGTCTTGTGAATCTTAATCGGCAATTCCAGAGGGAAGCGTTTTCCCGTCCGTGCTTCGGACACAAGCCCTCCTCGCTCCTGGCCATTCCTGCCTGCAAAAGCCAGCTCCATAAGGCATCTCCTATGGAGGTAATGTTCTACTAATCCGCCCTTATATCACGGATGACACCCACCGTGAAAGCCGATTACCCTTAAGGTAACGGTAGGAACTAGGTTCCCCGAGGGCTGCCTGATCCTAAGCGGGGCGAAATCCCAGGGATGCCAGCGTCAGTGTATTTCCTATGTCCTCCGCTATCTGGCAGAATACGAACGCATTTCTCGTCATCCCCTGGAACCTATCGATAATCAAACACAGGTAAGGAGCTTGTTCTTATGCCTATTTCCGCTCCCGCTCTTAGAAAACCCGTTGTAGTGGCGCTCTGTCTGAGCGTCATTCTCCTGTTGATCCCGATGCTTACCTTGGCCCAGGCACCAGCCACTTCGCAGAAGGCGAGTCCTACGACGGAAGTCGGCAAAGCCCCGGTCGCCCGTCCTTCGGAGGCCCCACAGGTTCTGCAGCAGTTCAATGCGGCACTGGAGAGCCTGGTGGCGAAAGTCTCGCCGGCGGTGGTTCAAATCCAGGTTACGGGTTACGGCCGGTTGGAAGAGGGCAGCCGCAGTGAAACCGCGCTG
>Ga0187769_10002139_pt1 | contig 11491 bp, 10 predicted proteins | sample 0116_SJ02_MP02_1_FD_133140 | JGI IMG/M metagenome (GOLD analysis project Ga0187769, IMG submission 133140) | Tropical peat soil microbial communities from peatlands in Department of Meta, Colombia - 0116_SJ02_MP02_10_MG | ecosystem: Environmental > Terrestrial > Soil > Wetlands > Peat | place... | reverse complement strand
TGAGCCTGGTGATCTCAAATTTGATGAGCTGCTCGAAGGTTTCAATGGGCTTTACTTCGTTGGCTGGCAATATGGTTACACAACGCCTTCAACCGGAATGCTCACTTTTAAGAGCAGAGAGGCCTATCTCGTCGAGGGAGGAGAATTAAAGAAGCACCTAAGGGATGCAGCGCTGAGCGGTATGACGCTTGAGATGCTCCACAGCATCGATGGGATGGCCGCAAATCTGGAGTTTGACCCTGGCACGTGCGGCAAAAACGGACAGATGTCGCCCAACACGACAGGAGGGACTCATATGCGGGTGCGCGACGTGGTGGTTGGAGGGATGTAACTGACGATGAAGACGGATGTACGGAATGACATTATAAGCGCCTGTCTTGAGGCAATAAGGTTAATTGACGCATCATTATATCAGGGAGAGACATTTGCACTGTATTCAAACTCCACTAGTGTAGAGCTCGAAAACGGCAAACTTAAGTCGAGTGAGAGCGGCACCGAGAGCGGGATAGGTGTCAGGATTTTTAAGGATGGGAGTGTGGGGTATGCCCACTCGTCTTTGAATGAGGTTGCATCTGCCGTTAGCAGAGCGATTTCTGCAGCTCGCGCCGGCACGCCAGATCCGGACTTTAAATCGCTTCCACTGCCAGAGAAGTATCCCGACGTTAAGGATACGTATGACAGAGCAATAGCATCGCTTGATGTTTCGAGCGTTGCAGAACTATCCATAGAGGGGGCAGAGGCAGCATACGTAGATAAACGCATAGACACCGTAAATTCTGGATCTTCAATAAGCATATGGGAGGCAGCTATTATGAACACGCTTGGTGTCTCGGGAACAGACATGGGTACGAGTGCTGTTCTGAACGTAGACATAGTAGCCCACGAAGGTGAAGAGCCCGGGAATGGTTTTGAATATGCAGCATCCAGACGCTTTGATATTGACCCTCACAAAGTGGGGATGGCAGCTGGGGAAATGGCAATAAAGAACTTAAAGCCACAGCCAATTGAGTCAGGAAAGATGTACGTGGTGCTTGATCCACTTGCGGTGGGGCCGATTGTGGCGTCGTCCATAAGCGTGAGCGCCGATGACGCACAGAAGGATAGATCTTTTTTAACTGGGAAAATTGAGGAGAAGATAGCCATCGATGCCTTAAATGTCATCGATGATGGAGTGCTCAGAGGGGGGCTCCTCACTGCGCGCTTTGATGGAGAGGGGACGCCCGCGCAAAAGACGGTGTTGATGGAAAACGGAGTCCTTAAGTCATACTTATATGACAGCTACACTGCGAATAAGGAGGGGCTGAACAGCACAGGTAATGCCGCACGGAGCGACTTTAGGTATCCACCTTCAATTTCCACAACTAACGTCGTTATATCGCCAGGAAAAGAATCCGACGTCGTGGAGGATATAAAGAAAGGAATATACGTTAAAGCCACAGGTGATAGGCCAAATATGAGCACGGGTGACTTTTCAGGGATGGTATACGCGGGGTATTATATCGAGAATGGGGAACTAAAATACGCGCTCAAGCAGACGAATATAGGCATTAACGTGCTTGATCTGCTTAAGCAGATAGATGGCATGAGTAAAGATGTAAAGACTTATTTCAGTGTAACCACTCCGACTATACGAGTAAGAGATGTAAGCGTGGCGGGTGGTGGATAGGGGATGCGCTGCAAATCTGGCACAGATCCCTAGTCTTTTGAAGAGGCATAGAATATGGCGAATTTCATGAGCGAACTGGAAAGGGTTGCTAGGCAAAACAAGAGCTGGCTATGTGTAGGTCTGGATCCAGACAGTTCGGTTTCTGACATTTTTGAGTTCAATCAGGACATCATAAGCTCAACTGTCGATCTTGTATGTTGCTACAAGATGAACACTGCTTTCTACGAATCACGTGGCGCTGACGGCATAAATGCCTTGAAAAAAACTATTGAATACATAAAAGAGTATGTGAGGGTGCCAGTTATAGTGGACGCTAAGAGGGCCGACATCGAGAATACCTCGAAAGCTCTTGCAAAGTATGTTTTTGAGGTGTTAGAGGGAGATGCGATGACGGTGAGTCCTTATATGGGTTACGACTCACTTGCGCCATTCCTCGAACGGCGCAATAAGGGCGTTTTTATACTATGCAGGACATCAAACCCCGGGGCATCAGACATACAGAGCCTCAATTGTCCGGAGCCACTCTATCAAATAGTGGCTAAAAAGGCTATGGAGCATAACATCAACAAAAATATCGGCTTCGTCGTGGGGGCTACTCAGGGAAGCGACCTAAAAGCCGTACGAGCAATAGCTGGGGAAGATGTCCCAATCCTCATACCGGGGATAGGGCCCCAAGGCGGGGACCTTAAGACCGCTGTTATATACGGGATGAACTCGAGCGGAGATATGGGCATTATCGCTTCTTCTCGGCAGGTGCTATCCACAACGTCAACAAGAAAGGCTGCGTCTGTATTGCGGGATGAGATAAACGGGTACATAAATGAGTATAGACGGTGAGCGGTCTTAACTCGTCTTAAATTTTATTCACTTTTGTCTGGACTAATAGCTTTTTGATGTAGTCATCCGTTATTGATACATCCCTTATAAGTGTGGCAGCAGTTCCGGTTGCAACAGCACGCATTAGAGCTTCTTTTTTGTTCTCTCCCAAAATCGCACCGTGTATGAACCCAGCAACTGCGGAATCCCCTGCGCCTATAGTGTTTTCAACCTTTACTTTCGGGGGGCTTGCCCACAACCGTTCATCTTTTGCCACCAAGATCATACCATCCGGCCCCATCGAGACGAGGACGATTTCGATTCCACGTTTCTGCACCTCGACTGCCGCTTCAGTTATTGCCTCTAAATTCTTAAGCTCTCTATCGACCAATCGCTCAAGTTCATGAACGTTTGGCTTTATAATGTGGGGTTTACCCATAATGCCAGCTTTAAGGGGCTCGTCATCGGCGTCAAGAAGAACTGTAGCGCCCTTATCTTTTGCTATTTCAACAATTTTCCGATAAATAATTGGACTAACCCCTAATGGGATGCTTCCACTAATAGTGACGTAATTTGCATCCTTTAGCCCCTTGATTGCATTAATCATCTCCATGAGCTCAAATGACTTGATCATGGGGCCATGGCTGTTGAATGATATTTGCTTTTTTTTGCCTAAATCATTGATAATTATGTTAGTGCGAGTTTCACCAGAAATCCTTATGAATTCACAGTTAACCCCTAAGTTCAAGAGACACCCCTCAAGCTCCAAACCGATGAAACCACCAGCAAATCCAAGCGCCTTGTTTTCCACATTTAACTTCGTGAGGACCTTAGAGACATCGATTCCTTTGCCCCCGGCGTAGGTTTCTTCCTTTGTGACCCTGTTCGGGTTATCGTACAGGATCGTTTCAACCGTCAGAATTCTATCCAGAGCTGGATTTAAGGTGATCGTATAAATCATATTAGACCTCTCCTTAGCGCATAGTCCTTGATGGTTGAGTGTAAGCCTACATTTTATCCTTTACGTCTGACGCGTACCTTTCCTTATCGTATGGCCGTTAAGTTTCAGAGCTTAAACTCTTTAGTGCCCTCATAAATCGCCATAGCTTGTCCAACATTTAACCCCTTAATAGTGATTGCTGAGATTGCGTTGCACATCCTGATAGCGTCACGAAGCGATTTTTGATGGATATTGCGCCCAGTAGCATTGCCGCTTGCTCCGCTTATAAATATTTGATCATTGAGGCGCTCGAGAAATGCTCGTACGTCCATACTTGACCCCCCTGCACAAATAACTTTACATCGTCCTGCAGCTTTTACTACCTCTTTAAAAGCCTCCTTCGCATCGAGTCCTGGTTTTTGGGGATAGTTAACCTTCACAAAGTCGGCCCCCAGACAGCTAGCAAGCCCGGCAGCCCCGGCAATGAGGTGTGGATCTCGTTCATCTTTTACCGCTTTGCCTCGAGGATATATCCAGACGACCGTGACCATACCGTGCCGATGTGCGGCAATTATCATTTGAGCGGCTTCATATAACATTTCAGCTTCGTGCTCACTGCCCGCGTAAATAGTATAGCCTACAGCCGGAACGTTCAATCCCGTGTTATCCTTAAACGCAACCACTTGATCAATAGAATAAAGCGTTCCACTGTAAGGATCGGCTTGCTCGGTCTTGACGAGATTTGTTTTAGAATTGAGCTTAACGAGGTAGCTAATGTTTGGATAGTCTTCACCATATAGAGATATGAGCCCCATCTGAGTTGCAAACGCTCCTATTTCCGCGCGTGAGGCAATCCGAAAGAGGTGTTCGGGATTGCTGTCATCTTCACTTATTCCTGGCCCATAGAAATCATCGTTTAAGTGTTCGACCTTTTGATCACCAGCAAAGAGCATCAAACGGCCACTCTTCCTAGTGATAGCGCTGTAGTTTTTTACGTATTCGGCCCGCATTTCTTGCGGCACTTCTGCTGGAACATTAACATTTGTTGAAGTAGACGCCATCTTGATCCCATTTTAAGCTTACATTGTTAATCTGATAACTTGTCCATATTTAATCCTATGTCCAATATTGTGCGAATTTAGTTAGATTATCTGTTTAAGCGGGTAAATTTGCTGGTATTTTGCTTTCTCCTGCGTGAAACGCAGACTACAAAATCAGAGTTATGACGGTGAACGATGCCGCACATTATTCTCGTAGCGTAACAAAAAATGTTGTAGCGCAAAAAATGTTGTCGAATCAACACCACTTACATTGGTAACTGCCATGCGCGAGCTTACATCACTCCGCCAATCGAAGCTGTATATTAACTGTAGATTTGCTGCACTAACTGGCACCTGAAATACTACGTTCCCGCTAGTTCGTTGATCCTGACATGGTGTTTGAGAGAGAATGGTAATCTGTTCTCTATGGGACGATGTATATTATCATATGTGCGACCGTCGTGATCAGCAATACTAAGTCAGAAGACAGCAGCGCAGTTCATTAATGTGTGGGCATAAATTGGCAGAAATCACGCAGAAAGAGGCGACTGGATTGGATGGCAGAGAGTATTATGCTCTGACAACAGCTGCACCCATCGCAGATTCTTCTCTCTCACTTGTCATACCCTACGCGTGTCGCATTTCACATTAGAAGTCACGACAGTACATCCCCCCTGCGCCATTTTCTATTTACTTTACTTACTTTAATGTATTCTATATGCTAAAATGTCAAATATTCATACAAGATTATACATGTATAGAGGTGTGGTAAGGAATATGCAAGGTGTGGTAAGGAATTTGCGAAGGGAGAGGTAATTCAAAGGGTATTTCATCATTGATCGCGAACCAAACAACGACGATGAAGCCTTATGTCAAGTGGATTATGCTCCCTAATGAGTAGCGCAGATGAATGGTCGATGTGAGGTGTCGAGAAATGAAAAAAGATCAAAATCGTTTCGTCTACTTGAGTTTAGATGATTTCCGTTATGAGGAGGATCGCATGGATAAAGATGCCATTACGGTTCACAGGAAACGGAATAAAAGCAATAAGCACCTGTATTGGTGATCAAGAGGACGAATCCTGGTTCAAAGGTTACGTCTTCTGTTTTTATTTTTTGCATAATCACTCGTACCAACGATGATACGTGCACAGACTGGCTGACTGAAAAATTAGGTTCTGGCAATTTTTTTTGTTGTTTTCTATATATTTATTTATATTGTATATACTAAAATTTGAAATAGTTTATCTATCTCAGAATGTATAGAGGTGAGAAAAAAATGGAGAGAAATAAGACGGAGCGTCTCAATATCTATGGTAAACGAAGCAAAGACGATCGAGATAAGGATGATGAGACGAAGTACGATAAATGGATAGTACTCCCAAACGAGTCGTATAAATGGGATTTTATCCTTTAAGGTGCTATTAGTGACTATGGTAAGGGTATGCAAAACAACGATAACTAACAAGATAAAGGTAAAAAGCGTTCTCCTGGAGAGTGTTAATTGGCTTGCATAAAGTAGATGCAGAAGAAGACAGTGAGAGAACAATGAGAACTCTGATGAACTATCTCTGCATTCTCGGCCTAAAAGGTGTCTAATCAATTAGCTGAATTTACTTATGCCTCTTTCGAACCCCTATAAAGGAGTTAAAAATGCATAACAAGAATAGCCGTCCGAGAGGAGATTATGACTTACAAGCTCTTAAGCGACTGGGATAAGGAAGAGATTAAAAATATCCTAAATGAGTATGTATTACCACAAAAACTTGATGAGTGCAGTAAAGAGATTACAGATTATATCTCAGAGATTAAACGCCCTCGTAATCTTGTATACACAACGCTCTGCTACAGATACAACATAGAACCATCAAGGGCATCAGAAGCAGCAGAGCGCCTGCATAAGCTTGCGTCATTTAATAGGTGATAGCAACGGTGAATTTCACAGTTGAATGAGTCTGGCGTGACGTCCCTTACTTTTTTGGTGGTTTCTGTTCTTAAATAAATACCATTAATGGTCCCATGGTTCCAATGTTCCCGGTGTGGGAGTGCAACATACCGCTTGAATTGTCCTTATAAAGATCATATCGGTGCTTGTGGTAAGCTAATGCGTGGCGCATGAAGTCTCTCATCCGTTACCTGTAGGTGCTAGTAACCGCATCTAGCTGTTACTTAAACTAAAGCAATTAGTTCGATTGTGCTGCGTATCGTTTTCTTATCAGCATCATAGTGTGAGGTTTCAGCATCTTGCAATGAAAAATCTACATCACTTGAACCCCGGCTCCCGAAAGTCGGATGGGGTGATGAGACAAATGTGGAATTATATAATTTATTTATCTATCCTTATTTTATGTGCTAAAAGATAAAATATCCTTACCTCTCTTTAAATTGTATAAGTATGCAAGGCGATAACGTTAGGACAGCCAACCTGGGGCTAAAATGCTGTGGCATTGTTTATGCGAATGTAATGGTAGAAGAGTTGGACGGTATAGTAAACAAATTGCTAGGGAATGAAAATGTGCATCGGGTTAACTGCGATTGCATAGCTGAAGACTATAACCTGCAATTCACTGTAATAGCTGATGATTATTCACAATTGCAAGAAATTATCGAGTCACAGTGCAATTTTGACATCAAATTTCGATATGGTTATTTTAGTATTTTGAGCGCTTGAACCAGAATTGTTCCACAAACAAACTGGCAAATGAAAGTCATCATTAGTTCTTTTAAGCACTAATTCTTGCCTCGGTGCTATCGCTCCCTTAACATCTTTCTCGTAGATTATCCGCTGAGAGCTAAGTTTTTCGATTTTTTCCAATGTTGCGTACAAATGTTATACACATATCAGGAAATAGATGCCTGAAGAGGGGCATTCAATCCAGATATGCTTGGGTAAGAACATGAATTCTGTCTGATTGTTTCCATCAAGTTACGTCACTAAAGTTCTGACATGCGTTACACGGCACCTTGTCAGAAATGGCAGGTACTTGCAAGGGATTCGATTACTATTAGGGCATAGCAACTTCAATTCCATTCAAGTGTATATGCGGTTTAAGGATTAATATATAAAAGAGGATTTTACGAAAGATCCGTATCTAACTTACACCTTAAGTGAAGTAATAGAGGTAATGCTTATTTCTAATGATCCGTCAATCTTCAAAACGTCTGAAGGTGGGGCACGTATCACGCTTTCTACGACCCGCGCGGGCGCATTGGCCTGAGCGATATGAATCACTTTGACATACCGAAGCAATTTCGCGGTACCGCACCAATGCCATCGAACCAAAAGACAAACTTGCGCTGACGGATTTAGTGCCGCCAGCACGAGTTCCTCGTTGTTCGCGAACGTTTCGGCTCAATCTTAATTACTGCACGTATGCCACTGGCTCTATAGGTGATTCTATCAAAGGCATAGCGAATCACTTGACGTAGAACTGATTTGACTATGCGGGTGGGTAAAGGATAGGTTCGGAGTTCTTACATCTGATTAATGCAGTTTGAGTCGATCCACACGGAGGGCAACTAACAACCAACATGCATCATGGGGTTATGTTATCACATCGATTATTCTGATATTTATAGAGAGATGAAAAGCAGTATTTGTTTTTTCAATAAAGTACCCTTTTTGTGTGAAAGCTCTCGTAAGATTCGTTAAAATCGTCCGTTATTACAGATTTTATGACATAAGCCCGTATATTTACACGGCATAAAATCATGCTTTTATAAATAGGTGAAACTCAGCGTTGCTTTTTGGGGTCTGTACACTTCGTTCTCAATCTACCCAATCGCATTCTCCGACTGTCACCGCTTCGATGAGAATGTCCAAATTTTCGTTAAATTCATCTAATTCCTTCCGGATCTGTCTCCCTGTCTCAATAAGTTCTTTTAGCAATTCGTCATTAACTTCGACCACACAACCATCTCCTGATGCAATTGTTCTCATTCCACAGAGTTTCCATTCATTCCAACCCACACATTCGTTATATTAAACGTGCTGTGCTTCTGAACAATTTCAACAGACTATCAAAAACGGACTCCTAGAACCTGGTGACAGGCTTTCAGCGTATTGGTGAATAGAGACTGTTTGAAGGGGGGGGTCCTGCACAGCACAGAGCATCCTCAAGGCCGCGCGTGCAGGGCTGTATCCGATGAAGGAAGTGGATTTCATGGACGTTTAAGTATTTTGTGTTTAGCCAAGATGAATATATTGCAAGTAATTTCTATAGTAGACTATATTTTTTTCTATTATAGTAAGTACTTTCAAACATTCTCAGCTGCAGCTGCTTTCTGAGTTATGGTTACGGTTCCAGTGGTCGATGAGTGGGGCGGCAGATCGAAACAAATTCCTTGTAGTAGACTACGAGCATGTGTGAAGGGATATTATCACGATATCATTATATTCATCCGTTCTATAGCAAATTGTCCCGCAAATTCTGGGGTAGTAACGTCAACTTTTAGATGAATGTTTGGTACCAGATGGCCCACACCTCATTATAAAAAAAGGTATACAAAGGTACACAAACATTCATCTTGCATCAGAATGCTTGAACGGCTGTATTTGGAACATTAACAATGAAGAATAAAAAGCTTTTCAACAAAAAAACAGTAGCACTCTAGGCACTATATGCCAAGGCTTTATCCAGAGACGACAAATGTAAACGTAAGGGAGAGGAAGTGCATAAAAAGTTGCTTGCGCTGCTAACTCATTACTAGTTTCTACTCTAAGTTCATTAGTTAATTATATCTCCACAGCTGGATATAAACGCGACCGTTGCAGCCAACATCTTAACAACACCCCACGTTAATATGATCGGAATTTGATTGGAGCGGGTTTTTGCTTCTTTCTTTCTACTTTACACACTCTTAGTAACTAAAATTCGTTACAGGCGCGTTTAGTATTATCTGCGGATGCATAGGATAGCGCATGTGTAGCAACAATAGCTCAGCTGCGCGGTTTTTATACTGAAGTCCGGCAGTTAGTGAGGGGGCCTGTTCTATCAAGTGTTTCGATAGTTGCGATCTTTTTGTGTCTGTATAACATCACTTTATAATACGATCTGGCGCGCAACGAATGAGGTCGCCAATTGCTTCAAGGAACAAGGGAGACTGACTAAGTGTAACTGTCTAAGGACTAACTACTTTGATATTTGAGTATGAGAGTCCCAAGGAGAAGAAGTCCTGGGTTGATGATTAAACGCGAAAATCAGTGATATAGAATACGACAACTGGGTTGTCCATGTCATTATACTATAAGAGAATGCTAACTGTCACTAAAATATATTGAAATAATTATTTTTATGTCGTTAAATATAAATATATACAAAATATATATATTTTTACTAAAAATATATAAATAAATCCCATTTTATTTACAGATCAATGACGCACGCAGAACCAATAGAAATCTATCCGCAAGTATTTCAAATTCCTGCTAAAAGACCTTCGTGTCACGTCTATCTTATATCAGGTAGAAATAAGAACGTACTAATTGACTCTGGGATTGACCTAAACTTTCCAAATTTAGAGAGAGCCCTAGACAGTATCGAGCTTAGTCGCGAGGATATTGACATTGTTATAAATACCCATGAACATTTTGATCATATTGGATGTAACAAATATTTTTATGACACTGCGATAATCTTTGCGGGAAAACTTGCTGCCGCGAAGATCACAGAGAGAGATGAATATGTTACTATGTATTGTTCTTATTCTGCGGATTACAAATTAACCAAGCCGCATATTTGGCTCGAAGATGGTGCAATAATCGATCTTGAGAACTTCAAGCTTGAGATATTGAATACGCCAGGACATACCTCAGGATGCATATGTATATATGACATTTATAATAAGCTGCTTTTTTCAGGTGATACGGTTTTTGCACGGGGTACACTTTCAGCCATAGCACCATCGGGAAGCGCTGGCGATTATATGAACTCAATGGAAATGCTTAATACAAAGAGAATTGAACGCATCTTTCCAGGGCACGGATCAATCTCAAGGACGCCATCGAAAGACATCAGACAGGCGTTAGAAAACGCAAAAGTAAAATTGAAAGAGGTAAAATTAGGTGATACGTGGTCTGAGTCAACACCGCTAGACAATCCTTTGTCCTAGTATGAAGTCTAGTTCGTTATCTCAAATAACGGCGCTCACCTTCTACCATGTAGATTACACGACACCCAATATTTACCGCATGATCGGCTATCCTCTCAAGGTATCGTATAATGAAAATGATGCTTGCGATGTCACGTACACGCTCGGGGGGACACGACCCGTCTGCAACGGTGTTCAGGAAGTCATTAACTATTTGTTTATATAAACTGTCGATATCATCATCTCTGGATTTGAAGGTCCTCGCTTTTTCAACATCCCCTTGAGCATAGGTTTTGATGCTATCCGCAACCATGCTCCTAACTTTTTGAAGCATCTCGTCAAACATCTCTTCAGATATTGCGACACGTATTGGCCTATCCATTACGAGCATCTCTTCAGCGATGTCTTGGGCGTTATCCCCTATCCGTTCAAGGTCAGTTATCATTTTCAACGAAGTCGCTATTACTCTGAGGTCTCCTGCCATAGGCTGTTCGAGCGCCAATAGCGACATACACTGGGATTCGATCAACTTATCAAGTTTGTCGATCTCGTCGTCGTTTGTTATTACTTTTTTTGCAAGAGTTGAGTCGTTGGTTTTTAGGGCCTTAGTAATATCATCGATGGATCTCATCGCTGAGTTGCCCATTTTTATTACGTTTTCTTGTAAATCTTCCAGTTTCTTGACGTACTTAATTCTAACCATTTTTTGACCCTGTTACTTCATTTGGATCGCTTATCCGAACTTTCCAGTGACATAATCTTCGGTTCTTGAGTCTTTTGGTCGCTCAAATAAATCTACTGTGGGGCTATATTCGATCATCTCTCCTAAAAGGAAGAATGCAGTACTTTGCGACACACGTGCCGCCTGCTGCATATTGTGCGTGACGATTATTATAGTGTACTCTTGTTTTAATTCCCAAATGAGATCCTCGATTTTTGC
>Ga0187769_10002138_pt1 | contig 11495 bp, 18 predicted proteins | sample 0116_SJ02_MP02_1_FD_133140 | JGI IMG/M metagenome (GOLD analysis project Ga0187769, IMG submission 133140) | Tropical peat soil microbial communities from peatlands in Department of Meta, Colombia - 0116_SJ02_MP02_10_MG | ecosystem: Environmental > Terrestrial > Soil > Wetlands > Peat | place... | reverse complement strand
GTCTCCGTCCAGTTCAACACCGCGACGTGGTGGAGGACCCACCCCGCGAGGATCACGAGGACTCCCACTCCGGCGGTGACCTCGAAAGTGGCGTACTGCCACGGTTGGAGCCAGGTCACGGGCGTCATGCTGTAGACCGAGTACTCGATTGATCCGAAGAAGAACGCACAGCTCGCCACCATCAGGGCGCCGATCATGATCAGGATGAACCCTACCAAGGCTCGAAGGCCGAAATCGCTCGACGACTCAGTCCCTCGAGCCCGGTCGATGGAGCGGCGGTCCACGACCCACCCGATGGCGGCCAGAACGACTCCCACTCCCGCGGCGAGGTCCTCGACCGCGTAGCCCAGCTCGAGCTGGAGGAAGGCGTTGGTGCCGGTGTAGTACCCCGAGGCCAGGAGCTGGAACTGGACACCGCTCGCGATGACTCCCGCCCCCAGAATGACGACGCCCACCACCAAGATCCATAGGCCGATTCGGGAAATGGGGTAGGTTGTCGGGATGCCGGTGGGAGGAGCCTCCACGACCGGGAAGGGCGGAGGGACGGGTGAAGGCGCCGGTGGAGGCACGGGCGCGGTCCAGTCGGCCGAGCGGTCCTGCCCGATCGGATATCGACTCACCATCCCCGAGGGCGAGCGGCCCGCGGGCGATAATCCTTCTGTCGGAGGCCACGTAGCCGTCTAGGGAATCGCCTTCGAGTTCCGAGCGGGAGCCGGATGCGAGGGTGCCCCGGGGAAACCCTCGCGGGGCGAGCCTCGCCCCGCGGTTCGCACGGTCCACAGCAACCGGAGTTCGTCTCGGTCTCCGTAGATAAACGGTGACGGAGACTCGACCGGGAAGTTCATGCGCCGCCCGTCGCGGGGTGCTCGGCGTCGTTCCGGGAGGAGGACTCCTGAGAGTTGCGGGTGACGACCAGGTCCACGACCCCGAGGAGGAACGTCCCGATGTACGTGGCGAGGAGCCCGTCGTAGAGGTATCGGATGTCCCCTCCGTAGTACGTGATCCCGAACAAGTACTGCGCGAAGGCGTACGCCGACGTGAAGCCGACCTGCTGGTAGGTGAGAACCACTCCCAGGAACAGGATTACGAGGAGGCCGGAGCCGATGGTTCCGAGCTTGACCGAGGTTCTCGACCGGACGATGAGCAACAGAAACGCGCCGACCAGGTCCGCGGCCGCGGTGACGGCCACCACATACCAGTGGACGAAGTAGCCGCTCGATACGGCTCCGAAGTTGGTCTGGAGATTCTTGTCCGTAGCCAGCATCAGTACCGAAAGACCGAACGCAAGCAGGAACGGTAGACTGTAGACGATCGGGAACACACTCTTTGGTCGCGCGCTCTCCATTGGGGACCTCGGAGGAAGCGAGAGGGTCAGGGCACTACCCCGATTTTGGCGCAAATGCGGAATTCGTTGGTCCAAAGTCGGACACGGGTCAACTCGAGCGGGCAGGACGGGCCTTGGAGTCGGGTTCGTCGAGCACCACTCAACCGCCCCGGCGAGCTCGGGAGGAACTGCGATGGCCCGTAGGCGCTCTGGGCAGAAGACGAACCTTGTACAGGGCGGACCTTGGAGGGGGCCACTTTCCGTGGAGCACTCGTCGCATGATCCAGAAGGTCGACGGCGGCTCCACGTCCATCTGCCAGAGCATCGCCTCCACCTCGCCCAGATGCAGCAGATGCTCCGTCACGCATTGCGCTAGGGCGGAATCTCGGGTCAGGCGCAAAGGGTACTTCCCGGAGGCCACCCAGACGGCGGGCTTGGCGAGCTCCTCCGGGGTGTTCCACCTCTTGAAACGCCGGTCGCCCATGGAACGGACCTCCCGTAGCCGCTTGCGAACGGAGGCGATCGTGAGGTAGCGATCTTTCGGGATTTTCATCACCTCGGGCATCCACGGAGTGGGCCTCCCCTCGCAGAACTCGGTGACGTGCTGTTCCTCCACGTAGGCCAGGTGCAGGAAGACGTCGCGGAAGGAGAGCATGCTCACTCCGCGGTCCTTCGTGAACTCCTTCCATCCCAGTTTAGCCGCGGACTCGAAGAACTCCTCCCGAAGCTCGTGGACGAAATCCATGAGGTCGATCGTCGTGACCATCGATTACCAGCTCCCGTGCCGATGACGACCCTTCAGTCCGGGAGGGGTCGCGTAAACCACCACTCGTTGCCCCAAGCATCCCGCACGCCCCCTCGTCGACCGTCGGCGGCAATGCCGGGTTCACGAAGGCTGGTGGCGCCTGCCCGGATGGCGCGCCGGTAGGCCGCCTCAGCGTCGGTTACGTAGAGATGGATCATGGAGGGGAAGGGAGCTCGACCGGTCGGGGTGTCCGCGATCATCACGACCGAGTCGGCGACACGGAACTCGAGGTGATTGAACTTCCCCTCCTTGTCCCTCTCCTGGAATCCCGCCGTCCCGCCGATCCCCTCTTCGATGAACCGTGCGAGGCCGGCGGCATTCTGGACGACCAGGTAGGGCGCGAGTTTGGGAGTCCTCAACGGCTCCATGGGAACGCGACGGGAGCGGGGCCCAATAGCATTCCGGGAAGGGCGTGAAACGGTGGGTGCAATGGGGCTTGCACCCTCGGCCGAGGAGGAGGGTGTTTAATCCGAGCCTCCCTCCGCCGAGCATGGCCCATCGGGGAGTCTCTCTGAATCACGTGATCATCTGGGTCCGGAAGGTACCACCGTCGCTCCGGTTCTATCGAGACCTGCTCGGCTTCCGAACCATCGAGTCGATGGCCGGTTACGCGCGCCTCAAAAGTCCATACGGTGGGGCCACTCTCGCTCTGCACGAGACGAGAGATGGCAAGTCTCCCGCAGGGACAAGGCAGGTCGTCCTATACTTCGAGACTCGGGATCTCGCCAAGCTGTGCCAGAGACTACAGAGGAAGGGTGTGCGTTTTGACCAACCACCCATGCGGATGCCTTGGGGCTGGGACCACGCGTACCTTCGAGACCCTGACGGCCACGAGATCAGTCTATACTGGGCGGGGCAGAAGCGATTCAGAAAGACGCCGCCCATGAAGAGTAGCGGACAAAACGATACCTAAGCGCAGGGAGGTTTCGCCTCTCGCGCTTGCCCGACCCACTGGTAGCTACGTGTCCGGAACCCTTCGCCGGTGGGATTCGAAATCCCGGTATGTGCGCTCCGTCCGGAGCAGTATATGCTCAATGACGGGCCAACCGTGTCGGATTTGGTAGAGCGCTCGATAGCCAGCCACCTTGAGCCGCCAACGCCTCGGATCATTCCTCAGTGGACACACGTCCAACGTCGGGGAGGGTCGTAGAGGAGAACGAGTGAACTCGCGGAATACTTCAACGAAAGCTTTGATCACGTCGTCGGGCAGCGCCCAGAACTGAAGCCGAGCGGATGCGGTGAAATCCGGCCAATCGTCCCCGGATTTACGGCCGGGCACGGGGGCGCCTCCCAGCGTCAAACTCGCGCTTCATCTCGGCGCCAGAGACGATGCGCTCGGAGGCGAGCCTTCGATCCAGTTCTGCTCGCAGCGACGGAGAAATGTAGTCATCGGCTAGAGCCATGAGGAAGTCGTCCCACGTCTGGTCCGCCGTCTTCGCCCCCCGGAGGGCTCTCAGCGTCGACTGGTGCACCGGGATACTCGTGATCAGGTCCTCACTCGCCATCATGTGAATAATGATAGTAATGATATATCACCCTTCCTTAAGTCGTGGAAACTGAACGGAGATTGGCTGGCGCGGGTAGCTGCAAGAGAGTTACGCCGACGACCAACTACGCATGCGCGTCGATTCCGTTATTCGGGGCTGTCCCATATCTCGCTTTTGTGGAAGTAGACTTCCGGCGTCCCCCCGCACGCTTAGGGCCGTGGCTTCCTGTGTGGGCGATCCTGGTGGCGTCAGTGGTTGCTTGGATCGCATTCCTCGCAGTAATCGGTAATGTCCTGGCCAATCCGGACATCCCCGGACGGTCGGGGTTTCTCCTCCTCATCCTCGTTGTATTCAACTTCGTCGTGATACTGGCAATCGTTTATCTCACGTCACGTAAGAACCGGATCAGCCCCAATCTTTTCTTGGCGGCTCAAGGCGTCCCGACAGACCCGGAGGAAGAGCCTCGGATGGCGGATGGTTCTGAGCAGGATGCGCGGAGGATGCTAGACTGCGGCCAAATCACTCGAGCCCATTACGAACGCGTCATCGCCTACCGCCAGTTCGTGCACGGTGATCTCTCGCGACAACAGTACCGCGCACGGATCACTCGGATTGCCGAAGAGGAACAGGCTCAACCAAAGACTTCGCCGTAAGCCTTGGCGAGAGTTGTCACGGTCTTCCCCGTCGCACCCTGTATGTGCAAGGGGCTTGCACCCCCTAGCCCAACGAGTTCTGGATCAACGGAGGGCGCTCGAGAGGCGTGGACCGTAGGTTCGACGTACCACTTCCGCGAGGTCGTCGGCCTTCTGTAGGGTCACGCAACAGATGTCCTTTCCCCTCATCCAAGACACGATCGCGAGCTTCTGGTCCGGCCCGATCCCTGCCTTCTCTCGAACTTCCTTCGGGAGGACCATCTGCCCCCGGCGGTCGACGCTGACGACGGCCTCGACCCGACAGCAATCCAGGATGTTGACCCCTCGACACGAGCAGGAGGAATCACAGCATTGGCTGTCGCAACACTGGTTCGGCTTCGTGGCACTACCGCGGGTTGGCCTCTTTGGCATATTCGTCCCCGCAGGGCGACAAATGGCCTGAGTATTTAGGGTACTCTGATAAATCAGAATAATCTGATTACCTCTCCACCCGTGCCAAGTGACGAGGCGGTGCGCTGGGGCTTCTTCGAGCTCTGGGTTGAAGGGGGATTTCCCTCACGCGGGCCGATGCCAGCGCAGTGCGGAATCGTAAGTGCTCTTGGAGTAGGTATATGGAGCGAGTCCCAGTACGATGCCTTTGGAGCGCCCCATGGCAAACCTTCCGACAAATCCCTCTAACGTTGACTGGGCCCAGACCGTTCCCCTTCGCGGAAAATCGGGAATCGTGACCGGCGCGGGTCACGGCATTGGCCGGGCCATCGCTATCCGCCTCGCCCGGCTCGGTGCGAATGTTGGGATAAGCTACTGGAAGGGCGAGGAGGACGCCCACTTCACTGCCAAATTCGTGAAGAAGGCCGGCCAGTCGGCACTCCTCCTACCCGGCGACCTCGGGTCCGAGGAGGATGTGAAGCGGGTGGTAGAAACCGCGGCGGGGAAGTTTGGGCGGCTCGACTTCCTTGTTAACAACGCGGGAGGCATGGGCGGGGCTGACACGGACTCTACCATCGATACGGCGAGTTTCAAGGATTGGAATCGACTGCTCGCGTCGAATCTGAACTCGACGTTCCTGTGCACTCGGTACGTCTCTCCCTGGATGCTCCGAGCGAAAGCCGGTCGGATCGTCAACATCTCTTCGATTTGCGGAATTACCGGTGACTGCGGCCCGGCGTACTGTGCCTCGAAAGCCGGCATCCTCGGGCTAACCCGCCACGCGGCCGTCGCGCTTGCCCCCGTCGTCCAGGTAAATGCGATCCTCCCGGGGTTCATCGACTCCCAGGCCCACGACCCCGAGAAGGTAGCGAGAGCGACTCCCGGTCGGAGAATGGGGCACCCGGAGGACGTCGCCGACCTTGCCGCCTACCTGATCGCGTCACCTCAATCGTTCCTGACCGGGTCGTGCATCGTCCTGGACGGAAGTGTCACGAACGGCATCATCGGGCGGATGATGGACTGGGATGAGGTTCACGCGATGGAAGAGAAGCGACTGCGAGGCTAGTAGACCCGAGAGCTCCCCCGGGGCACGGACCTTCGCTCTTCCAGTCACAACAAACTCAGGCAGGCTCCCTGCCGGTTCGAGGGGGCTGAGTGGAAACCGTCAAGCCTCGACCGCTCCTTTCCCCGGCGCGGATGTCATCCACTTCCCCGCAGTTGATCAACTGCCCGTCTTGCGGAACGCCCAACCCAACAACGGCGGAGGTATGCACGCACTGCAGCGGTCGGATTGAGGCTCTCCGACCCCAATCGCCGACCCTGATCGATATCGCTCTGCTGATCGCGGGATTTTTCTTGTTCGCCGTGGGCCTTGCTTCCCTCGTTATGGCATTCTACTACCATCAGTCGGTTGAGTCTTCCATGACCACAGCTGGTGCTGCTTCGCTGGTTGTAGGGATTGTCCTGATCCTAGTTGGAGCCTATCTGCGGTCAGCCTGAAGAGCCCGTCGGAGGTGTCCCTGCCTCCCTTGAGGTTTGGTCGGTGTCAATCGAGAGGAAGTGGGTGCACGGGTGTTGCACGCACGTCCTTCGAAGAATCCGTCGGGGAGAGGGGAGGTCGGCGTTGGCAGGTAACCCCCCTTCCACTCTGTGTGTCTAGCTCATATGCCGCCGTGGCGCAGATGGGTCATGAAAACCATTCACGTCTGGCCGAACCACATTCGAATCCCACACGCTGACCTAGTCCTGCCACGCCCTCGGGAGCAGTCGCTCGCCCACACCCTGGGGTATCTCTCCCGTCTCGGCTTCGACACGCGCCCCGAGAACGTGGTCGTTCACGGAGACGTGTCATCGAACTGATACATCGTTCCAACGGCATCCCCGTTGGAACACTCGCCTTGCGCCGATTGAATGGGGGCGGGCCGCGGAGTCCCTATCGAGGAGAGTCCGCAATGTGGCCGATCAATTGGAGTACCGCGGGGAGCTCGTACAGCGTGCGGATGGTCAGGCAATTGGTGGAGCCGGGCTCGTCCGTCCTGTTCAGCCATATCGCGTGCATCCCACTTCGTTGGGCACCTTCGACGTCGGCGTGCAGGGAGCCTCCGACGTGGACCGCCTCAGCGGGCGCGCAGTGGGCGCGTTCCAAGGCTTTCGAAAAGATCTGCGGCGCGGGCTTCTCCGCCCCGACCTCCTGGGAGTAGGTGACCGAATCTAGGAGTTTGTCCAATCCGTGGTATGCCAGGACCTTTAGGAGGAAATCATTGTTATTCGAGATGAGACCGAGGTGATACCCGGAGTCCTTCAACTGCTCGAGAATCGTTCGAGCCTCCGGAAACAACTCCCGATTGGTGGGGTCGGCGAATCTCCCATCAACCGCATTCCCCAGTTCTTCGCGCTTCTCGCGGATGTGGAGTCGATCCATAACTGCGACGTCAAACAACGTCCAATACTCCGCAGTCCGGCCGACGTATCGGTAGATTTGCCCCTCCATCCTTTCGTTGGTCGCTTCCAACGCGTGGCGAACCAGTGTTTCTGAAAGGTTCAGGCCGAGTTTCCAAGCGGCCTCAACCCACACCTTCTCGGGACGTGCGATGATCGGAGGTACTTTGACCAACGTCCCCCCATAATCGAAGAAGATGGTGGAAACGGCCATTTTCCCGCCGTGTCGAGATTTTTCGACCCCAAGTAGGTTGTTACCAAAGGGCGAGTGTGAGCGGTCTTTCACCCGCGCAGGTAGTTCTGGTCCTCAGCGTCGAGCGCGTCGAACACCCGACGAAGCACGGGACGCTGGGGGATGAAAAACGGTAGAACGATAATCTTGACACTCCCCCGCATCCCGATCCGCGTGCCGTTGCTCTCTGGAGAATAAGTGTACTCCATCCAACTGCCCGTGGCATACGGTCCATTGCCGGAGAGAACCTCCCATCGGAACAGCCCCGGGGGACGGATGGTGAATTGCCATTGGGAGTCCAGGAGCTTTCCACGGGCGTCGATCGTGCGGTCGGCCACTATCGTGTCGCCGTGTCGGGTTACCGTGCGCTGCTGTTTCACCAGGGGGTGGATGCGCACGATCAGGGAATCGTCGACGTGGTCTTGCAGCAGTTTCCAGACGCGGTCGACCGAGAACGGGAAGAGCGTATCGTCTCGGTACTCCACCATGGGGGGTCCGGACCGCTTACTTCTGTGCGGTGACGACCACGCACTCTGCGGGCAGGGCTATTCCTTCAGGAGTTCTCCACCGCTCCAGGTTGGCGCGCGTCTCTCGAAGGACCTCCTCCTGAACGGAGGGCTCTTCCTCCGATAGAGAGTGGCCAAGCGGCGTCGCCTTCAGGAGGGTGTCGAGGTAGTGCTCAGCATCGGCGAAGGTCATGAGGTGCTGGACTCGTTCCTCGCGGCCGTCGGAGAAACCCGCGGACTCGAGGAACGCGACCATTTCCCCGGGACCTCCAGTCTCGTAAGGGGTGGGAAGGTATCCGGTCTCGTCCGGTTCGGCGTGCTTGAGCATCGGCCCGACGAGCACATGGAGGAACGGGACCTTGTCTGCCGTCCCCCAAACCGTGACGGCGATGCGGCCCTTCGGCTTGAGAACGCGGCGCGCCTCTTGAGCCACTTTTTCCGGATCGGTGAAGATCTGGAAACCGAACGAGGAGGTGACGGCATCGAATCTCGACTCAGGGAACGTCAGCGAAGCACAATCCATGGCTTGGAAGTCAACATTGTCCAATCCGCGCGCCGTGGCAACCTGGCGGGCGATGGAGACCATGTTCTCGGAGAGGTCCACCCCTGTGACGTGGCCGCGTCCCCCCACGACGCGGGCGATCGTCATCGCGGGCTCCCCAGGTCCCATCGCGAGATCTAGCACATGGTCGCCGGACCGGGGGCGCAGGCGATCGAGGAGGTCGGACCGGAACGGTTCGAGGTGCCGCATGAGGCCCACATACGCCTCGGCGCTCTGGTTCCAGGTCGTCCGGGTGTACTCCCGATAGTACTCGTCGGTGTATTTCCAGGGCATCGCCGCGAATCCCGTAGATTTCCTGCTATGAGGACTTTGTCATTCGGCTAATTCGGCCCTCTCCCCCACTCGCCGTGCTCGGCTAGCAGCTTTACGCCCAGTCCGAAACTGCACCGAGCTGGCGGGCTCTGCGAATCACCGGAAGCTCCGGAGAATCGCACGGAGTAGACATTTCCCTGCGCGTAGCCCATTCCTCCTCGCTCGGTACACGTCCAATTGCGGCTCTGCCCACCGACCGACGCAGAGAGTGGGCACTCTTGGGCCTCGCTACTCGAAGACTTCCGCTTTTGGCCCAAACCCGTTTTAGTAGTCGCAACGAGTGTCCTGGCGGATGATTCTCCCGGGGCTGGTTTCTGTTGCTTTCTATCGGCGCCGTCCCAGTGCGCTGCAGATTAGTCTCGGTCTCGTGTTCACCGTAGCTCTGTCGGGACTCTTGGGATACCTCCAGGATCTCGGGACCTCGCGCGTGTGGGAAAACGTCACCCTCGCGATTGTGGGGGGTGTGATTCTCTATGTCGCCATCTTGGCGTATCTCGTCTACTGGTACTATCCGAAACGTGCGAAGCGGGGGGAACCACCCACTCCCAACTCTCCGGATTCCATGAGTTGATCCCGCGGCACCGGTACGGAAAGGGCGAAATCTCGCCCTCCGTTTGGGTGCAAGCGGTACTTCACCCACCCGGCTTCCGTCGCCCGCCGTATCGGCCCTTGGCCGGATCCGTGGGGGACCGATGTCACAAAACGCCGAATTTGTCAATCTGCGTCTGAACCCGAGTCATCAGGTCACGGGTCTCGAACTCTAGGCCATAGCGTCGGAAGTAGCGGTGCAACGACCCGAGGCCCTTCTCCAGTGCGCGCAGGGCTTCGAGCAGCCGTTCCCAGGGCGGGGTGCCGAGCCGGTCCACCCTAATCCCGGAGGCCAGGTCGATGAACCACGGCTGCGACCGGTACACCAGAATGTTGAACGGGCTGAGGTCGGAGTGGACGATTCCCGCCTCGGCGAGCCCCTCGATCCCCGAGAGCGTGGCCTCGAGGAAGGGCTCCGGCGCTTCGAGGACGACATGGTGGAGCATGGGGGCGACCGACCCGGAGTCGCCCAAGTACTGCATCGAGAACATGTTCTCGACCCGCCGACCTGGCTCGGGAACACGCGCGCCCCCCTGCCAGGCGTAGCACAGGAGCTCGAACTCCCGGGCCGCCCTCTGGCCCATGGATTCCAGCTTGATGGGACCCCCACCGCGATGGGCCGTCCGATACTGTCGGTAGACCTTGACCACCATGAGGCGTCCCCTATCCCGGCAGAGGTAGACGTCCGCCTCCTTACCGGATCCTAAACGCTGACCGACCTCGGTCGCAAGTCCCACCTCGAGGATAGCATCCGCTACCTCGTCGTGCGTCGGCTCCTCGAAGGAAACCTGTCCGCTTCGGATTTTCCAGTGTACGCTCTTGTCGAGATACCCGTCGTTGGGCATTGTGTGTCCCGGCCCAAGTCGTCCGACTCAAGGGAAAAGGATGCGGAGGCGGAATGCCGGGGCTAACTCGAATCAGTCGGTCCACGGCATTCTGGCTTCCACATCGACTGCCATCTCACCGTGAACCTCCCGGCCTTCGGGCCGATCATCGATACGGTGGGCGGTATGTAAACACTTCCGGTGCGGGAATGAGGAATCGAAGCGTTGATGTTGCCCGCAGACTCACGGGGAAATCCGTGCCCGACCCCTCCCCGAAGAACGCGCCCGAAGTCGATGCCTACATCGCCCACGCCCCGGTGGCCGTGCGAAAGAAGCTAGAGACTCTGAGAAGCGCGATACGTTCCGTTGTGCCCGATGCCACGGAACTCATCAGCTACCAGATGCCCGGGTACTCCTATCCCGGATACCGCTTCAAAGGGATGTTTGCGTGGTTCGGCCTCCAGAGCGGTCATATCGGCCTCTATTTGCGACCTCCTACGATACAGAATCACCGACGCGAGCTCGTGAGGTATGCTACCACAAAGTCGGCCGTTCACCTTCCCTTCGATCAGGAGATTCCAACGCGACTCGTTCAGAAACTGGTCCGAGCGAGCCTGCGGGTCATGACGGACGAAAAGCGTTGACCGGCTCTGGACGTACTCTGTGATGCCATCATTCGGTGCGCTCGGCCGGTGCAAGTAGTGTTGCAACCATCGGTTTGATGCGTTAAGCCCACCCACCCTTCTCCCGGTCAATGAGAGCGAGCGGAGGCGACTCGACCCTGGTGGGTGTCGCAAACCATGACGCTCGCGGGAAGAGTCTCCTCGATCGGGTGTTGGTGAATCCCGAGTGGTCCTCGACCCCCGGGAAGGTCTCGTTCATTTGGTGCCTGGCCAACCTTGCCTTATTTGCCGCGCTCTGGGTCGCCGGCGATCACGGATCGGTTGGAGTCCTGATCGAGGTCGGGATATGGGTCCCTTTCACTCTCTTGCTGGCACGCCTACTGACCCAGCCGCTGAGTATCGGGATCTATCTCCCGGTCGTGGTGGCCCTTGCCCTGGGCGAGGAGGCAATCGCCTACTCGACCGGAGGCGGACTTCACGGCGCCGCTACGTCTCTCGTGGAGGATTGGGTCCGGTCGATTCCCACATTTGTGGGCATCGCCATCGGAGTCCTGCTCGCGGTCCGCTGGGTGGGCCTGACCGCGCCGGAGAGCTTCGCAACAGCCGCTGTCGTCGGCATCGTTATCGAAATCGGTCTTGGGACGGGTTTCAATCCGGTGGCGCTGCTGGGGCTCTCGGGGGCGGCGGCTTGGCTCTACGGCACAATCGTAG